>Ga0209342_10000810_pt1 | contig 36168 bp, 28 predicted proteins | sample RifCSP16_2_FD_184023 | JGI IMG/M metagenome (GOLD analysis project Ga0209342, IMG submission 184023) | Soil microbial communities from Rifle, Colorado - Rifle CSP2_sed 16_2 (SPAdes) (version 2) | ecosystem: Environmental > Terrestrial > Deep subsurface > Rock core/Sediment | place: Rifle...
ATCCCGGGTCAGGCATCGCGTGATGGCCTGCGCGAACGCCGGGGGCGCGTCGGCGCGCTGGCCCCGCACGTCGGGCGGCGCCTTCGACGCCTGGCGCCTGATGACGTCCTGCATCTCACCGCCCGCGAAGGGCGTCTGTCCCGCCAGCATCTCGTAGCCCACCACGCCCAGGCCGTAGATGTCGGTCCGGCGATCAATATCCCGCGACCCGCCGGCCTGCTCGGGACTCATGTACTCGGCCGAGCCGATGACGACGCCGCTGATGGAGAGGCTGCCGCCGTCCGCCGACAGCGCCTTCGCGATCCCGAAGTCGAGCACCAGCACCTTGCCGGTATGCTCCAGCATGATGTTGGCGGGCTTCACGTCGCGGTGCACCACGCCCTGCTCGTGCGCGTATTGGAGTCCACGCCCCAGCGCGGCGAATATGCGGAGCGCCTCGCTCACCGGCAGCGGCCCGTCCTGGCGCAGGCGCTCGCGCAGCGTCTGCCCGCGGACCCGGGGCATGGCGTAGTACACCAGTCCGGCCGCCTCCCCGGCAAAGCTCACCGGCAAGATGTTGGGGTGATCCAGGCCGGCCGCGATACGTGCCTCGCGGCGAAACCGTTCCAGCGCCTGCGGCGACGCCACCAGATCCGGGCGCATCACCTTGACCGCGAGGTAGCGGGAGAGCCGCAGATCGCGCACCGAGTAGACCACGGCGAATCCCCCGCGGCCCAACTCACCCACCACGCTGTAGTCCAACCCCAACGCGCGCGCCAGGCGCTCCGGGACCGGAGCGTCCCATCGCGCCTCCGGCGCCAGCTTGGTGCCGCACTGGGCGCAGAACCGCGCGTCCGGCCCGAAATCGGCGCCGCAGCTGGGGCACCGGTTCCCGCTCCCTGCCTGACCCGCCATACGCGGTATAAACTACCGTCGCACCGTCCGGCGGCGAGCCTCGCGTGACCGACGACGTCGTTCTGTTGCTTCCCGGCATGACCCTCAATGCGAGCGTATTCCCGGATTTCGGGATGCGCGCGGTAACGATGGACTTCACCAAGCTGGTGGTGGGGCCGGCGGGCTGGTCGGCGGAGCTGGCGTCGAAGCGGATGGGGTTCTACGTGGAGCGCCTGCGGGAGCGGCTACGGAACCATCCCATCTGGTCGGCGGCCGCTCGCCGCGTGGCGGTAGCCCATAGCTTCGGCGGTTTCCTGGCGCTCGCCTGGCAGGCGAACCGGCCGGGCGATCCGCTAGCCCGGATCGACGGCCTGGTCCTGGTGGCAACCAGCGCGGGACCCATGTACGACGCGGCGCGACTCCGATTGTTCGGGGGCGAGCGCTGGGCGGTGCGAGTGCCGATTCGCCCGCTCATGGGATTGTGGAATCACGGTGGGCTGACCCGGGTGATCGCGCGGCTCACCGCGCCGAACGGGCGGGTCACCGACGTGGATTTCCGCCGGCTCGGAGTACGCTCGGACCTGGCCATGGGACTCGCCGGGTGGCGCAACACCGATTGGCGCGCGCGGCGGTCGTATCGCTTCGCGATGGAAGGCTTCGACGTCCGGGACCGGCTACCCGCGATCACCGTCCCCACGATCGTGCTCCACGGACCACGGGACAGCTTCTTTCCGCTGAAGGTGGCTCGGGACCTGGCGCACCGGCTGCCGCGGGGGGAGCTCCGCGTGGTGCCGGGGGCAGCGCACGCGTTGCCACTGACGCACGGCGAGGCGGTGGTGCAGGCGGTGCGGGACCTGCTGCGATGAGAACAACGGAAGGGGGAAGGGTAAGGCAACCGTCTTACCCTTCCCCCTTCCCCCTTCCCCGCTGCTACTAGCCCTCTGACGGCTTCTCGTGCGCCGCCCTCTCCTCGTCGAGGAGCGTCTTTTCGGCATGAGTCATGGCCGAACGCACCGCAACGACCAGCTCGCGAAAGGTCCTGAGCTTGGCCGGCTTCGGGCCGGCGCGTTTGGCCAGCATGCCGATCTGGTTGCAGTGATCCGCCATGATCCCGTAACCGTTCTGCATGAATAGCCGGGCGACCTCGGTGGCGGTGCGCGAGATGGGGCTCAGGAAGGCATCGTCGCCCTTGCCGGTGCCCGCGTACTGCTCCACCAGCGCGTAGATCCGGTCGAGTTTGCGCCGGGCCTGCGCGAAGGCGTCCATCTTGAGCTGCGCGCCAGCGCTGAGCTTCATGCCCACCATGGAGGCTCCTTGGCGGATAGTAGGGATAGTACGGATAGTAGGGATAGTAGGGATAGTAGGGATAGTAGCAATGGTGTTATCCCTACTATCCCTACTATCCCTACTATCTCTACTGCCACCGGAAGATCCTCAATGCGACGCCGAATGTCACCACCGCCCAGGCGCCCAGGGCGACAACCAGTCCGCCCACGTGCGCCAGCGACGACCCGTCGATGATGACCGCACGCAGTGCGTCGTTCAGCTCGGTGAGCGGCAAGGCCCGCAGGAACGGCTGCATCGGCTCGGGGAAGTTCGAGTAGGCGAAGAATACGCCGGAGCCGATCCACATGGGGACCATCACCAGGTTCATGAGACCGGAGACGCCTTCCACCGTCCGCGCCCGGCTCGCCACCAGCAGGCCCAGTCCCGAGAAGCTCAGCGCCCCCACCACCACGACCACCGCCACCGCGGCCACCGAGCCCCGAAACGGCACGCCGAATACCAGGTAGCCGAAGATCAGGAGCGAGGCCACCTCGAGGGTCAGGAACACCAGCCGCGCCAGCATGTGCGACAACAGGTAGTCGCGCCGCTTCATGGGCGAGGCCAGGAGCCGCTTGAGAAGTTTCTGGTTGCGGGATTTCACGATCCCGAAGCCCACGCCCCACATCCCGGTACCCATGATGTTCATGCCCAGCAGGCCGGGGATGAGGAAGTCGATGTACCGGGCGCCCGGCTCGGTGATGCGCTCGTCCTTGACGGCGCGCACCTCCCGCCTGCCGCTCGCCGCCTGCAACACGTCGTCCACCACCAGCCGCGCCATCACGCTTTCCTGCCGGGTGGAGTCGTAACGGAACACCACCGGGTCGCCCGGGACGACCACCAGCGCCACCCGCCCCGCGCGGAGCCGGTTCCCAGCATCGGCCGGGTGGTACACCCGCGCTTCCACCTTGGGGGCGGCGTCCAGCGTCTGGGCCAGGACCTCGGCACCCGCACCGGCCTCGACCCCGATCCTCACCACCTGGGCACCCCGGTTCTTGAACGCGAGGCCCAGCGCGAAGGCCAGCACGATGGGAAAGGCGAACACCCAGAAGAGCGCTTCCGGCTCGCGCGTGAAGTCCCGGACCCGCCACAGCGTGAGTTGAACGATCGGATTGGGCCGGTCAGTCATCGCGCAGATGCCTCCCGGTGAGGCCTAAGAACACGTCCTCCAGCGTGGCGTGATGGGTGGTGAGCTCGCTCAGCGCCGCCCCCCGCGCGCCCAGGAGATGCAACAGCGCCGGGACGGTCTCGTGCACCCGCGCCACCGTGAGCCGGGTCTTCCCGTCATCGCGCCGCACCGCGGCTACGCCGGGGAGGGCTCGGAGCACCAGGTCATCCAGATAGGCCCCATCCGCCAGCGCGAACTCGACCACGTGCTCGGCGCCGAGCGACGCGATCAACTGGCGGGGCGTCCCCAACGCGATCACCCGCCCGTGGTCCATCACGGCCACGCGATCGCACAGCCGCTCAGCTTCTTCCATGTAATGGGTCGTCAGCAGAATGGTCCCGCCACCCTCGCGGAAGCGCAGCACCACGTCCCAGAGCTGTCGCCGGGACTGGGGATCCAGGCCCGTCGTCGGCTCGTCGAGAAACAGGATGTCCGGCTGGCACACCAGCGCACAGGCGACCGCCAGGCGCTGCCGTTGGCCCCCGGAAAGCTTGCTCACCCAGGCATTCTGCTTCTCCGTCAGCTGGACCACCTCCATCACGTGGTCCGGCGAGGCACCCCGCTGGTAGAAGCTGCGGAACAGCGTCAGCATCTCCCGTACCGTCAGCTTCTCCGCCAGCTTGGTCTCCTGCAGCTGGCTGCCCATGCGCTGGCGCAGCTCGGCCTCGTGGTGCTTCCAGGTGAGGCCCAGCACCCGCACGTCGCCGGAGTCCGGCGCCAGCAATCCCTGGAGGATCTCGATGGTCGTGGTCTTGCCGGCCCCGTTGGGTCCCAGGAGCCCGAAGCATTCTCCGGCTCGGACCTCGAGGTCGAGCCCGTCCACGGCGACCACCGTGCCGTAGCGCTTGACGAGGCCGCGGCACGAGATCGCGGCCTGGGCGGGAAGCTCGGAGGACGGTTCGGCGGCAGCTGCGGCCATGTGCCCAATCAACCCGAGGCGCACGCCGGAATCAAGCGGCCGAATGACCCTTTCGCGCTGAGGGGGAGCGTGGCGACCTTCCGCCCTATGCGGCTCGTGGTCCCGCTCATCGCTCTGGTCGCCGCGTGGGTGCTGCTGCTGCTCGACGTGGAGCCCGCGCCCACCTGGTTCTACGTCTTCGCCTGGTATCCCACGTTGCTCCTGCTCGACGCGATCGCCTGCCGGCTGGGCCGACGAAAGGCTCTGCTCGCCGACGGGCGACTCGCAATTTCGCTCTGGCTGTGGTCGGCGCCCATCTGGCTGTGCTTCGAGGCCGTCAATCTTCGGTTGGCGAACTGGTACTACGTCTACCTGCCCCGGGGCGGGCTCGAGCGGTGGGCGGGCATTCTGCTCTCCTTCGCGACCGTGGTGCCGGCCCTGGTGCTCGCGGAACGCTTCTGGGGCGCACTCGGCGTGGGTGAGCGCTGGCGCACGCGACCGGTGCCTCCAGGCGTCCGGGACGTCCGCCGCCTGACGTGGGCGGGGGGAATCACGCTGGCGGCGGTCCTCCTGTTTCCGCAGTGGCTCTATCCCCTGACCTGGGGTGCCGCCCTCCTGATCGCCGACCCAATCGTGTACCGCCGCCGCCCCGATCTCTCGCTCATCGCAGACCTGGAACGCGGCGAGTGGGGCCGCGTGGGCCGGCTCATGCTCGGCGGGCTCCTGATCGGAGCCATCTGGGAAGGCTACAACGCCGTCGCGCGCGGCAAGTGGATTTATACGGTGCCGTTGCTGGAGCAGGTCAAGTGGTTCGAGATGCCGCCGCTCGGGTTCGTGGGGTTCCCGTTCTTCGCGCTCGAGGCGTGGGCGATGTACCATGCGCTCGCCGTGCTAGGGGTGGCGGTGCCGGTCGTGGGCGAGCACGCCCGCGCTCGCCTGCGTTGGTCCGTGCTCGCCGGTGCCGTCGCCGCCCTATTCAGTATCGTCACGCTTACCGCCATGGAACGCGGGACCATCAGCTCCACGGTGCCGGTCATGGAGGTGCCCACCGCGCCGCGGCTCACTTCGCCTTGGCAGGTGTCCCGCCTCACCCCATCGGCCGCGGCCGACGAGTTTGGCGTCTCCACGGATGCCGCCCGGCAAATCGTGGAGTCGGCGCGACTGATGACCCTGCGCGGCATCGGCTCCGCGCACGCCCGGGAACTCAGCCGGGCCGGGGTACGCTCCGTGTGCGACCTGGCCTGGTCCAGTCCGCCGGACCTTTGGCGGCGCATACACGACGTCCACGCGGGGCTGGGCCGACGTCCCACGGAGCCCGAGGTGCGCGTCTGGGTGCGGGCGGCGGACCAGGCGTGCACGCCGTGACGAAATCAGAAAACGTTGCACCTGACGCGCCAAGCGTGCGCACGACAGCCTCCAAGCGCTACGTTTCGCGCGTGCTCCCGTCATTGCTGCGCATCCTGTTGGGTCTGGGCATCGCGTACGTGGCGTTGCTGCTGCTCGCCTGGCGATTCCAGAACCGACTAGCGCTGCCGGGCGCGCGCATGCGCCTGGTCCCACCGGCCCAGGCCGGCATGGCCGACGGCGAGATCGTGGACGTCACCACGGCGGACGGCGTGCGCCTCCGAGGTTGGTACCTCCCGCCGTCCCCGCATCTGAACTCCCGAAGCCCCGCGCCGGGCCTGCTCTGGTTCTACGGCAACCTGGAGACGGTCACGGGCCTGGCGCCGATCGTCCGATGGCTCCGGCCGCCGGACGTCGCCCTGTTGATCCTGGACTACCGCGGCTACGGCGAGAGTGAGGGCTCGCCGTCGGAATCGGGCCTGTACGCCGACGCGGACGCCGCCTGGGCCTACCTCACGGGCCGCCCGGAGGTGGACCCCTCGCGCATCGCCGTGTATGGGCGATCGGTCGGCAGCGTCCCCGCGTTGCACCTGGCGACCAGGCGGCCGGTTCGGGCCGTGGTGCTGGAGTCGCCGCTTTCCAACGCCGCCGACATGGCTCGGGAACACTACGCCTTCTTGCCCCGGTTCATTGTGCGGCTTTCGATGAACAACCTGGAGCGCGCCGCACGCCTCACGGCCCCGCTCCTCGTGTTCCACGGCACCGAGGACGACATCGCGCCGGTGCGCATGGGGCGCGCGGTGGCCGAGGCCGGCCACGCGCGCGAGCTGGTGCTCATCAAGGGGGCGGGACACAATGAGACGTACGATGTGGGTGGGGAGGAGTATCGTACCAAGTTCCTGGCGTTTCTGGCCGAGACCCTGCGGTGAGGACGTGCAACGAGCAACGTGCAACGGAACTGGAGATCGTATGCGCCGTTTCGTGATGACGCCGATCCTGCTCTTGTGGGTCGTGCCGGCCGCGGCCCAACAACCAACGTACCCGACCAGATTCTCGCCCGCGGTGGCCGAGTCACTGGCCGTGCGCGACGCGCTGCGGTACGTGGACGACCACTTCGACGCGCAGGTCGCCGAGTGGATCCGGATCACCGAGATGCCGGCCAAGTCGGAGCATGAACAGCGCCGAGGGGCGTACGTGAAGGCTCAGCTCGAGTCGCTCGGCCTTCCGGCGACGGTGGATTCCATTGGGAATGTCAGCACTCGGCTCCGCGGCACCGGCGGCGGACCCACGCTGGTCTTCGCGGCACACCTCGACACCGTGCACCCCATGGACACCGATGTGACCGTCACGCGCCGCGGCGACCAGCTTCAGGCGCCGGGCGTGTTCGATAACAGCGCGTCGGTGGTCAACGCGCTCCAGGCGGTGCGCGCGCTGCTCGCGTCCGGTATCAGGACCAGAGGCGACGTGGTGTTCGTCTGGACGGTGCAGGAGGAGTTGGGCTTGCGCGGCATGGCGTACTGGCTGGACCACAACGCCAACGTGGCGGACCTGCTGGTGGCGCTGGACGGCGGCCTGGGATCGGTGAGCTACGGAGCGTTGGGGATCTACTGGTCCCGCATGGTGTTCACCGGCGAGGGCTCGCACACCAACAGCTCGCGCGGCAAGCCCCATCCGGCCCGGGCGGCGGCGCAGTGTATCCTCGACATCTACACCATTCCGCTGCCGCCGCAGGGGGCGCCAGTGAGCGCCGTCTACAACGTGGGGATGTGGCGCGGCGGCCACGTGGTGAACGCGATTCCCCAGGAAATCTCGTTCACCGTGGATCTCCGCACCGTGGACCCCGCCCTGCTGGCCCAGCTGGACACGGCGATCGTGAACCGGTGCCGGCGCGCGGCGGAGGCGGAGCAGGTCGGTTTCGAGCGGGAGTTCATCCAGAAGAACGAAGCCGGAGGCCGGCCCGAGCAGCTGGCCGATCGGCGGGCCCATCCATTGGTCCAGTCCGCGGTGGACGTCCTGCGCTATCTCGGCGTCGAGCTACCGGCGGGACGGGAAGCCAGCCCGAGCGGCTCGACCGATGCCAACGTGGGCGTGGTGCGTGGCATCCCATCCATCTCGGTGGGCCGCTCGCGCGGGGGCGACCAGCACACCCTCAGCGAGTGGTCGGATGTGCCGTCGGCCAAGATCGGGACGAAGCAGATCATCTTGTTGACGGCGACGATGGCGGAGCTGGGAGGCAGGCCCGTCCCCTGAGACGACTCACCAGACGCTCAACGTCCGTTCTCAGGACGCAGGTCGCTGCATAGCGCTGAGAAGTATCCCCACGCCAACGACTGTCACCGCCCCAATGACATTGTGCCACAGGAACGACACCGACGGGGCCCCGAAGTTCACCGCTGCCACGGCCGCCATCCCCGCGATCAGGCCGACGAAGGCGCCCACGGGCCGGGCCCGCCGGATCATGGCTAACAGGAACACGCCCAGGATCGAGCCGTAGAAGAAGGACCCGAAGCGGTTCACCACCTCGATCAGCGAACCCAGCGTCGCGGCAAAGGTCGCGACCACGCAGGCAAAGACGCCCCAAAGCCCGGTGGCCGCCTTCGAGACCAGCAGGTAGTGCCCGTCGCTCCCCTCCGGCCGAACCCAGCGGCGGTAGAAGTCGATCACCGTCACCGTGGCCAGCGAGTTCAGCTCGGCGGCGATGCTGGACATCGCGGCCGCCAGCACGGCGGCAATGAAGATGCCGACCAGCCCAAGCGGAAGGTGGTGGAGCACGAACCAGGGCATGACATAGTTCACGTCCCGTGACGGCTCGCCCGTCACGCGCTCGGCCAGTGCCAGCGCCTCCCCCCGGACGGTCTCCACGTCCGCGTCGCGCGCCTTGAACCGGTCCAACGCCACCGTCACCGCCGGCCCGTCCCCTCCGTCCCGTGCCCGAGCCACGACCTCGACCGCCGCACGACGCTCCGCCAGCACCCCGCCGTAGCGCGTCTCCAGCGCCGCCAACGCGCCGGGCTCCGCTCGGCGCACCGCGCGCTCGTCCGCCGGGTTGAACAGCAGCGGTGGCGCCTGAAACAGATAGAACACGAACACCAGAACGCCCACCAGCAACACCAGCGCCTGGAGCGGGATCTTCCAGTAGGCGCTCATGAGGAGCGAGCTTCGCGCCTCGTCCACCGACTTCGCGGTGAGGTAGCGCTGTACCTGGCTCTGGTCGGTGCCGAAGTACGACAGCATCAAGAACGTGCCGCCGATCACGCCGGACCAGAAGGTGTAGGTCTGGTTCACGTCGAATGAGAAGTCGAACACTCGCGCCCGTCCGGTGGCCCCCGCGATCGCCAGCGCGTCGTCCGGACTCACCGGCAACTCCACCAACAGGATCACGGCCACGGCGACCAGCGCGAAGACGATCAGGACCATTTGCTTCACGTCCACCCAGGTCACGGCCTGCACCCCACCGATCATCGTGTAGGTCACCGTGGGGATGCCCATCAGGGCCACCGACCAGACGAGATCCCACCCGAAGATGGCGGAGAAGACCACGGCGGGCGCGGCGATGATGGTCCCGCACGACATGCCGCGCGCCAGGAGAAACAGGAAGCTGGTCAGCGAGCGGGTCTTGGCGTCGAAGCGACGCTCGAGGTACTCGTAGGCGGTGAAGACCTTGGCGCCGTGGAGGAACGGCACCAGCGTGACGCCCAGGATCACCATGGCGAGCGGCAGCCCGAAGTAGAACTGGACGAACCGCATGCCATCGGTGGCGCCCTGCCCCGTGGTGCCGATCAGGGTGATGGCCGATAGCTGGGTCGCCATGACCGAGAGGCCCACCGCCCACCACGGCAGGCTGCGATTGGCGAGGAAGTAGCCCTCCAGCTCGCGGGTGCCTTTGGCCCGGCGCACGCCGTCCACCAGGACGTACACCAGGTAGACGACGATGATGACCCAGTCTAGCGGATGCACCGCGGTCCGATCACCCGGTGTAGCGGGCCTGGAGCAGCCAGAGCAGCAGAAGCGTGGCGACCTGCACCGCCATCACGCGAAGCAGGGTGCGGCGGAAGCGGCGTGAGCCCAGGTCGGGAGGGGTCGGGTCTGGTATCATGAGGTGCCGGGGGCGGGTTATAATGGCCTGGCCTGTCACCTGAGAGCAAGCCATGCCTGACGCCGTCCGCCGCGAGCTACGCTGGCTGCGCGCGCACGCGCTGATCAGCACCCCGCTGTTGATGGTCCTCACCCTGGCCGCCTTCCGCCAGGAAGCCCAACAGACCCGTTTCACCGAGATCGACGTGGAGCGGATCAACGTGGTGGAGCCCGGCGGCAAGCTCCGCATGGTGATCTCCAACCGCCCACGCTCGACCGGGCCCATTTATCAGGGCAAGCCGTTCGGGTATGAAGGCGGCACCCGGCCGGGGATCATCTTCTTCAACGACGAGGGCACGGAGAACGGCGGGCTCACGTTCCAGGGGAGCCGGACGCCGGACGGCAAGTTCAGCGCCGGCCATCACCTTTCGTTCGACCAGTTCGATCAGGACCAGGTCGTGGTCTTGAACTACAGCGATAACGACGGGCGGCGTCAGGTGGGGCTTTCGTTCCTCGATCGTGCCGATGTCAACATCTTCGACGTGGTGGCCGAGCGTGACTCGATCATGAAGCTGCCGGATGGCCCGGCCAAGACCGCGGCGCTCGAGCGGTGGCGCGCGCCGCGAGACGGGGTGCCGTTGGCCGCGCAGCGCGTGTACGTGGGACGCGACGTGCGCCGGGCCGCGGTGCTCAGGTTGTCCGACCCGAGCGGCCGGCCGCGCATCCAGCTGATGGTGGACTCGCTGGGCGCACCCAGCCTCGAGTTCCTGGACCAGCACGGGAAGGTGGTACAGCAGCTCCCAGGCGATGTCCGCTAGCTACGGGCGGGCGGGCTCCGCGGCCTCGAGATGCGCCACGGGTCTGACCCCGAACGCCAGCAGCCCCACCACCGCAACCACCAGGCCCGCGATGTAGAACGGCACCCCCACGCCCAGTGCCTGAAACGCCGCGGTGGCCCAGATGGGCGCGATCACGCGGGCCACGGCGCCGAACGCCTGCTGCACGCCCAGCACCAGTCCTAACTCCTGCTTGGGCGCGCGGTGCGTGACCAGGGCGGACGTCGCAGGAAACAGGAGTGCCGTGCCGATGGGAATGAGGGCGATCACGGCCGCGAGCCCTAAGACATTGGGCGCAAGCGGGATGCCCGCCAGGCCCAGCGCCAGCATGATGGCGCCCATCCGCATCACACCGGTCTCCCCGAAGCGGTCCACCATCTTACCCAGGATCAACGCCCGCATGATGAGCGAGAGGCCGCCGGTGTACACGAAGAACAAACCGATCGTCTTCTCGGTGACGCCGAACGCCCGGTCCAGATAGAGCGCGAGGACCCCGGTCATGGACATGAAGCCCAACATGCCCACGGCGTAGATCCAGACGAGCCGGGGCACGTCGGCCTTGGGGGCTTTGAACACCTCCCACACCACCTCCATCACCGGCCGTCGCGGCGCGCTCGGCGCGGCGGCCTGGTGGCTGGGCCGCCGGTGCGGCGCCGACTCCGGCAGCCAGCGCCACGCGTACCACACGTTGCCCAGGCAAAGCGTCGCGGCGATGAGCCCCGGCGCGGCCATCCCCAGGTTCGTGGCCAGGGAGCCGATGGCCGGACCGATCATCACCCCCGCGTTGGTCGCAGCCGACAGCCAGCCCAACGCCTTGGCGCGGTCCTTGGGTTCGATGGCGTCTCCCACATACGCCTGCGCCACACCCGTGGTCCCGCCGCCCGCTCCCTGCACCAGACGCGACAACACCAGCATCCACGGTGTCACCGCGAAGGCGAACACCAGGAAACCCAGCGCGGAGGCAGTCAATCCCACCAGCAGCGCCGGCCGGCGCCCGTAGCGGTCCGACACCCGACCCCACAGCGGCGACGAAGCGAGCTGGGCGATCCAGAAGGAGGCGATCATCCACCCGATCATCCACGGCGCCGCCTTGAGGTGCAGCGCGTAGAACGGGAGCAGCGGGAAGATCATGGCGCCGCCCATCATGTCCACGAAGGCGGCGGCCATGAGCACCGAGATTCGCTTCACCGACGGCCCAGCGACAGCAGATTCAGGAATAGTCGATATGCCCCCGGCACCCCCGCCGGCAGCGCCCGGAAGAACGCCAGCCCCGTGTACACGTAGGTGCCCGAGCCGACCCGAGCCACCAGCAGGCCGCCTTGCAACGGTGACTCGCCCGGATCGTTCATCTCCAGCAGCGGCACATACGCCGCGTCCCAGGTGCGCGCGAAGTACAGCCCCCGCTCCTGCGGCCAACCGTCCCAATCGGTGGCCTCGATCCGGTTGGGCGTCGTGAGGGCGGGATGATCGGCAGCGAGCACCTTCACCGGCGCGGTTTCGTCCGCCACCCGATCATGGGGACGCGCGATGGTGAGCGGGTGGGGCGCGAACCCGCCCTGGATGAACGCATACTGCTGGTATTGCACCACCACGAGCCCGCCTTGCCGGGCGTACGCCAGCACCCGCTGGTTGTGGCGAACCAGCGCGGTGTCCGTCTCGTACGCGCGGCTCCCGACGATGATGGCGTCGAATTTGGAGAGGTCCCCGTCCGCCAGCTCCTGCGGCGTCAACCGCACCACCGGCAGCCCGATCTGCTGGAGCGCCTCAGGCACCCGATCGGACGCACCCCGGATGTAGCCCACGCGGGTGACGCGTGGCAGGGCCATGGGCTCCACCCTCACGGTCGCCGAGGCGGGGCGGACGTACGGCGTGGGACGGATGTGGGGGTATTCCACCATCACCGTGTGTTCCCGGAACTCTTGGCCCTCGGTGGTCCGCGCCACCGCCGCGACCGTTACCGCGGCGCGGGTGACGCCCCTGGGTCGCGCCAGCTCCAGCGTCACCACCCGCGAGTCCCCCACCTGGCCCAGGGTGAACGGCACGGGAGGCGGCGAGGGCCAGCCGTCCGCCACCAGGCGCACGTCGCCGGAGATCGCGCCCCGGGCGTGCGAGCCCAGCGTCACGGTGAACGACCGGGTGGGGCCGGCGCCCGCCGGCCAGACCACGACGTCGGGATCGAGCCGCACGTCCACCGCCGGCACCACCCGCAGGGGTCGCCGGATCTCGCCCACCGCCTGGTCGTTGAATCGGTAGCTCACTTCCCGCGCCAGCGTCACGTGGGTCCCGAGCACCGAGACGACGGCCCGGCCGCTCAGCAGGGGGGGCTCGAACGGCCTTCCCCGCGCCGACGGCGGCGCGCCGCTCCAGTCATACAACCCACCCTGCCGAGGGCGCTCCAGGAAGTAGGGTTGCGACGGCCGAGCCTCGGCCGGCACGGTCACGCGAACCCGCAGCGTGTTGAGCCTGCCGGGCGGCAGCGCCAGCGGCGTGGCGTCGAGCGTCTCGACCCGCCAGCCCGCCGGCGCCGCCACGGCCCCGGAGTCCAGCCGCACGTCGAACCTGCCGCCATTGTACACCTGGATCATCACATCCACGGGATCGCCCGCGACCAACTCCTGGACGGTGGCCAGGGCGTCGATCTCCACCCCGGCGGCGATCGCCAGCGCCCGCTCCAGCTCGCCGCGCGTGACGGGATCCGCGACGCCCGGCTCCCGGTCCAGCCGGGCCAGCGCCGTCGCCAGCGCCGGCGCCAGGTTGCCCATGCGCCCCGCGCTGGCGATACCCCGGAGCGAGTCCGCCAGCGTAGTGAGCCAGGTCTCCTCGCGCGCGATGCCGGCAAAGAGGTCGTCGGCGAACCCGGCGTTGGAGCCCCCGGTGCGATCCCTGACCAACCCCATCCTGGCTTGCGCCGGACCCAGCCCCTGGAGCTGGCCCATGTCCTGCGAGCGATGCAGGCTGCGGCTGGCCATGGCGATCTGGTGATAGGAACGCCCCGAGCGCGGATCCAGGGCGCCGGTCGGAAGCCGGACGGTGGTACGGGTGGTGTCGAAGCGGGTGGACTGGTAGAGCCGGAGCGGCTGCCACGGCCTCAAGCCCTCCTCGCGCAGCAGCTCGGGGAACCTCGCCGAGTCGCCAGCGGCGTCGAACACGCCTTGCGCCGTGAGGCCCGCCGCGTGGTGTTGCCCGTGCCCGTCGCGCGGCGTGCCCGAAAACACGGACACGACGATGTGCGGCCGGAACAGACGCACCACCCGCACCGCGTCCTTGAGCAACGTGTCGCCCGGCCAGAAGCGGAGTGTCTCCTCTATGGTCTTGGAGAACCCGAAGTCGTACGCCCGGGTGAAGAACTGCTGGGCGCCGTCGGTGGCGCGGGCGGCGAGCAGCTCGCGGGAACGCAGCAGGCCCAGCGCCTCGCCCAGCTCCTCACCGATCAGATTCTGGCCGCCTTCGCCGCGCGAGAGCGCCAAATAGGCGGCCCGGGCGCCGTAGCCCTGTGCCGCGAGCGCCAGCAACTCGGTGTCCTCATCGTCCGGGTGCGCGCCGATCACCAGGATCCGCCGCGGCTCGGCGATGCGCTGGAGCAGGCGGTCGAGCTCGACGACGCCCCCCGTGGCGGGGGGAGCCAGCTGGGCGCGGACCGGCGGGACACCGACGGACAAGGCGGAAAGCGCGGTCACGGTCCAGGCGGACAAGACGGCGAGCATAGCCGTCCGCCCTGCCCGCCGCTCCCGCCCCGACCGCCCCGTCTTACGCAGCCTGTCTGGCAACGACAATGCTACGGAGCCGCTCGGCGCTGGGATCCTGCGGGTCGCCGAACGGCCGGGGATGCCCGGCGGGGTCGAGCAAGATGGAAGGGCAGACCAGGGCGTACCTGCGGGCACGGATGCGCTCCTGCACCGCCTGAGTGCACGCGGCCGACGCGATCCACACCTTCCGGGCGCCCAGCTGCTCGGCGGCGGCAGCGGCGGCCAGGGCCTTCCATGGTGACGTCAGATGCCCGTCTACCACCACCACGTTCTGGTCCTCGAGGGGGCGGAGGGGACGCTGACCCCGGAACAGGAGGCGCTCCGTCTTCACGGCGCGCCGCGCCGTATCCATGGCCGCGTTGAGCTGGTCAACGAGCCCGAACCCGGGGTTGAAATCCGGGTCGGTCACGGCGTCCGCGTCCTCCGCGATCGCCCCCACCATGCCTTTCCCTTCCAGGCGCACGTGAGCCCCCACGATGACGTCGAACGAGCAGCTCATCGCCTGCGCGGCGTTGGCCGCGATCTCGACGCCGGTGGGCGTGATGCCGAGCAGGATCACGGGGGGTGGGCACCGCTGGTTCAGCTGCCGGCCCAGGAGAGCGCCGGCGGCGGCGCGGGTGGGATACAGGGGTTCCGAAGGAGCCGGTGCGGTCATGGCGTCCGAAGGTCGGTCACGCGCCGGAATCTTGCCAGCGTGGTGCCATCCGCGCAACCGGCGGTGCCGCCAGGGGTGGGCTCGAGTGACGGACGCTGTGGCGCGGGAGGTCGTCCAGGCTCCATATTGCAGGCGGCTCCGATGTTGCTCTTCTCGCCTCCACCCGGGATTCCGGTCTTATGACATCCGTCACTGAACCCAAACGCGCGCCCTTAGGTCCAGAAGCCGGTCACGTCAGTGAACGCGAGGCCCGTGAGGTCGCCGAGGCGGCGCGCGAGAAGGAATGGACGGCCCCGAGCTTCGTGCGCGAGTTGTTCGAAGGCCGGTTCCGCCTCCACCTCATTCACCCCTATCCCACGCTCGACCCGGAAGAAGAAGCCCGGGCCAAACCCTGGCTGGACCAGCTGGCCAAGTTCCTGCGGGAGAACGTGGATGCCGAGGCGATCGACCGCGACGCCAAGATCCCGCCGCACGTGATCAAGGGGCTGGCCGAGCTGGGATGCTTCGGGATCAAGATCCCACGTGAGTACGGGGGGCTGGGGTTCTCGCAGACGGTCTATAACCGGGCGGTGGCGCTGGCGGCCACCGTCGAGAGCTCGATCGGCGTGCTGCTGTCGGCGCACCAGTCCATCGGGGTCCCGCAGCCGCTCAAGCTGTTCGGCACGCCCGAGCAGAAGAAGCGCTACCTCCCGCGGCTCGCCAAAGGTGCCATCAGCGCCTTTGCGCTCACCGAGGCGGACGTGGGCAGTGACCCCGCCAGGCTCGCCGCAACCGCCACGCTCACCCCGGACGGTCAAGCCTACATCCTCAACGGCGAGAAACTCTGGTGCACCAACGGCACCATCGCCGAGATCATCGCCGTGATGGCCAAGACCGGCCCCAAGGCGATCAGCGCGTTCATCGTGGAGGCCGGCTGGCCCGGCGTGGAGGTGGTCCATCGCCTGTTCTTCATGGGGCTCAAGGGCATCGAGAACGCCGTCATCCGGTTCACCAACGTGCGCGTGCCCAAGGAGAACCTCCTGTGGCAGGAGGGCAAGGGCCTGAAGCTGGCCCTGGTGACGCTCAACACCGGACGGCTGACCGTGCCGGCCTCGGCCACGGCGGCCGCCAAGATGTGCCTCGACATCGCGCGGCGGTTCAGCCAGGAGCGGGTGCAGTGGGGCCAGCCGGTGGGCAAGCACGACGCCGTGGCCCAGATGCTGGGCTGGATGGCGGCCGTGACCTACGCCATGGAAGCGGTGTCTGAGCTCGCCGGCCTGATGGCCGACCAGGCGCGCTTCGACATCCGGCTCGAGGCCGCCATGGCCAAGATGTGGAACACCGAGCGCGGCTGGGAGATGGTGGACAAGACCATGCAGATCCGCGGCGGGCGCGGCTACGAAACCGCCGCCAGCCAGCGGCTCCGCGGCGAGAAGGGCGAGCCGGTCGAGCGCCTGATGCGCGACTTCCGCATCAACCTGATCTTCGAGGGCTCCAGCGAGATCATGCGCTTGTTCATCGCGCGCGAAGCGGTGGACACGCATCTCAAGGTGGCGGGCGCGCTGGTGGATCCCAAGGCGCCGATCGGCGCCAAGATCCCGGCGTTGCTGCGGACCGCCCTGTACTACGCCGCGTGGTATCCCGCCAAGTGGATCGGCTGGGGCTGGTGGCCGCGCTACAGCGGGTTGGGGCCTGTGGCCAAACACCTGCGGTACGTGAACCGCACGTCCCGCCGGCTGGCCCGCGCGCTATTCCACGCCATCGTCCGGTTCGGCCCCAAGCTGGAGAAGCGGCAGGCGGTGCTGGCGCGGCTGGTGGAGATCGGCGCGGAGCTGTTCGCCATGAGCGCCGCGTGCGCCAGGGCCCAGGCGCTGCACACCAGCAAGAAGCCGGAGGAACGCGCGCAGGGCGAGTCGGCGACGTACCTGGCCGATGTCTTCTGCCAGATCGCGCGCCGGCGCATCGCCGAGCGGTTCGACCGCCTGTTCGACAACGACGACGTCGCGGTCTACCAGGCCGCCCAGCGGGTGATGGCCAACGAGCTGACCTGGCTGGAGGAGGGGACCGGCGGCAAGTGGCGGTAGCTTCCGCCGCGGTAGAACGGCTGCGGGATGCGGTCCTCAGCGGCCCCGGAACGCTGGATCGAGAACTGAGGGCCGCGGCGTTTCGGCGTGGCAGCCTGCCCGACCCGCTGGGTGCCTATGTCACGAAGGTAGTCGCACACGCCTACCAGGTGACCAACGCCGATGTCGAGGCTCTCCGCACCGCGGGGTATTCCGAGGATCAGATTTTCGAGGCGACCGTGTGCGCCGCGGTCGGCGTCGGCCTGCACCAGCTGGAGCGGGGCTTGAGCGCCTTGCGGGGAGGCCACCGGCCGTGAGGCTGCGCCGGCTGGAATCAGGCCACGGACTGAAGGCCAAGCTCATCCTCGCCGTGATCCGCCTCATGCGGGGCGCCGAGGCGCCCGACGTGGTCAAGACCCTGCTCTACCGGCCGGCGTTCTTCGGCCGGCCCTTCAGCGACCTGGTCCACCAGGCGCTGCGTGGGCCATCCGAGTGGAGCGTGGGCGAGCGCGAGTTGTTCGCGGCGTACACGTCCAAGCTCAACCATTGCCGGTTCTGAACCGGCTCCCACGGCGCGGTCGCGTCGAAGGCCCTGGGCACAGAGTTGGCGGAGGCGGTGCTGGAGGACCCGAGCAGCGCGCCGATTGACGCGCGGCTCAAGGCCACGTTGGAGTTCCTCCGAAAGATGACCCTCTCCCCCGACCAGCTCGGGCCGGCCGACGCGCAGCGGGTGCGCGACGCGGGCGTCAGCGACGCGGCCCTCACCGATGCGGTTCACGTGTGCGCCTGGTTCAACATGATCGACCGGGTCGCGGACGCGGTGGAATTCCGGGTACCGTCGCCGGAGCAATTCGCGCGAGACGCTCCGGGGATGCTCAAGCGAGGCTATAAACTCTAGGCCACCCGCAGCGAAGCCACCGGCTACTCGGGGGAGCAGCTCCGGCAGGATGCCCGAGGCTCACGCCGCCCGGTGAGGTTGATACGGCGAAGACGCGCCAGTCTCGGGTTGCGGCACTCAGCACACGCGGGAAGCGCGTGAGCGTCCCACAGGTCGGCGGTCACCACCGCTGGCCCCAGGTCTACCGATCGGTCCAAGGCGTCCTCGAGCTGACCAAGCGTGGGCGAGACGAACTCGCCGTTCCGTGCCAGGGCCTCGAGCGCGCCGTTCCCTCCTCGCACGGGAATGAGCGACACGTGTGCCGCTCCCCGCTCGATCGCATGGCCCACCGAGCGCACCGCCCAATCCACCGCCTCGGTAGCCGGCACGAAGGGCGGGGCGAGCAGCACGAAGGCGCGGAGCGCGATGCCCGCCTCTCGCAGGAACCCGGCAGCCCGGTCAAAATCGGCCAGCCGCATGCTCTTGTTGAGGCGCGGCAGCGCCGTGGGGTGCACCGTCTCCAGGCCGATCGCGACCTCGAGCCGTCCCGCGAGACGGCGCGCGAATTCGACGCACCGCGCGCCTACGAACCGGGGATGACACTCCACGGTCACGCGCCGGAACGGCGCCACCGCGAGGGCGACCGCCGGATCGTCCGCGGGCGGTACCGCCCGGGGATCGAAGAAGTTGCTGGCGTTGTAGAGCTTGATCCCAGCGCCATCGGGAACCGGCCCGGCCAGGCGTATCACCTCATCCAGCTGACCGGGCAGGGCACCGAGCGGCGTCGGTCCGTCCAACGTCCGGCGCCACAGGTCACAGAAGACGCACGTGAAGAGGCACTCGGCCCCGGCCAGCAACACCGTGAGCACGGACAGCGTACCGGCCCCGCCAACCCGCTCCTCCTCCCAGAAATGCCCCAGGGCGTGCCACGGATCCACCGGCGGCTTGCGGGGGCGCAGCGACCGAACCCAGCGAGCGGTGCCGCGACCCCCTATCGGGCGGTCGGCCATCCGCTACGCCGCGTGATAGCGACGCAGGAAGTGAGCGCGATATCGGGACTCACCCAGGCCGAAGCGCTGGCGGAACGCGGCCGCCGAGAGCGCCCCGTGCTGGAACCGACGCTTGGGAGAAACCGGGAGGTCGCAGCCGAGCACCTGGCGGACGCCTCGAGCCAATATGTCGCCTTTGAGCTGATAGAGAGCCGTGGGTGATCCTCTTGCCAGTTCGGCGAACGGAATCGCCTCGGCCACTGCCACGACCGGCGGTGCGGTATACGGACTGAACCCCTGGAAGCCGTGATGCCGGGCAGGGGCATGGCCGCGCACGCAGCCCCGGCTCAAGCCCCCGCTGTAGGTCAGCGAGTGCTTGACGCTGTCCACACCCCACCCTTCGTGATACAGCATACGGTTGTTGACCACGCTGCGAATGGTGAGCTCTGGGTTCTCCTCGATCGGGTAGTCCTTGAGGTTCTCGTCGCCACCGTCGCCGTCGGCGAGCCAACGCCAGGAAGGATAGCGTCTCCGGATCCCAGCCAGGAGCGCCAGGCTCACGGCCGCGCACTCGACGTCGAGCGGCTTGTAGTCCTCGATCACCTCGACCGCCTCGAGGGGGTCGAGGGCGGAGGCGGGGGCGTCGATCTCCTCCCCCAGCATCTCGAGCCCGGTCCGGCGCAAGAACTCCCGTGCCTGTGCCAGGTCCGCGCCGCCGCCCTCCACCGCGAGGGTAAACGCCTTGAGCCGCGCCGCGCTCTGACCCCTCGCCAGCAGGGCGTGATGCAGACACATCAAGACGGCGCCGCTGTCCACCCCGCCGGAGAACAACACCCCGATCGGCTCCTCGGCACCGATGACGTCGAGCCACGACTCGATCTCCGACAACAGGGCTTCCACGTACGTCTTCCCGATGCAACCCAGGTCGGCCGGCAGCACGCCTCGGGGTGGATCGAAGAAGCGCCGGTAGGCGGGGTTGGGGTCCGGGCAGCCGACCAGCTGGATCTCCGTCACGTGATGCGCCGGGGCCATCCGCGTGTAGCTCGGATGGAACTGCGCCACGTGGCCCACCCGCTGGAGCGCATCCCGGATCGCATCGATCCGGTCGGCCACGACCAGCATCGGGCCCTCGCGCTCCTTGGCGAGGAAGTACCGCAACGGCCGGTTGAGACTGCGGGCCAGGCGCACTCGTTCCCCGGCCCGGGCCACCAGCGCGAACGAGCCCCGCACCTGCGCGATCGCGGCGCGATCATCCGAGAGCAGCAGCCGCCGCGCCTCGTCCACCGTCATGTTGAAGATGTGCTGCTCATCGTCGCCAATGAGGTTGATCACGCGATGGATCGGTTGCGGCTCCATGACTCAGCTCCGTGAAGGGGGTTGCCGTCGCGCCCCATTATCGCGCCGGGCCGGTGCGGTCGGCAAGGCAGGGTGGTGGTAACCGGGTGGCTTGCGCCACGCGGAGCCGAATCTGCAGCTTCCGTCGCACGCGCATGCGTATCAACCTGAAGCTCCTGCTGCAGACGGGGGCGTGTTGCGTGGCCCTGGCAGGATGCGAGTCACGGCCTCCGGCCGGCCAGGCCATCAGCGAGGCGCTCACCGCCCAGGTGCTGGGCCAGACCTACCTGGACGAAAACCGCTTCGCGGAGGCGGAAGCGGAGTTCGCCAAGCTGGTCCGGCTCGCCCCGGACCAGCCGACTGGGTATGCCAATCTGGGGCTGGTCTATCTCCAGCAAGGTCGGTACGACCGCGCCGAAGAGCAGGTTCGCCAGGCGCTACGGATCGCCCCCGAGGATCCTGACATCCTCCTCATCCTGGCCACGACGCATCAATTGGCCGGGCGTGCGAACCAGGCCCGCGATCTGCTGGAGCAGATGGTCCGGCGCCCGCCGGCAGACCTCCCGGCGTCCTACGCGCTCGCCACGCTGTACCTCACGCGGGGGGATGACCCATCTCGCCGGCGCGCGGAAGGGCTGCTCGAGCAGCTGGTGGAGGCCGCGCCGGCCAACATCGTGGCCCGGCTCGATCTGGTGGACCTGCTGCTGCGGCACCGCCAGCCCGACCGCGCGACCCTGCACCTGGAAGAGGTCCAACGCCAGGTGCCCGAGATACCGAGAGAGGCGCAGCGCTTCTTCGACCGCGCGTTGCTGCTCATGCGCCGCTCCGATGCCGAGGGCGCGCTCGCCCCGCTGGAGCGGTTCCGCAACTTCCTGAGCGGTACGCCGTTCTACCAGACGAAGATCCGCGACCTCTGGGGCCCGGCGGGCGAGCAGGCCGGAGTTCCCACGGTCACCTTGAGTCCGGTTTCGGTGCGCCTGGGCGACCCCCGAGCCGTGCTCGCCGGCCTCCGGTTCACCGACGTGACAGCCGATGTCGGGCTGACTGCCATCCCCGCGGCGGTTGCCAGCGCGGCGCTGGCGGTGGGCGACTATGATGGCGACGGAGACCTCGACCTGTTTACCGGGCGGGGCGGCACCGGCGCACTGTTCACCGGCGAGGCGGGACGGTTCGTGGGGCGGCAGGAGCGCAGTCTGGGAGACGTGGGAGCGCCGCTCTCGGCGGCTTTCGCCGATTACGACAACGACGGCCATCTCGATCTCTATGTTGCGGGCGCACGGGGTGGTGCGCTGCTCGCGAACCTTGGGGACGGGCGCTTCCGGGACACCGCGCAAACTGCTGGACTTCGGGACTCGCTCAGCGCTCGGCGTGCCCTGTTCCTGGACGCGGATCATGACGGCGACCTCGATCTCTATCTCGCCACGTCCAGCGGAAACCGCCTCTATCGCAACAACCTCGACGGGACCTTCACGGAACGCTCCGCCCTCATGGGGTTGGCCGGCGGCGGGAGCGGGAGCCGGGACGCCGCGTTCGGGGACTTCGACGACGACGGGGACGTCGATCTGTTCGTGGTCAACGACGACGCGAGCAACGCCCTATACGCCAATCTGCGGGAGGGGCGTTACCAGGACATCGCCGGGGCCAGCGGCGTGAGCAACGAGGGAGGCTCCGGCGCGGTGACCGCCGGAGATTACGACAACGACGGATTTCTCGATCTCTTCGTCACCGGCCTCGCCGGCGGGCGATACGCGCTGTACCACAACCGCGGTGACGGCACCTTCGAGCGCGAGGCCCGGTCCCGGACCCTGTTTCAGGCGCTGGACGGCGTGGTGGGGTGGGACGCCACGTTCTTCGACTTCGACAACGACGGGTTCCTCGATCTCCTGGTCGTGGGAGAGGCGTCGGCGCCCGGGGGCAGAGGGCTCTTCCTGTTCCACAACGACGGCACCGGACGGTTCGAGGACCGGTCGTCGCTGCTTCCGCCGGACATCCTGTCGGGCAGACGAACCGTCGTGGCCGACTACGGCGATGACGGGGATCTCGACATCTTCCTCGCGACCGGGGACGGGAGCGTTCGCTTGCTGCGCAACGACGGCGCCGACGCGAACCCGTACCTCGACCTGCGGCTGCGGGGCCTCCGTACCGGGAGCGGGAAGAACAACTACTTCGGCATCGGGGCCAAGATCGAGCTCCGCTCCGGGGACCGGTACCAGATGCGCGTCGTGACCGGCCCGGTGACCCATTTCGGTCTGGGCGAGCGGCTCAAGGCCGACGTGGTACGGATTCGATGGACCAATGGCGTGTACCAGGACCTGTTCTACCCCGGCAGCGACCAGGATCTGGTCGAGCGACCGTTGCTGAAGGGCTCATGCGCGTTTCTCTACGTGTGGGACGGCACCCAGTACCGCTTCGTCACGGATCTCATGTGGCGGAGCGCCCTGGGCATGCCGCTGGGCATCATGGCGGCGGGCGGCGGGTACGGTCCCCCGGGTGCCTCACAGGAGTACTTGCGGATTCCGGGTGAGACGCTGCAGCCCAAAGACGGAGCCTACTCCTTGCAAATCACCGAGGAACTCTGGGAAACCGCCTATCTCGACGAGGTCAAGCTCGTCGCCGTAGACCACCCGGATTCGGTCGAGATCCACGTGGACGAGCGATTCGTCCCGCCGGCCCCGGCTTCCTTACGCGTGTACCAGATCACGCGCCGCCGGCCGCCCGTCTCGGCGGTGGACGATCAGGGCACCGACCTCCTACCCATGATCCGTGAGAAGGACGACCGGTATGCCGCCATGCTCCGGGCCGGCCGGTATCAGGGGACGACGCAAATGCACGACGTGATCCTGGACCTGGGAGAGGTCTCCGGCGCTGAGAGCACGCTGCTGCTTCTCAACGGCTGGGTCTTCCCCACCGATGCCAGCATCAACGTGGCGATTTCACAGTCGAAGCACTTCACCACGGTCCCCCCCCTCTTGCAGGTCCCGGATGGAGACGGGCGGTGGCAGACCGTGCTGCCGGACCTGAGTTTCCCGGCGGGCAAGAGCAAGACGGTGGTGGCCGACCTGACCGGCAAGTTGCGGAGTGGGGACCACCGGGTGCGCATCCGGACCAATATGGAGGTGTACTGGGATCAGATCCTGGTGGCTGCGGGCGGACCGGCCGGGCGGTTGAGACTGACCACCCTGGAACCGGTCTCGGCCAACCTGCACTACCGCGGGTTTTCCCGCACCTATCGCAAAGGTGGGCGCTACGGACCGCACTGGTTCGACTACGATGCCGTGTCACGCGAGTCCCCGTGGGGACCCATTACGGGAGGGTTCACCCGCTACGGCCAGGTCCTGCCGCTGCTCCGGCAGTCGGACGACATGTACGTGATCATGGGGCCCGGGGACGAGGCCACGGTAACGTTCGACGCCCGGGGTGCACCTGAGTTGCCCCCCGGGTGGCGGCGGGATTTCCTGATCTATACGGACGGCTGGATCAAGGACGCCGATCTCAATACTGCCACGGGCGACCGGGTGGGGCCCCTGCCCTTCCACGCCATGTCGCGCTATCCGTACGGCTCCCAGGAGTCGTATCCGACGGACCAGGCACACCGGCGGTATCTCACCGACTTCAACACCAGGAACGTCGGCTCTCGCGGGCGGTAGCCCACCACGGTCAGGATCGCGACCGCCTCAGCTCTGCAAACCGCGAATCCAGCCGCTGGTACTGTTCCGCCATCGGGGCGGGAAGGTCGGAGCGGCCTGGTACCGACGGGTCGGCGATCTCTGGTTTGAAGGCGCCACACTTCATCTGCGGCGCCAGCTGGGGAGCGAGACCGCGTTTGGTATCGCCTTCACCCGGCACGCCCCCCGCCGGCCCCGTGGGTCGCGCCAGCTCCACTGCCTTCGCGAACCACGCCGACGCCTGGCCGAGGTCTTTGCCGCGCCAGGCCGCGTAGCCCTTGAGAAAGTGAGCCTCTACGCTCCCAGGGTTGGCCCCGATCACGGCGTCCAGAAAATAACGGGCCTCGGTGAAGTTTCCCCGCACCAGCGCGATCTCACCCAGCCGGAGCAACGGGCCGGTCTCCTCCTGGTTGATGTCGTGCGCGCGCCGGAATTCCGTCTCCGCCCGGGTGAGGTCCACGGGGGTCCCGGGCTCCGGGCAGAAATAGAGATCGCCCAGGCGCGAATGCGCACGCGAACTCTGTGGGTTGACCAGCACCAGATGCTCCCACGCGGTTTCCGCCTCCCGGTAGCGGCCCAGCTCCAAGTACAGGTTGCCGAGGTAGTAGAGGGCATCCTCATGCCGAGGGTCCAACTCCAAAGCTCTGGCGTAGGACTCGGCGGCCCTTCTGGTGTCCCCGGCAACCCGGTAATCGGTGGCTTGACGATAGACCTCCCAGAATGCCCGAATCCGCGCCGCTTCCGCCGTGGCTGGGCGGGTGGCCTCGGTACCTGGCTCATCCTCCCGGGTGCGACGCTTGATGAGTGTGATGGCCGCGACGAGGAGCAGCGCCACCGCCGTGAGGAATACCGCCGGTCGCTTCAACGGCCACCCTCTCCTTCCACCACGTGCAGCACCTGGTTGGTTGCTACCCGGGTGAAGACCTGCCGCACCCCGCTGGGCCAGGCCACCACCAGGGTATCGGCCTCGGTGTGGCTGCCCATGCCGAAGTGCTCGATGAGCGTGTTCTGCGAGAGGTACGAGCTCTGCGATCCCACCTCCCTGATCTGCACCGTCGTGCCCACGACCAGCCGGAGCTTGGTCCCTAGCGCCATGCGGTTGCTCTGGCGGCCCTCCAGCCGGACCTGGAGCCAGCGGTTCCGGTTCCCGCCCTCGTTTCTGAGCAAGATCCCCGGACCGCCGTGGTTCACCACGAAAACGTCCAGGTCCCCGTCGTTGTCGTAGTCACCAAACGCCGCGCCACGGCCCACGTACGTTCTGCTGAAATACTCCCCGCTCACCGCTGAGACGTCGTAGAAGCCTTCCCCGGCACCGCGATCCCAGAAGAGCTGACTGTTCTGCGGCGCCAGCAGGTGCGGGGCGTTCCGCTGCTGAAACGTATGACCGTTCGTGACGAACAGATCCAGCTTGCCGTCGTTATCGTAGTCGAAGAAGAAGGTGCCCCAGCCCACGTAGTCGAGCGCGATCTGCCCCACGCCGTAGCGGTCGGCTACGTCCATGAACCGCAGCGGCCCGGCGGCCGAGGACCGGTCGCGCTGGTTGTTGTAGAGTGCGTTTTCCTGGGCGATCCAGTGGGTGATGAAGATGTCGGTGTCCTGGTCTCCATCCCAATCGCCCAGGGCCAGACCCATGGCGCTCCGGTAGTCGGCGACGCGGGCTGAGTGACTGATGTCTTCGAAGGTCCCGTCCCCCAAGTTGCGGAACAACATGTTGTCGGAGACATCGTTCGCTACGTAGAGATCGGGCCACCCATCTTCGTCAAGATCCGACCAGGCTGCCTCCAGGCTCTTGCCCTTCTCGCCCAGGACGCCGGCCCGCGCCGCCACCTCGCTGAACGTGCCGTCGCCGTTGTTGCGGTACAGCAAGTTGCGCTCGGGCTCGAAGGTGTTGGGGTTGATGCTGGCGGGGTTTTCGGCGTCGTAGAGCCCGGAGCCCATGAGATCCGCCGGGTAGGAGTACTTCACGTAGCCGGTGACGTAGAGGTCCAGGAACCCGTCGCGGTTGAAATCGCCCCATGCCGCGCCGGACCAGAAGGCGCGTTTCCCACCCACGCCCGCCTGCTTGGTCCGATCGCTAAAGGTGCCGTCCCGATCGTTATGGTAGAGGACGTTTTCGCCGTACGCCGTGACAAACAGGTCCGCCCAGCCGTCGTTGTCGTAATCGCCCCATTCGGCGCCCATCCCCAGGCCTCGGTAATCGACGCCAGCCCTGGCACCGACCTCGGTGAAGGCGCCGTCCCCGTTGTTATGGTACAGGGCAGCTTTCGCCGGTGATTGGCCGATCTCCTCCGGGGACACCGTCATGGGACCCACGAGGTTGACGACGAACAGGTCCAGCCATCCGTCGTTATCGTAGTCGCCCCACGCCGCGCCGGACCCCATGTCTTCAGGAAGTTGCGACGTCCGCCTGCCCCAGAAGTGCCGGAAGGTGATTCCCGCCGATTGCGTGACGTCCAGGAACGTCACCTTGGGGTGATCAGGGGGCAGCGACCGGCTGAGCTCGGCGGTCAGTCCCTCCACCTTCTCACCGGCCTGATACCCCGGTTCCGGCTTCAGGGCGACCAGGGTAACCGCGGCCGCGGCCGCGAGGAAAACCAGGGCCAGGCCCGCCGTCAGGAGCAACCGACGCTTCCGGCGAGGCAGCGTACCGAGCAAGAGGGCTACTGCGGTCCCAGCGAGGTCACCTCGATGCTCTTCTGATCCTCCGAAAGAACCGTGACCGAGGCGGTGAGTCCCGCGGCCTCACCGAAGAGGAAGTTAAGAAGGAACTGATCGATCTTGCGATACATCAGCTTGGCCGAGACCCGCAGGCGGGCACCCGATCCATTCCCGACCAGCGTCGCGGGGGCGCGAAACGCGAACTCGGCCTTATCCGAGAACCCGGGGAACATGGCCCGGCGGTACCGGACGCCCACCATCTCCCAGAGGTTATGCCGGTCGATCAGCTTGCCGTACTGGTCCACCGGTTCAGCCTTGAAGATGAAGGACCCAGGCTCAATGAAGTGGCGCTCGTCTCTCCGGCCCGACGCGAACACCAGGTTGCCGTCCTGGTCCGTCACGGTCAGCTCCACCCAGGACTGGATGATGTCCAGCGGGCCGGTGGGAAAATCATGGCCCACTTTGTTGCTCGTGATCAGAACCTGGACCCTCACGTCCTGGCCCGGCTTCACGGCTTTCGGCGCCACCAGCTCGATCGGCACCGCCGGGCCGTTGCGCCACTTGTCGGCGATCTCGGGGATTTCGATCTTCCCTTGAAGCCACTTCTCCGTGAGTGCCACGTGTTCCTCGGCCCCGGGGAGCTTCAGGGCCAGTGGCATGAACTGATTGGCCGCCAGGAAACGGTGGCTGCGGTGCTTGCCATCGCCGCCTGAGCGATTGTAGTCCAGATCGTCACCGCCGGCCGGGTCGTCCGAGTCCTGAAGCGGCATGTGGCACTCCCGGCACTCGATCGTCTTGCGCGCGTTGGTAGAGTCGTTCCAGCGGCTCTTGCGCCAGTTGTCGTATTGGTTCTGCAACTGCACCCACCCCACCTTATTGATCTCTTCGTCGATGAACTGCTTGTGACAGGCGGCGCAGAACTCCGGGCTCTTGAACAGCCGATGCTGAAGCGACTTCACATGGTGGCGCGGGTAGGCCCGGATCAGGAAATCTCTGAGGGGCCGAGTCGCGCTATCAGCGTTCAGCTCAAACAGGTAGCGCTGGGGCTGCGCGATCAGGTAGCTGGCGTTCCCCTTGACGTCGGTCTCTTTGATCGAATGGCATACGATACAGGACACCCCTTCGTCCTTGCCGATGGGACTGCTGAGTTCGTCCTGGAACAGATTTTTGACGCCGGCGAACAAGGATATGGGGTCGTGACACCCGCCGCAGTACCGGGTGGACTCCGGCCCGTTCTGCTTGCCCATGGTCGTTTGAATGGCGCGAAAGCCGAGATCCATCGCCGAGTAGCGATGGGCGCTCACCGACCACTCCCGGTAGATCTGCTCGTGGCAGCCGGACGTCCCGCAGGATTGGGAGCCGCCCATCGACCTCGCGTCAAACGCTTGGCCGGTATTGGTGCGGGCCAGGCTGGGCGCAAACGGGCGGTCCGGACCCAGGACGTAGCTGTAGTCGTGGGGCAGCCGGTTGACGAGCCTCGGTGGTTGGTAGGCATAGGCCGCCAACGCCAGCACTCCGCATAAGGCTCCCGAGACTACCAGCGTGTTCCGGCCAAACCGCCTCTCAGCGGCACGGAGGCTCAGGAACTCTTCCTTGCGTCCCCGGAAGCTGTAGACGACCAGGCTCAGCACGTGCGGCAGCGCGGACGCGATCAAGGCGAAGGTCGCCACGATGTGGACCAGGTCCCAGGCATAGCCGATTCTGGTCTGCAGTGCCGCCTGAGCCGTCAACACCAGGCCGGAAGCCGTCACTGCGACCGCGGCCACCATGGAGAAGTACCCGGTCAACTTCACATGCGTCATCGGCAGCGAGCGGTACAACCGCCAATGGCGGAGCTGATACCAGGTGTAGGGTACCACGAACACCAGGCCGACCACGGTGTGCAACAGAACCGCCACCTGGTTGGGGACGCTGAACGGGAGCAGATAGATCGAGAGGCCAGTCAGCGTCTCGAAGACCAGCAGGCCCGAGACGGTCAGCAGCAGTCGGTGCCGCCACTCGGCGGTCGTAAAACGGGGTATCGCCGGAGCTTCCATCCGAGACCTCCGCCTTCCTGCGTATCGTGCTGGTGAGGCCCCATGGTAACCGGCTGCCCCTCGAAGCGCAGCCCTGCGGCCACGACGGCCACCCTAAGGTGCAGACACTGGCCGTAAAGCTTTCATGAACTCAGTGTGAGCCGTCGCTCACGCTCGGGCGGCTCAGCCGGCGGAGACGACCGGATCATACTTCGGCCAGCGCCTGCTCCAGGTCCGCCACGATGTCCTCGTAATGCTCCACTCCCACCGACAACCGCACCATCCCCTGCGTGATCCCCATTTTCCGCTGCTCTTCCGCCGACAGGTCCGAATGCGTCATGGTCGCGGGATGCTCTGCCAACGATTCCGTTCCGCCTAAGCTGACGGCGAGTTTCACCAGCTTGAGCGCGTTCAAGAACCGGAACGCCGCCGGCTGGCCGCCCTCGATCTCGCAGCACACCAACGACCCCGGCGCCAGACACTGCCGCTGATAGGTGCCGTACATGGGATGGCCTTCCTCGATGTGCCCCAGGTAGTGCACCGCAGCCACCTTCGGATGATCGGCCAGGAAGTCGGCCACGTAGCGCGCGTTTTTCATCTGCGCCGTCATCCGCATCTTCAGCGTCTCCAGGCTCCGAAGCAGCAGCCATCCAGTCCACGGGCCGGCCATGGTCCCCATGAACGTCCGGAGCGTGCGCACCCGGCTCATGACCTCGCGCTTCCCCAACGCGGCTCCCGCGATCACGTCGCTGTGCCCGCCGATGAACTTGGTGGCCGAATAGAGCACCAGGTCGGCCCCGTGCTTGAGCGGATGCTGCCATAGCGGCCCAAGAAACGTGTTGTCCACCATCACCACCGGCCGGTGATCGCCGGACGCCAACGATCGCGCGAAGCGCGCCACCTCGGCGATGTCCACCAGCGCGTTGGTGGGATTGGCCGGGGTTTCGATCAGCACCGCGCTCACCCGGCGCCCCTGAATGCGCGCGCGCAGATCCGCCTCCAGGTCACCCAGCGGCTGGCCCGCCGGGAACCCCATGGGCGTCACGTTGAACTCCGGAAGCACATGCTCCAGGAAGTACTCCGACCCGCCGTACAGCGGGTCGCTGTGCACCACCACGTCACCGGGGCGAACCAACGCCAGCAGGCTGGTCGCGATGGCCGCCATCCCGCTTTCGAATACGGCGGCCGCCTCCGCCTCGTCCCACAGCGTGAGCCGATCCTCCAGGATCTCCAGGTCCGGGTTGTTGAGCCGGCTGTAGATCAGGCCCGGCTCCTCCCTGGGCCCCTTCTCCCGGAGCCCGTACGCCAGCTCGAAGAAGGCCTTCCCCGCCTCGGCGTTCTCGAACACGAACGTGGAGGTCTGGAAGATGGGACACTTGATGGCGCCCTCGGAGAGCATCGGATCGTACCCGTAGCTCATCATCTGGCTCTCGGGCTTGAGCCGGTGGGCGCCGATCTTCGTTTCCTTATACTTGGGGTGTTGCGACCTGCGTCGAGACACGGTGCGCTCCGCGAGTCGTTCTATCTTCCAGCTTACAGTCACCCGCGCCGGAATGCCGCCCCGTTAAGGAGGACTCATCGGGAGCTTAGAGTGCGGGGAATCGGCGGGGACGAGGGGCGGTTATATTGCCGACCGCGGATAGAGGATCGCGCATCACGGACAACGGATAACGGATAACGGATAACGCCTTTATGGCTATTGTGACGCTGGCTTGCCAATTCTGCACCACGCTCAACAAAGTCGACCTCGATCGCGCCGACCAGCGCCCCAAGTGCGCCGAGTGCGGCAAGCCGTTCCTGCTCGACCGGCCCGTCAAGGTGACCGAGGAGCACTTCGACACCACGGTCCTCAAGGCGGAGGTGCCTGTGATCGTGGACTTCTACGCCGATTGGTGCGGTCCCTGCCGCATGATGGCGCCCATTCTGGACGAGATCGCCCAGGCGCAAGCGGGGAAGCTGCTGGTCGCCAAGGTAGATACCGACCGCGCCCCCAGCGTCAGCCTGCGCTACGGGATCCGCTCCATTCCGTTCTTCGCGCGGTTTGAACACGGGAAGCTGGTGAAAACTGCGGTGGGAGCCGTCGGTCGCGACGGATTGAAAGACCTCGCCGCCTAGAACCAAGACTGCGTAAGGGGTGAGGGGTAAGGGGAGCCCTACCCCCACCCCTCACCCCTCACGCAGTCGAGCCCGGCCATCACGCCAGCCCGTTCTTTATGACCGCCTCCATCGCCGCCACGAAGGTGTCCACCTCGTCCAGCGTGGTGTAGACATTCGGTGTCACCCGAAGCCCGGTGCACGCCGGGTGGCCGATGGGGGTCACGATGATGCGCCTCTTCTCCCACAAGTAGCCGGCGATCTTCCCCGGGTCTAGACCTTCGATCTCCACGTTCGCCAAGCCGCAGGACTGTGCCGGATCGTAGCTGGTGTGGAGCTTCACCCGGGGCTGCCCGTCGAGCCGCTTCATCCAGCGGTCCCGCAGGTAGCGGAGCCGCGCCGCCTTGCGCTCGGCGCCGATCCCCTCGTGGAAGGTGAGCGCCTCGGCGATGGCGTTGTGGTTGGCCGCCGGGTGGGTGCCGATCTCCTCGAACTTGCGGATGTTGCCGTTCCATTCCGCCGGCGCCGCCATCAGGGGCCAGAGCTTCTCGATCTTGGCCTTCCGGACATAGAGGAACCCGGTGCCGTGCGGCGCCAGCAGCCATTTGTGGAGTGACGTGCCGTAGAAGTCGCAGTCCAGATCGTCCCGCTGGAACGGGAAGTGCGCGAACGCATGTGCCCCGTCCACGATGGCTTCGATGCCGCGCGAGCGGGCCAGCTGGCAAATCTCCCTCACCGGGAAGATCTGGCCGGACAGGTTGGTGATGTGGCAGAAGTGGATCACCCGGGTCCTGGGCGTAATCCCCTTGGCAAACAGGTCCGCCAGGTAGTCCAGGCTGGGCGGCGGCGCGGGGAACGACAGCTTCTTCACCACGATCCCGTCCCGGCGCACCCGCTGGTCCCAGGTCGTGAGCATCCGTCCGTAATCCTGATCCGTGGTCAGCACCTCGTCGCCCGGTTTGAGATCCAGCCCCAGCTGGCAGATCTCCAGCGCCTCGCTGGCGTTTCGGGTGATGGCCATCTCTTCGGTGTCGCACCCGAAGGCGGCTGCCAGCCGCCGCCTGACGCTCTCGATCTGCGGCTCCAGCACCTGCCACATGGTGTACACCGGCGCCTGGTTGGAGTACTCCAGGTAGCGCCGCATGGCGTCCTGGACGATCCGGGGACTGGGCGACACCCCGCCGTTGTTCAGGTTGACAATGCTGCGATCCACGGTGAACGCCTGCTGGATCTCGAACCAGTAGTCCTCGTCGGCGGCAACATCCTCCATCGAACGGTTCCCCAGGAAACCCGTGGCCTCGAGGATCCGCTGGATGCCGTCGTCCCGGAGCGCGGGCCGCTGAGGCATGCCTAAAGGGAGCGCGGCGGCGAAGACCGACTGCACGAAGTGACGCCTGGTGGACATGGTTGGTCTCCCGGTGGAGAGGGCGTTCTCAGTGGCGAGATTGCGGCTCGGTGACGCGAAAGTCAATAGACGGGAAATGCTGGGAGTCCCCGACGGCGGGGGCACGCGCGGGACTCAGGTGTCCGGTTTCCCGTTTCTCGTTTCCCGTACGAAAAGCAGCACCGATCCTACGAGCGCGATGGTCGCGAACGCAAACCACTGAATGGCGTACGACAGATGCGGCCCGTTGTCGATCAGCGGGACCGGAATCGGGCGGAGCCCCGAAGACGCGGCTCCGGAGTCGGTCCGGCGAAGCACCCACGGATGCAACGGGTAGGGATACCGATCCGACAGCCTGGTCGGATCGTCCGACGGCGTGTAGACCGGCCACGTGGTGTCCCGGAGCGCGAATTCGCGGCTGGCCGTGACCGCGAGCAGGATCCCCTTCACGGCCGCCGTGTCCGGCTCCGACAGGGAATCGAGCTGGACCCGGTAGGCATCCGGTGACGGCGCCCACCCCCGCTCAACCAGCACCGCTGCGCCATCGGCCAGCCTCAAGGGGGTGACGACATACACGCCGGGAACTTGGTCTACGGTTCGGGCTACCACGACCACTTGCCGGGTGAAGTCGAAGACGCCCGCAGCGATCGCCAACCGATACGCCAGCGTGTCCGAGCCCTTTCGCCCAACCGCGGTGCCCGCGCCGAGCCCTACCGGGGGCATCCGCAAGCGGGCCTCTGCCGTCGCCCGGAAGGCCTGCCGCTGGTGCAGCCGGCTCACCTGCCAGAACCCCAGCCGCACGCAGACCGCCGCGGCGAGCGTGCCCACGATCAGCACACGATACGCTCGCAATTCCGCCTCCCTCTCTTGCGGTGTCCGGGCCCCGGCTGAAACTTAGGCGGCAGTCGCCCCTCCGGGAGCCCGGTGCACCGTCTCGAAATCGGCATCGTCGATCTCGTCACCAAAGGTCCCACGCGCGCCCTCTGGGCCCGCGTCATGCACCCCAACATGGCCAGCATCATGCCTCAGATGGTGGGCGTGTGGTGCGAGGAAGAAGGCCACTCGGTGAGCTTCGTGTGCTACACCGGGCTCGAGGAGCTGATGGCCGAGCTGCCTCGGGACATTGACCTGCTGTTCGTGAGCGCATTCTCCCAGGCCGCACAGACCGCGTACGCCATAAGCAACCTGTTCCGCCGGCACGGAACCGTGACGGCCCTGGGCGGGCCGCACGCGCGCTGCTACCCCGAAGACTCGGCGCTGTACTTCGACTATGTGTTCGGGTTCACGGACAAGGCGACCCTCAAGGAAGCTCTGGACGACTGCCGTCCTCACCGGCCCGTTGGGGTCCAGCTTTCGGCCGAGCGCCAGCCTGACGCGCTGCCCAGCATGCGGCAACGGTGGAAGTTCATCGAGCCCACCATCGCCAAGGCCCCCGCCATCAAGATCGTGCCGATGATCGGCAGCCTGGGCTGCCCGTACACCTGCAGCTTCTGCATCGACTCCACCGTGGACTACCAGCCGCTGGGGTTCGAGCAGATCACCGACGATCTCCAGTTCCTGCTCACCAAGCTCGAGCGACCCCGCGTCGCGTGGCACGATCCCAACTTCGGGGTCCGGTTCAACGACTACATGGACGCGATCGAAGCCGCCGCGCCGCCGGGCCGGGTGGACCACATCGCGGAGTCGAGCCTCTCGCTCCTGTCCGAGCCCCATCTCAAGCGCATGCAGCGGAACGGGGTCAAGGCGATTCTGCCGGGCATCGAGTCGTGGTACGAGCTGGGCAACAAGTCCCGGACCGGCGCCAACCGGGGGATGGACAAGGTCCGGCAGGTGGCGGAGCACGTAAATCTCATCACCCGTTACATCCCCTACATCCAGACCAACTTCGTGCTCGGTCTGGACGGGGACCAGGGCCCCGAGCCGTTCGAGCTGACCAAGCGGTTCGTGGACTTAGCACCCGTGGCGCTTCCGGGCTACTCGCTGCTCTCGGCCTTCGGCCGTGCGGCGCCGCTCAATCTCGAGTACCAGCGGGCCGGCCGGGTGCTGCCCTTCCCCTTTCATTTCTTGAACAACAACTCCGCCATGAACGTCCGCCCCCAGAACTATGATTGGCGGACCTTCTATGACCACGTCATCGATCTCACCCGGTACACCTTCTCCTGGCGCGCCATCGCCCGGCGCTTCGCCGCTACCCGCGAGACCATCCCCAAATGGATGAACGTGGTGCGGGCCGTCTCGTCGGAAGGGTTCGGCCGAATCCAACACTACACCGCCGTTCGCCGCCGGTTGGACACGGATCGCTCGGTCCGGGAGTACTTCGAGGGGGAGACCACGGACCTGCCGCGGTTCTTCGTGGACCGCATACGCCGGGACCTGGGACCGCTGTGGGAGTTCTTACCCGACGGCGCGCTCTGGCACAACCCGCTGGCCTACCTGGAGAGCACCGCGGGCGGATTCGTGACCCTGGGAGGGGTGCAGGCGGCCGCAGAGCCCGCGTAGCCCCTCGCACGCCGCCGGTGGGTTCCAGAGGGCGCCTAGGCGCGGCGTGGTCACGGCGCCCTGGACGCTCCGGTGATTTCACGGCGATGAGGGCGTGGGTGGGTCCCCTTCGCGCGCTAGCAGTTCGCGCGCGCCGCAGACGACGGGAGTTTGTATGGCGCGCGCCTCACTGACGCGCGCTCCGGGGACCCACCCACGCCCTCATCGCCCATACCCATCGCGCCCGAGCGTCGAGTCTACGCCGCACCGCAGCGCCCGGCGGAACCCACCAGCGGCGTGCCGACTACGCGGTCCCGACGATGACCTCGGGGTGGAAACCGAGAAACAGGCCCGTCTCGACCACGCCCGGCCGCCGCTTGAGCGTAAGATCCACCGCGGGGGGATCGGCGATCCCCCCCGGAAACGCGCAGTGGATGAGGTAGTGTCCTTCGTCGGTTGACACCGGCTGCCCGTCAGGACCGCGTTTGAGCTGCGGGTCAGCGCCGAGCGCGCGGATTGCCGCCTCGTGGGTCCTCCAACCGAATCGCACGACCTCGACCGGCAGCGCGCACTTGGTTCCCAGCCGTTTCACCAGCTTCCCCGGGTCCACCACGATTACCAGCTGCTTCGACGCGCCCGCCACGATCTTTTCCCACAAGAGCGCGGCTCCGTGGCCCTTGATGAGGTTGCCGTCCGGGTCCACCTCGTCTGCCCCGTCGATCGTGAGGTCCAGGGCGGGATGGTCGTTCAGAGTGGTGAGCGGAATCCCAACCCGCGTCGCCAGCTCGCGGGTGGCCAGCGACGTGGGCACACCCACGATATCACGCAGCTCGCCGGCACCCAACCGGCGTCCGATCTCCTCAACCGCGAATCGGGCCGTGGAGCCGGTGCCGAGCCCCAGGACCATGCCGGATTGCACGCGCGCCACGGCCCGCAACGCCGCCTGCCGCTTCGCCTCCGCCGCCGGATCGCTCATGCCGCTCCTTCCAACTGGTCCAACGTCTCCACCCGCACCACGGGACGCCCCCGTCGTGCGAGCGCGCCAAGATCGCCCTCCGCTTGCGCCGTCAACAGGGTCCCGAAGTCGAACGGCTCTCCGGGAATGGCTACCGTCGCGGCCGGAGCGCCGGCGACCACGACGAAGTGCCCCGTGGCTGGGCCGCCCTTGTGTAGCTGGCCCGTGGAATGGAGATACCGGGGACCATAGCCCACAGTCACCGCGGCGCGGGTCCGCGCGGCCAGGTTTCCCGCCAGCGTCGCCAGCCGCCGGTCGTTCGCCGCCGAAGGCGGCACGTAGGCGAGCACCGCGAGGTAGTCGCCCGGCCGCACTCCGGCGACGAACGTGGCGAGCTGCTGCCGGGTCGCCGCCGGCGAGCGCGACACGCCCACCGCCAGCAATCGCTTGGTGTTCTCCTTGCTCTCCGCCACGTTGGGCTGGTCGAACGCGTTCACTCCCAGGATGGCGCACGCCACCGCCGTGGCGAACTCCCAGCGGAAGAACTCCGCGGCCAACGCAACCCGGTCGGGCAGCTCGATCTCGATCGCCGGATGGCCGGCGCGCCGCAGGCGGTCGAGCACCTTCCCTTCCGCGGCGCCCCGCCGCTCGTCCGCTAAGCGCACGGCCACGAACAACCGGTCCAGTCCGTATGCCTCGGATCCCGCGGGCGACTCCTCCACCACCGGGAGAAGACCCTTCCCTTCCTTGCCGGTGCTC
>Ga0209342_10000811_pt1 | contig 36146 bp, 32 predicted proteins | sample RifCSP16_2_FD_184023 | JGI IMG/M metagenome (GOLD analysis project Ga0209342, IMG submission 184023) | Soil microbial communities from Rifle, Colorado - Rifle CSP2_sed 16_2 (SPAdes) (version 2) | ecosystem: Environmental > Terrestrial > Deep subsurface > Rock core/Sediment | place: Rifle...
GCACCGTGTTCGACGGGGAGAACGTCGCCGGCTGGCTCTACCGCATCGCGGCCAACACGGTGCGCGGTCACCGCAAGCTGGCCTGGTTCCGCCACCTGTTCCAGCGGCCGAGAGACGTCGTCCTCGAGGAGCACCTGGGGACGGCCCAAAGCCCGGAGGAGCTCCTCCAGCAGAAGCAAGCCAGGCGGACGCTGGAGCGCCTCGTCGCCAGGATGAGCCGCAAGAGAAGGGTGGCCTTCATGCTCTTCGAGGTCGAGGGCTACAGCGGAGAGGAGATCGCTGCCCTGGAGGGCATTCCGGTGGCCACCGTCTGGACGCGGCTCCATCATGCGCGGCGCGACTTCCTCTCGCTCCTGGCGAAGCACAGGGAGTCCGAGGGGGCGCCATGAAGCGCCTTCGCGAAGAGATCGATTCGCCCGATCCGCTGCTGGCCGAAGCGGCGCGGCTCCTGGTTTCGTTGCCGCCCGTGGAGTCGTCGCCCGGGCGCCGCGCCCGCATCTGGGCGGCGCTGTCGCGGCGGCGGGGGCCGCGGCAGGGGATTCTCTCGATCCGGTGGGCGCTGCGCTCGGCCGTCCTCGTCCCGCTGGTCCTCCTGGCGCTGGCGACGGTGGCCACCGCCTTGTGGGCCGGCGTCCTCGCGCCTCGTGCCGGCAAGCTCGAGCGGCAGGAGGACGGTGGCCGAAGGAGCTCGATCGCGCCCGTCCGCGGCCCCGCAACCCCGCCGCCCGCTCCGCCTGCGAGCCCGGACCCCGAGCCACCTCCCCTCGAACAGCCGATACCGCCCGCCGAACCGCCGAGGTCCCCCTCCCCGAAGCGCCAGGCCCCGCTCGCGTCCCGGGCCCAGGCCCCCAGCCCGGAGGCGGATGTCGCCTTCGCGTTCGCGCCATCCGCCGAGGACGAGCCCGAGTCGGCCCTGGTCCTGGGCGCCTTCTCCGCTCTGCGACGCGACCACGACCCCCGGCGAGCGGGCGCCATGCTGGAGGAGTACCTGCGCCTCCATCCGCGCGGGGCGCTGGTGGAGGAGGCGCTCGCGCTCGCCATCGAGGCGGCGGCCGCCCGCGATGACTCGCGGGCGGGTTCGCTGGCCGTTCAGTACCTCGAGCGCTTCCCGGAAGGACGGTTCCGCCTGACCGCGCAACGTGCTCGCGGCCGGTTCGGGCCCACCGCCGGCCCTCCCCCCCCGTCAGCCCCCGGAGGCTCCCAGTGAGAGGTCCACTAACCTCCTGGAGCGGCACGCCGACGCGCCCGACTTCCAGTCGTACGCGGACAACCTGATCTACTTCCCGCCCAACGACCGCATGTACTACATCACCCGAGGTGACCCGGTCCGCGTCTTCGAGATCGAGCTCGACCGCCACGACTTCGGCCGGACGACGGTCGCCGAGATCGCCACCACCGGCGCCCCGGCCGCCCCGGCGGGCGACGCCGACGACACCGGCTTCGCCTTCGACGCCGCGAACCAGATCATCGGAGGCGGCATCAGCGATGGGGTGTTCCACGCCTTCGACCCGGTGGCTCGGGCGTGGACGAGCGTGGTGATGAAGACGGAGCCCGCCAGCGGGACCGTCGGCACGCAGGCGGACCACGCGCTCGACTACGATCCCCGCGACGGCGTCTTCGTCTTCGTGACGACCTACGGCAGCGGCGGCCGCACCTGGGCTTACCGTTATGGGGCCGGACAGCCGCCTGCCATGCCTCCGCCGCGCGACGGCGGAGGAGGCGCGGGCCCGGGCGGCACCGCTGGCCAGGCGGCCGGGTCCGGCGGATGCCAGACGTCGGCGGGGCCTTCGCTCGTCCTCTGGCTTGCCCTGATGAGCTTGCGTTCTACCCGCGCTCGCCCCTGCCGGGCGGCGCGCCGCGCGCGACCTCCTCCGCGTCCTCCGGCGCGACGACCGTCCGGTTCTGCGCGTGCCGCTTCGCGTAGTAGCGGCTGATCGAGGGGACGCTGAAGCGGTTCATCGTCAGGGAGTGCGTCATCATCGCGTTGAGCCGGTCGATGTCGTCGAACCAGGCCGGCAGGTGCACCGGACCTGCGCACACACCCTCCTCGATGAGGTCGCGGACCAGCTCCGCCTCGTCCACGCTCATCTTTCCGGCGAGGAAGGCACGCACGATGTCGAGATCCCTGCTCTCCAGCGCCGAGCGCAGGAAGTTGAAGGTCCGGCAGTACCCGCGCTGGTAGGCGACGTCCTTGGTGAACGGCGCGCCGCCTTCCAGGACACCGCCGCGAAACACGCGCTCGCTCATCTGGGCTGCCTTGCGGGGCGGGAATCGCGCGAGCAGGTAGCTGTAGACCTCGAGGTAGTCCGCTCCCCGCGCCGCCATGTCCACCGCGATGGTGCGCTCGCCCAGCTCGATGTAGCGCTCGTCGGTGATGCTGCCGCTGAGGAACTCCGCCACCACGCCTCCCCCCTCCTGGCACTCGGTGTGACGCGGGAAGCCCACCCCCAGGACCTTGAGGACGGGCTGCGAGCGCCCGTTCATGGAGGTGAGCACGTGCCACAGCCCCTCGTGGTGGACCAGGGCGCGCACCTGGCGCGCGGAGAACGTCGCTCCTTTCTTGAGCGTGATCCGCGTGGAGCCCGCCGCCGCGCTGGCGGTGAGGCGCTGGCGTACGAGGACCTTCACCTTCCCGCCCAGGTAGGGCGCGCAGAGATCGCGGACCTGCTCCGCGGCCTCCTCCGCGGTCAGGTTCGCCTCCTCGTCGCGCGCGCGCGGACGGGCCGCCCAGAGGCGCGCGATGGCCAGGTTGTCGGCGGGGTGATCGGGGAAGCGGTCGCGCGGGTCGCCGTACACGATCCGCGATAGCTCGTAGAAGCGGCGCGTGCCCCGCGCCGCCAGCATCCGCGCCAGCACGACGACCTCGTCGCACTTCTCCCGCAAGAGCTCCTCGACCTTGTTCCGGCCGCGGATGCTCTTCTTGATGCCCCTCAGCTCCTTCACCTTCTCATCGAGGTCGAAACCCAGGGGCGGGTACTCGGGACGCGGCAGCGACTTCGCGCCGTGCCGGAAGAAGCGCTCGTGGACGGCCGGATCCCAGTTGATGGCCTTGAGGATCCGGATCGGCCGCTGCGCCGCGACGATGGCGTCGGAGAGCCTGCGCAGCTGCTCGGTGCCGGCCGCGGCCATCACCAGAACGTAGCACGGCCGCCTTGCGGACGCCGCGGACGTCCGGCGGACCCGGCGTCCGCCTGACGCGGCCGACAGCGCGCTCTACCCGCGTGATCACGCAGCGGCACGCCGGTTGCTGTACTCGCCAGGTGAAAGGAACCTAGCCATGGAACGCATCGGCACCATCGTCGTCGCACCTTCGACGGAACGTAAGGCAGAGCCAGGCCGCTTCGGCGCGGCCCTGCGTGGCGCGGCCGCGCAGCTCGCGAACGGCGTCGCCGGCACGGTGGCTCTCGCCTCTCCGTACACCCCTGGCGGTGCGGTCCTCGCGGGCGCGCTCCATGGAGCGGCGCACGCCGTCCGGCCCGCGCCAGCGGCCGGGTCCGCGGTGCCGAGCGGCCAAGCCAGCTCCCCAGGCGACCTCATGGAAGCGACGCGGGTCATGCAGCAGCAGGCGCAGACGTTCAACCTCCAGTACCTGCACCTGCAGGAGGCGATGCAGCGAGAGAGCCGGGAGTTCACCGCGCTCAGCAACGTGATGAAGGTGAAGCACGATAGCGCCAAGGCGGCGATAGACAACGTGCGCTAGAAGCCATGCCCCCCTCGCCGATCGCCCCCGTTCCTTCTGCGCTTCCTGCCGCCGCCACGTCCGTGAGACCGGCCTTCGGAGAGGTTCTCCGAGGAGCGGCGGCGTCCGCCCGACCGGCTCCGTCGCGGCCCGAGCAGACCGCCCGCGCCGCGCTGGAGTCGCTGGACAGGGCGCGCGCCCACCTGGACGCTGCGCTCGCGGCGGCGCGGCGGGGGCGGACCTTCACCGCCTCCGAGCTGCTCATCATCCAGGCCGACGCGTACCGCTTCTCGGAGACGGTCGAGCTCGCGTCGAAGGTGGTGGAGGGGGGCGCCCAGGCCGTAAGACAGATGGTCAATTCACAGGTGTAGCGCACCTCGACCTGGACGTGGACCTGGACCTGCAAAGTGGACCCCGCCCCGAAGCTGCTCCTCCTCCTCGTCCTCGCCCTGCCCGCCTGCGCCAGTGACGAGATCCTCCACGGCCTCGACGAGCAGCAGGCGAACGAGGTCCTGCTCACGCTCGACGAGAGCAGCGTCCACGCCGAGAAGCGCCGTGACGACGCGAGCGAGGGCGCGTGGCGAGTCGACGTGCCACGCGTCGACGCTCCGCACGCGCGGCAGGTGCTCGCGGAGCGCGAGCTCCCCCGCGCGCGCCCTCCCGGGTTCGCGGAGGTGTTCGGGAAGGGGAGCGTCGTGCCCACCCCATCCGAGGAGCGCGCGCTCTACCTCCACGCGCTCTCGGGCGAACTAGGACGAAGTGTGGAGGCGATCGACGGGGTCGTCGAGGCGCGGGTGCATCTCGCGCTTCCGGCTCCGGATCTGCTCGCCGCCGGGCCGGCACCGCCCCCCAGCGCCGCCGTCCTCATCAAGGTGCGACCCGGCGCCCGCGAACGGGTCGAGCCACTCGGACCCGGGCTCCAGGCGCTCGTCGCCGCCGCGGTCCCTGGGCTCGAGGCGGCCCGCGTCTCCGTCGTCATCGCCGAGGCGTCGCCCGCTCTGCAACCGAGCCCGCGGGGGGTCTCGACCCGGAGGCGCCCGGTCCTGCTGTCACTCGCCGGAGCCGCCGCGCTGGCCGGTGCCGCCCTGTCGGCGCTGGCGCTTCGCCGTCGCCTCAGGCTGCCTGCGTCCCTCCGGCGGGGTCTGTGAATGCCAGGGCTCGACGGGTGGCGGCGCTCGCGGCCGCGATGGCCGCCGAGCGCGCCGAACGCCTCGTCTCTCTCTTCTCAGGGCCTGGAACGGAGGGTGCGGCCGCGTTCGCTGCAGCACTGGCCAGGCGTCCTCGCGCCGAGCGCCTGGCCGCGCTCGCAGACTCCTTCGCGGTCGACGCCGCGCCGCCCGCGCCGGTGCCGGCGTCGCCCCTCCTCCGCCGCCTCGCGCGCGAGCTCTCGGCTCCAGTCCACAGGGCCGACGGTGAAACGGCCAAGCGCGAGCGGAGGTCGCGACCACGAGCGCGAGCGCGACCGTGACCGCGACTCGAGCATGGCCGCAGAGACCCATCGCGGCGTCCAATCGGCAGAAGGTCTTGACCGCGTCGACCGGCTCTCGCCCCATGGTCCGCCGCGCGGACGGGGCGAATGGTCGTGGGGCGCGGCAGCGGGATGCTCCGCGGTTGGCACGGTGCGTGGATCACTGACGCCACGCATGTCGCTGCCCTTCCGACTGGCCCGGGTCTCCTCCGGGTTCACCGCGCTCACCCCCGCCGCGCGGGAGGTCGGGCGCGCCCTGGCCGAGGCCGCCGGCTCCGCGCTCGCCGGCGCGCTCGCGACGACGGCCCGCCTCTCCGCCACGCCGGTCCCTGCCGTGGCCGAGGCGGCTCGCGGGATGGCCCGCGTCGCCATCCCGCTCGAGGGGATCTCGACCGTGGCCACGCTCGAGGTGGAGGTGGCGTTCGTCGCCCGCGTCCTGCAGCGCATGGCCAGCGGCGCTGCCCTCGTACCAGCGGCACTCACGGAGACCCCGGCGGAGCGGGCCCTGCTCGATCTCGCGGCGCTCGTCGCCGTCGACGCGGCCGGGAGCACCGCGTCCCTCGACCGCCTCCACCCACGCGTCGCCATGGCAGGGAATCCCGACCCCGAGGCCCTGGCGGTGGCCCTCGACGTGAGCCTGGGCCAGGAGCGCGGCAGGGGGCGGCTGCTCGTCCCGGAGGCGGCGCTGCGCGCGCTGTCCCCATCGCGCTCACCCGACCTGCCGGCGGCGATCGCCGAGGTCGAGCTCGTGGCGTCGTTCCGGGAGGGCACGATCTCGCTCTCGAGGGAGGACCTCGGCGCCACGGCCTCGGGCGACGTCCTCCTCCTCGACGAGGGCGCCAGAGCCTGCTCCGCCGTGCTCCCCGGCGGCCTCGCCCTCGGAGGCCGCCTCGAGGACGGCTTCTTTCACGTACAGGAGATCCGGATGACCGAGACCCAGGCCTCCTACCCCCTGACGCTCGCGGTCGAGATCGGGCGGATCGTCCTCACGCTGGGCGACCTCTCGCGGCTCGAGCCCGGTTGCGCGCTCCCGCTGGACCTTCGCCGGGATGGAGCGGTGGTGCTCCGGGCGGGAGAGCGCGTCATCGCGCGGGGGCAGCTCGTGGAGATCGGCGGCGCCGTCGGCGTGCGGATCGCCGAGCTGGGGGAGCGCCCATGAGCGGCGCCCTCCTCACCCTCATCAGACTCGCCTTTCGCCGTTCTTCGCCCTCGCAAACGCTGTCCTGGGCGAGTCTGAGGGATTTCCGGTCTCGCAGCGCTGCGCGCCGCAAGACCTCTACTGGGGGGAGCGAAGCACCGCTCCCCCCAGACCCCCCACCAGGAAACAGCGAAAGGCGAGTCAGATCGCGCCCCCTGCTGGCGGCGGTAGCGCTCTTCGGGATCGTGGCCGCGGCCGCCGGGGGCGAGCTGGCCGGAGGTGCGATTCGCGCCCTCGGGATCGTGACGCTGCTGGGAGTGGCCACCGCCGCGGTCGCCGCGGGGCGGCGCCGTTCCCCCCTGCCGGCGCTCGTGCGGCTCGAGGAGCGCCACCTCCTCGCCCGGGACGCAGGCGTGGCCGTGGTCGCCGTGGCCGGGCAGCGGCTCCTCGTGGGCTTCGGGACCTCCGGCGTCGCGCTGCTCTCGCGGCTCCGCGGCGGCGAAGGGGGCGAGCCATGATCGTGCCACCGCACGTCGCCATCCCCGCCGTCGGCCTGGGGGACCGGCCCGCCGACCTGCTCCTCCTCCTCGGCGCGCTCGCGCTCGTCCCGGCGGCCCTCGTCATGCTGACCTCGTTCCTCAAGATGGTGGTGGTCCTCTCCCTCGTCCGCGCCGCGCTCGGCGCCCCGCAAGTCCCCCCCTCGACCGCGATCACCGGGCTCGCGCTCGTCCTCACGCTGGTGGTGATGGCGCCCGTGGGAGAGGAGGCGTGGCGCCGCGCCCGCGAGGTCCCGGCGGGCGGCCTCGATCGAACGCTCGTGGCGGCGAGCGCGGCGGCAGAACCGGTGCGCGCCTTCCTGGCCCGCTTCGCGCGCCCGGACGACCGCCGCACGTTCCTGGATCTGTGCCAGCGGGCCCGTCGGCCGAACGGCGCGGCCCCGGGGGAGACCGACCTCGCCGTCCTCGCCCCGGCCTTCGTCGTCTCCGAGCTGCGGCGGGCCTTCACGATGGGTTTCTTCATCTTCCTCCCGTTCCTGGCGGTGGATCTCGTGGTCGCCAACGTCCTCCTCGCGCTCGGCCTCACGCAGCTCTCGCCCACCACCGTCTCGCTGCCGTTCAAGCTCCTCCTCTTCGTGGCCGTGGACGGTCTCAAGATCGTCGCTCGCGGCCTCGTCCTCGGGTACGTCTCATGACGTGGCCTTCGGTGGAGGCGCTCCTCGCCGTCGGGCGCGAGGCCGTACTCACCGTGCTCATCGCGTCGGCGCCCCCGCTCGGCGCGGCCCTCTGCGTCGGGCTGCTCGTCGGGGTCGTGCAGGCGGCGACGCAGGTGCAGGAGGCGAGCCTCGGCGTCGTCCCGCGGCTCGCCGCGGTCTTCCTGGCGCTCGGCCTCGGCGGCCCCTGGATCGGCGCCTACCTCGTCCGGTTCGCGGCGAAGTGCCTCGACCTCGCCCTGCGGGTATCGCCATGAGCGAGCAGGCTGCGCCGCCCATTGCAGGCCCGCAGCGAGTAGGCCGAAGGGCCGTAAACGAGCGAGGAGCTTGCGGCGGCGCGGCCGTTGACGAGCTCACCGAGCGTAGCGAGGCATTCCCATGACCGGCGCGTCGCTGGCAGCCATCGCCCCCCTTGCCTCCGCCGCGGTGCTCCACGGGCTGCGCCTCCTGCCGGTGGCCCTGCTCTGTCCTTTCCTGGGCGGACCACTGGTGCCTCCGGTCGTCCGCTCGGCCGTGGGGCTGGGCCTGGGCGCGAGCGCATGGGTCGCGGGCGGGGCGGGGCCATTCATCGGCGGGACGGGCGACTTCCTGGTCGCCTCGGCGCGGGAGCTCGGGCTCGGCGCGGCCCTCGCCGTCATCGCGGCCGTTCCGTTCGAGGCCGCCCGGGCCGGCGGCCGTCTCACCGACACCCTGCGGGGCGCGACGCTCGCGGAGCTGCACGTCGCTCCGCTGCGCCAGCGCGAGTCCGCGAGCGGAGACCTCCTCGTCCAGTCGCTCATCGCCCTCGCCTCCGCCACCGGTGGCGGCCAGCTCGTCGTGGCGGCGCTCCTCTCCACCTTCCAGGTGCTCCCCGCGGGAGCCCCTGCCGCACCCAGGGCGCTCCTCGCCGCCGGGCTGGAAGGCGCGAGCGAGATCCTGGCGTGCGCGCTCTCGGTCGGGGCGCCCGCCGCGGCCGGAGTGCTGGGAGCCGATCTGGCGCTGGCGATCGCTGCCCGCGCCGCTCCGCGGCTTCAGATCACCCCGCTGGCGCAGCCCCCGCGCGCCGCGTTCGGGCTCCTCGCGCTGGCCGTTGCCTCCGCGGCCATCGCTGCGCGCCTCACGAGCGCTGTCGCACTCTCCGCGAGGCTCATCCGCGTCTCCGGAGCGGGGACGTGAGCAGGAGCGAGCCAGCGACCCCGCGCCGGCGGCGCGAGGCTCGGCTACGCGGGGAGGTCGCCACCTCGCCCGACCTGACAGGGGCCGCGGCGCTCTGCGCCGGCCTCGCAGCCCTGGCCGCGACGGGCGAAGCTGCGGCACGAACGCTCGCGGTGGGGCTCCGACACGGCCTCGCCGTCGCCGCGGATGGCACGGTTCCACCATGGACAGCCGTCCTGCGCTGCCTCTACCTCATCGCCCGCTCCGCAGGGCCGCCCTGCACCGCCGCCGCGCTCGGCGCCGCCATCGCCGGAGGGCTCCAGACGGGCGGCCTCTTCTCGCTCGCGGCCGTCCGCCCGCGCGCGGAGCGGCTCGATCCGGCGCGCGGCCTGCGCCGGCTCGCCTCGGTGCGGCGCGCCGCCGACGTGGGGCTCGCCGCGATGAAGGCTGCCTTCCTCGCCTGGGCAGGGTGGGAGCTCCTCCGCCGCGCGGCTCCCCTCGTCTCCACGTCGCCCGCGCTCGCGGCTCGCGGCCTCCTCCCCGCGCTCGCCGGTTTCGCGCTCCACTCCGCCCTCGCGCTCTGCGCGGTCCTCGCCCTCTTTGGCGCCCTCGGCCTCGCGCTGGCGCGAGGCCACCACGAGCGCGCGCTGCGCATGACGCGGGACGAGGTGCTCCGGGAGCGCCGCGACGAGGAGGGCGACCCACGCCACCGGGGCGAGCGCCGGCGCCTGCATCGCGCGATCGCCTCCGCCGATCCGGTGAGGCTCGCCACCTGCGTCGTCGTGAACCCGAGCCACGTCGCGGTCGCCTTGCGGCACGATCGCGGCAGCGACGATCCACCCGTCGTGCTGGCGAAGGGACGGGGGCCGCTGGCCGCGCGCCTCCGGGCGGAGGCGCGCCGCGCCGGCGTGCCCATGGTCCGCGACGTCGCGCTGGCGCGGGCGCTCGACCGGCTAGCCGAGGTCGGCGAGGCGATCCCGGAGGAGCTGTACCAGGCTGCGGCCGCCGTCCTCGTCCACGTCCACGCGATGCGCGGGGAGAGCCCGTGACCCCTGCTCGCGCGGGCACGGGCCGCCTGCATTCGCTGACTGCGAGGCTGCGCGGGACCTCCGACCTCCTCCTCGCGGTCGCCGCCCTGGCGATCGTGAGCCTCCTCGTGGCTCCGCTCCCGCCCTGGCTCCTCGACCTGGGGCTGGCGGCGAACCTGGCGCTCTCGGCGACGATCCTCCTGGCGGCCCTCTTCGCGCCCGAGGCGCTGAGGCTGGCGAGCTTCCCCACGCTCCTCCTCCTCACCACGCTGTACCGCCTGGCCCTGGAGGTGAGCTCGACGCGCCTGGTGCTCTCGCGCGGCCACGCCGGGCGCGTCATCGAGGCCTTCGGGCACGTGGTCGTGGCGGGCAACTACGTCGTGGGAGCGGTCGTCTTCGCGATCCTGACGCTGGTGCAGTTCCTCGTGGTGGCGAAGGGAGGCGAGCGCGTGGCGGAGGTCGCCGCCCGCTTCACGCTCGACGCGCTCCCAGGCAAGCAGATGTCGATCGACGCCGACCTGCGCGCCGGCGCCATCGACCAGGCCGAGGCGCGCCGCCGCCGCCGCGCGCTGGAGCGCGAGGGTCAGCTCTACGGCGCGATGGACGGCGCGCTGAAGTTCGTGAAGGGCGACGTGCTGGCCGGGATCGCCATCGTGGTCGTGAACGTCGCGGGAGGTCTCGTCGCCGGGCTGATGCGGGACATGCCGCTCGAGGCCGCCGCGCGCCGGTATGCGCTGCTCGCCATCGGAGACGGCCTCGTGGCGCAGATCCCGGCGCTGCTCGTCTCGGTGGCCGCGGGCGTGGTGGTGACGCGCGTCGCCGCCGAGGAGGAGGGCGGAACGCTCGCGCAGGAGCTCGGCCGCCAGCTCTTCACGGACCCTCGCGCCCTCGCGGCCGTATCGGTCCTGTGCGGCGGCCTGGGCCTGCTCCCAGGGCTCCCGCTGTTGCCCTTCGCCGCGCTCGCCGCGGCCACGGGCGCCGGTGCGTTCGTCGCGGACAGGCGGAAGGCCAGCGCTGAGAGCACCGGCAGGTCGGGCGACGGCCCGCGCGGCGATCGGCACCGTCAGGGCATGGACGGACCGCCCGGCCTCGCGCCAGCGGCCCAGGTCGCGCTCGAGCTCGCGCCCGACCTGGCGGAGCTCGTCACCCGCGCCGCGACCGATTCTGACGCGGCGCGGGTACCCGGCAGTGCGGCCAGGCTCCTCGACGCGCTCGGCGACGACCTGTGGCGGGCCGTCGGAGTGCGGCTCCCCCATGTCGAGGTCCGGGCGGCTTCAGCGCTGCCACCGGGCGCCTGGCGCCTGCTCCTCGACGAGGTCCCGGCAGCCGCAGGGCGGGCGCCGCCGTCGGAGGCGGTGGCGCTCATGCCAGCGTCGGAGCTGGCCGCCCTCGGCATCGCCGCCGCCGCCGAGCTCGACCCGCTCTCGGGCGCGCGGCTCGCCCGCATCTCCGCGGTTGACGCCCATCGCGTCGCCCCGCTCGCCCCGGTGCGCGGCCCGATCGAGCGCCTGGGCGCAGCGCTGGCCGCAGCGCTCCGGGAGCACGCGCACCATTTCGTGGGTGTCCAGGAGGTCCACGGCCTCCTCGAGGCGCTCGAGCCGTCTCATCCGGCGCTGGTCAACGAGGTCTCGCGCCAGGTCCCGGCGCCCGTCCTGGCCGAGGTGCTGCGCCGGCTCCTCGAGGAGCGTGTGCCTGCCCGGCCGCTTCGCAAGATCCTCGAGGCCGTGCTCGAGGGCGGTGCCGCGAAGGAGCCGGCCGCGCTCGCCGAGTCATGCCGCCGCGCCCTGAACCGGCAGATCGCGCATCATCACGCGCCCGCGGGGGTGCTCGAGGCGCTGCTCCTCGATCCAGGAGCCGATGCGGCGCTTCGTCGCTCGAGGCTCGATGGGGCCCCCGCGCTCGACCCTGACGGGCACGCCAACCTGCTCGCGGCGGTGGAGCGGGCCCTCTCTGCGCTCGACGAGGGGCGCATGCCGGTCATCATCACCGAGCCCATGCTCCGGCGGGGGCTGCGTCAGATCATCGCGCCGAGGTTCCCCCGCCTGGCCGTCCTGTCGTATGACGAGCTGCCACCCTGCCTGCCCGTCCGGCCGCTGGGGAAGATCGCCCTGGTGTCGACTGGGGAAGGCGCTGGGGTCGCCTGACCTGGTAGCTAGGCCGCACCCCCGGCGGCCACAGGAGGCACCCCAGCCCCCGGCTCGCCCTCGGGCTTGGGGACCTCTTCATCCTCCGGACGGTTCACGCGATCGCGCAGTTCCTTGCCGGTGCGGAAGAGGATCCCCCTCTTCGGCTTCACCGGAATGACCTCGCCCGTCTTCGGATTACGCCCCTGGTAACCCTCGTAGTGCTTGACGTGGAAGGCGCCAAGCCCGCGGATCTCGATGTTTTCCCCTTTGCAGAGCGCGGTCTTCATCGCCTCGAAGATGGTCTCGATGGTCAATTCGGCCTGCTTCTGCGTGACGCCGCGCTTGACGACCAGGATGTTGATGAGATCCGACTTGAGCATGCGGCGCTCCGGCACGACGAGGGCCCTGAACTCGAAAGCCCCTCAGGTTGCCGCAAGCGTAGCCCAAGACATGGAAATCGGCAAGGGTTCCAAAGGCATGCGCTGAACCATGCCCTCGGTACCGTCGACCGATCGGCGAGTGCGGCGTCCGCTGTCTACAGACATGGCGCCACCTCGCCCACTCCGCCGACTCTCGCGGGTACGCCTGGAGCCTCCGCGATCCGAGCACAGAGGTCCTCGTAGCTGGTGGCCGCCAGCGAGGCGCGGGCGGCGCCCTCGGCTGCGCCGAGGAGCCCCGCCGTCAGAGCCTCCGAGGAACCCGCGACACCCGACGGCAGGACCCCGGCGATGGCCTCTCGAACATCCGCGAGCGTGATCCGCGAGAGGGGCCGGGCAGGGACGTACCCGCCGCCCACCACGTCGAGGAGGAGCCCCGCCTGGCGCAAGGCGCCCACGATATCGCGCACCGGCTCCGCGAACGACTCGAGGCGGAATGCCACCTCCGCGGGATCGGGAGGGGCCTCTGCGCGGTCATACGCCAGCGCGACCTCCAGCATGGTCCGCGCCGCCAGGAGCTCCCGCCCGAGCGGCGTCGTCTCGGGCTCGTGACCGCGAATGAGAGCGCGCGCGTGCTGCACCACGAACGACACCCGGGCGCCGAAGAGCACGAGCGTCCACGAGACGTGGAGCCAGACGAGGAAGATCGGGACGGCCGCCACCGACCCGTAGACCGCGTGGTAGTGGAAGAATCTGGAGACTGCGAACGCGTAGAGCGCCTTCGCGAGCTCCCATGCCACCCCCGCGAGGAGCCCCCCAGCGACGGCCGCGCCGAGGCGCACCCGCGTGGCGGGCACGATGTAGTAGAGCGCCGTGAAGAGCGTGCACGTGAGCAGGCCCGCGGCCAGGCGGGTGGCCAGAGGGCCGTATGGCGACGTCCCGAGGAACGCGCCGACCGAGTGCCCGAGAGCGAGCGAGCCGGCGAGCAGGAAGGGCCCGAGCGTGAGGCCCGCCCAGTAGACGAGCGCACGCTGCGCCAGGGGCCGCGTCCGCCGCACCTTCCAGGTGTCGTTCACCGCCCGTTCCACGTAGCCGAACAGGCTCACCGCCGACAAGACGAGCAACGCGCCGCCCACCAGGCCGGCGCTGGTGGCGTGGGCGTTGCTCACGAAGCGGTCGAGGTAGGGCACGATCGAGGCCTGCGCGCCCACGGCCAGGTTCTCGAGCAGGTAGTCGTGCACGCGCCGCCACAGCGCCTCCATCCCCGAGAATGCCTGGACGACGGAGAAGGCGACGACCAGCGCCGGGACGACGGCGAACAGCGAGAGGAAGGCGAGCGCCATCGCCCGCAGGCGGAGCTGCTCCCCGCACAGCGCGCGCACAAGCGAGACAGCGCCAGCCCGCACCAGCCGTGCAGAGTCGCGTGGACCGAGCATCGCCCCCCCCCTTGGACCGTCCTGCGCTTGGTGAAGGCAGATTCTCGCGCAAAGACGCCAAGCAGCCAAGGGTGTTGAGTCCGGCAGCCCGTGCACCAGCCGCATATTCCGGTCCGGTTGCGCCCCGGACTTCACGCATCCCTTATCTAACTTTGCGTCTTTTGCGTCTCTTTGCGCCTCTGCGCGAGCCCTCGCGGGCGGTCGCGCCTCCTGGTCAGCGTTCGCCGCTGGAGGTATCACCTGCGGGAGCGGACGACGCGGCCCCCGCGGCTTCCCCCTGGGCCGGCCGCACCGACTGCCCGCGCCCGCGGCGGTCCTTCTCGCCGCCCCGGTCCTTCTCGCCGCCCCGGTCCTTCTCGCCGCCCCGATCCTTCTCGCCGCCCCGATCCTTCTCGCCGCCCCGATCCTGGCGGCCGTAGATGTCGAACTGCTCCTGATGATACCCGGCCTGCGACTTCACCTGGATGGTCTTGTTGAACCGGTCCATGAGGTAGCGCAGCTCCTCCCGATCCTCGCCCTGGAGGATGCGGGCGACCTCGGGGTGGCAGTTCACCACCAGCACCGACTCGGAGAAGGAGGGCGCGTCGCGCCGGATCTCCCGGAAGATGTCGTAGGCGATGGTCACCTTGGAGCGCACGTGCCCCTTGCCGTCGCAGTAGCTGCAGGGCTCGTTCGTCATCCGCGTCACCGACTCGCGAACGCGCTTGCGCGTCATCTCCACCAGGCCGAGCTCGGAGATCTTGAGGACGTTGGTCTTGGCCTTGTCCCGCCCCAGCGCCTCCTGCAAGGCCTTGAAGACCTTGTCGCGGTTCTGGGGTTTGTCCATGTCGATGAAGTCGATGATGATGATCCCACCGATGTTGCGCAGCCTGAGCTGGTAGACGATCTCCTTCGCCGCCTCGATGTTGATCTTGGTGATCGTCTCCTCGAGGTTCTTCTTGCCCACGTATCGGCCGGAGTTCACGTCCACCGCGGTGAGCGCCTCGGCCTGGTCCATGATGATGTAGCCGCCCGACTTCAACCAGACCTTGCGCTGGCTGGCGCGCTTCAGCTCCTGCTCGATCCCGTAGGCGTCGAAGATGGGCTCGTCGCCCCGGTACAGCTCGATCTGCGCTTCCAGGTGCGGCGCCTGCTCGCGCACGAAGCGGAGGATGCGCTCGTGCTCGTCACGGTCGTCGATCACCAGCTTCTGCACGTCCGCGGTGAAGAGGTCGCGCGTGGCGCGCAGGATGAGGTCGAGGTCGGGGTGGAGGAGCGCCGGCGCGCCGACCTTGTCCTTCGTGCGGATGATCTCGTTCCAGACTCCGATGAGGAAGCGGATGTCGGCCTCGAGCTTCGGGGCCTCGACGTTCTCCGCCACCGTCCGGACGATGAAGCCGGTGCCCTCCGGGCGCATCCGGTCCACGATGTCGCGCAGCCGGCGACGCTCGCCCTCCTTCTCGATGCGGCGGGAGATGCCGATGTGGTCGACGGTCGGCATGAAGACCAGGTGCCGCCCCGGCAGCGAGATGTGGCTGGTGATGCGGGCCCCCTTCGTGCCGATGGGGTCCTTCGCGACCTCGACGATGACCTCCTGGCCCTCCTTCAGGAGGTCCTGGATGCTCTTCGGGTCCTTCTTCCGCTCGTCGCGCCCGTGCCCGTTCCGGCGGTGCTCGCCCCGGTCGCGCTCCCGGTCCCCCCGGCCGCGCCCCCGCTCCTCGCGCCGCTCGCCGCGGCCGCGTTCGCGGCCCTCGCGCACCTCGCGCGCGGCCTCCTGGGGCCGCAGCTCGAGCTGCTGCCCTGGCGCCGGGGCGTTCTCGGCCGGGGCCGCCTCCGCAGGCGGCTCGCTCTGCGCGCCCTCGGTGGCGGCCGGATCCGGCTGCAGGGCCGGCGTTAGGACGGGCTCGACCGTCACCGGCTGCGTGAGCGGGATGGGGGCCGGCATCGCCTCGCCAGGAGGCGCAGCGGTAGGCGCCGGCTCGGCGGCGGCTGTCGCCTCCTCGGCGGCGTCGCCTCCCGCCAGAGCCTCCTCCTCGCCGGGCTTCGTCTCACCCCGCTCGGCGTCGGCCCGCGCTCTCGCCTCCTGCTCCTCGGCCTCCTGCTCCGTCGGGACCTCGTTCAGGATGGGCGCGTGCTCACCTTCCGTGAGCTCGAACTCCTCGGAGAAGTCCGGGTCGCCGTACACGTCGCCCACGTAGAGGAAGGCGGCCTTCTCCAGGCCGATGTCCACGAAGGCAGCCTGCATGCCCGGGAGGACCCGGACCACCCGGCCCTTGTAGATGTTGCCGACGATTCCCTTCTCGCGCTTCCGCTCGAGGTAGAACTCGTGGATCGCCCCGTTCTCGACGAGGGCGACGCGGGTCTCAGCACCCGCGGCGTTGATGACCAGTATGCTCGGGCCTGCCATATGGGACCTCGCTCGCCCTCCCACGCCACGCGCGTGAGGGATGCGAGAGCCCCCGAGGCCCGCGCCGTGACGGGTCGGGCCCTGGCGGCGCCCCTCCCGTCCAGCGCATGTTCGAGCTCGTCTTCACATCCGCATCCCGTCAGCGCCTGTGCGTCGGGGCTGCCTTGGCGGCCCCGCGGGCGTCAAAGTTCTCAGGCATCGAGGTAGCGAGGGGCCCGAGGCTGGCCCGCCCATGTGCGGCCAGCCGGCGCCCGCTCGAAGCTCGCGCCTTCCTTCAAAAGCTTCACTCCCCCGGGCGGCACTCCGTCCCCGAAGATCGCCGCCAGCACCTCGGCTGGCTTGGCGCTTCCCGACGGGTCCGCCCTCAAGCTGAACGCGACCCGGCCATCGCCCTCCAAGGCGAGATGGGTCACCATATGCTTCAGGTCTATCTCCCTTCCCTTGCCCCGCGCAATCTTCTCGCCGCGCTTTCGTTCCCGGCCCGTTGGGGGGGCACTCCTATGGACGAGCGCCCGGGTGGATTCGTGGAAACGGCGGATCCGCTCGGAGAGGGCCTCGGCCGTCCAATCATCAGTAAATTCCGCCAGATAGTGACCAGCCCGAAGGGAGGAGCTGATGGACGGGGCGCGTGGATGCAGCTGCCTCGCCTCTTCTACGGCGAGCCCCATCGGTAGCCCCGCGCCCAGCCGGCGCGCCACGTCGTCTCCGTCTGCGCTCCCCAGGATCTCGAGGTCGAGGTACTCGCATCGGCTCTCGACGCCCACCGGCAGCGCAGGTCCGAACGACACGCGCGGCTTCGGGTGGAAGCCTTGGGAGTAGGCCATCGGCAAGCCGGTCCGCCGGAGCGCGCGCAGGATCGCGTGCATGGTCTCGAGGTGCGACAGCGCGACGAGCCTGCCGGTCTTGGCGTAGCGGACGCGGATGACGGTCCGGTGCACCGGCTCGGGAGGGCGCGGCGCCGGCGGAGGGGCGGGGACGTAGTCGGCCGGCTCGTACGTCCGGTTCTTCACCACCTCGTAGTCGCAGGCCCCGCAGACGGTGCACGGGGCCAGCACGCAGTCCACGACGCCTGTACCGTCCCGCGCCGCCGCGAGCTGCTTCTGCAGATATGGCTTGCTCACGCCGCAGTCGATCCGGTCCCAGGGGAGCGCCTCGTCGAGGCGCTTGCGCCGATAAGCGAAGAAGCCCAGCCCCACGCCGTGCGCGCGCTCCATCTCCTCGAACGCCGCGGCCCAGCGCGCCTCGTCGAACCACTCGGTCCAGCCGTCGAGGCGCTGTCCGCGCCGGTACGCGGCAAGGATCGCGGCTCCGAGCCGCCGGTCGCCGAGCGCGAGCGCGCCCTCGATCGAGGCCTGGCGGGAGTCGTGCGGCTTGAAGTGGATGGCCCCGTGCCGCCCGCCGAGCTCCGCGGTGATGAGCGCCTGCCGCCGCCGCGTCTCGTCGGGGTCGATCATCGGCTCCCACTGGAACGGGGTGAAGGGCTTGGGGACGAAGGTGGAGGCGCCGAGGTTGATGGTCGCCGATCCCTGACCCTTGGGCAGCGCGCGGCGCGCCGTGGAGAGGCACCTCTTCGCCAGCCGGGCGATCGCGACCACGTCTTCGTCGGTCTCCTCCGGCAGCCCGATCATGAAGTAGAGCTTCAGGAGCGACCAGCCGTTCCCGAAGACCGACCCCACCGCTCGCAGGAGGTCCTCCTCGCGGTTCCCCTTGTTGATGACGGCGCGCATGCGCTCGGTGGCGGCCTCGGGCGCGAGGGTGAACCCCGTCTTGCGGATGCGCGCGATCTTCGCCGCGAGCGCGTCGTTCATGGTCTCCGTGCGCAGGGACGGCAGCGACATGGCGATGCGCTCGCCCTCCCATCGCGCGAGGAAGTCGTCGAGCAGCGGGTTCAGGCAGGCGTAGTCGCCGGAGGAGAGCGAGAGGAGCCCCACCTCCTCGTAGCCGGAGGCGCGGAGCCCGGTCTCCGCCAGCCGCAAGACGCCCGCAGGGTCGCGCTGCCGCGTCGGCCGCGTGATCATCCCCACCTGGCAGAAGCGGCACCCGCGGGTGCAGCCGCGCTGGATCTCGATGGGGAGCCTGTCGTGCACCGTCTGCATGAACGGGACGAGCGGCCGCTCGTAGGCCGTGGTGGAGAGCGCGTTCAGGTCCGGCATGACCCGCCGTGACACCTTCTCGTAGCCGGGGAGCAGCGGCTCCATGGCGGCGAGGGCGCGGGTCGCCGGGTCGTAGCGGGGCGCGAAGAAGGAGGGCACGTACACGCCGTCGACGCGGGCCAGCCGCTCGAGCAGCGCGCGGCGCGAGGAGCCGGAGCCGCGCCAGGCGGCGACGGCGTCGGCGACCTCGTGGACCGCCTCCTCGCCGTCACCCACGACCAGCGCGTCGAAGAAGTCGGCCACCGGCTCCGGGTTCACGGCGCAGGGGCCACCGCCGAGGACGAGCGGATCGCCTTCGCCGCGCGCGGCGGCGAGGAGCGGGATGCCGGCCTGATCGAGGAGCGCGAGCACGCTCGTGTAGCAGAGCTCGAACTGGAGCGTCACCCCGAGCACGTCGAAGTCGCGCACCGGCGTCCGCGACTCGAGGGTGAAGAGAGGGAGGCCGCGCTCCCGGAGCATCGCCTCCATGTCCGGCCAGGGGAGGAAGACGCGCTCGCAGGCGACGTCGGGGCGATCGTTCAGCGTGTGGTAGAGGAGCCGGAAGCCCAGGTTCGACATCCCGACCTCGTAGGTGTCGGGGAAGGCCAGGGCGAACCGGACGCGCGCCGCGGCGAGGTCCTTCGCCACCGCGCCGAGCTCGCAGCCCACGTAGCGCGACGGCTTCTGGGCGGCGAGGATGATCTCGTCGAGGGAGAGAGCTCTCATGGTCGCACCGGGCGGCGGGTTCGAACCGCCTCTCGCCCGCACGTGCGGGGCTTGGGCCCCCGGAAGTCCAGGGGCGGAAACGCGTAGCATAGTCGCGCGCCGGCGTTCAAGCTCGGGGCCTACCGGACGACCGTGAAGGGCTCGAGGTCGCCCGCGAAGGCTTGCCAGCTCGCCTCCACGCCCTCCACGGCGGCGAGGCGTGGCCCGCGCCGGCACCAGGCGACGAAGGCCTCGAGCGCTCGCCGCTCGCCCTCCGCCCGGACCTCGACCCGGCCGTCGGGGAGGTTCCTCACCCACCCGGCGACGCCGAGCCGGCGCGCCTCCTCGCACGTGTGATGGCGAAAATTCACTCCTTGTACGATGCCGGAGATGAGGAGCGAGACCCGCGCGCGATCCGTCACCTTGCCTCCTCGGCGAGCAGCCTCTCGAACTCCTCCTCGCCCACGACCCGCACCCCCAGCTCCTGCGCCTTCTTGAGCTTGGAGCCGGCGTCCTCGCCCGCCACCACCAGATCGGTCTTCCGCGAGACCGATCCCGAGACCTTGCCGCCGCGGCGCTCGATCTCCGCCTTGGCCTCGTCCCGGGAGCGCCCGGCGAGGGACCCGGTGAGGACGACGGTCTTGCCGACGAAGGGGCCGCGGCTCGCCACCTCCTCCGGCGCTGGCACGACGCCCGCCTCGAGGAGACGGCGGACGACCCGCTGGTTCTGCGGCTCCGCGGTCCAGGCGCGGATCTCGCGCGCCGTCTCGGCGCCGATGTCGCGCACCGCAGCGAGGTCCTCCTCGGTCGCCGCGAGGAACCGCTCCACGCTGCCGAAGTGGCGCGCGAGCCCCGCCGCGGTGGCCTCTCCCACCTGAGGGATCCCGAGCGCGAAGAGGAACCGGCGCAGGGTGCTCTGCTTCGAGCGCGCCAGCGTCTCGATCATGTTCTGCGCGCTCTTCTCGGGCAGCTCCGGCTTGCGCCCCTTCGCGTCCTCCTTGCGCGGGCGGCTGAAGACCTTCTGCCATTCCTCGAAGGGCACGGCGTAGAGGTCGGCGAACTCCTCGACCAGGCCTCGCTCGACAAGGAGCGCCGCCACCTTCTCGCCGAGCCCGTCCACGTCCATCGCCCGCCGCTGCGCGAAGTGCGTGAGGCGGCCCACGAGCTGCGCCGGGCAGGCCGAGCCGGTGCACCGGTAGACCTTCTCCCCCTCCTCCCGCACGACTCGCGCCCCGCAGACCGGGCAGCTCCCGGGGAAGACGAAGGCGCGCTCCGCCCCGGTGCGCCGCTCGGGGAGCGGCTTCACCACCTCGGGGATGACCTCGCCCGCGCGCCGGATGAGGACCCAGTCGCCCTCGCGGACGTCCTTGCGGCGCATCTCGTCCTCGTTGTGAAGCGTGGCGCGCGAGACGAGCGCCCCCGAGATGCGGACCGGCGTCACCTCGACGACCGGCGTCAGGATCCCGGTGCGGCCGACCGAGGCCCAGATGCGGGTCACCTGCGTCGCCGCTTCTTGAGGCGCGTACTTGAAGGCGGCCGCCCAGCGCGGAAACTTGGAGGCGGCGCCCAGCCGGCGCCGGTGGTCGAGGTCGTCCACCTTGACGACGACACCGTCGGTGTCGTAGGGCAGCTCGAAGCGCCGCTCGGCCATGAAGTCGCGGTAGGCCTTCACCTCTGCCATCCCCCGGCAGAGCCGGTTCTCGGGGTTCACCTCGAACCCGAAGGCGGTGAGGTCCTGCAGCTTCTCCCAGTGGTGCCTCCACGGCTCGCCGCCGGGGACGAGCGCCTCGTAGGCGATGAAGGAGAGCGGGCGGGTCGCGGTGACGCGCCAGTCGAGCTGGCGGAGCGAGCCCGCGGCGGCGTTCCGCGGGTTGGCGAAGGGAACCCCGCCCTGGCGCAGGATGAGCTGGTTCATGGCCTCGAAGTGCTTCTTCTGGAGCAGCACCTCGCCCCGCACCTCGAGCCTCGCCGGCGCCTCGCCATGCAGCCGCTCCGGGACGCCGCGGTTCGCGCCGAGGCGGCCGACCGTGCGCAGGTTCCGGGTGACGTCCTCGCCGTTCACGCCGTCGCCCCGCGTCGAGCCCTGGACGAAGGCGCCGCCCTCGTAGACGAGCTCCACGGCGAGCCCGTCCAGCTTCGGCTCCGCCACCCAGCCGACCAGCTCCGGCGGGAGGCCGAGCAGGCGGTGCACCCGGGCGTCGAGCTCGTCCAGCTCCGCGTCGGTCTGGACGTTGCCGAGGGAGAGCATCGGCTCGCGGTGGACCACGCGCGCGAACCTGTCGGAGGGCGCGCCAGACACGCGCCGCGTGGGAGAGTCGGGGGTGGCGAGCTCCGGGTGCGCCGCCTCGAGGGCGGCCAGCTCCTGCATCAGCCGATCGTACTCGGCGTCCGAGAGGAGCGGCTGGTCGAGGACGTAGTAGGCGTGGTCCGCCTCGCCTATGCGGCGGCGGAGCGCAGCGGCCTGCTGCGCCGGATTCTCCCGCTCGACCATCCTCTGGATGATGTCGGGAGATCCACCGCCTGGCAACTGCAACAGCCGCTCTGCTCAGAAGACGTCGGGGCCCGAGTCCCAGCTGCCCCCTGGCACGGCTTCGAACGCACCGCCGGGCGGATGGTGATACCAGACCCACTTCTGGCTCTGCCCACCAGCTCCGTCGAGATTCCCATCCGCCTGGACGTAGAGCCAGATGTCGTCGCCAGCCTGGGTCACCTGGAACGAGTAGGCGTGGTAGAGGGCCCCCTGGATTTCGTCCCCGGGCCGGAAGACGGCCTGCCAGGTCGCATCCATGGTGCGCGACCACACCCGCTTCATGGTGCTGAGCGGTAATGCCGGGTTCGCGCCGGCGACGTAGACCCCATCACCGCCCGGCATCGTCCCGAAGTGCACGTAGAAGTCCCGCACGTTCTGGAGGATGGTCGTCATGACGACGTCGCGCTCCGCCTGCTTCGTCCTGAGACCCAGCCGGCTGAAGGTCGGGACGGCGATCGAGGCGAGCACGCTCACGATCGCCATCACGACGACGATCTCGATCAGTGTGAACCCTCGCGACATGCGCCGCAGTCGGATGGACGCTTTCATCGCTTCACCCCTGTCCCTTCGCTTCCCCTCGGCATGGCGACCAGCACGCCCGGTGCGAGCTCCTTCACGACCCTGCCCCTCGCCTCCTCTTGCGCCTTGAAGCGCTCAAGGTCGGCTTGCGAGGGTGGAACCTCCCCGGGCGCTGCCATCAGGATCTTCGACCCGTCGCGAGGGTCGACGGCGCCGATCGTCCGCGGCGGCGCGCCGGGTAGCGTGGGGGGGGCCATCCCGGCGTGCGGGGAGAGGTACCGCCATCCGTGGAAGACCATCGCGGCCAGCAGGGATACCACCAGGCCCACCCAGAGCCAACGCCTCCTGGCGCTCTCTCGAGCGGCGTCCGCGCTCGACTCCACCTCGTCCATCGTGAGGAGGCGGGCTCCCTGGCGCTGCGGTGCTGGCGCAGCGACCGTGGGGACGGCGATGGCTTGCGCCATCGCCTCCGTGAGCGCAATCGCTTCCTTCACCAGCGCGTTGCGCGCCGCCTCGATCCCGGGCTGGAACTCCGCGCCGGCGGCCTCCGCGAGCGCCTTCAACGCGGCCAGCACGGCGTCGACCTCGACCGGAAGCGCGCTGGCGATCTCGGGGTCGGGCGGAGATCCCGTCACCTGCGCGCTCTCCAGGACCGCCGCGATCCGCCAGCGCAGACAGGCCGCCGTGCGCAGCGGCGCGGCGTCGAGGGGGAAGGGCGCGCCGGAGAGCGCGACCCGCTCCATGTCTCCGAGCTGCGACGCCACCCGCTCGGTGAATGGCCTCCACACCTCGTCCGGGCTCGCCTCGTGGGCGAGCGCCGCGCGGAGCAGCTTCGCGACCTCCTCGCCAGGCGGAAGCTCCGCCGGGAGGGGCAGGAGCGCACCGGCCTCCGCAGCCGGCGCGTCGGCAGCGATCTCCCGGATCTCGAGAGCGACCCCCGGCCCGGCGGCGGCCCGGGCCGCGTCCCGAGCGCTCGCCCTGGGCGCGCCACCGCGCGTTCGCGCCGCGACCAGCCGGTCGACGGCCCACAGCACCGGGTCCACGCGCGCGTCCCAGCGCACCGCCTCGTCGACGCCGGCTCGCTGGAGGGCGCCGAGCTCCGCCATCCGGGAGAAGGGGACCGCGGCCACTATGGGGAGCGCCGCGCGGTCGCGCACTGTCCGCAGGCTCTTCACCGCCTCTAGCCAGTCGGGGCCGCCGTACTCGAGGATGAGCAGTCCGCCCTCCCCCGTGCAGGCCTTCATCGCCTCGACCGGGCTGCGCGCCAGGAGCGGCGCGGCCCCGAGCCGGAGCCGCAGGTGGGCGTCGAGCGCGTCCACGAACGCTTTCGAACCTGCCACGACGGCCTGAACTTGCTCCTGCATCCCGTTCACCTCGACCCTCTCCGCCAGATTAGCGCTGCAACAGCGGCGATTCCGAGGACCACGGCCCTCCCGTGTTCATGGCACAGCCGGGTGCACATAGGCCCCGGCATCGCACCCGACGCCGCGGCCGCGACGCCGGCTCCGGCCGATGTCAGGAGGCGCCGATCCGGCCAACCTGTTGACATCCCGAGAGGCGGATCTTAGGAATGTGGCTCCTCCCCCCCGCGAAAGCCCTTTCGCACCACACGTCACCAGAAGTCGCCGTTCACCGCGCAGCGCTTCCCGGCGCGCCACACTTCCAGGACGGAGCTCATGCCCGCCGCCGCTCCCGCCGCCAGCCCCAGCCTCACCGATCTCAAGCACATGAAGGTCGCGCAGCTCACCGAGCTCGCCGACGCGCTGCGCATCGAGGCCGCGGGGGCGCTGAAGAAGCAGGACCTCATCTTCGCCATCCTCCAGGCGCAGTCGAAAGCCGCGGAGGAGAAGAAGGAGGAGATGGAGGTCGCCGGCGAGGGGACCATCGAGGTCCTCTCCGACGGCTTCGGCTTCCTGCGCAGCCCCGACTTCAGCTATCTGCCGGGGCCGGACGATATCTACGTCTCCCCGTCGCAGATCCGGCGCTTCAACCTGCGCACCGGCGACACCGTCCGTGGAACGGTGCGCCAGCCCAAGGACGGCGAGCGCTACTTCGCGCTCCTCAAGGTGGACTCGATCAACGGCGAGCCGCCCGAAGAGACGCAGAACAAGGCGCTGTTCGACAACCTGACGCCGCTCTACCCCACGCAGCGCCTGAGGCTCGAGCACGATCCGGGCGAGATGACGACGCGGATCGTCGACCTCTTCGCCCCCATCGGCAAGGGGCAGCGGTGCCTCATCGTCTCGCCGCCGCGCGCCGGCAAGACGGTCCTCCTCCAGAACATGGCGCACGCCATCGCCACCAACCACCCCGAGGTCACCCTCATCGTGCTGCTCATCGACGAGCGGCCCGAGGAGGTGACGGACATGGAGCGCACGGTGAAAGGGGAGGTGGTCTCCTCCACCTTCGACGAGCCGGCGTCGCGCCACGTCCAGGTGGCGGAGATGGTGATCGAGAAGGCCCGCCGGCTCGCCGAGCACAAGAAGGACGTGGTGATCCTGCTCGACTCGATCACCCGGCTCGCGCGCGCCTACAACTCGGTCGTGCCGCCCTCGGGCAAGATCCTCTCCGGCGGCGTCGACTCGAACGCGCTCCACAAGCCCAAGCGATTCTTCGGCGCGGCCCGCAACATCGAGGAGGGCGGCTCGCTGACCATCATCGGGACCGCGCTCGTCGACACGGGCAGCCGCATGGACGAGGTGATCTTCGAGGAGTTCAAGGGGACGGGGAACTCCGAGATCGTGCTCGACCGCAAGCTCATGGAGAAGCGCATCTTCCCCTGCATGGACATCGGGAAGAGCGGCACGCGCAAGGAGGAGCTGCTCCTGCCGCCCCAGTGGCTCTCCAAGATCTACATCCTGCGCCAGACGATCCTGAACGGGCTCGACAACGTCGAGGCGATGAAGTTCATCCTGGACAAGTTCCGGCAGGTAAAGAACCACGAAGAGTTCTTCAAGATGATGGTGGGCGGAGGGAAGTAGCCCCTCCTTGACGCAACCTCCCGAACCGACTAGATCGTGCCACCCTCGGCCCGGACCATGGCACGACGTCATGCAAGCGGCCGCCCGGAAGGACGAAACAAATGCGCGAAGGCATCCACCCCGCCTACCAGCCGGCAAAGGTCGTCTGCGCCTGCGGCAACGTGATCGAGACCCGCTCCACGCGCGGCGACTTCCACATCGAGATCTGCTCCGCCTGCCATCCGTTCTTCACCGGCAAGCAGAAGATCCTCGACACCGCCGGTCGCATCGAGCGCTTCAGGACGCGCTACGCGACCGCGCCAGGCAAGGCCGAGGCCGAGGCCGAGGCCAAGCCGCCGCCGCCCGCGCCCAAGGCCGAGCCGAAGAAAGCGGAGCCGACGGAGAACCGCGCCGCCAAGCGCGCCAAGGCGCACGCCGGGAAGCCGAAGCCGAAGGCCGAGGTCGAGGCCAAGACGCCGCCACCCGCGCCCGAGAGCGCGCCCGCGGAGCCGAAGGCCTGACGGGCAGCGCCGTCGCGATCCCGATGCAGCCCTCTCGGAGACACGGCCTCGTCGAGTATCTCGTGGTCTTGGCGGTGCTCGCCGTCGCAGCCGCGGGCGCGGTGGCCTTCTTTCGAGAGCCCATTCGCTCGTTCTTCGGCGCGGGTGAGCACCCGGAGCGCCACATGGCCCCGGCGGCCTCCACCCCATGAGTCGCCGCTCGCTCGTCGCGCTCGCCCTCCTCGCATCGGGCTCTGGCTGTCCCCAGGAGCGGCCCGAAGCGGCGCGGCAGATCCCGCGCGAGCACATCCCTCCCGCCGTCTCCCTCGAGCCGCCGGCCGGTGAAGCTCGCAGCCAGACGACTCCGCCCGCCTCGGCCGGAACGCGCCCTCCGGTGGACGGCGGCCCCGCCGCGAGGCCGCAGCCCTAGAGCACCGCGACCCGCGCTATAACCTTCTGGTGGAACCGCTCATCCTCGTCGCCGACGACGAGCGCTCGAACCTCGACTCGCTCTCCCGCATCTTCGCCCGGGAGGGCTGGCGGGTCGCGACCGCGGAATCGGGCGCGCAGGCCCTCGACGTCCTCCGGCGGGAGCGCGTCGCGGTCCTCGTCACCGACCTCATGATGCCGGGGATGAGCGGTGAAGCCCTCCTGCGCGCCGCCCGCACCGTCTCCCCCGAGACGGAGGTCGTCCTCGTCACGGCGTACGGAACGGTCGAGACCGCGGTCTCGGCGATGAAGGAAGGCGCCTACGACTTCATCACCAAGCCCGTGAAGCGGCACCTCATCGTGAAGACGGTGCGGCAGGCCATCGAGAAGGCGCAGCTCCTGGCCGAGAACCGGGCCCTGCGGGCGCAGCTCGCCGGCCTGGGCCTGGGCTCCCGGAACCTCATCGGCACCGCGCCCGCTTTCCGGGCCGTGCTGGACTCGCTCAGGCAGGCCGCGCCGACCTCGGCGACCGTGCTCCTCTCCGGCGAGAGCGGGACGGGCAAGGAGCTCGCCGCGCGCATGCTTCACGACCTCTCGCCGCGCACCGCCGGCCCCTTCGTCCCGGTGAACTGCGCCGCGATCCCGGAGAGCATCCTCGAGTCAGAGCTGTTCGGCTACGAGAAGGGCGCCTTCACCGGAGCGGCAGGTCGCAAGGAGGGCCGCTTCGAGCGCGCGCACGGCGGGACGCTCTTCCTCGACGAGGTGGGCGAGATGTCGCCCGGTGTCCAGGTGAAGCTGCTCCGGTTCCTCCAGGACGGGATCGTCGAGCGGCTGGGCGGCAAGCAGCCGGTCCAGGTGGACGTGCGGATCGTCGCCGCCACCAACAAGGACCTGACGGGCGAGGTGAAGGCCGTCCGGTTTCGCGAGGACCTGTTCTACCGCCTCAACGTCATCGCCATTCGGCTGCCGCCGCTCCGCGAGCGGCGCGAGGACGTGCCGCTGCTCGCCGCCGCCTTCCTGAAGCGCCTGGCGGAGAAGAACGCGAAGGCCATCACCGGCTTCACGCCCGCTGCGCTGGCGGCGCTGGAGGCGTACGGGTGGCCGGGAAACGTCCGGGAGCTGGAGCACGCGGTCGAGCGCGCCGTGGTGCTCTCCAGGGAGGAGCTCATCGGCGAGGCCGATCTCCCCGAAGCAGTCCGCCGCGTTCAGCCAGAGCAGCAGCCTGCGCCGGGGACGATCGCGATCTCCGTCGGGACGCCGATGGAGGAGGTGGAGCGGCTCGTCATCCGTGAGACGCTCCGCCACACGCGCGGCGACAAGACGCTCGCGGCCCAGCTCCTCGGCATCGCGGCCCGCACCATCTACCGCAAGCTCGATCGCGACGAGTCGGGGAAGCTCGTCGACGAAGAGTGAGCCCCCAGGGGATCTCGCGCAAAGGCGCCAAGAAGGAACCCGCATGGGCCCCGGTGCTCGCCTGCCATTTTGGCGGCCGTCGCCCGCGCCCAGCTGCCGTTTTGACTTTTTGGCAGCACGGCCCAAGACTGCCCCACCTGCGATCCCCTGCTTCGGGGATTCTCGGCGTTATTTCGCCGGTTAGGGTCGCTGAGTCGCTCGCCGGCAGTGGCACGTGCGTTGCTCGAGGAACGACCGGGGGAGCGCTCCACCCATGCTCGACCTCTTCTTCAGAAAGTACGCCTGGACGGCGAGCGTGGCCCTGCTCTTCGCCGCGGCCTGGCTATGCGCGCGCATGGTGAACATCGTGATCGGCGCCGCCATCCGGCCGCGTCCGGGGGTGGAACTGGCCGCCGCGCCCGCTGCGCCTCGTCGACAGCCGCCCGCTCCACTGGAGGCGGGACGTCTCTACGCGCTGATCGGACAGGAGCCGCCGGCAGCCGACCCCGCGGCCGGTGGCGAGGCCGAGGCGCGCGGTCCCCAGAACTGCTGGGAAGGGTCGGCGACCCCGGTGAAGACGGGGATCCAGGCGCAGCTCGTGGCGGTGATCGTCGCCGACAACCCGCGCTTCTCGCTCGCCTCCATCACCGATCTCACCACCCACGAGACGCGCATCTACGGGGTGGGCGACCGCGTGCTGAACGCGCAGGTCCTCTCCGTGGAGAGGCTGCGCGACGACGAGGACGAGATCACCGGCGCCCCGTTCAAGCTCGTCACCATCGTCTGCAACGAGGGGCACAAGGAGTACCTCGACTTCGAGCCGGGCGAGGCGGCTGCAACCGCTCCGGCGCTCGTCGCCCACCCCGGCCCGGCGGCGCGCGGAGCGTCCGCACCAGCGGGCGGCCAACCACCGCTCGAGGGGGTGAAGTCGGTGGGCGACAACCGCTACGCGGTGAAGAAGAGCTTCATCGACAGCACGCTCTCGAACCTGAACGCCGTGGCGACGCAGGCGCGCATCGTGCCGTCGTTCAAGAACGGCGTCGCCAACGGGTTCAAGCTCTTCTCCATCCAACCCGGCTCCCTCTACTCGGCCATCGGCGTGCAGAACGGAGACGTCATCCAGCGCATCAACGGGTACGAGATCAACTCGCCCGACAAGGCGCTCGAGGTGTACCAGAAGCTCCGCGAGTCGCCCCATATCACCATCGACATCGATCGTAACGGTCAGTCCATCCGCAAGGAGTACAACATCGACGGGTCCTAGCGGCAGACCCGGCGGCCGCCGCCATGAGAACGCTCCTCACCCTCCTCGTCGCGTTGCCCGCGCTCGCAGCCGCGCAGGCGCCCTCGCACCCCGTGGTACAGGCGCCTCCCTACCCGGGAGCTCCCCCGCCGCCGGCGGCCGAATCCGCGCCACCGCCCGCCGCCGAGCCCCCACCCGAGCCGGCACCCGCACCCGAGCCGGCGCCTGCGCCTGCGCCCCCTCCGGCTCCTGCTCCGGCGCCCTCTCCTGCTCCCGCCCTCCCGCCCGCGGCCAGGAGAGCGCCACCGGCCCCTGCCGCGACCCCCGGCCCCGCGCCGGCCGCGGGAGCACGCCCGCCCATCGCGGCGCCGCCACCCGCCGGGCGCCCTGGTCTCCCTCTCCGTCCCGCCAGCGCCGTCGCCACACCTCCCCCGGACGCGCAGGCTGGCAAGGCAGGCGGCGCCGCGCGGGCCGAGGAGAAGTGCAAGCCGCTCCGGGGCCACTTCCTGCTCGCGTTCAACAAGGCGGAGATAGTCGACGTCCTCGAGCAGGCGAGCCGCTGGACCTGCCGCAACTTCGCCTACACGGACGACATCGCCCGCGGGAAGATCACGCTGCTCTCGAAGACGCCCGTCAGCGCGGAGGAGGCGTACGCCGCCTTCCTCGCCGCCCTCACGGCCAACAACATCGCCATCTACCCGTCGGGCCGCTATTACAAGCTCGTCCGCATCGCCGACGCGAAGAAGGCGCCCATCCCCACGCTGCTCGAGAGCGGGGCCGAGGTGCCGGCGTTGGAGCAGCCCGTCACCAAGCTCTTCAAGCTGCGCTACGCCGATCCCGACCAGCTCCGCGCGATCATGGGGAACTTCACCTCGCCGCAGGGCGCGGACATCCAATCGGTGCCGCCCGACACCCTCATCATCACCGACATCGGCCTCAACGTCCGGCGCATCGAGAGGATGATCGAGGCCATCGACCGCCCAGGCGCCGGTGAGCTCATCCGCTTCATCCAGGTACGCTACGCGTCGGCGCGCGACCTCGCCGAGAAGGTGAACCAGGTCTTCCAGCCCACTCCCGGCCAGGCCGGCAAGACCTCGCGGCGCCCGATCATCGGCGGCGTGGCCCCAGCACCCGGCGCGCCGGCGCCCGCCGCCGCGGCGGGCGGTGGTGATGAGGTCGGGTTCTCCAAGGTGCTCGCCGACGAGCGCACGAACAAGCTCGTGGTCATCGCCGACGACAAGAGCTTCGAGCGGATCCGGGAGCTGGTGGAGCAGCTCGACGTCCCGGCCGCCGGCGAGGGTCAGATCCACGTCGTCTTCATGAAGAACGCCGCGGCGGAGGACCTGGCGCAGACGCTTCAGGCGCTGGCGCAGGGACAGTCGTCCGCGCGGCGCCAGGCGGCGCCCCCCGGCGCGGCGCCGATCCCGGCCGCGCCGCAGCCCGCCGGTCCCACCGCCGCAGGCGTCACCAGCGCCTCGCTCTTCTCGGGCGAGGTCAAGATCACCGCCGACAAGGTCGCGAACGCGCTCCTCGTCCTCGCGAGCGGCTCCGACTTCGCCACCGTCCAGCGGCTGGTCGAGAAGCTCGACCGGCCCCGGCGCCAGGTGTTCGTGGAGGCCGTGATCCTCGAGGTGAACCTCAGCGACGAGACGGTCGTCGGCGCTGCGGCGCACGCGGCGATCCCGGTGAAGACCTCGGACGGGACCGGCTACATCCCGCTCTCCTCCCAGCCGGGCGCCCCAGGCTTCACGTCGTTCAACCCGCTCGCGGCCGTGAGCCTGGGCGGGTTCCTCACCGGCATGGTCGGACCGGTCTCGGCCGAGCTGAAGGACGTCCTGCCCGGCATCCCCAGCATCGGGATCCTCATCCAGGCGCTCCAGACCAACTCGGACGTGAACATCATCTCGACGCCGCACGTCCTGGCCACCGACAACGAGGACGCCGAGATCACCGTCGGTCAGAACGTGCCGTTCCAGGCCGGCTTCAACACCGGCCTCACGAACCTCGCCGGCCTCGCCGGCACCACGGGGACGTCCTCGACCAGCAACGTCAGCGGGCTCCTCAGCGGCCTCAGCACGTTCGCCCCCATCCAGCGCCAGAACGTGGAGCTGCGGCTCAAGATCAAGCCGCAGATCACCGAGGGCGACAACATCCGCCTCGTCATCGACGAGCAGACGGAGGACATCGCCAGCAGGGACGCGACGCTCGGCCCGACCACCAACAAGCGGACCATCAAGACCAACATCTCGGTGAAGGACCAGAGCACGATCGTGATCGGCGGCCTCATCCAGGAGCGCACCATACAGAGCGTGAAGAAGGTCCCGCTCCTGGGCGACATCCCGGTCCTGGGCTGGCTGTTCCGCAGCAACGACGTCATCAAGCAGAAGACGAACCTGCTCCTCTTCCTCACGCCGTACATCATCCACGATCAGTCGGACTACCGGCGCATCTACGAGCGCAAGCGGAAGGAGCAGCAGGAGTTCGTCGAGCAGTTCTACGGCAAGAAGCCGGGGTACGAGGTGTCCATCGACTACGCCCGCAAGACCGGCCCCTTCACGAAGGTGCACCAGGACGTGGAGACGGAGACGCTGAAGCTCGAGAACGGCGGGCCCGGCGCGCCCGGGGAGCGCTCGGTCACGCCGCCGTCCGCCGCCGCGCCCCCGGCGGCGAAGCCGCCAGACGAGGACGCGAAGCCCGCGCCCGCCCCACCGCCCGTACCCGCGCCGCAGGTCGACGCCCCCGAGACGCGATGATCCGCGATCCGACCGCCGCCGCCCGCTCCCCGGCCACCCCCGGGCCCTCGCCATCGCTGTCCGGGCGGCCGCTGGGGGAGATCCTGGTGCGCACCGAAGGCCTCGCTCCGGAGAGGCTCGAGGAGGCCCTCGCCGCCCAGCGCGGCGAGCAGGCGGGCGCGCGCCTGGGCGAGATCCTGGTGCGGATGAAGGCGCTCCCCGAGGAGGCCGTGCTGCGCGCGCTGGCCGCCCAGCTCGACCTCCCGTTCCTCGAGCGCATCGAGCCGGACGAGGCCGCCGCCGCGCTGGCGAAGCAGGTCCCCATCAACTTCGCCAAGACGGCCAGGATCCTGCCCCTGGGGCCGGGGACCGACGGCGCCACGCGGGTGGCGGTCGCCGATCCGCTCGAGACGGCGGCCCTCGATCAGCTCGCCCTGCTGCTCGGGACCCGCATCGAGCCCTGCGTCGCCGCGGCGCAGGCGGTGCTGGACGCCATCAACGGAGTGTACGATCGGGCCGCGGACGAGCACGACAAGATCATGGAGGGGCTCGAGACGGAAGATCTGGAATCCGTCGCGCACGAGCTCGAGGAGCCCACGGATCTCCTCGACGCCGACGACGAGGCCCCCATCATCCGGCTCGTGAACTCGCTCCTCTTCCGCGCGGTGAAGGAGCGCGCCAGCGACATCCACATCAACCCGGAGGAGCGCGACCTCAGCGTCCGCTACCGGATCGACGGCGAGCTCCGGGAGGTCATCCGCCCGCCCAAGCGCATCCAGGCCGCGCTCGGCTCCCGCATCAAGATCATGGGCGGGCTCAACATCGCGGAGAAGCGCCTGCCCCAGGACGGCCGCATCCGCATCAAGATCGCCGGCAAGGACGTGGACGTCAGGCTCTCCACCGTTCCCACCTCGCACGGGGAGCGGATCGTGATGCGCCTGCTCGACAAGTCGAACGTGCTCCTCGACATGGAGCAGATCGGCTTCGAGGACTGGCAGCTCCGGATCATGGACGGCCTCATCACCCGCTCCCACGGCATCGTGCTCGTCACCGGCCCCACCGGCTCGGGCAAGACGACGACGCTCTACGCGGCGCTCTCCAAGATCAACTCGCCCAACCTCAACATCCTCACCATCGAGGACCCGGTCGAGATCCAGCTCAAGGGGATCGGCCAGGTGCAGGTGAACCCGAAGATCGACCTCACCTTCTCGAACGGGCTCCGCTCCTTCCTGCGGCAGGATCCCGACATCATCCTGGTGGGAGAGATCCGCGACCTGGACACGGCGCAGATCGCCATCCAGGCGTCGCTCACCGGCCACCTGGTCTTCTCCACGCTCCACACCAACGACGCCGCGGGCGCGCTGACCCGCCTCGCGGACATGGGGGTCCAGCCGTTCCTCGTCGCCTCGTCGCTCGTGGGGGTGCTCGCGCAGCGGCTCGTGCGCGTGCTCTGCCGCGAGTGCAAGGAGCCCCACACGCCGACGAAGGAGGAGCTCGCGCTGGCGGGGATCACGCCCGAGGTGCTGGCGCAGACCGGGGACCCCAAGGTCCTCTACAAGGCGCGGGGCTGCCCCGCCTGCCAGAACACCGGCTACCAGGGCCGCACCGGGATCTACGAGCTCATGCTGGTCGATGACGACATCCGGCAGCTCATCCTGAGGAACGTCGACTCCAACACCATCAAGAAGAAGGCGGTCGAGCACGGGATGGTGACGCTCATCGAGCACGGCGCGTTCAAGGTCGCGCGCGGCATCACCACGTCGGTGGAGATCCTGAGCGTGACGGCGGAGGACCTCCACTAGTGGCGCCGGTCTTCGAGTTCAAGGCGCTCGACGCGCGCGGGAAGACGATCGAGGGGCTGAAGGAGGCCGACTCGCCGAAGACCCTGCGCAATACGCTCCGGCGTGAGGACCTCTTCCTCACCGAGGTCCTGGGCCAGCGGGAAGCGGCGGCGGCGGCCAAGCGCGACGTCTCGGTGAGCCGCTTCGTGGGCGGGCGCATCACGGCCGACGACATCGCGGTCACGACCCGGCAGCTGGCGGTGCTGGTCGGCGCCGGCGTGCCGCTCGTCGAGGCGCTCGCCGCGCTCGTCGACCAGGTCGACCACGAGCGCATGAAGCGCATCGTCTCCGACGTGAAGCAGCGGGTGAACGAGGGCGCCTCGCTCGCCGACGCGATGGCGGTGCACCCCAAGGTGTTCTCCTCGCTGTTCGTCAACATGATCCGGGCCGGCGAGTCGTCGGGGGCGCTCGAGGTGGTCCTGGTCCGCCTCGCCGACTTCACCGAGTCGCAGGCCCGGCTGCGCTCGAAGGTCATGGGGGCGCTCACCTACCCCGCGTTCATGGCGATCATCGGGACGCTCATCATGGGGATCCTCTTCGCGGTGGTGATCCCCAAGATCACCAAGATCTTCGACGAGACGCGGATCGCGCTCCCCTGGACCACGCGCGCGCTCATCGCCTTCTCCAGCGCGGTGCACGACTGGTGGTGGGCCTTCGCCGCGGCGGCGGCGATCGCGGTCTTCATGCTCCTGCGCTGGCGGCGGACGCCGGCCGGGCGCGCCGTCTGGGACGGCTGGGTGCTCACCGCCCCGCTGTTCGGCCGGCTCATCCGGCAGATCGCGCTGGCCCGCTTCAGCCGCACGCTCGCGACTCTACTGAAGTCCGGCGTCCCGCTCCTCAGCTCGCTCGACATCGTGAAGAACATCGTCGGGAACGTGCGGCTGGCGAAGGTGGTCGAGGAGTCGCGCGAGGCGATCAAGGAGGGCGAGAGCATCGCCGCGCCGCTCAAGCGCTCCGGCGAGTTCCCGCCGCTCGTCTACCACATGATCGCCATCGGCGAGCGTTCGGGCCAGCTCGAGGAGATGCTGACCAACATCGCGAACGCCTACGACGCCCAGGTGGAGGGCCGGATCGGCGCCCTCACCGCGCTCCTCGAGCCCGTCATGATCCTGGTGATGGGCCTGGTCGTCGCCTTCATCGTCTTCTCCATCCTCATGCCCATCCTTCAGATCAACACCCTCGCCGGAGGAGCCTAGATGCACCCCCGCAAGCAGACGCGCCGCGAGCGCGGCATGACACTTCCGGGGTCTGGGGCCGCACCGGCCCCAGCCCATGAATCGAAACTCGCAATGACTTCACAACGAGGCATGACGCTAATCGAAATCATGGTGGTCATCACCATCCTCGGCCTCATCGCGGCCGCGGTGGCGGTGAACGTGGTCGGATCGCTCTCCGACGCCAAGATCAAGCAGGCCAAGACCGACCTGCACACGGTCGAGAACTGCCTCGATCTCTACAAGGTGGACAAGGGCCGCTACCCGACCACCGAGGAGGGCCTGCAGGCGGTGGTCACGGCCGGCAAGTGCAAGGCGAACATCAAGGACCCCTGGCAGCACGAGTACGTCTACATGTACCCGGGGCAGGCCCACCCCGACTCCTTCGACATCAAGAGCTACGGGGCCGACGGCCAGCCCGGCGGAAGCGGCGAGAACGCCGACATCGTCAACCAGTGAAGTCGGATGCCCGGGAGCGCGCGCGCCAGCCGAGGGTTCACCCTCATCGAACTGCTCGTCGTGGTGGCGATCCTGGGCGTCCTGGCCGCGGCCGCCATGCCCACGGTCGACGCCGTCACCGGCGCCTCCGCGCGGGCCGCAGCCGGCGAGCTGGCGGGCGCCGCGCGCTACCTCTTCGAGACCGCCGCGCTCAGGCACGAGACCTGCCGGCTCGCCCTCGACCTCGACGGCGCGGCCTGGTGGGCCGAGTGCACGGAGGGGCGCTACGCGCTGCCGCGCGACGCCGCGTCTGCCCAGCGCGAGGAGGAGGACACCGCCCTCGAGGAGCGCTTTCCGGACGAGCGGGACGCGGAGAAGCGGCGGCTCCTCTCCCGACCGCGGTTCGCGCAGTTCACCGATCGGCTTGGCAGGAGGCGATCGCTTCCCGGCGGCGCCGAGTTCGCCGACGTCTGGAGCGAGCACTCCCGCGAGCCGGCGTCCAAGGGGACGGTCTACGTCTACTTCTACCCGCAGGGCCTGGCGGAGGCGGCGCGCATCCCGGTCGTCGGCCACGGCAACGTCTACTCGGTCGTGACCCAGCCGTACACCGGGCGCGCGCGCGTGGTCACGGGGAAGCCGGAGCTACCGAGGTGAGGGCGCGCGGGTTCACGCTCCTCGAGGTCATGGTCGCGCTCGCGCTCATGGCGGCGGCGCTGATGGCGATGGCGGACCTGTGCGGGAACGCGCTCCGCAACCACGCCTACGCGCGCGACCTCTCCGCCGCGACGCTCCTCGCGCGCGGCAAGATGGCCGAGCTGGAGCAGAAGTACGAGGACCAGGGGTTCAAGGACGCCGACGAGGAGGAGGGCGGCGACTTCGCCGACGCGGGGCGACCCGACGTGAAGTGGCACCTGGCGCTGGTGAAGCCCGACCCCGATCTCTCCCCGGACCAGATGGTGGCGATGCTGGCGGGGACGACGGACGCCGATCCGCAGGAGCTCCTGGCGAAGCTCATGGGGATGGCGGGCGCGGGAGGGGCGCAGTCCGCCGGCGATGTCTCCGGCGGGGGGGGCGCTCCGGGCGCGAGCGCAGCCGGCGCGGGGGCGGCGCTCGTCGGCACCATGCTCCAGGCGCAGCTCCGCACCCTGGGCGAGACGGTCAAGAGCGCCTTCCGGGAGATGCGCCTCACCATCTCCTGGCGCGACGGGAAGGCGAGCCACGGCTTCACCGTGACGACGCACCTCCTCGTGCTCAACCCCAGGGCGCCGGGCGGCGCTCGCGGCGACGACCCCGAGGTCCCACCCAACCTGGCGGCCACCGGCGCCGCCACCGCCGCGCCAGCCACCACCGCCACCACCGGGGGGGGCAGGCGATGAGCGGCCGCGGGTTCACGCTGGTGGAGGTCATGGTAGCGGTCGGGATCACCGCCGTCCTGGGCGCCATGGCGGCGGGGGCGTTCCAGCGCACGTACGCGTCGAAGGAGCTGGTCGAGGCGCAGGACGAGCGCTTCTCGACGGCGCGCATCGCCC
>Ga0209342_10000812_pt1 | contig 36144 bp, 31 predicted proteins | sample RifCSP16_2_FD_184023 | JGI IMG/M metagenome (GOLD analysis project Ga0209342, IMG submission 184023) | Soil microbial communities from Rifle, Colorado - Rifle CSP2_sed 16_2 (SPAdes) (version 2) | ecosystem: Environmental > Terrestrial > Deep subsurface > Rock core/Sediment | place: Rifle...
TGAACCATTTGCCGCGTGCGGGTCGTGACGCGATGCAAATGGTTCAGCTCCGCATCCTCGCGGAGCCGCCGCGTCGGACTCCCGCGCTCGAGGAAGCGAGCCAGCTCTTCCCAGCTCGGGATGGCCGGAGCGCAGCCGTGCCGCGAGACGACGAGAGCACCGCACGCATTCGCGTAAGCGGCGCAGCGTTCGAGGGGTTCGTCCCGGAGCCAGCCGCGCAGGAACCCCGCCATGAACGCGTCCCCCGCGCCGAGGATGTTGTAGACCTCGACCGGGAAACCCGGCCCGACGACGCCCTGCTCCAGCTCGTCCGGGATCGCGCCGGCGAAGACCACGCAGCCCATGGGCCCGCGCTTCACGACCAGCGTCGCGGCGGTGAGGCTGCGCAGACGCCGCAGCGCCGCGAGCGTGTCGGTCGCGCCGCCGGCAATGTGGATCTCCTCCTCGGTGCCGACGATCAGGTCGCACTCGCCGACGACGGTCTGGAGATGAGCGCTCACGCGATCGGAGGCGACGAAGCGCTGCTCGCCAAGCCCGAGCCCGGTGAGCCCCCAGAGCACCGGCCGGTAGTCGATGTCGAGCACGACGCGCGTGCCCGCCTCGCGCGCGTAGCGCGTCGCGGTGCGACAAGTGTCGTAGGTTTGCCGCGTGGACAGATGCGTTCCCGAGACGAGGAGCGCCCGCGACGACGCGACGAACGCGCGGTCGAAGTCCTCGGGCGCGATGGCCATGTCGGCGCAGTGGTCGCGATAGAAGAGGAGCGGGAAGGTGTCGCGGTCGCGGATCGCGAGGAACACGAGCGCGGTGAGGCGGCGCGCGTCGGTCACGACGTGGCTCACGTCGACCCCCTCGGCCGCCAGCGTCTCCCGGACGAACCGGCCGTTGTGCTCGTCGCCGACGCGGGTGAGCATCGCGGGCGCGAGGCCCAGCCGCGCGCAGCCGACCGCGGTGTTGGCCGGCGATCCGCCCAGGTACTTCGCGAAGCTGAGCATGTCCTCGAGGCGCGCGCCGACCTGCTCGCCGTACAGGTCGACGGCGGCGCGGCCGACGCAGATCACGTCGAAGCGCCGGCCGCCGGCGCCGGCCGGCGCGCTCATCGGACCGCCTCCCGGGCGCCCGCGGTTCGAGCGCCGTTCCGCTCCGCGAGGTGGTGGCCGACGCTGACGACCAGCGATTGCGCGAGGCACAGCGGCTCGACGAGCGAGCGGAACGCCCGGCCCGAGTCGTCGCCCAGCTCGAACGCCACCATCGCGGCGCGCACGAGCGGGCTCAGCGGGCCGTCAGTGATCGCGATCACCGGCACCCCACGCGCGTGACACTCGGCGGCGATGTCGACCGCCTCCGGCGTGTAGTTGCGGAAGCTGACAGCGACCAGGCAGTCCTTGCGGCCGACCAGGCGCGCGAACTCGCGGTTCATGCCGCCGGCGCCGTCGAGGAGCTGGGTGCGCAGCTCAAGCCGGCTCAGGGCGTAGGCGAGGTACGCGGCGACCGGGAACGAACGGCGCAGGCCGATGAGATAGATCGTCTGTGCGCCCGCGAGCACGCGCACCGCGGCGCGGAGGTCGGCGGGGCGGATGCTCTCCTCCAGCTTCTCCAGGCCGTGCATCGAGTCGGCGACGAAGCCGTGCAGGATCTCGGGCGGCGTCGTGCCGCCCTCCTTCGCCCGCGCGCGGAGGCTCGCAATCCGCTCGCGGTACGAGGCCGCCCGGGTGGACCGCTCGACGAGATGCGAGCGGAACAGCCGCTGCATCTCCGAGAACCCGGCAAACCCCAGGGCGTTGGCGAACCGGATCAGGCTGGACGGCTGGACGCCGAGGTCGCCCGCGATCGCCGCGACGGTGCTGAGCGCCAGCTCGTGCGGCCGCTCGAGCGCGAACCGCGCGATGCGCTGCAGCTGCTTGGAGAGCTGCGGGTACTCCCGCGAGATCGCCTCCTTCAGCGCGTCGTAGTTGGCCGCGCGCTCCGCCGCCATCCACCCTCCTGGCCGCCGTCCGATTAGAACAAATGTTCTTGCACGTTCCAAGAATAGAACGTATATTGCTTCCTGTCCAGCCCCTCGGCCGGGGTCGACAGACGGAGGAGGCGCCGCGGTGGCCCGCATCGCGCAGGAGCTGTTGGTGCAGCCGGGCGCGCCGAGCGCTGAGCAGGGGCCCCGCCTCGCGGGGATGCGACCGCGGAGGCGCGCGTGACGCCCGCGGTGTCATCCGGCGCGCCTTCGCCCGCTCCCGGGTCGCACCTACGCCCTCCGGGCGCAGGCACTGCTCCGCCGTCCGCGGGCGCCGTGCCTCAGTCGGCACCGCGCCTCGCGCCGGCCGGGGTCGTCACCCGGCCGATGGTGGTCGCGTTCCTCGCGCTCGCCACGACGCCGCTCTGGCTCGGTGCCCTCGGGCTCTACCAGTACCTCGCGCTCGAGATCATGATCTGGATGACCTTCGCGCTCGGGTACAACCTCCTCCTCGGGCACGCCGGGCTGCCGTCGTTCGGGCACGGCGCGTACTTCGGCGTCGGCGCGTACGCCTTCGGCCTCGCGCAGAAGAGCCTCGTCGCCAATCTCTGGATCGACCTCGGCGTCGCGCTGCTCGCCGCGGCGGTTGCCGGCGCGATCGTCGCGGCATTCATCTCCCATCGCCGCGGCATCTACTACGCGCTGCTCACAATCGCATTCGGCCAGGTGTTCTGGTTCGTAGCGATCAAGTGGCACAGCGTCACCGGGGGCGAGGACGGGCTGCTCAACATCCGGCGGCTCCCGGCCGACTTCGGGTTCGCCTCCTTCAGCCTCCAGTCGAACGAGGCGCTGTTCTTCTTTGCGCTCGCCGCCTTCGTGCTGGTCGTCGTCGGGCTCTGGCGGCTCGTGCACTCGCCGTTCGGGCGGATCCTCCACGCGGTCAAGCAGAACGAGGTCCGCGCGGCGTTCATCGGCCACAACGTCTGGCTCTACAAGTGGCTCGCGTTCGTGATCTCGGCCGCGGTCGCCGGGCTCGCCGGCGCGCTGTTCGCGATGGCGCAGCAGTCCGCCTATCCCAACGTGATGAGCCTGCACAACTCCGGCTTCGTGGTGATGATGGTGCTGATCGGCGGGGGCCTCGTCAGCTTCTGGGGGCCGGTGATCGGCGCCGCCTTCTTCATCCTGGCGCGTGACCTGCTCGGCGCCTACACCGAGACCTGGCTCCTCTGGTATGGGCTCCTCTTCATGGCGATGGTGCTCTTCAAGCCCGAGGGCATCGCGGGCTTGTGGCAGCAGCACGTGGGAAGGCGCGGGCGATGACGCCGCTGTTCGAAGCGAAGCGGCTCTCCAAGCGGTTCGGCGACGCCGTGGTCCTGGAGGACATCAATCTCGCGTTCGGGGAAGGCCGGCTCTCGGGAATCATGGGGCCGAACGGCGCCGGGAAAACGACCTGCTTCCATTGCCTCACGGGGCACTACCGGCCCGACCGGGGCGAGGTCTGGTTCGCGGGCGAGAACATCACCGGCCTCGCGCCGCGCGAGGTCGCCCGCCGCGGGATCGCGCGCTCGTTCCAGATCATGAGCCTGTTCGACGAGATGAGCGCGCTCGAGAACGTGCTCGTCGCGCTGCCGGGCTGCCGCGCGCGCGGTTTCGACATGGCGCGCGACGTTGCCGCGGCGACCGATCTCGTCGATGCGGCGGCGGCGACGCTGGCGCGCGTCGGGCTGCGCGGCAAGGAGCTGGCGCGCGCGAAGAGCCTGTCCTACGGCGAGCGGCGCGCGCTCGAGATCGCGGTCGCGCTGGCGGCGCAGCCACGACTGCTGTTTCTCGATGAGCCCACCGCCGGGCTGGGGACCGAAGGCACCGCACGGCTCGCCGACCTCGTGGGCGAGCTCAAGCGCAGCGTCACGATCGTGATCATCGAGCACGACATGCGGTTCCTGTTCGGCCTCGCCGACCACGTCTCGGTGATCCACTGGGGCCAGGTTATCGCCCGCGGCACGCCCGACGAGCTGCGGGCCAATCCGTGGGTGCAGCGCTCCAACCTCGGGGAGCTGACGTGAGCGCCGTGCCTTTCCCCTCCTCCCCGAGGGTGAGCCGGGGTTTCGAAGCATGTGCCTGCGCACATGCGAGCCGGCGAACGCCCGAGGCGTCCCCGCCTCGGGCCGGACGGGGTGGCTCGCGGAGCGAGCCGGGGTGGTCCCAGCAGATGCTCGCGATCGAGGGCATCAGCACGTTCTACGGCGAGACGCAGGCGCTGTTCGACGTCTCGCTCGCGGTCGGCCCGGGCGAGGTGGTGGCGCTCCTCGGGCCGAACGGCGCCGGCAAGACGACGACCTTGCGCTCGATCCTGGGCCTGACCCCGGCACGCACCGGCCGCATCCGGTTCGACGGGCGCGACATCACCCGCGCCCCGACGCACGAGATCGCACGCGCCGGCATCGGTTGGGTACCCGACGACCGGCGCATCTTCCCGACCCTCACCGTCGCCCGCAACCTCGCGATCGCGAAAAAGACGTCGCGGTTCCGCGCCTGGCGCGAGCGGGAGTGCTTCGAGATCTTCAGCGCGCTCGAGTACCTCACGCACCGCGAATGCGAGAACCTCTCCGGCGGCGAGATGCAGATGGTCGCGATCTCGCGCGCGCTGCTCGGCTCGCCGGGGCTGGTGCTTCTCGACGAGCCGACCCAGGGCCTCGCGCCCAAGGTCGCGCAGGACGTGATGCGGACGATCGAGCGCCTGAAGCGCGAGGGGATCGCCGCGCTCGTCGTCGAGCAGAACGTCGCCAGCGCGCTGGGGGTGGCCGACCGGTGCTATGTGATGGACCGCGGGCGGATCGTGCACGAGGGGCCCGCGCGGGCGCTGCTCGACGATGCGACTCTCCGCGCCCGGCTGCTCGGGATCTAGCGATGCAACCGCTCCTATCGGTCGAGGGGCTGCGCAAGCAGTACACGCGCGGGGCGATCAAGCGCGAGGTCACGTTCTCGCTCGCGGCCGACTTCACGATCGCCGAGCCGGCGATCGTGGGCGTCATGGGACCCAATGGCTCCGGCAAGACGACGCTCTTCGAGCTGATCACCGGGTCGAACCTGCCCTCTGCCGGGCGGGTGCGGATCGACGGCCGCGACATCCATCGCGTCCGCTACCGGGAGCGGGACCGTCTCGCGATCCACTACCACCAGTCCTACCAGGTGCGCGCGTTCAAGCGCACGGTGCCGAGCTTCATGCTCGAGCATGCCGCGAGCGACTATCCGCTCGTGCATCTCTTCGACGAGCCGCAGTTCAACACCCAGGACGGGTACATCGGCTTCATGCTGGAGTTCTTCCGCCGGTTGCGGCGCGAGCGGCGGCTGGTGTTCCTCTGCCTGCACCCGACGGAAGCCTTCCACCTCGACATCCTGCGCGAGACCTGCGAGCGGTTCGTCTTCGTCAACCGCGGTCAGCTCGCTCATGCCGCGAGCTGGGACGAGATGCTCCGGCAGGATGGCGTGCGCAGCTACCTCGGCGCGCTGGCACCCGCCTAAGTCAGCGGGGTCTCCCACGATCGTGCGCGGCACTGCAGCATCGTGCGACGCACTTCACGTGCGAGGGCGCACTTCGGGCCGAGCTTCGGGACGAGCGTGATGGAGTGCCCCCGGCGCAGCCCAACCCGCTTGCCGGTACGACCGCCATTCGGGCATATAGCCGGCTGTGCTCCGGCACGGCTGCAGGCTGCGTTAAAACGGCCTCAGCCAAAGAGGAGGAGTCGACGGAACGTGCGCGCCGCGCAACGCGCGCACGGCTAACGGCCCCGATCCCGCCTCTCCGTCGGATGCTCTCGGGGGCTCCATTGAGCCCGCCTCGCCGCCCAGCTCTCGCGGCAAAACCAAGGAATTGTTTCGCCGACGCCACGCGGCGCGCGCTCATTTGATGCGACCGCGGCGCCGGCTGGAAGTCGCCCGTGGGGTTCGCAGCCCGCGGGAGGGAGGGCTGGATGAGCGAGCGAAGAGATTTCGTCGTCAGGCTGCTGGGCGTCCCGGAGCGCGAGCTGCGCGTCCTGAAGACGACGCTGCTCCTTTCCCAGGGGCGGGTCCGCTCGTATCGCGCGAACGTTCAGCCGCACGGGCGAGCGGACATCCTCATCGTCGACGGCGAGGCCCAGGGCGGGGTCGCGAAGTTCCACTCGGTCGACCCGTCCGGCGCCACTCCCGTGGTGTTCCTCGGCAGCGGCGACGGACACTGGAAAAACAGCGTCGTCGTGCCGCGACCGCTCGTCCCGACGAAGATCCTGGCCGCGCTCGACGATATCACGCGCCGCTTCCTGAGATTCGCGCCGGAGCTGGTGGTCGGCGCCGAGGCGCCGCTCGAGGAGGTCTCGCTCCACTCGACCTTCCCCGGCGCCGAGGCACGGCGCCGCAACCGCCATGCCGCCCTTGTCGTCGACGACAGCGTGACGGTGCGCGCACAGCTCCAGGTCCTGCTGCAGAACGCCGGCGTGTCGGTCGACGCGGCCGAGAGCGGCGAGCAGGCGCTCCACTATCTCGAGCAGAACCAGTACGACATCGTCTTCCTGGACGTCGTGCTCCCAGGAGCGGACGGCTACCAGCTGTGCAAGACGATCAAGAAGAACAAGGCGATCCGGGCGACGCCGGTCGTGATGCTGACGAGCAAGTCCTCGCCGTTCGACCGCGTGCGCGGCTCGCTCGCCGGCTGCGACACCTATCTGACCAAGCCCGTGGACCTCGAGACGTTCCGTGAGGTCCTCGCGAAGCACCTGCAGCAGGCCGCCCAGACTCTGCCCCACGGCGCCGGCGCCCATCCCGCCGGGGTCACCTGATCTTCAACACCCTCACCGCAAGGAGCCACGCCATGGCCAAGAAAGCACTCGTCGTCGACGATTCCCCGGCCGACCTCGCCGCCGTCAAGTCCATCCTGACCGACGCCGGCTGCGCCGTCGTCACCGCCGCGAGCGGTAAGGAGGCGATCGAGAAGGCGAAATCGGAGAAGCCCGCGATCATCTTCCTCGACATCATCATGCCCGACATGGACGGGTACGAGGCCTGCCGCAAGCTCGCCGAGGACCCCGCCACCAAAGGCATTCCGATCGTCTTCGTGACGAGCAAGGGCGAGAAGGCCGACAAGGTCTGGGGGCAAATGCAGGGCGCGAAAGCGTACCTGGTGAAGCCGGTCAACGCCGACCAGGTCGTCGACCAGCTCAAGGCCTTAGCGTAGCCGATACCGAGGAGCGCGGTCCGCGTCAGGCAGGCCGCGCTCGCATCGGCCGGCGCATCGAGAGATTTCCGACGTTGTCACCGAAAGGAGCAGTACCGTGGTCAAGAAAGCACTCGTTGTAGACGATTCGCCGGCCGATCTCGCCAACATCAAGTCGATCCTCGCCGATGCCGGCTGCGCGGTCGTGACGGCCTCCAACGGCAAGGAGGCGCTCGAGAAGGCGAAAACGGAGAAGCCCGCGATCATCTTCCTCGACATCGTGATGCCCGACATGGACGGGTACGAGGCCTGCCGACTCCTCGCCGAGGATCCGGCGACCAAGGGCATTCCGATCGTCTTCGTGACGAGCAAGGGCCAAAAGGCCGACAAGGTCTGGGGGCAGATGCAGGGCGCGAAGGCGCACATCGTCAAGCCCGTGAGCCCCGACCAGATCGTCGACCAGCTCAAGACCGTCGCGTAACCGACGCCCATGGACCGCTCACCCGGAACCGAGCCGGCGGCGCCGCAGGACGCGGCGCCGCCGCGGCCGGAGGCCGCATGGCTTCCGCCGAGCGCCGCGCTCGCCCGATTCCAGCATCCGGTGGGCACCGCCGGCGCGGGCCAGCGCGCGCGGCCCGAGGCCGTGCGCTACGGGTTCCGCGTCGGCGCCCTGGGCCTGCTCATCAAGCCGCGCACGGGCAGCGAAGTGATCAAGCTCACGCCCCCGGCGGCCGTCCCGAACGGCCCGCCGTGGCTGCTCGGCATGATCAACCTGCGCAGCCACCTCGTGCCGGTGTTCGACCTGAAGCTGATCTGCGCGCTGCCGCAGGAGCGGTCGGCGGCGGAGCCGATGATCCTCGTGCTCGACAAGGGCGAGGACTCGGTCGGCCTGGTGATCGAGGGCTTCCCGGTCGCGCTCTGGGCCATGGAACCGATCCCGCACCTCCCGCAGTTGCCGACCGCGCTGCGCGGGCACGTGGCGGCCGGCTATTCGCGCGACGGCGAGGTCTGGCTCGAGTTCGACCACGAAGGCCTGTGCCGCGCGCTCGTCGAGCCGTCCACCGCCTGAGCGAGACCCTGGGCCCCCACCCGATCGAGGGTGACGCCCGCTTAGAACACCCACCCCGGAGACCGAGATGAAACTGATCAACCGACTCATGCTGTGGCAAAAGTTCCTGATCCTCGCGGGCCTTGCCTTCCTGCTGGCGGTCGTGCCGTTCGTCCTCTTCCTCTACGAGGCGAACGAGCGGGTCGCCGTCGCCCAACGGGAGCAGCGCGGCCTCGCGCCGGCCGCGGTGCTGCTGAAGATCCTCCAGGGCAGCGCCATCCACCGCGGCTCCTCCAGCGCGGTGCTCGCGGGCAACGAGGCGCTCGCCGCGGTCCGCCAGACCGCGCAGGTCGAGCTCGACCAGGCGATGGCGGCTCTCGACCCGCTGATCGCGAGCGAAGTGGACGACGACCGGATCAAGCAGACCTGGCGGAAGATCGCCCAGGACTGGCGCGCGATCGCCACGGCGGCCGCCGGCCGGACCGTCGCCGCGCGCGCGAACTTCGCCGCGCACACGGCGCTCATCGACCGGGAGCTCGCGCTGCTCGACGACCTCCTCGACCATTTCGGCCTGGCCCGCGACCCGGCGCTCCACACGCACGCGTTGATCCGGGCATCGCTCGGCGAGCTCCCGCGACTGGGCGAAGCGCTAGGCCAGCTCCGCGGATTCGGATCGACGGTGCTCACGCAGGTCGAGCGCGCGAAGACCCAGGGCGGCGGCGCTCAGGCGATGATCGCCTCGACGGACCGCGCCGCGCTCGCCGCCATGGTCCAGGACGCGCGTCAGAACGCCGAGGCCGCGGCGCGCAACCTGCAGAAGGTGATCGAGCGCTCCACGGAGGCGAAAGCGAGGCTCGAGCCCGTGGCGAACCCGGCCCTGGGCATCGCCCAGAAGGCCGTGAAGCTGGGGCAGGACGAGGTCGTGACGGCCGAGCAGCACCGGATCGCGGTGCCGGAGTATTTCAAGCAGATGACCGACGCGATCGACGCCGTCTTCCGCGTGAACGACGAAGCGCGGCAGGTGCTGACCGAAGAGTTCGAGCGCACGGTGAGCCGCACGCGCCGCGGCGTGCTGGCGGCCGCCGCGATGATCCTGACGCTGTTCGCGATCGGGGGCCTGCTCGGATTCGTCGTGATCCGCAGCGTAACCCGTCCCGTCCGGCATCTGATGGAGGTCACGAACAAGCTCGCCAAGGGCGACGACAACGCGCGCGCCAGGCTCGACACCAAGGACGAGATCGGCATGCTCGGCGCGGTGTTCGACGACATGATGGACGTCCGGATCGCGAAGCTCAAGAAGGAGAACGAACGGCTCAACGACTCGGTGCTCGCGCTGCTGCAGGGCGTGGCGCAGCTCGCGCGGAAGGACCTGACGGTGAAGGTGCCGGTCGCCGAGGACGTCACCGGCCCGGTCGCCGATGCGTTGAACCTGCTCACGTCCGAGACGAGCAAGGTGCTCTCCGACGTGACCAACATCTCGGCCGACGTGACCGCCGCCTCGCTCAAGGTGAAGGAGCAGTCGGACACCGTCAAGCAGGTGGCGGAGACCGAGCGGCGCGAGGTGGACCAGACCGCGCAGACGCTCGCCGGGGCCGCCCAGACGATGGGCCAGATCGCCGAGCTCGCGAAGGTCTGCAACCAGGCGGCGGACAACGCCATCAAGACGACCCAGACGGCGCTCGAGACGGTGCTGAGCACGGTCGGCGGCATCAACAGCACCCGCGACACGATCCGCGAGACGGAGAAGCGGATCAAGCGGCTCGGCGAGCGCTCACAGGAGATCTCGGGCGTGGTGAACCTGATCAACACCATCGCGGAACGGACGCACATCCTGGCGCTGAACGCCTCGATGCACGCCGCCTCGGCCGGTGAAGCGGGTCGCGGGTTCGCGGTGGTCGCGGACGAGGTGCAGCGGCTGGCGGAGAACGCCCGCCAGGCGACGGCCCAGATCGCGGGCCTGGTGAACAACATCCAGGTCGAGACCGCCGACACGGTGAACACGATGAACAACGCCATCGCGCAGGTCGTGGAGGGCAGCCGGCTCGCGGAAGCTGCGGGCCAGCAGATGCAGAAGACCGAGGCGAGCACTTCCGAGCTGGTGTCGCTGGTGCAGCAAATCGCGGCGAGCTCGGAAGAGCAGGCGAGAGCGAGCGGCGACCTGCTCAAGCGCGCCGCGGAGATCCGCAAGAGCACCGAGCAGACGAGCCAGAAGCTCGACGAGCAGGGGCAGTACACCACCAACCTGGTGGAGTACGCGCGCAACCTCCTGTCAGCGGTGCGGGTGTTCAAGCTCCCGACCCAGCAGGCAGGCTCGTAAGCACGCGGGCAGCGTGTGCGCCCAGAGCACGGGCGCACGCGCATCGGACTGCTCGACCAGAGAATCGAGGGCGAAAACATGGGCGATCCACGCGAGCAGTTCCTGGTGCTACGGCGCGACGCCGGCCCGATCCTCGAAGCGCTCCACGCCACGCTCGCGATCGGGGAGACGATCGCGAGGTTCCGCGACGGCGCGGCGCGGACTTACGTGCGATTCCTCGAGGAGGCGAGGCAGCTGCAGCGGGCCGCCGAGCGCGCCGGCGCGCCCGGGCTCGCGGCCGTGTGCGACGGTGTCATCCGGCGCGTCATCGGGCTCGAGCTCGCGGAGCACGTCCCGAGCGACACCGAGATGCGCTTGCTTTCGGCCTGGCCCGAGCTCCTCTCCGACTATCTGGGAGCGCCGACGGACCCCGGACCGCAGGAGGCGCTGCTCGCGCACCTCGGCGATCCGGCCTGGGGGGCGGGAAACACGGCCGACGAGATCGATGGGATCGCCGAGCTGTTCGCGTCCGCCGGCCGGACATCGGGCGCCGACGAGCTCGCACTGGACGACGCGCCCGGGGTCGAGCAAGCGACCCCCGACCCGGACCCAGCGTCGCTGGATTTCAGCTGCGACACCGGGCCGGCGGAGGGTGAGCTCGCCGTCGGCGTGGCGCTCCCAGAGGCCACGGCCCAGGATGCGCTGCTCGCTGCGGCCGAGGCCTTCACCGAGTCGCTGACACAAACCGACTCCGCCGCGGGCGTGGCGCAGGCCGAGGTCGCGGCGGGAATCGAGCGCCTCGCCCGCGCTGCCGAGAGCACCGGTCTGCCGGACCTCGCGGCGATTCTGGACCGTGCCGCGGCGGCAGCCGCCGCGGCGGAGGCGCCGACGGACCCGGAGCGAGTTCTCGAACTGCCGCTGTTCGTCATGGATTGCGTCGCCGCGCCCGAAGACGCCGCCGTCCGCGACGCGCTCGAAGCGTTCGTTGCCCGGCTCGTGTCGCCCGCCCCGTCGGGCTCCGACGCAAACGCTCCGGACGACGCCGAGCCGGTGCCGGCCGAGCGCGAGGCCGATCTCGATGGCGCGGCGGCGGAAGCGGCTGCGTTCGAGCCGCCCGCGGCCGACCTCGAGCCGACCGACCCTGCGCCGACCGATGACGCGGAGACCCCGGAGGCGTCCGGAACGCTCCTCCTGCAGCAGGTCGACGAGGAAATGTTCGGGTTGTTCACGATCGAGCTCGCCGCGATCCAGGACGTCCTCAACGCCGCCCTCGCGGCGATCAAGTCCCCGGACGAGAGCGACGACGCCCGCCGCGACGCTCTGGACAGCTATACGGAGCAGCTCGAGCGCGTTGGCACCGCCGCGGGCGCGATCGGGCTCGTCGCCCTGGCCCGGGTACTGGGAAGGCTGCGCAGCCAGATCGTCGCTGCACGGGACGTCGGGCTCTCGCCTTCCCAGGCCGAGCTGCTTGCAGGCGTGCCGGAGCGGCTTCAGGGCTACTTCGCGTCGCCCACCGATCCGTCGGGGGCGGGCGCGCTGCTCGATCTCCTGGTCGACGCCGCGTGGGCACAGCCGCTCGGCAACGAGGAGGCGCGGACCCTCGCCGCGGCGCTCACCGCGGTCGAGCTTCGGTCGGCCGAGACCGAGGCGCGGGCAACCCGGGCGAGTGCGGACGACGTGTCCCTCGCGCTGCCCGAGGACCTGAACCCGGAGCTCCTCGACGGGCTGCTCCTCGAGCTGCCGATCCAGACGAGCGCGTTCACCGACGCGATCAAGCGGATCATCGAAGGCGAGGGGTCGCTCAAGGACGTCGAGATCGCGAAGCGCGCGGCGCACACGCTGAAGGGCGCCGCGAACACCGTCGGGGTGCGCGGCATCGCGAGCCTGACCCACCATCTCGAGGACATCCTGATCGCGCTGGGCGAGCACGGCGCGCTGCCGAACATGGGGCTTGCGCAAACGCTCGGCTACGCGGCCGACTGCGTCGAGTCGATGAGCGAGGCGCTAACCGGCGCGGGGGAGCCCCCGGTCGACGCGGCGAGCGTGCTCCAGGACGTGCTCAACTGGGCGAACCGCATCGACCGGGACGGCCCCGAGTGCGCCGCCGCGGAGGCGAGCGCCCGAGCGGACGGGGCGGAAGCGCCGCGCGACGGCGGGACCGACGGGTCGAAGGATCTCGGGGCGGCCGCCGGTCCGATGCTCCGGGTGCCGGCTCGCGTCGTCGACGAGCTGCTGCGGCTGGTCGGGGAAACGATCACGTCCACCGCCCAGATCCAGAACCGGCTCAAGAACACCGCCGACCAGGCCCGCGCGATCGGGGCGCAGCACGCGATGTTCCAGAACCTCGTCGCCGAGCTCGAGCGGCTGGTCGATCTGCGCGGAATCGCGGCGCCGCTCCAGCAGGCGGGCCGGCCGGGCGACTTCGACGCGCTCGAGTTCGAGCAGTTCAGCGAGCTGCACACCGTCGCCCGCCGGTTGACCGAGGTCGCGACCGACTCGCGCGAGCTCGGGGCCGCCGCCGAGGAGCAGCTCACGGCGCTGCGCGAGCTGCTCGAGGATCACTCGCGGCTGCATCTCCAGAGCCAGGGCGCAGTCCTGCGCACGCGGATGGTGCCGGTCGCGTCGGTCGTCTCGCGGTTTCACCGGGCGGTCCGGCAGGCCGGCCGGATCCTCGACAAGAACGTCGGGCTGAAGGTGAGAGGGGCCGACACGCTGGTCGACAGCAATCTGCTGAACGACCTGATCGACCCGCTCATGCACGTGCTGCGGAACGCCGTCGATCACGGCATCGAGACGACGGACCACCGGTCCGCGCTCGGGAAGGACCCGGTCGGTCACATCGAGCTCTCGTTCCAGCGCGAAGGCGACTACATCGTCGTGCGCTGCCGCGACGACGGCGGTGGGCTGGACCTCCCGGCGATTCGCCGCGCCGCGGTCCGCAAGGGATTGATCGAGGACGCCGCGCGCCTGTCCGACGACGAGCTCGCGCGGCTAATCCTCGCCCCGGGATTCTCGACGCGCGAGGAGGCGACGCAGATCAGCGGCCGCGGCATCGGCATGGACGTCGTGCAGAGCCGGGTGCTCGACCTGAAGGGCGCGGTGCACCTGCGCACCGATCGCGGCCGGGGCCTCACGGTCGAGCTCCGCGTTCCGGCGACCCTGCTGTCGGCCCACGCGCTGCTGCTCCGCGTGAGAAACGCGATCGTCGCGGTGTCGACGCGCGGAATCGAGGACATTCACTACGCCGAGGCGCGCGAGTTGCGGACCGTCGGCACCGAGCTCACTTACCAGATCGAGAACGCCGTCCACGACGTGGCGAAGCTCGACGAGGTGTTGAATCTGCCCGGCGACCGGCGGGCCGGCGAGCGCACCGGGTTCCCGCTGCTCATCGTCAGGCTCGACTCGGGCGCCGCGCGCGCGGTGATGGCCCAGGAAGTGCTCGAAACGCGGAATCTCGTGGTCAAGAATCTGGGCCGCTACGTGCCGAAGATCCGGGGCGTGGTCGGCGCGGCGATCCTCGGCGACGGGAGCGTCGCATCGGTCGTCGATCTTCCCGAGCTGCTGCGGAGCGAATCGCAGCGCGAGACCGGTTGGACCGGGACGACGACCGGGTTGAGCCCGGGCTCGGCTGGCCAGCGCCAATCGGCGACCGCCCGGGCGATCGTCGTGGACGACTCGATCAGCGCGCGCCGGGCGCTCGCCAAGGTCGCACGGGATGCGGGGTTCGAGGTGCGCGCCGCGATCGACGGCCTGGAGGCCGTGGCGCTGCTCGAGCGCATGACGCCGGACATCATCCTGACCGACATGGAGATGCCGCGCATGAACGGGCTCGAGCTCACCGGCCACGTGCGCGCGCGGGCGGAGACCCGCGACATTCCGGTGATCATGGTCACGTCGCGGTCGACCGACAAGCATCGCAAGCAGGCGGAAGCCGCGGGCGTCAACGTCTATCTCACCAAGCCCTTCAGCGAAGAGACCCTGCTCAAGCACATCGGTCTGCTCGCTAAGCGCAAGCAGGCGGCATGAGCCCGCCGGGCCGCCCCAAGGGCGAATCCCGAGCACGCAGTGCGAGGGTAGTCCAATGAGCCGCGCACCGGAGCGCGGCGGCGCGCGGTTCGCCATATTGAAGCTCGACGAGACCGCGCTCGTCCTGCCGCAGAGCGAGGTCCGGGCGATCGAGGCCGCCGACGACGTCGTCCTTCAGGAGCCGCCGGCCGGCGGTGTCGGGTGGATTGCCGTCGCCGAGCACCGGTGGCCGGTCTACTCGCTCACCCGCGAGCTCGTGCCCTCCGGGCAGCCGGCCCGCTCGCGACGGATGTGTGCGCTGCTCGGAACCGGCGGGCAGCTGTTCGGGCTGCTGTGCGACGAAGTCGAAGTCACGGCGCTCGACCCGAGCGCGATCACGCCGCTTCCCGATTGCATGCAGCTGGCGGGCTCGCCGGTGACGGCCATCGCCCGGCGCTCCGGCGGAATCGCCTGCGTGACCACCCCGCTGCGGCTCTCCCGACTCGTCGGGCTGCCGGCCGCGGCGCCAGCCGCGGCGAGACGCGCCGCTTGAGGGGGATGAGCGATGGCAAGAGGGCAAGCATGGGTGCTCGACCTCGGCTCGGGAGCGAGCGCCGCGATCGGCGAGCGCGAGCTGGTGCTGCTGCTGTACGACGCGGCGGCGTTCCGCGTTCCGTACGCCCCGCCCTATGCCAACCGCGTGCTGTTCTGGGAGGAGCGCGCGCTGCCGGTGCTGGATCTCCCGGTCCGGGCGGGTACCTCGAGCGTCGGGGCCGACACGAAGTTCGTCGCCGTCGTCGGCTATCTGCGCGACGGCGACGCCTCGCTCCAGTACGGCGTCCTGCCTCTCGCTTCGCCCCCGGTCCGCGCGGAGGTGGACGACGAGCAGGGTTGCGAGCTGCCCGAGCCCCTCGAGCGGTGGCGCCCGCTCGCGGTCTCCTGCTTTCGCGCGCAAGGGGTCGCGATCCCGGTGCTCGACCTCGGCCGCGCGTTCGGGCCGTCGGCGTGATTGCCTAGCGCTTGTCGTCCGGGCGCTTCGTCCGGATCAGGCTGAGCAGTTCCGTCGCGTCGATGATCTCCTGCGCGAGCCCGGCGAGCTTGCGTCGCTCGCTGCGCGCCCGACTGCGCAGCAACTCGAACGCGCCCCCCCGATCCAGGCGAAAGCGCTCCATCAGTACGCCCACCGCGATGCTCGCCTCGCGTCCCTGCTCGAGGGCGATCCGCAGCTGGTCCTCGACCTCGCGGAGCGCCGCGATCTCCTCGGCGCGGGCGAGCGCGGCGCGCAGCTCCGGCACGAGCTGCGCGACGTCGACCGGTTTCACGAGGTAGCCGAGGGCCCCGAGATCCACCGCTTGCTGGACGACGTCGGCGTCGCCGTGGGCAGACAGGAACAGGAACGGCACCCCGGCGCGGTCTTTCAGGTGCTTCGCGAGGTCGATGCCCGAGACGTCGGGCAGGCGCACGTCGAGGAGCGCGAGGTCCGGTGCCCGTTTGGCGATGGCGCTCACCGCCTCGGCGGCGGTCTGCGCCGCGCTGACTTCGAACCCCTCGTCATCGAGGCCTCGCGTCAGCGTCGCGAGCACCAGGCGGTCGTCCTCGACGAGGAGGATGTGCGGTCTGCGGACCATGAATATCCCTCCCTGGTCGTTCTCTCGACGTTCGCTAGGCCGCGGATCGGGCTGACGGCTCTGCGAGGAGGGGCCGCACGACCGGCGACGAAAGCGCGAGCCTCGCCGCCACCGCCGACCCGCGCTGCTCGACGGTGAGCGTGGCGCCGGCTCTCGGCATCATCGCCAGAGCGAGCTGCAGGCCGTCGCCGATCCCTTCCCGGCGCGCGAGGTCGAAGGCTTCCGGCAGCCGGCCGGGATTCGCGACCTCGAGCACCGCGGCGCGGCCGCCGCCCTGCGCAGTGAGCCGCAGCGCCACCGGACCGCCGCCGTGCTTGAGCGCGTTCTGGAGCAGCTCGTTGAAGATCAGCGCGACCGGAACCGCTTCGTGGTCGTCCACGGCCACGGTCGGCTCTTCCGGTTCCTCCACGACGAGGACCTCCCGCTCGGAGAGCTCGCGCGCGGTGGCGACGATCGAGCGCACCATCTCCATGAGCGAGTGCTGGCGGCCTTCCATCCAGCCTCGCAGCCCGTAGACCTTGGCGATCGACAGAATCTGCGCGAGCGCCGGGCGCACGAGCGGTTCGAGGTCCGGTGAGCGCCGCAGCTGCTGCCGGATCAGCCCGGCCACCCCCTGCAGATGGTTCTTGATCCGGTGATGGACCTCCCGCACCAGCGTCTCCCGGTGCTCACGCTCCCTCTGCAACCGCGCCGCTTCTTCCCTGCGGTGCCGGCTCACGTCCACCGCCACGGCGATGATCCCGGTCGGCTCGCCGGTGGAGCCGATCATCGGGCCCCAGGAGACTGTCGCCTCGACCGGCCTGCCGTCCTTGTGGAGGGTGCGCACGGCATAGCCCGCGATGACCTCGCCGGCGAGCGCCCGCTCGCGCATCGCCATGACCTCGGGGAGTTGGGCATGCGGCGCGGCCGGGTTCGGCCTGCCGATCACGTCCGCTGCCGTGTACCCGACCAGCGCCTCGGCGCCCTTGTTCCACATGGTGACCCGCCCTTCGCGGTCGAGCCCCGTGACCGCCACCGGCAGGCTCTCGACCAGCCGCTGATAGGTCCGCGCGGTCCGGGACACCGCTCGCTTGGCCGACGCCAAGATGGCCGCGCCGGTGGCTAACAGCAGAACCGCAGCGAGAATTCCGATCGTATTCCAGAGCGTGGCGCGCGTTCTCGTCCCGTCCAGCTCGCTCCGGCCCACCCGGAGAATCTCTTGCTCGACTGCTTGCATCTCGCTCAGTCGGTCCAAGAGGCCTTGCACTGCGCGCTCGCCGCGATCGAAGGTCTCGACTAGGCGGTCGCGATCGAAGCCGGCGGCGATGTCGGCCGCGACGAACCCGGTCAGCAGGTCGAGATAGGCGGGAAGCAACGCGGAGAACGCCTCGAAGGCGCGGCGCCGCTCCGGGTGGTCGGCGACGAGCTCGCGAAGCGCTTGCTCCTTCCCCGGGAGCATCGCGAGCGCACCTTCGTAGGGGGCGAGCAGCGCCCGCTCCTTGGTGACGGCAAAACCGCGGCGGGCCGATTGGATGGTCCGCAGCAGCATCGCCATCTCGTGGTTGGCGCTCTCGACCGACCGGCTGATCCGAAGCCGATCGCTGATTCGCCGAGACTCATTGTCCGTGATCACCACCAATGCGAAGACGCCGAGGAGGATGACGGCGCTCAGCACGAGCAACGCCATGGCGCCCGCGTCGTGCGACGCCCTCACTGCCCTAGAGGGTATGGTCGGCGCGCCCGGCATTGCGCGCGGTCGCTGCGAATCCATATCGAGTCGCTCCGTTAGCCGGCTGCGCGGCGGTCAGCGCGTTTCGCCTTTGCGTACAAATCGCGAAAGGTCTTGCCCTGCGGCGCCGGGAAGTCGCGCCCGATCGTCCACCCGGCGCCCGCAAGCGGGAGCCTGCGAATGCGCCCCGCGCGCCCTCCGAGAAGCCACAGCGTACGCGCGGCCCAGCGTGCCGCAAAGGCATAAAGCCGCGGGCGCTGCGCCACCCATGACCACACGCGGATGCCGAGCATCTCGGTCCGCGGCCGCAGTCCGCGCTCGACCTGCTGCTCGCGCAGCTTCCGGAGCAGCTCCGGCAGCGGGATGCGCACCGGGCAGACGACGCCGCACTGGTTGCAGAGCGTCGCGGCGTGCGGCAGGTCGAGCGCGTTCTCGAGCCCCACGTAGGCCGGCGTCAGGACCGCGCCCATCGGGCCGGGGTACACCCAGCCGTACGCGTGGCCGCCGACGGTCTTGTAGACCGGGCAGTGGTTCATGCACGCGCCGCAGCGGATGCAGCGCAGCATTGCCTCCATGTCGCCGCCGACGAGATTGGTCCGCCCGCCGTCGACCAGGATGAAGTACATGTGCTCCGGCCCGTCCAGGTCGTCGGCGCCCTTCGGGCCGGTGAATACGCTCACGTAGTTGGAGATGGGCTGACCGGTCGCCGAGCGCGTGAGGAGCCTGAGCAGCGTCGCAAGATCCTCGAGCGTCGGGATGACCTTCTCGATGCCGGTGATGCAGACGTGCACCCGCGGCAGCGTCGTCACCATCCGGCCGTTGCCCTCGTTGGTGACCACGGCGCCCGAGCCGGTCTCGGCGATCAGGAAGTTCCCGCCCGAGATGCCCAGATCCGCGGAGAGGAAGTGCGGCCGCAGCGCCTCGCGCGCCTCGCGCGTCATGTCCCCGATGTCGCTCTTGCGGGGTCGGGCGTGGGATTTCGCGAACAGATCCGCGACCTCGTCCTTCGACTTGTGCACCGCCGGCGCGATGATGTGCGACGGCGGCTCGTGGGCGAGCTGGATGATGTACTCGCCGAGATCGGTCTCCACCGGGTGGACGCCGATCCCGTCGAGCGCCTCGTTGAGGCCGGCCTCCTCGGACAGCATCGACTTCGACTTGATCGCCTTGCGGATCCGGTGCCGGCGGCAGATCTCCAGCACCAGGTCGCACGCCTCGGCCCTGCTCTCGGCGAACAGCACCGTCGCCCCGCGCCGGGTCGCCTCGCGCTCGAAGCGCTCGATGTAAGTGTCGAGCTCGGCGAGGCCGCGATCGCGGATCTCGGCACCGGCAGTCCGGAGCCGCTCGAACGCCTCCGGCCCGTAAGCCTGGACCGCCTGCGCCCGCAGCTGGGCGAGCCCCGCGGTACCGAACTTGGCGAGGTTCGCCTGCAGGATCTCGTCCCCGAGCGCCTGGGCGGCGCGGCGCTTGAAGTACATCGACTGGACTTGCATCAGGGCGCCTCGCCGGCCAGCACTTCCGCCACGTGCAGGACCTTCGTCTCGCCGTCGCCCCGGCGACGGAGCCGCCCCTCGATGCTCAGCAGGCAGCCGAGGTCCCCGGCCACGACCGCATCGGCGCCGCTCGCCTGGATCTGCGCGCACTTGCGGTCGGCGATCGCCGCGGACACTTCGCCGAACTTCACCGCGAACGTGCCGCCGAACCCGCAGCACTGCTCGCACTCGTCCATTTCCTTGAGGCGGAGCCCGGGAACGCCCGCGAGCAGCGCGCGCGGCTGGCCCTTGACGCCGAGCTCGCGGAGCCCCGAACAGGCGTCGTGGTAGGTGACCGTCCCGGCGAAACGACCGGGAACGCGCTCCAGCCTTGCGACGTTGACGAGGAAGTCGGTGAGCTCGTAGGTGCGGCCGCCGAGGCGCCGGATGCGGTCGAGCAACACCGCTTCGCCCTCGAAGAGATCGGGATAGTGGGTCTTGATCATCCCGCCGCAGGAGCCGGAAGGCACGACGACGTAGTCGCAGCCCTCGAACTCCCCGAGCACCTTCGCGGCGAGCGCGCGCGCCGATCGGCGATCCCCCGAGTTGTAGCCCGGCTGCCCGCAGCAGGTCTGCGTCGGAGGAACCAGGACTTGGCAGCCCGCCGCCTGGAGGAGCTTGACCGCCGCCGACCCGATGCTCGGGCGCATCAGATCCACGAGACAGGTGACGAACAGCCCGACGCGCATGTCGTTGCAGTGGATCCGAGCGGGCGCGAAGCTTAGCACGCGACCGGTCCCGGATCGCGGTGTAGACTTTCGCTGCGTGAACCAGAAGGAATCAAAAAACTCCATCCAGGTCATCGAGCGGATGATGCGGCTCCTCGACGTGCTCGCCGAGGCGCCGAACGCGGTCAGCCTGAAGATCGCCGCCGGAAAAGCGGGTCTGCACCCGTCGACCGCGCACCGCATCCTCGGCGCGCTCGTGCGCGACCGGATGGTCGAGCGCGTCGACCAGGGCAGCTACCGGCTCGGGATGCGGCTGCTCGAGCTCGGCAACCTGGTCAAGTCGCGGATCAGCGTGCGCGAGCACGCGCTCCCCTTCATGCGGGAGCTCCACGCCGCCACCGGCGAGGCGGTCAACCTCTCGGTGCGCCGCGACGACGAGATCGTCTACATCGAGCGCACGTCCAGCGGGCGCTCGCTGATGCGCGTGGTCAACATCATCGGCGCGCGCGCGCCGCTGCACATCACCGCGGTGGGCAAGCTGTTCCTGCTCGACGAAGGCGCAGAGGGGGTGAAGGCCTACGCCGATCGCACCGGCCTCGCGTCGTTCACCAGGAACACGATCCACGGCCTGCCAGCCCTGGAGAAGGAGCTCGACCGGATCCGCCGCCAAGGCTACGCGATCGACAACGAGGAGGCCGAGCTCGGGGTGCGCTGCATCGGCGCCGCGATCCACGACGACACCGGCGCGCTCGTCGCCGGGCTCTCGGTGTCGGCGCCCGCCGAGCGGATGAAGCCGGCGTGGTCGGCGCTGGTGAAGGAGACCGCGGAGAAGATCTCCCGCGCGCTCGGGTATCGCGGGTCGCCTGCCTGATGTCCTATCTCGACGACCCGCGCGTCCTGTTCGCCGCGGAGCGCACCCTGCTGGCGTGGGTGCGCACCGCCGTCGCGCTGATGGGGCTCGGCTTCGTCGTCGCGAAGTTCGGGCTGTTCCTCCACCTCGTCGCCGGCCACGAGCCGTCGCCGGCGCAAGAGATGTTCGCGCTACTCACCGGCGTCGCGCTGGTGGCCCTGGGCGTGGCCGGTTGCATCGCTGCTGCTGTCCAGCACCGCCGCTTTATCGCGGAGCTCGGCCCGGGCGAGGTTCCACGCGGCTACCGCACCGGCCTCGCGATCGTGTCGACGTACGCCCTCGCCACGCTGGGCGTCATCGTGGCCGTCTACCTCGTGGCATCCTAGGTCTGCCACTCGGCGTCAAACCGCCATCATCGCGTGCACGGCGAAGAGATTCGCCGGGTCCGTCCACACCTGCTCGGGGTGGAAGCGGGCCCCCCGCGCGAGCCCCTGGAACTCCGCCACGCCGTACTTGCACGAGATCTCGGTGTGGATCCTCTCGCCGGCCTTGAAGTCGAACCGCTGGCCGCCGACGTGGACGATCTGCTGGTAGAGGCTCTCGAGGTGCATCTCGATCCGGCCCATCGCCTCGTCGTAGAACGCAAGGTGCCGGAACCGCTTGACCTGGAAGTCGCCGCCGAGCTCGCGGTTGATGCGGGTGAGCAGGTTCAGGTTGAACTCGGCGGTCACGCCGCGCGCGTCGTCGTACGCCGCTTCGAGCGTGCGCTTGTCCTTCTTGAGGTCGACCCCGATCACGAGCATCCCGCCCGGCCCGACGATCTCCCGCACCCCCTTCAGGAACTCGAGCGCCTCCTCCCGCGTGAGATTGCCGATCGTGGAGCCGGGAAAGTAGACGACCTTGCGCCGGATCGGCACGCCCACGAACTCCGGCAGCTTGAGCGGCCGCGTGAAGTCGGCGACGACGCCGGTGATGTTGAGCCACGGGAACATCCGCGCCAGCTCGGCGCAGGCGCTCCGCAGCTGGGCATCGGAGATGTCGATCGGCACGTAGAGCGAGGGCTGCGCGCGGCCGATGAGGAGGCGGGTCTTCACGCTCGCCCCGGAACCGAACTCGATCAGCTGGGTCTCGGCGCCGAGGAGCCGGACGAGCTCGCCGAGGCGGCTCTCCATGATCGCCATCTCGGTGCGCGTCGGGTAGTACTCGGGCAGCTCGCAGATCGCCTCGAAGAGCTTCGACCCGCGCCAGTCGTAGAAGTACTTGGGGGGGAGCGATTTGTGCGGCGCCGAAAGACCGGCCAGCACGTCGTCCAGGAAGGACGGCCCCTCGGTGAGGAAGTTGTAGAACCGGACGACACCCGCGCCCGAAAGCCGCGGGGCCGTCATGGGGCGGTCAGTGCAGGGCGGCTGCCTGCAGCTTGATGCCGATGTGACCTTCCGCGGCAGCCGAGTGACGCCGCGCGGCATGCCGGCTGGCCGGGGCGTCCATCCGGATCGCCCCCACGGGGGCGGTGTCCCCGAGCTCGAGCCACTTCCGGATGCGGATGGCGTCGCCGACCCGGGTGTACTTGCCCACCGAGTCGAGCAGCACGATCACGACTTGCCGCGCGGACATGCTCGCCTGCATCACCAGGCAGCGTCCGGCTTGCCGGATGAAGCCGGTCTTCGAGACCGCGATCTCCCAGCTCGTGTTGCGCACGAGCCCGTTCGTGTTCACGAACCGCACGTTCCGCTTGCCGAGCCGCACCTCGGCGCTCGGCGCCGTGGAGTACTCGCGGATGAGCGGATAGTCGTGCGCCGCGATGACGAGCTTCGCCAGGTCCGCGGCGCTCGAGACGTTCGCGCTCGACAGGCCGGTCGGCTCGACGAAGCGGGTGTCGTTCATCCCGAGCTCGGCCGCCGTGTCGTTCATCGCCTGGACGAAGGCCTCGAGGCCGCCGGGATAGGTCCGTCCCAGGGCGGCGGCGGCGCGGTTCTCGGAGGCCATCAGCGCGAGCCGGAGCAGCTCGTCGCGGGTAAGGGTCACGCCGCGGTTGAGCGGCGTGAAGGTCCGTGCCGACCGGGTGTTGGCGAGGTCCTCGCGGGTGATCTCGATCGGCTCGTCGAGCGCCAGGTTGGCATCGAGCAGGACGACAGCGGTCATGAGCTTGGTGATCGACGCGATCGGGACGACCGCCGCGGCGTTCTTGTCGTAGAGCACCTCGCCGGTCTCCGCGTCGACGATCAGCACGGCCGACGACTTGAGCTTGGGCGCGTCCCCCGCGTGCGCGCCTGGCACGAACGCAGCCCACGACAAGGCTGCGGCCAGCGCTGCCGCGCGAATCATTGTTCTCATGCCCCCTGCTCCCCTGGCCTACCGCGGCGCAGTCTAGCCGCCGCCACGTCCAAGGAGCAAGCAAAAATAAGGCCCTACGCGCGGAACCTGACAAGGTCATGAGAAATAGTCACGCCGCGGCCACGATTGGCGCGGGCCCGGGGGCCCCCGGGGGGTCCTGGGGCTCCTCCTCTTGCTGCAGCGCCCACATCTGGGCGTACAGCCCCCCTGCCTCCAGCAGCTCCCGGTGGGTGCCCCGCTCGACGATGCGGCCGTGGTCCATCACCAGGATCTGGTCGGCGTCCATCACCGTCGACAGCCGATGGGCGATGACGAGCGTCGTGTGCCCCCGGGCGATGCGGTCGAGCTCGGCCTGGATCGCCTTCTCGGCCTTCGAGTCGAGCGCGCTCGTCGCCTCGTCGAAGATCAGGATCCGCGGGCGCTTGAGGAGCGCGCGCGCGATCGCGACGCGCTGCTTCTCGCCGCCCGAGAGCTTCAGCCCCCGCTCCCCGACCTTGGTTTCATAGCCCTCGGGGATCGTCATGATGAAGTCGTGGATGTGCGCCGCCTTCGCCGCGTCGAGGACCTCCGCCTCGGCCGCGCCGGGACGGCCGTAGTGGATGTTGTACCCGATGGTGTCGTTGAAGAGCACCGTGTCCTGGGGGACGATGCCGATCGCGCCGCGCAGGCTCGCCTGCTTCAGGTCACGCACGTCGACGCCGTTCACGGCGATCCGGCCGGTCGCCACGTCGTAGAAGCGGTACAGCAGGCGCGCGAGCGTCGATTTTCCCGACCCGGAGTGACCCACCACCGCGACCTTGCTCCCGGCCGGAATCTCGAAACTCACGTCGAAGAGTATCTGTCGGTTCGGCTCGTAGGAGAAGTCGACGCGCTCGAAGCGGATCGCGGCCGGCGCGTCGGGGAGCGCCACGGCGTTCGGCCGGTCCTGGATCTCGCGGTGCTCCTCGAGCAGGCGGAACATGCGGTCGATGTCGGTGAGCGACTGCTTGACCTGGCGGTAGACCATGCCGAGGAAGTTGAGCGGGATGTAGAGCTGGATCAGCAGCGCGTTCACCAGCACCAGGTCGCCGAGCGTGAGGCTCCTCGCGGCGACGCCCTGCGCCACCAGCACCATGAGCGCGGTCACCGCGCCGGCGATGATCAGGCTCTGGCCGATGTTGAGGAACCCGAGCGAGGCCTCGCTCTTCGTCGCCGCCGCCTCGTAGCCGCGGAGGTTGTCGTCGTAGCGGCGCGCCTCGAACTCCTCGTTGCCGAAGTACTTCACCGTCTCGTAGTTGAGCAGGCTGTCGATCGCGCGGGTGTTCGCCTTCGAGTCGAGCTCGTTCGCGCGGCGGCGGATGTCGATGCGCCACTCGGTGACGAGGATCGTGAACGCGATGTAGACCGCGACCGCGCCGAACGTGATCGCTGCGAACCGCCAGTCGAACTTGGTGAGCAGCACCGCCGCGACCAGGCTGAACTCGAGGATGACCGGCACGATCGAGAACAGCATGTACGAGAGCAGCGTCGAGATGCCGTTGGTGCCCCGCTCGATGTCGCGCGACACGCCGCCGGTCTGCCGCTCGAGGTGGAAGCGCAACGACAGGCTGTGAAGATGCCGGAACACCTCCAGCGCGACGCGCCGGATGGCGCGCTGCGTCACGCGAACGAAGAGCACGTCGCGCAGCTCCGCGAAGAGCGTGGTCGAGAAGCGCAGCATCCCGTACGCGGCCAGCAGCGCGAACGGCACCGCCAGGATCGCGGTCTGGGGGTCGAGCGCGTCGACGATCTCCTTCAGGATGAGCGGGACGGCGACGTTCGCGAGCTTGGCCGCGACGAGCAGCGTGAGCGCCACCAGCACCCGCCATTTGAACTCCCACAGGTAAGGCAGCAGGCGGGGGAGCACCCGCCATTCGCTCCGCCGGCGCGCGGGCGCCGCCCCGGGCGGGGTCCGGTCGAGCGGGAGCGCAGCGCCGTCGTGATGTCGCAAGTGAAACCTTCCGTTGGTCTAGAGCGGGGATTCTAAAGTGTTGCCTCCCGCAGCGAAATCAAGCTCCGCCAGAGGGTTATCGCGACGGCCGGGCCCGCGGCGCGGCCGCGCCGACCGCGAGCGCCCCTTGACACCCCGGCGCGGCGGGCTAACATTCAAACAGTCGTTTGAAACTAGCGTTGTGATGCCGGCCGCTTCCCGCACCCGCCCCGCCACCGCCGAGCGCCTCCTCGCCGCCGCCGAGCGCCTGTTCCTGGCGCACGGCTACGACGGCACGTCGAGCCGCATGCTCACCGCGGCGGCGCGCGTCAACCTGGCCGCGGTCAGCTATCACTTCGGCGGCAAGACCGGGCTCTTCCAGTCGATGCTCGCCCGGCGGCTCGACGCGCTCCACGAGGAACGCCTCGCCCTGCTCGACGCCTACGAGCGGGTCGCGGGCACGATGCCCCTGTCTTGCGAGCGGATCCTGTCGGCGCTCTTCGTCCCGGCGCTCCGGCTCGCGCGGGACCCGAAGCGCGGCGGGGCCGATTTCCTGCGGCTCCTCGGGCGCGCGTACGTGGACCCGTCGCCCGAGCTGCGCGCGTTTCTCTCGGAGCGATACGCGCCGTCGATCGCGCGGTTCAAGGACGCGTTCGCCCGCGCGCTGCCCGACATCGCGCCGCGCGAGCTGTCCTGGCGGCTGCACTTCATGCTGGGCGCGCTCGCCTACACGCTCGCCGGCACCGACGCCTGGCGGCTGATCGCGGCGCTGAGTCAGGACGAGACCGCGAAGCCGACCGACGACCAGCTCCTCCTGCGCCGGCTCGCACCGTTCCTGATCGCCGGGCTGCAGGCGCCGCTGCCCGACCTTGCCGGCGAGGATCCCATCGTCTCGATCGCCGATTCGCGGCTCGCGCGCGGGGCGGTGAACGAACGGTCCGCGCCCGCAGTCACAACGTCGAGGGGCGCGCGCCGCGTCGCCTAGAGGTACGGAGGCATCACGATGATCTGGCTCTTCCTGCTCGCTGCGATCGCCGCATTCCTCGCCCTCGCCTATCTCGAGGCGCGGGCCTGGGTCTGGACCCTCGCGGTCGGCGCGGGTCTGATCGCACTGGCCTCGGCGGTGGACCTGTCGGCGCTCGCCACCAACGTCCTGCTTTGGGGATTCATCGCGTTCGCCGCGATCCTCAACGTCCGGCCGCTGCGGCGCCTGCTCATCAGCGATCGCATCCTCGGCGTGTTCCGCAAGGTCATGCCGCCGATGTCGCAGACCGAGGCCGACGCGATCAACGCCGGGACGGTGTGGTGGGACGGCGAGCTCTTCTCCGGGCGGCCGAACTGGGACGAGCTCCTCGCCTTCCCCAGGCCGCGGCTGTCCGCCGAGGAGCAGGCGTTCCTCGACGGGGAGACCGAGGAGCTCTGCCGGATGGCGGACGACTGGAGCACGTACGCGACCGGCGACCTGCCGCCGCACGTCTGGCAGTACCTCAAGGACAAGGGCTTCCTCGGGATGATCATCCCGAAGGAGTACGGCGGCAAGGGCTTCTCCGCCTACGCCCACTCGCAGGTCGTGACCAAGCTCGCCACGCGCTGCAGCGCGGCCGCCGTCAGCGTGATGGTGCCGAACTCGCTCGGACCGGCCGAGCTGCTCCTCCACTACGGCACCGAGCAGCAGAAGCGCCACTACCTGCCGCGGCTCGGCAAGGGTCTCGAGATCCCGTGCTTCGCGCTCACCAACCCGCACGCCGGCTCCGACGCCGCGGCGATCCCCGACCAGGGCATCGTCTGCAAGGGCACGTGGGAGGGCAAGGAAGTCCTCGGGATGCGCGTGACGTGGGACAAGCGCTACATCACGCTCGGCCCGGTGGCGACCCTGCTCGGGCTCGCGTTCCGGCTCTACGACCCCGACCGCCTCCTCGCGGACAAGGAGGACGTGGGGATCACCTGCGCGCTCGTACCGACGAACCACCCCGGAGTCCACACCGGCCGGCGGCACTTCCCGCTGAACGCCACGTTCCAGAACGGTCCGACCTCGGGCAAAGACGTCTTCATGCCGCTCGACTGGATCATCGGCGGTCCGGCCATGGCCGGCCAGGGCTGGCGGATGCTGATGGAGTGCCTCGCCGCGGGCCGCTCGATCTCGCTGCCCTCGTCGAACGTCGGGAACTCGAAGCTCGCGGTGCGCGCGACCGGCGCCTACGCGCGCGTCCGCAGCCAGTTCAAGACGCCGATCGGGAAGTTCGAGGGCATCGAGGAGGCGCTCACCCGCATGGGCGCCAACCTCTACATGATGGACGCCGCGCGCCGCATGACCGCGGTCGGGATCGACCTCGGCGAGAAGCCGTCGGTGATCTCGGCCATCGTCAAGTACCACGTGACGGAGCGCAACCGCCGGGTCGTCAACGACGCGATGGACATCCAGGGCGGCAAGGGCATCTGCCTCGGGCCGAACAACTTCATGGGCCGCGCCTACCAGCAGATCCCGATCTCGATCACGGTGGAGGGCGCGAACATCCTGACGCGGAGCCTCATCATCTTCGGCCAGGGCGCCATCCGCTGCCATCCCTACGTCCTGAAGGAGATGCGCGCGGCGCGGGAGCCCGACCGGACGAAGGCTTCGCAGGAGTTCGACCACGCGCTCTGGGGTCACATCCGCTTCACCCTGACCAACGCCGTGCGCGCGCTGATCATGGGGCTCACCGGCTCGCACTGGATCGGGGTGGCCCTGAACGCCGCGCCGGAGAACCGGCGCTACTTCCAGCAGCTCACCCGCTTCTCGGCGATGTTCGCGTTCCTGACCGACGTGTCGATGGTCGTGCTGGGCGGCGGCCTCAAGCGCCGCGAGAAGCTCTCCGCCCGGCTCGGGGACATCCTCTCGCTCATGTACCTGGCGTCGGCGACGCTCAAGCGGTACGAGGACGAAGGCCGCCAGAAGGCCGACAAGCCGCTCCTCGACTGGGCAATCTGGGACGCGATGTACAAGGCGCAGAACGCGTTCGAAGGCGTGATCTCCAACTACCCGAGCCGCCCGGTCGCCTGGCTGCTGCGGCGGTGCCTCTTCCCGCTCGGCCGGCCGTACGTCGTGCCGTCCGACCGGCTCGGCCACGAGGTCGCGAAGCTGCTCATCGAGCCGTCGGCGAGCCGCGACCGCCTGACCGCCGGCATGTACCTGACCAAGGGCGAGACCGACATCATCGGGAAGCTCGAGGCGGCGCTCGACGCCACGATCGCCGCCGAGCCGATCGAGCGCAAGCTGCGCGACGCCCAGCGGGCCGGCCAGATCGCCGGCGAGACCGCTGATGCCCTCGCCAAGGCAGCGATCGCCGCCGGAATGCTCACCGCCGACGAGCGCGCGCAGCTCGCCCGCGCCGCGCGCCTGCGCGACGAGGTGATCCGGGTGGACGACTTCCCGCCGGATCTGTCCCTGGCCGCGGAGGCCCGGCCGGCCGCGCAGCGGGCGGTCGCGTAGACATGACAGTGCTTCGAGCGAGCACGCTGCTCGCGGTGCTGCTCGTCGCCGGCTGCTTTACGGCCTCGGGCGACTACGACGGGCCGATCCACGAGCGCTTCCAGGTGCCGGAGAAGGCCTCCGCGGCGTGCGTCTCCGCCGCCAAGCGCGCAAGCCGCTGGTGCCCCGGCGTCGACAAGGACGTCGGGGCGGACCAGGTGTACGGGACCAACTGCAACGAGGCCCGCTGGGACTACGCGCGGTACTGCCAGTAAAGGAGCGAACGAGTGAGGCAGGACGTCTACATCATCGACGGCGCACGGACGCCGTTCCTCAAGGCGCGCAACCGCCCCGGCCCGTTCGCGGCCAGCGATCTCGCCACGGCCGCCGGCCGCGCGGTGCTCACCCGCCAGCCGTTCGCGCCGACCGAGCTCGACGAGGTGATCCTCGGCTGCGCCGCGCCCTCCGTCGACGAGGTGAACATCGGCCGGGTCGTGGCGCTGCGCATGGGCTGCGGCCAGCAGGTGCCCGGCTGGACGGTGATGCGGAACTGCGCCTCGGGCATGCAGGCGCTCGACTCCGCGATCGCGAACTTCGAGGCGGGGCGCTCCAATCTCGTCCTCGCCGGCGGCGTCGACGCGCTATCGCGGGCGCCCCTCCTCTTCTCCGACGCGATGGTCCTGTGGTTCGCCCATTTCTACGCCGCCAGGACTTTGGGCCAGAAGGCGGCGGCGCTCGCCAGGTTCAGGCCGGCGTATCTCGCGCCGGTGATCGGCCTGATGCGTGGACTGACCGACCCGAACGTGGGGCTGCTGATGGGCCAGACCGCCGAAAACCTCGCGCACCGGTTCGGCATCACGCGCCGGCAGATGGACGAGTACGCGGCGCGCAGCCATAGCCGCCTCGCCCGGGCGCAGGAGAACGGCTGGCTCGCCAAGTCGGATGCCGACGGCCTCGCCCCGGAGGTCGTGCCCGTGTACGACGGCGCCGGGAACGTCTACACCGCGGACGACGGCGTGCGCAAGGACTCGACGGCCGAGAACCTCGCGAAGCTCAAGCCGTTCTTCGACCGCAAGTACGGCAACGTCACCGCCGGGAACTCCTCGCAGGTGACCGACGGCGGCGCATGGGTCCTGCTCGCGACCGATGAGGCGGTCAAGCGCCATGGGCTCGAGCCGGTCGGCCGCATCGTCGACTCGCAGTGGGCGGGGCTCGATCCGTCCCAGATGGGGCTCGGCCCGGTGCACGCGGCGACGCCGATCCTGCAGCGTCACGGCCTCGGCCTGAACGACCTCGACGCCTGGGAGATCAACGAGGCGTTCGCGGCCCAGGTGCTCGCGTGCATCGAGGCGTGGAAGAGCGACGAGTATTGCCGGAACGACCTCGGGCTCGATCGGGCGATGGGCGAGCTCGACCTCGAGAAGCTCAACGTCGACGGCGGCGCGATCGCGCTCGGCCACCCGGTCGGGGGGTCCGGCGCGCGCATCGTGCTCCACCTGCTGCACGTCCTCAAGCGCAACAAGGGCAAGCGGGGCATGGCGACGATCTGCATCGGCGGCGGCCAGGGCGGCGCGATGCTGGTCGAGGCCCTCTAGAAGGTCACAGAGAACACCGAGAAAGGCAAAGAGGAATCGTCATGTCTGCATTCGTCACCGCGCGGGAACGCCCACCCGAAACTGCCCCTTCGCAACAAACGGCTTCCTCTGTGTCCTCTGTGACCGGGTCTTATCGCCACTGGCAGCTCGACAAGGACGCCGACGGCATCGTCTGGCTCACGTTCGACCGCGCGGGCACCTCGACCAACACCTTCTCGAAGGAGGTGATGGAGGAGCTCGGCGCGATCATCGACCGGCTCGCCGCCGAGCGGCCGAAAGGGGTCGTGATCCGCTCGGGCAAGGAATCCGGGTTCATTGCCGGCGCCGACGTCGACGAGTTCACGCGAATCGACGAGATCGAGGAGGCGCTGGCGATCGTGCGGCGCGGCTGGGACACGTTCAACCGCCTCGCCGGCCTGCCCTTCCCGACGGTCGCGCTGGTGCGCGGCTTCTGCATGGGCGGGGGGTTCGAGCTCGCGCTCGCGTGCCGCTATCGCATCGCCGTCGACGAGCCGGGGACGCGGTTCGCGCTGCCGGAGGTGATGCTCGGCATCCTGCCCGGCTGGGGCGGCGTGAAGCGCCTGCCGAAGGTGGTCGGCCCGAGCGCGGCGCTCGACCTGATGATGACCGGCCGGTCGGTGGACGCGCGCCGCGCCAAGCGGATCGGGCTGGTGGACGCCGCCGTCCCGCCGCGCGTCATGGAGAACGCGGCGCGGATCATGATCCTCGAGGCGCCGGAGCCGCGCTCGCTGCCCGTCGTGCAGCGGCTCATGAACGGCCCGCTCAAGAGCATCGTGGCCGCGATGGCCCGCGCCCAGCTCCAGAAGCGCGCGCGCCGCGAGCACTACCCGGCCCCGTACGCGATCCTGGAGCTCTGGGAGAAGCACGACGGCGACCCGTTCCTCCCGCCGCCGCAGGACCCGGCGTCGATCGCCTACCTCGTGCAGCACCCGACGGCGAAGAACCTTATCCGCGTCTTCGGGCTGCAGGAGCGCATGAAGTCGCTCGGCAAGGACACTTCCCTCCAGGCGCAGCGGGTGCACGTGATCGGCGCGGGCACGATGGGCGGTGATATCGCGGCGATCTGCGCGCTGCGCGGCCTGACCGTCACGCTGCAGGACACCACGCCGGAACGCCTGGCGCCCGCGATGAAGCGCGCGGCGGAGCTCTTCGGCAAGCGCCTGCGCGACAAGCTGCGCGTGCGCGACGCCCTGGACCGGCTGATCCCGGACGTGAACGGCGACGGGGTGCGGCACGCCGACGTGATCATCGAGGCGATCTTCGAGAACCTCCAGGTGAAGCAGGATCTGTTCGCCGCCGTCGAAGCGCGAGCGAAGCCCGCGGCGATCCTCGCGACCAACACCTCGAGCCTCAAGCTCGCCGACATCGCGCAAAAGATGAAGGATCGGTCGCGCCTCGTCGGCCTCCACTTCTTCAACCCGGTGCCGCAGCTGCAGCTCGTCGAGGTGGTCGCGGGCGCCGCGACGAACCCCGAGGGGGCCCGGAAAGGTGCCGCGTTCGTCCGGCAGATCGACAAGCTGCCGTTGCCGGTGAAGGACTCGCCCGGGTTCCTCGTCAACCGCGTGCTCGGGCCCTACATGGCGAACGCGTTCCGGATGCTCGACGAGGGGATCAAGGCGGAGACGATCGACAAGGCGGCCGAGCAGTTCGGGATGCCGATGGGCCCGATCGCGCTCGCCGACACCGTGGGGTTGGACATCTGCGCCGCGGCGGGCAAGTCGCTGGCCGGCGCGGACGCGACGCCGCCCCGACGGCTCGAGGAGCTGCTCAAGGCTGGCAAGCTCGGCAAGAAATCCGGCGAAGGCTTCTACCGCTGGGAGAAAGGCAGGCCGGTGAAGGGCAAAGCCGACCCGGTCGACGACGATCTCATCAAGCGCGTGATGGACCCGTATCTCGCCGAAGCGCAGAAGGCAGTCGACGAAGGCATCGTCGCCGACGCCGATCTCGCCGATGCCGGGCTCATCTTCGGCACCGGCTTCGCGCCGTTTACGGGCGGGCCGCTGAACTACCTGAAGAACCGGGGCTAGGGACGCGCGTCGCGCTCTTCTGGGTCTGGCCGGGCGCGGCCGGCCCAGCAGCGGACTTGGGCGCGATCGAGGAGCCCGCCGCCGCCGGGGCGAACCGCCACGCGGAATACACGGTGGCTCCGGCGAACGATTCGTACCCGCGCGGGAAGTTCGCGGTCTTGAGCGGACGCTCCATCGATTGGCTGTGCACGCCGACGATCCCTCCGCCCGGGCCGCGCACGAGGCCCCAGTCGGCGCGGCCGGTCATCGGGTCGGGATAGACCCGCCGCAAGTAGCGGCGGACGTTCGGATAGCGCTTGTCGGCGAGCAGCTCCTCGAGCCTCTGGGGATACTGCGGCGCGCCCGGGGAGCTCGCGTGGTACTCGGCGATCGCGCGCGCGAACTCATCGCCGACGAACAGTAACTCAGCCTCCTTTTCGCGCTTCGCGGCAGTGCTCGCGACCTCGCCGATCGCGGCCAGCCCCGCAGCCATCACTGCGACCGCGACCAGGAGCCAGATGTAGGTGAAGCCGGTGCTGCGGGCCGCGCTACGCATGGTCCTTGTAGTCGGCATGAGTATCGATAGTGCGGCAGCCTGTTTCAGCGGACGAATCATGAGCTTAGGAACTTGAAACCGCAATTTGCGACATCAAGTTGAGGAGCGGCTGACGCTGGCTGCGTCGCGGGCCGTCACAGCTCGGCAAACGGCTTGCCATCGCTCGTGTTGCCCTGCGCACCGCTTCGCACGTCGTACACTGCGCCCTGCGCCATCGCGCCGGGGACGGGCACGATCACCCAGGTCTGGACGCTCTCGGTGATCGGGTCCACCGGGATCGCGCGGATGTAGCGCTTCTCGACCAGGTCCTCGAGTTTCTCGGGATAGCGCCCGTTGTCGGCGTTGAACTTGTCGATCGCTTCGCGCATGACGTTGAGCGACTGCCGGAGGGTCACCTCCTTCGATCGGTCGACGCTGCCGAAGTACCGCGGCAGGGCGATCGTGAGCAGCGTGGCGATGATCGCCATCACCACGATCAGCTCGATGAGTGTGAACCCGCTGCGACGCACGCGCCACCTCACCACTGGCGGTAAGGGATGCCGTTCAGCCCGACGTTCTCGGCGAGTGAGTGCACGTCGAACACGTCCTTGCCCGGCTGGGGGTTGTCGTAGGACGACTCGTAGCTCCGTTTGCCCCAGGTCTCGGCCGGCCGCACGGCCGGGTCGCCGTGGAACGGATCGCGCGGAATGCGGCGCAGGAAGTAGATGCGCCGGCGCCGGTTCGGGTCGTCGCCGTCGACCACCCCCTCGACCAGGACATCAAGCGACGGCGGGTAGCCGGACTCGTCGGCTTTCTTGGCGATCTTGCCCTCGTCGACCGCCTTCTTGTAGTCGTCGACCGCGGTACGGAGTTGCCGCAGCGCGGTGCGCAGCTCCTGCTCCTTTGCGCGCTTCGCCGTGAGCTCGACGAGCGGCACCGCCGCCGCGGCGAGGACGCCGATGATCGCGACCGTGATGACCAGCTCGATGAACGTGAAGCCGCGCCGGCGCGGCTTCGAACGGCGCATCGCGTCGATCATCTGGCCACGGCGCCCACGATCGAGACGCTCAGCGCGCCGGGGGCGGTCACCAGCAGCGGCCGGCCGGCAGCATCGGTCCCGGTCAGGCTCTCGATGCGGATCGTTGTCGTCGTCGGCGCGTTCGCCACCACGCGAAAACGCAACGACGTCGACGCCGGCGGCGCGCCGGCGACCGCCGGTCCGCTGACCGTCACCATCGTGCGCCCCGCATCCGCGGCCGGCGGCGGTGCCCCGGGGGTCGCCTGCGGCGCAGCGGGCTGCCCGCCCACGGCGCGCAGCACCGTCGGGTCGTAGGCGACCTCGATCGTGGCGTTTGCGCCCTCGTTCCGCGCCGGCAGGCTGAGGTTCACGACGAACTCCTGGCCGACGGCGGCCTGCGCGGGACCGCTCACCGCGAGCTCCACGGAGTCCGCAGGCGCCACGGACGGCGCGCCCGGCACGCCCGGAATCGGCGGTTTCGCTGCAAGCCCCGGCGCGCCCGCACCGGGCGCGATCGCGAGCGCCCCCGGGCCGGTGGCCGCGAGCCTGAGCGGCGGCGAGCCCGGTGCCGCGTCGGTCCCCGAGTGGAACTGCGCGGCGACGGTGTCGGGCCGCGTGATGTTGCGCACGACCCGCGGCGTGATGAGCAGGATGATCTCCGTCTTGGTGCGCTGGTCGGTGTCGCTCGAGAACAAGTGCTTGGTGTGGGGGAGGTCGCCGAGGTAGGGAATCTTGTTGGCCGCGGTGCGATCCTCGTCGCTGATCAGGCCGGCGAGGACCTGCGTCTCCCCGTCGCGCAGCCGGAGCGTGGTCGCCGTGTTGCGCGTCCCCAGACGGTAGGCGATCGTGCCCGAGATGTTGAGCTGCTCGAGGATGTTCGACACCTCGAGCTGCACCTTCATCGCGACCTCGTCCTCGAGATAGACGTTCGGCTCGACATCGAGCTTCAGCCCGGTGTCGAGATACTGCACCGACGAGGACACGCCCACGTTCGCGGTCGACGTGGTGGTGATCACCGGGACCCGCTCGCCGATGTGGATCTTGGCCTTGTCCCGGTTCTTCACCCGGATCCGGGGATTCGCGAGGAGGTTGACCGTGCCGTCGGTCTGGCGCAGGTTGAGGATGAAGACCGGATTCGCGACGAACCACTGCCACGGCTTGGGCGGGAGCTCGACGAACGGCGGGGGCGTCGGGGCCGCCGTGGTGACCGTGGTCGCAACGTTGGTGGTGGTCGCGGTCGAAAGGCTGCCACCGAGGCTGCCGACGTTGATCCGCTCCGGGTAGCGGATGCCGAACTCGCGGATCAGGCTCGAGGCGACTTCCAGCACCTCGACTTCCAGCATCACCTCCGGCTCGCCCAGGTCCTGCGTCGCGACGAGCTGCTCGGCATACCGCACCGCATCGGCCGTGTCCTTCATGACCAGCAGGTTCAGCTTCTCGTCGATGAAGAGATCGCGCGTCTTGACGAGCGAGCGGATCATCGCGGCGGTCTGCTTCACGTCGGCGTTGGCGAGGTAGAAGCTGCGCGTGACGAGCTCCTGGTACTCCCGCTGCTTGGCTGGCGTGTTGGGATACACGAGCATCGAGTTCTCGTTCATCACCTTGCGCTCGAGCTGGTTGGTGACGAGGATCATCCGGATCACGTCCTGGAGCGGCACGCCGCGAACGAAGATCGTGACACGGAGGTCCGGCCGCACGTCGCGGTCGAACAGGAAGTTGACCCCGGCGGTGCGCGAGATCACCTCGAACACGCTGCGGATCGGCGCGTCGCGGAACTCGAGCGTGATGGGCCGCGCCAGCGCGGCCGCGAGGGTCGGCGCGGCCGTCTGGACCTGCGCGCGGCGCTCCGCAACCGCCTTCATCACCGCACGCGCGCCGCGCTGGGACGAGTTCTCGGCGAGCACGGCGCGCGCCCTCGACTCGGCCGTCGCGAGATCGCCGCGCTTGAGCGCCTCCTCCGCGTCGCGCACGAGCGCGAGGTGGCGGCGGTCGCGGGCGACGGCGTCGACGCCGCCCTGCGCCACCGGCGAGCCCGGGTCGAGCTTCAGCGCCCGGCGGAAGCTCGCCTCGGCGCCATCGAGATCGCCGAAGGTGCGCAGCGCGTCGCCTTCCCGCACGTAGATGCCGACGATCGCCTCGCGCTGGGTGACGTAGGCATTGCGCGCCCGGGCATCGTTCGGCTGCTCGCGCGCCGCCTGTTCGAGCTTCGCCAAGCCGTCTTCGAAGTTGCCCTTGGCGATGAGCTGCTTGCCCTCATCGACCTGCGGGTTGGTCGCGCAGGCAGCGAGCGCGGCCACCGCGATTGACGTGAGAGTTTTGCGCATCATTCGTCGTCGTCCTCGTCGTCGGCGGCCGGTCGCGTGGACGACGA
>Ga0209342_10000817_pt1 | contig 35985 bp, 33 predicted proteins | sample RifCSP16_2_FD_184023 | JGI IMG/M metagenome (GOLD analysis project Ga0209342, IMG submission 184023) | Soil microbial communities from Rifle, Colorado - Rifle CSP2_sed 16_2 (SPAdes) (version 2) | ecosystem: Environmental > Terrestrial > Deep subsurface > Rock core/Sediment | place: Rifle...
CCCGGGCCGTCCGGCACGTCGGGTCGTCGAACAGCTCCCGAAGCTCCGGGAAGCCGAGCTCGACCAGCCGGTAGAGGCGTTGGCAGACCTTCGCCTGCTCCTCGACGAGCGTCATCGCGAAGCGGGCGGCCTGGCGCAGCTCGACCCCGACGAGCGGATCGCGGGCAGGCGGCGTGTCGCGCATTCGGGTCGTCCAGGGCACCGAACGAAACCGTGCCGTTAGGGAGGTTGTTGACGGCCAACAGCGCATCAATGCGCTGCTTTGGTACATCGACGGGTCGTACCCGCTATCGCGAACCTTGTTCGATGCCGCCCCGGTCCTGGGGATGGATGTAACGCTCCTGGCCGCCAGGCGTTACCGATTGGAGGAACCGAGATTGCTGAGGTCAGGATGCTGGCGATTCACAGTCGCAGTCAGTTGGTCCGAACCATCCTCGCCGAGGTGATCCCGGGGTCCCTACCGCACTGAACCGAACGTCGTACGTTCCTGCAAGGGAGGCGGCATGACCGACGCCGACGAGATGGAGCACAGGCCCAGCGATGACCCTGGTCCAAAGGCTGTTGTAACTGACCGCGGTCTGACGCCGGATCCTGCGCCCACCGATACGGCGAGCCGTCTCATCAAGGCCGGTGTCGCGCTGTTCGCCTTCCTCATGATTGCGATTGGGGTGGGCGGATGGGTACTTGGTTCCGTCGCCTGTTATGCGTATTCGGCAGATTGCGCGGGCGACAAATACATTCCGATCAGCGCGATCCTGCTGGCTGTACTGGTGATCGTGGCGGGACGGGCTGCCCTGGCCGGCAATCGTATCGGGCTCATCGTGGTCGGACTCGCCGGTTTGGCCTCCATCACGCTCGCGCTGGCGATCGGTCGTCTCGCTCCGGGCGGTCTGAGCTGGCTGGGGGCGGCCATCGTCTTCGTCGCAGTGTCGACGGGGGTCATGCTATTGACCGGGGCCACCGGCCAAAATACGGGGACGACGCTGCCGCGTCGCTCGGTTCTCCTAGGATTGGCCGTCGTCATTTCTGCGTCGGCCTACTTCTGGGTGTTCGAAGGCGGGCGCTCCATCTGCCCGGCCACTCTTCCGGCCGGCTTGCCAGCCGGCCTGACGTGGGCGACACATGACAAGGACGTTTGCATCTCGACGGATACGGCTGGCAGCCGCCGCATCTACCGCGGGAGGGGATCGGACGTCTACACGGGCCTCATGTGGTCGCCTGATGGAGAGACGCTCGCTGTTGAGGAGTATGACTCGCACGTGTTCGTGTCGATCTCCGGTGAAGTCCGTGACGGCGCTGAACCGGAGCCACAGTGGTATGCGGACCGACCGATAGGCTACGACCCAGAGCAGCCAATCCTCAGTCCCAACGGAAAACTTGTGGCTGTCTACCGCTTCTACCACGGCCTATTCATGGGCGCCTCCGGTTCCCAGGCCGACCTGCGGTACATCACAGACGACGCGAGCGACCTATCGTGGTCTCCCGACGGTGAGTGGCTTGCCTTCGATAAACGGATGGTATGGCCCTCGGAGGTCGGTAGGGTATTCGTCGTCCGGTCCGACGGCACGTTGCTGACCGAGCTCGCGGTTCGCGCGGGCAGTCCAGTCTGGCGGCCCTAAGGAGACCGGGAGGGACGGCTCGAATAGACGCAGACTGCCCACGAGGCCCGCCGCGCCGGTCGCCGCCCGCGATCCCGGCCCACGCCGGCCAGCAGGAGCGGCGCCGACGGCGGCCCTCTGTTGGACGCTGGTATCCTCTCCCGAACGCTAGGGAGTGCGAGTCTGTGGCCGAAGGGCACGTCATCGTCATCGGCGGCGCCGAGGACAAGGTCCGCGAGCGGGTCATCCTCAACCGCTTCATCGCCCTCGCCGGCGGCCCCGATGCGCGTGTCGCGGTCATCAGCACCGCCTCTGCGCTGGGCACGGCCGCGGGCGAGCTGTATCGCCGGGTCTTCACCGAGCTGGGCTGCCGCGAGGTCCGCTCGGTCCACGCCATGACCCGCGCGCAGGCCAACGACGACAGCGGCGCCCGCGTCGTGCGCGAGGCGACGGGCATCTTCCTGACCGGCGGCAACCAGCTGCGCCTCAGCGCGACGATCGGTGGAACGCGCCTCGCGCAGGCCATCCTCGAGCGCCACCGGCAGGGGGCCGTGGTGGCCGGCACGAGCGCGGGGGCCTCGGCCATGAGCTCACACATGGTGGCCTTCGGGGCCAGCGGCGGGTCGCCGCGCCAGCGCATGGCGCAGATGGCAGCGGGATTGGGCGTCCTGCCCGGCGTCATCGTCGACCAGCACTTCCAGCAGCGCAACCGGCTGGGACGTCTGCTGGCGATCATCGCCCAGAACCCGTCGCTGCTGGGCATCGGCGTGGACGAGGATACCGCCGGCGTGGTGGGCCCGGACCAGGTGCTCGAGGTCATCGGCCGGCGCAGCGTCACCATCATCGACGGCTCGGGCGCCGACACCGACGCCTGGGACGTGCCGGCCCATCGGCCGCTGATGATCAGCAACGTCGTCCTCCATTCGCTGCCCGCGGGCTATCGTTTCGACCTCCGGCGGCGGGTGCGACTGGCGACCCCGGCGCTGCACGCCATCCCCGGCGGGGAGTCGGTCGCTTCCAGCTAGGCCCCGCTTCGGAGGGAACGGTGACCCAGACGATCGTCGCATCGGCCACCCTGTCGGGGCCGCGCCCCGAGCTGCGGATCGTCGAGACGCGGGTCCTGCGCGGCCCGAACTACTGGGCCCGCGAGCCGGTCATCCGCATGGTCGTCGACCTGGGCGTCCTCGAGGGCTTCCCCTCCGACCGGATCCCCGGCTTCACCGACCGGCTGGTGGAGCTGATGCCCACGCTCGAGGAGCACGCCTGCTCGCTCGGGCGCCGGGGCGGCTTCATCAGCCGTCTCCGCGAGGGCACCTGGATGGGCCACATCGCCGAGCACATCGCGCTCGAGATGCAGACGCTGGCGGGGACCGAGGCGCGCCACGGCAAGACACGCTCCACGGGGGCGCACGGCCAGTACAACGTCATCTACGAGTACGGCGAGGAACGCGTCGGCATCGAGGCCGGCAAGATCGCCGTCGCCTTCGTCAACCACCTCGTGGCGCCGGACGATCCAGCCGGCGCGGGTTTCGACTACGCCGCCGAGCAGGAGCGCCTCATCCGGCTCGCCGAGCGCCAGGCTTTCGGGCCCTCCACGCAGGCCCTCATCGACGAGGCCGTGCAGCGCGACATCCCCTGGATCCGCCTCGACCGCTTCAGCCTCATCCAGCTCGGGCAGGGCGTGCACCAGCAGCGCATCCGGGCCACCATGACCTCGCGCACGGGCGCCATCGCGGTCGACATCGCCTCCGACAAGAGCCTGACCAACCAGCTCCTGAGCGCCGCCGGCCTGCCGGTGCCGCGCTCTGAAGTGGTCGGCGAAGAGGAGGAGGCGGTGCGTGCCGCCCGGTCGATCGGCTTCCCCTGCGTGATCAAGCCGCTAGACGGCAACCACGGCCGGGGCGTCAACCTCGACCTGCGCGACGACGCCGCCGTGCGCCGGGCATTCCCCATCGCCCTCGAGCAGTCACGCAGCGGCGACGTCGTGGTCGAGAGCTACGTCGCCGGCAACGACTACCGCTGCCTTGTCATCGGCGGGCACGTGGCCGCCATCGCCGAGCGCGTGCCGGCCAGCGTCACCGGCGATGGCGAGCGCACGGTCCGCGCGCTCGTGGAGGTCGAGAATGCGGATCCCCGCCGGGGCATCGGCCACGAGAAGGTGCTCACGAAGATCAAGGTCGACGCCGCCGCCGAAGAGCTGCTGCGGGCCCAGGGCTGGGAGCTCGACGCCGTGCCTCCGAAGGGGACCTGGATCAAGCTCGCGCTGACCGGCAACATGTCCACCGGCGGCACGTCGATCGACCGCACCGTCGAAGCCCATCCGGAGAACGTGGAGATCGCCGAGACGGCCGCGCGCGTGGTCGGGCTCGACGTGGCCGGCATCGACTTCATCGTGCCCGACATCGCCATCCCCGTGCGCGACCAGGGCGGCGCCATCGTCGAGGTCAACGCCGCCCCCGGCTTCCGCATGCACACGCATCCCACCGTGGGCGAGCCGCAGTACGTGGCCAGGCCGGTGCTCGACCTGCTCTTCCCGCCCGGCACGCCGGCGCGCATCCCGATCGTGGCGGTAACGGGCACGAACGGCAAGACGACCACGGTGCGCATGATCGCCCACATCCTCAAGCTCATGGGCCGGCGCGTGGGCATGACCACCACCGACGGCATCGTCATCGACGGGCGGCTCATCAAGCGCGGCGACATGTCCGGCCCGAAGTCGGCGCAGATGGTGCTGCAGAACCCGTCCGTGGACACGGCCGTCTTCGAGGTGGCGCGCGGCGGCATCCTGCGCGAGGGCCTGGGTTACGACCGCAACGACGTGGCCGTGGTCACCAACGTGACCGGCGATCATCTCGGGCTGGGCGGCATCACCACGCTGCGCCAGCTGGCCGACGTGAAGGGGGTCGTGGTGGAGGCCGTCCCCCGCTCCGGGACGGCCGTGCTCAACGCCGACGACCCGCACGTCGCGCGCCTGGCACGGCACAGCCACGGCAAGATCGTCTACTTCTCCATGGCCACCGGCCGCGACGAGGACGGCTGGCTGCGCGTGGACAGCCACTGCGGCCGCGGCGGCGCGGCGATGGTCCTCCAGGAGACCGAGGAGGGCGAGCTGGTCGTGCTGCGCCACGGGTCGCGCACGATGCCCCTCCTGCACGCGCACCTCATGCCGGCCACGTTCGGGGGGCGGGCGCGCATGAACGTGGCCAACGCGCTCGCCGCGGCCGCGGCGGCCTGGGCGGCCGGCGCCCACCTGCACGACATCCGGCAGGGGCTGCGGACCTTCTCGACCTCCTTCTTCCAGGCGCCCGGCAGGCTCAACCTCATCGAGATGAACGGCTACAAGGTCGTCATCGACTACTGCCACAACGTGGACGGCATGCGCCGCCTGGCCGAGTTCGTGGAGCTCATGATGGCCGGCGACGAGCCGGGCCCGAAACGAGGTCGAGGGCGTACGCGGGCCGTCGAGCCGGGCGCGCGGGCCGGGCGGGCACTCGGGGTCATCGGCATCCCCGGCGACCGGCCCGACCACGACCAGCGCGAGTACGGGGCGCTCGCCGCCACCGCCTTCGATCGCCTCTACGTACGCGAGGACCACAACCTGCGCGGCCGGAAGCCTGGCGAGTCGGCGGCCAACGTGCTCGCCGGGGTCGAGACGGCGCGGAAGCACGGGCGGGCCCGCACCGAGCAGGCCGACGCCGTCCTGGGTGAGATCGAGGCGTCGCGCGTCGCGCTGCGCGAGGCACAGCCCGGCGATCTCGTCGTCATCTGCGCGGACGACGCCGCGGCCGTCTACGGGGAGGCGATGGCCCTCAACCGTGCGCCGCGCCGCGGCACGGCCATCGTCGCGCCGGGAGAGATGGCCGTCCCGGAGGGGTAGGGGCGGTCGGGCCGGCGGTCAGGCGCGCGGCAGGTTGGCGGAGACGATCCGGACGATCCAGAGGATCTCGAGCGCGGAGATGACGACGAGCGCGATGCCGACGATCGTTTCCATCGGTTCCTCCTGCACGCCGCGGTGGGCACGGCGGTCATGGGGCATGATGCCGGGCCGCGCGAACGCGTGCAAGGCTTTCGCGCAACCGGGCGGCCCGGCCGTCAACGCCCCCGGTACGGCCGACCCTGCAGGCGGGGGATGAGTTCCAGGAGCTCGGCGCCGGCGTCGATCGGTCGCGCGCCCAGCTCGGCCAGGAGCTGCTGGACCCCATCGCGGTCCTCGTGGCACATCAGCGCGACGACCGCCGGCTCGTTGGCGCCGTTGCCGTTGCCGCGGGCGAGGACGGCAGCCAGGGCCGCCGTCTCGCTCTCGTGGACGGGCACGTCGCCGGCGCGAACGCCCGCCTCCGCCAGGCCGGCCCGGAACTCCCCCACGACCGACTCGCGGCTGCGGCCGCGCAGGTACGTGAGCGTCTCCTTGATGACCACGTGGCTCGCCCGGGCTCCGGCGATCCGGGCGATGCCGCGCAGGGTGTCGTCGGGCCGGTCGCCGGCGGTGCCGATGATGATGGTCACCGGACGCGCCCGGCCCGCCGCGCCCCCGGCGATCCCCTCGGCGACGTCGAGCAGGACCGCGACGCCGGCCTCGTTGTGGGCGAAGTCGACGATGACGACCCGGTTTCCCAGGCGGTACAGGTTCAGGCGCCCCGGAGCCTCCTCCACCGACGGCCGGAAGCCCTGGAGACCGGCGGCGACCTGCTCCACCGCGACCCCCAGCGCACGCGCAGCCGCCACGGCCGCGAGCGCGTTGCCGACGTTGTGCCTGGCCAGGCCGAAGAGCGTCGCCGGCGCGTCGGCGATGGCCATCACGGGCTGCCTCGCCTGGCCCGTCGCTTCGATGATCCAGCCCGCCTCGGCGATCACGGCCCGGCCGCCCCGGGAGAGGTGCCGCCGGATGAGCGGCGCCGTCGTCCCGTGCAGCGAGAAGAGCGTCACCGGCGCGCGGGCTCGTCGCGCGATGGCGGCAACGAGGGCGTCGTCGGCGTTGAGGACGACGGTACCCGCCGGCCGCGTGATGCGCGCGATCGTCGCCTTCACCTCGGCCAGCTCCGGGAGCGTGTGGATCCCCTGCAGGTCGAGATGGTCGGAGCTGACGTTGGTGAGGACCGCGACGTCGTTGGACGCGTAGCCCACGCCGCGCAGCAGGATGCCCCCGCGGGCGGTCTCGAGGACGGCGACCTCCACGTCGGATCGGTCGAGCACCTGCTTCGCTCCACCCGGGCCCGTCCAGTCGCCAGGATCGACCATGCGTCCGTCCACGTGGACGCCGTCGGACGTCGTCATGCCCACCCGCCGCCCCGCAGCGCGGAGGATCGCGCCGATCATGCGGGTCGTGGTGCTCTTGCCGTTCGTGCCGCTGACGCTGACGATCGGTATGCGTCGGCGATCGTCGGTGAGCCAGGCCGGCGGGGTCGCACCGGCGGCGCGGATGCGGACGAGCGCGCGGGCCAGCGTAGGGCTTTTGGCGACCCGCACGGTACGCGGGTCGAGGCCGCGCTCGGTCAGGCGCCAGGCCGCGTCCGCCAGCTCCCGCGCGCGCTCGTGCTCCCGCCACGGGAAGGCCACGATCCAATGGCCCGGCTCGCTGGTGCGGTGGACGGTGATGGGCAGGGTCCGTCGAGGCCGCCCGTCGGGACTGGTTTCCCGCCCGAGCCAGGCCGCGCCACCGCTCAGGCGGTGGAGGCGGCGCACCCAGGCAGCCAGGTCGCGGATGGTCCGCGGCACCTCGCGCGCCCGGACGGGACGCCCCAGCGCGACGACGGCGTGCGCGCCCGGGAGCCGCGCGCCGTACCACGTGCGGCGTCGGCCGACGGCCACCTCGATCTTCGCGGTGGGCTCCAGGCGGTAGAGGTTGGGGCCCTCGAGGAGCCGCACTTCGACGAGGCGCACGTTCGGCCGAGTATAGGCGGCCGGGCGGTGCCGTAGACTGCCCGCCGATGGCCCCCCGATCGAGCTGCCGATGAAGAGCTACCAGCGCGCCGGCGACGTGGCCGAGTCCGAGCTGCGCGCCATGCGCGGGATCGTCGAGGAGGAGCTGCCGGCCTACCTCGAGGACCTGGCCACGCTTGTCAACGTCGACTGTGGGAGCTACACGAAGGCCGGCGTGGACCGGGTGGGCCAGTGGACGGCCCGTTTCCTCGAGCGCCTCGGCGCGACCGTCGCGATCCACTCGAACGAACGGCTCGGCGACACGATCGTGGGCACCTTCAGGGGCAACCCGCGCGGGCCCCGTGCCCTGCTCATCGGCCACCTCGACACGGTCTTCGACCCGGGCACGGCGAAGGAACGGCCCTTCCGCGTCTCCGACGGCCGCGCCTACGGACCGGGCGTCACGGACATGAAGAGCGGCCTCTTGGCCGGCCTCTACGCGATCCTGGCCCTGCGGGCGGCCGCCGACGATGACGACGACTGGATGCCCTTCGAGCGCCTCGTCTTCGTGGCCAACCCCGACGAGGAGATCGGCTCGCCGGCCAGCACCGCGATCATCCGCGAGGCGGCGCTGGGATCGGACGTCGCCTTCGTCCTCGAGTGCGCCCGCGCCAATGGCGACATCGTCAGCTCGCGCAAAGGCACCGTGGACCTGCGCCTGACCATCCGTGGGCGCGCCGCCCACGCCGGCGTCGAGCCCGAGAAGGGCCGCAGCGCCATCCTCGAGGCCGCCCATCTGACGATCGCCCTCCAGGCGCTCAATGGGCGCTGGCCTGGCGTCACCTGCAACGTCGGCGTGGTGAAGGGCGGCACGCGCCCCAACGTCGTGTCCGAGCAGGCGGTCCTCGAGGTGGACGTGCGCAGCCCGGGCCGCGCCGATCTCGAGACGGCCGAGGCGGAGGTCCGGGCCATCTGCGCGGCCTCGACGGTGCCGGACGTGACGACCACGATCGAGGAGATGGGGCGCCACTGGCCGATGGAGAAGCTGGCGGCATCGGCACGCCTGGTCGACCACGCGCAGGCGCTGGCCCGACGGCTCGGCTTCGCCGTCCGCGACGCTGAGACCGGTGGCGCCTCGGACGCGAACACCACCTCCGGACTGGGCGTGCCCACGCTCGACGGCCTCGGCCCGGTCGGCGGCGACGACCACGCCCCGGGCGAGTACCTCGAGCTCGACTCGATCGTGCCTCGCGTCACGCTCCTGGCCGCCCTGCTGCTGGCGACGGCGCGAGACGGGGTCGTGGCCACCTGGCGGCCGCACCCGGCATGAACGCGTGAGCCGACGCGTGAACCGGTGAGCGTCACGAGGCGCCTGATCTCGTCGGGCGGGCCGTGGGAGGCGAGTGCCGGCTACAGCCGGGCTGTCGTCGTCGGCGACAGCTGCTGGGTCTCGGGCACGACCGACGCGGGTCCCGACGGCCGTTCGCTCCACCCCGTCGACCCCGCCGGTCAGGCGCGCGCCGCCTTCGCCATCGTCGAGCAGGCCCTCACGGAGGCTGGTTTCACGCTCGGCGACGTCGTGCGCACGCGGATGTACGTCACGGACATGTCCCGTTCACGGGAGGTGCTGGCCGTCCACGGCGAGCTGTTCGGGGCCATCCGTCCCGCGGCGATGATCGTCGAGGTCGCTCGGCTCATCGAGCCGTCCCTGATGGTCGAGGTGGAGGTCGAGGCCCGGCGGGGTTAGACCTTGGCGGCCGGCGGCGATTCAGGCCGGCGCGATCGCCCGAACCAGCGCGACCAGGATGACCGCCACGGCGATGCCGAGGAAGACGTTGCGCCGCCAGCGCACGACGGCGATGCCGGCCAGTACGGCGGCGAACTCGATCCCGATGTGCAGGGTGGGAGCCGCGCCGCCCTCGCGCACGACGAGGACGCTGACCGCCGCGAGCGCCGCCAGCACGCCGGGCCCGACGAGGCGGAGATACTCGATCGCGCGCGGCGGCAGCCGCTCGATCCCTGGCGCGAGGATCGGCAGCGCACGCGACGGGTAGGTGACCGCGCCCATCAACAGCGCCAGCGCCACGAGGTCGAGCGACATCGTCAACCGGCCAGCCCGACCTGCGGGTCGTCGCCGTGCGGGCTGGGCTGGTCGGCCGAGCCGGCGGCTGCCGCCCCGGCATCGCCGGCGGCGCGGGCCGGCACGAGCAGGCCGGCCAACGGCCCGAGCAGGCCGCCGGCCACGATGCCCACGGCGGGCTCCAGCACGACGCCGACCCCGACCGCGACCGCGGCGCCGACGACCGCGGCCGTCAGCTCGCGACGACCGGTCACGAGGCCCACCGCGATGCCGGCCATGGCCGCCGGGAAGACGACGTCGAGCCCGAGCCGCGCAGGATCGGGGATGCCCTGGCCCCCCACGTAGCCGACGACGTTCATGGCCATCCAGGGCAGGACGATGAGCGAGGCGGCCAGCCAGTAGCCGGGCACGTCGGCCCGTCCGATGCGCTGGAAGAGCGGCAGGGCGAGCCCGAACGCCTCGTCGGTCAGGACGTGGGCCATGGCCGCCCGCTGGAGGCGTCGGCGCCCCGCCAGCCACGGCGCGAGGGCCGCGGAGTAGAGCAGATGGCGCGCGTTGAGCAAGGCCGTCAGCAGCAGGATGGCCAACCACGGGACGCCCTGGGTGATCAGGCCGATGGCCGCGAACTGGGCGGCGCCGGCGAGTACGAAGACGCTCATCGCGAGCATCTCGACGATGGACAGGCCGCCCTGCCGTGCCGCAAGCCCGTAGACCAGCCCGAACGCGCTCGCCGATACGACCATGCCCAGCGCATCGACGATCATGCGCCGCCGCGCGGCGCTCGGGTTCAGGTGCGCATCCGGGTCAGCGGAGGAAGGAGCGTCCGCAGCCGTCGCAGACGGTGTAGACGGCATGGCGCTCCTGGGCGTAGCCCGCGACGTGCAGCCGGCCGGTGAAGCCGTCGGCTGGACAGACCCAGACCCACCAGCCCTCGCCGTCGCCGGGCGCCCCGAGAGGCGTGGCCTCGGCGGCGATCCGGTCGCCGAGCCCCTCGAACTCGCTCACCGCGCGCGCCACGGCAGCGGCGCGTTCGGCCTCCGTCTCGCTGCCGTAGGGGTAGTTCTGGGCGACGTTCGAGCTCACGCGGCGGGGGTCCTCCGGGCAACGGAATGGCCAGCCGCGGAGGTCGTGAGCGCGGCGCGACCGGCCGCCCGGAGTATAACGCGGCTCACCAGGCGCTCGGCGCACCCTCCGAGCGGGGGTCGGTGGCTGCCGCGAAGGCCGTCCGCCCGGGATCGTCGGGGGCCGCGGGATCGCGCACTAGCTCGATGGCATGGCAGTGGCCCATGCCACGGTCGAATGGCGCCGCGAGCCGCACGTCATGACCGCGGGCGCGCAGTCCGTCGGCCACCGCGGGCCGGAAGCGGGACTCCAGCCTCGTCAGCGACGGCGGGCCGTAATGCTCCTCGACGTCGGCCGCCCAACGCGGTGCCGCGACGGCGGTGGCCACGTCGACGCCCCCGTCCACGAGTGCGGAGACGACCTGCGCGAAGACCTGCGGCTGCACCTCGCCGCCCATCGACCCGTGCACGACCCATGGCCGCCCGTCGCGGAAGAGCATCCCCGGTGTCAGCGTGTGCATCGTCCGCTTTCGCGGCGCGAGGACGTTCGGATGCGCCGCGTCGAGGCTGAAGAAGGCCCCACGGTCCTGGTAGGCGATGCCGGTCTCGGGATCGACGAGCCCGCTCCCGAAGCCGCGGTAGTTCGATTCGATGAGGCTGACGACGCCGCCCCAGCGGTCGGCCGTGGCGAGGTAGACGGTGCCACCGCCGCGCGGCAGGGTCATGGGCACGGGTGGCGTCGCGCGCTCGGGGTCGATGCGGGCCGCCAGCTCGGACGCCCGGTCCGCGGAGAGGAGCTCGTCGAGGGCGCCGGGTGCCATCGCCTCGGGGTCGGTCAGCAACCGGTCGCGATCGGCCAGCGTGAGCCGGGCGGCTTCCAGCCCCAGGTGGACCCAGCGCGGATCGTCCACCCCGCGGCCGTCGAAGGCCTCGGGTGGCGGTGGGTCGAACCGCTCCAGGACGTTCAGCAGCTCCAGCGCGATGGGGCCGCAGCTGTTCGGTGGGTGGCTGGCGGCGACGACGCCGCGGTACTCGGTGCGGATGGGCTCGGTCCACGTCGAGCGATGGTCGGCCAGGTCGCCGGCGCCGAGCGGGGCGCCGCTCAGGGCCAGGTACGCCGCCGCCCGTCGAGCGAGCGAGCCGCTGTACGCCGCGTCGGGACCCTCGCCGGCGAGGCGCCGCAGTGACGCGGCCAGGCCGGTGGGCGCGACCCGTTCGCCGGGCCTCCATGGCCGGCCGTGCGGCCGGAATACCCGGGCCCAGTCGGAGTCGGTCCCGAAGACGCCCGCTGCACCCTCGATGATGGAACACCAGGCGGGACTCGCGGCGAAGCCCTCGGCCAGCTCGACCGCCGGCGCGAGCAGGTCCGGCCAGCTGAGGCGCCCGAACCTTGCGTGGGCATCCCCCCAGGAGCGGATGGCGCCGGGCACCGTGACGGTCCACGGTCCGCGCAGCGGCATCCGGTCGCCGAGCGCCGCGCGGGCGCCGGCAAGGCTGGCCGCCGCGCCGGAGCGGCCGCTGCCGTTGAGTCCGTGGAGCGCGTCGCCGTCCCAGATCAGCCAGAAGGCGTCCCCGCCGAGCCCGCAGGAGTGGGCGGCCACGACGGCCAGCGCCGCGTTCGTGGCGATCGCCGCGTCCACGGCGGTCCCGCCTGCGCGGAGCACGCCGAGGCCGGCCGCGCTGGCGAGGTGGTGCGGGCTGACGACCGCGCCGTGTCGCCCCCAGGCGGGTCGTGCCGGGACGTCGGCCGACGGGACGTCGTGGCGGCGCGGGGCGGGCATCAGGAGGCGGCCGACGGCGGCATGGTTGGCTCCGCTGCGAGCTGCGGCGTGCGGGGCAGGACCACTCCCACCCGTGCGCCGCCGATGGGCAGATTCTCCGCGAATGCCCGCCCGCCGTGGGCGCGTGCCAGCTCGTCCACGATGGCCAGTCCCAGGCCGCTGCCGGGCCCGGAGCGCGACGGGTCGGCGCGGTAGAAACGTTCGAAGATGCGCCCCAGCGCCGCGCCGGCGATGCCCGGCCCATCGTCGCGCACCGCGAGCAGGACCTCGCCGCCGGGCAGGGCCGCCGCCTCCACCGTCACGTGCCCCCCGGGCCGGGGCGCGTGCGCCAGCCCGTTGGCGACGAGGTTGCCAAGGATGCGCTCGACCGCGCTGCGGTCGGCGGCGCAGGGCAGGGGACCCGCCACCGGCAGCGCGGTGAGCTCCAAGCCCTCCGCGCCCGCCCGCGGTGCGAAGCGCTCCACGGCCGCGGCCGCCAGCTCCCCGCCGTCGAGCTGCTCGACGCGCAACGGCCGGCCCGCCTCGAGATCGGCGAGGTCGCCCAGGTCGTCCACCATCCGCTCCAGGCGCGACGTCTCGTCGGCGATGGCCCGGGCCGCCCTGGCCGCATCCGGGCCGTCGGCGGTGCCGTCGAGCAGCGCCTCGGCGAAGCCGCCGATGACCGTCAGGGGCGTGCGCAGGTCGTGGCGCAGGCCGGCCAGGAGGTCGGCCTGCGCCGTGCGGGCGTGGCCGACCTCGGCGCTCATGGCGTTGAAGGCGGCGCTCGCCCGGGCGACCTCCTGCGGGCCCTCCTCGGGCAGCGGTCCCGGCAGCCGGCCGCTGGCGACGCGGCCCGCCGCCGTCGCCAACCGGTCTAGCGGCCGCGTCACGGAGCCCGAGAGCCAGACCGCGAGCGGCGCGCCGACGACGGCGACGACAAGGCCCGCCACGAACAGGGCCCGGACAAGGTCGGCCAGCGCCCGACGTCCCGCATCGTCCGGCCGGGCGAGCACGAGCGCCCACGGGCCGCTCTGGGTAAGGGCGCCGCCGAACGGGGCGGCGACGTAGACGTACGAGCCCGTGCTCGGCACGGCGAACGTGCCACGATCGATCGTCCCCCGCGCGTTCGGTGGGTCGAGGTCCACGCGGTCCACGGGCAGGTCGTCGCCCAGGTCCACCACGCGGCCGCCCTGGTCCACGAGGAAGAGGCTGATGTCGCGAGCCGCGGTCTGGGCCGTCAGCTCGCGCAGGACGTTGCGCAGGCGAACTCCCTGTTCGATCCGCAGCCGGGCCTGCGAGACGAGGGGCACCGCAAGGTCGGACAGCGCGGCACTGTTGGCCTCTGCGTGGAGGTCGCGCAGGAGGACGAAGAGGACGCCGCCCAGTGCGAAGAGGATCGCCAGCGCCAGGAGCGCGAAGGCCCCCGCCACGCGGCCGCGCAGCGTCCTCATACCGGTCGCTCGCGGGGCGGCGGCACGAGCCGGTAGCCGACGCCGCGGACGGTCTCGATGGGCGGGCCGTCGCCGCCGAGCTTCGTGCGCAGGGCGGCCATATGGACGTCCACGGTGCGGGTTTCGCCGGGGAAGTCGGTGCCCCAGACTGACTCGAGGAGCACGTCGCGGGTCAGGACCACGCCGGGATCCCGCGCCATGGCGGCGAGAAGGTCGAACTCGCGCGGGCGCAGCTCGAGACGTCGCGAGCCGACGTAGGCCTCCCGACGGCGCGGGTCGACGCGCAGCGGGCCCACCTCGATGGGGCGTGTCCCTCGGGCGGCGCCGCCGGTGCGGCGCAGGATGGCGCGCACGCGGGCCACCAGCTCGCGGGGGTTGAACGGCTTGACGAGGTAGTCGTCGGCCCCCAGCTCGAGGCCGACGATGCGGTCCACGTCGTCGCCGCGCGCGGTGAGCATGAGGATGGGCGTATCGCCGCGGCGGCGCAGCTCGCGCGTGACCTCCCAGCCGTCGAGCTCGGGGAGCATGAGGTCGAGCACGACCAGGTCGGGGTCGTGGCGTTCGGCGAGGCTGAGCGCCTCGCGGCCGTCGCGGGCGGCCACGACCGCGAAGCCGTCCTTCTCCAGGTACAGCTTCACCAGCTCGACGATGTTCCGTTCGTCGTCGACGACGAGGATCGTCTTCATCCTCGCGAGGATACGATGCGCGGTGCGGGCGAGGCCTTTCGCACGTAAACGGACCGTAAGCGGAGACCATGTTCGCGACCATCCTCGGCCCCTATCCCCGCCCGGCGGGCCTCGACGACGAGGCCGCCCTGGATCTCGCCCTGGCCGACCAGCTCGACGCGAACCTCGGCATGCTCGCCGACGGACGGTCGGAACCGGACGCGGATCCCCTCGCGGCGTGGAGGGTGGCCGATGCGCGTGCCCGCTCCCTCGCCGCCGCCCGCGGCATCGACCCGCGACCGGTCAAGGCGCGTGTCCTCGGGCCGTACACGGCCGCGAGGTCACCGGCCGGGACCGCCGCCGCGCGTGAGCGGACGACGCTGGCCGCTGCGGAGGCGGGCAACTTGGTCCTTCGCTCGCTCCTGGCCGCCGGGGCGCCGGTGGTGCAGGTCGAGGAGGACGGGCTGACCGCCGTCGGTGCGGACGACGAGGCCGAGCGACGCCTGGCTGCAGATGCCCTGCGACGCCTGACCGACGGTGTCGAGGGGCACCTGTCCCTCAGCGTCGCCGGAGGCGATCCCTGTGGCGCGGGCGGCGGCGTCCTCTACGGTGCACCGTTCTCGAGTCATCTCTTCGACCTCATCCGCGGCCCGGACGGCTGGCGCGTGGCGCGCGAGGCGCCGCGCGAGCGTGGCCTGATCCTCGGCGTCGCCGACTGCCGGACCGAGGAGCCCGACGAGGAGGCGGTCACCCTGTGGGCGGCGCGCTACGCGGCGTCCATCGGCGCCCGTGGGCTCGAGCGGGTCGCGCTGGCCCCGTCGGCCGGGCTGGAGGCGCTCACGAGGGAGGCGGCGCGAAGGAAGCTCGCGGACCTCGCCGGCGCGGCGGTCCTCGCCGGCCTGGCGGACGCGGCCACGCTCCGCGAGGGTGTGGACTTTCGCGCGCTGACGCGGACGGCCCCACCCGGTCGAGCGCCGGCCCCGCGTCGTCGGAGGAGCCGGTGACGCGGCAGGGCGCCATACCGGCGGCACCGGACCGGTCCGGCGAAGGCGCCTGATGGAGCTGCTCCAGCGCGTCGTCGGGCCCATCGCCACGAACGTCTACGTGCTCGGCGACGAGGCCAGCCGCGAGGCGATCGCCATCGACACGGCGACGCCGTGCGTGGTGTGGCTGACGGAGCGCCTCGCCGAGCGGGGCTGGACGCTCAAGCTCATCGTGAGCACCCACCGCCACTGGGACCACATCGGGGATAACGCGGCCGTCGCGACGGCGACGGGTGCCGCGATCGCGGCCCATGCCCTCGACCGCCACGGCCTCGAGCACCCGTCGGCGGCGATGGCGCCCTTCCCGATCCCGCCGAGCGTCCCGGCCGTCGAGCTGGCCGAGGGCGGCATGGTGCGCTTCGGGGAGATCCGTCTCACCGTCCTGCACACGCCGGGGCACACCGAGGGCTCGGTGTGCCTCCTCGCCGCCGACGCCGGGCTGCTCCTCAGCGGCGACACGCTCTTCGCCGGCGGGTGGGGTCGCGTCGATCTCGAGGGCGGCTCGCCCGAGGCGATGGTGGCCTCGATGGAGCGCCTGGCGCGCCTGGATCCGAGCCTGCGCGTGCTGCCCGGCCACGGCCCGGCCACGACGATCGAGCGAGAACATCCCTGGATGGAGCTGGTCGCCCGGGAGCGCCGACTCTTCGCCTAAGCGAACGGCTTCTCGTAGGCCGTCCCGCTCGTGTCGACGACGAACCCGCAGCTCTCGTAGAGGTGCAGTGCCTGGTGCGGGTTCTGCGCATCGACGCCCAGCGAGGCGCTCGTCTCGCCGTGCTCGCGCAGGGCGCGCAGGGCGCGCACGATCAGCCCGCGGGCCAGCCCGCGCCGCCGCCAGGGCCGCCGCACCGCGACCGAGTCGAGAACGCCTCGCCGGAGTCCGAAGCGGGCGTTGTCCTGCGCATGGACCGCCACGAGCACGTGGCCGGCGACCTGATCACCGTCCCAGGCCACCTGCCACAGCTCGGGGACCAGGTCCGGCTCGCCGAGGAAGCGCTGGTATGCCTCCTCTCCCTCGTCGACCTCGCCCCAGTGGTCGCGGAAGGCCTCCACGTCGGCCTCCCAGATCGGGCGCCAGTGCTGGGGGAGCACGGGCCGCACCTCGAGCCCCTCGGGCATCGCCAGCGCGGGGATCGCCTCGAGGTCCGGTCGCACCATGTCGAAGAAGTGGCGGGCGGGCCGGTAGCCCTCGCCGATCACGACCCGCTTGAGCTCGAGGTCGCTGTCCCACAGCCACATGCGGAACCGATCGGTCGGGCCCGGCGCTCGCCCGCCGGCCTTCTGGCGCAGGCGGCGCTCCCCGTTGCGCAGCAGCGCCCGCTCGACGCCCCGACCGCCAAGTCGCGGGTGGAGGATGACTCCCGGCTCATAGACCATGCCGCCGTCGTGGCCGACCTGACATTCGACCCGGGCGTAGCCGGCGATCTCCCCGTCGAACTCGACGACGAGGCAGTCCTCGAGGGCGATCGAGCCGCTGAGGTGCGCGTAGAGGTTGTCCATCCCCTCGCGGGTGACGAGCTCCCTGACCCCGATCGACAGGCGCCAGGCGTTGTTGGCCGCGACCATCCCGTCGTGGTCCACCGGCCCGCGGTAGCGGCGAACCCGCAGCCCACGGATCGTGGGGAGGCCCAGGGCCTCGACGGTGTCGCGGTCGGGAGCGATCACGGGTTCAGCCCTCCCAGGCGCCGGCGGGCCCGCGCTTGCGAGTCCCGGCGTCATCGGCGGCCAGCTTCCTGAGGTGGCCGGATCGTCTGGCGGCCGCACGCGAGGCGGACGTCGTGCGCCGGTCGAGAGCGTGCAGCTCCCCTTCCAGCTTCCGCCGGCTCTCCAGGCGCGCCCCGGCGAGCTCGCCGGCCTCGATGGCCGACCGGACGGCGCAGCCGGGCTCGCGATCGTGGGCGCAGTCGGCGAAACGGCACGCCGCGGCCAGCGCCTCGATGTCCGCGAAGGCGCGCTCGATCCCCTCGTCGTCCCAGAGAGCGAGGGAGCGCAGGCCCGGCGTGTCGAGGATGAGGCTTCCGCCGGGAAGTTGGATCAGCTCCCTCGACGTCGTGGTGTGGCGGCCGCGCTCATCGTCCTTACGGATCGAGCGCACGAGCTGACGCTCCTCGCCGAGCAGCGCGTTGACGAGCGTCGACTTGCCCACCCCGGACGATCCCAGCAGGGCCACCGTCCGGCCCGCCGTGAGATGGGGGAGCAGGTCGGCAAGGCCGGTGCCATCGACGGCGCTGACGATGTGGATCGATACGCCGATGGCCACCGTCTCCACGCGCCGCCGAGCGGCCTCGAGGTCCGGACAGAGGTCGGCCTTGTTGAGGACGACCACCGGCAGCGCGCCGCTCGACCATGCCGCACCAAGGTAGCGCTCGAGGCGGCGCATGTTGAAGTCGCCCGGCAAGGCCATGACGATGAAGACTGTGTCGACGTTGGCCGCCAGCACCTGCACGTCGACGCCCTCGCCGGGGGCGTGGCGGACGAACGCCGTGCGTCGCTCGAGGATGGCGGCGATGCGGGGACCGGGCCCCGGCTCATCGTCGGAGGCGGCCTCCAGCGCCACCCAGTCGCCGACCGCCGGCAGATCGCGAGCATCGGTCGCGGCACGGAGCAGGCTGGGGACGACCGTCGTCAAGCGCTCGCCGTCGGCCGAGCCGACCACGTAGGCCCCGAACGTCGCCGTCAGGACGCGACCCGGCATGCGGCCCTCAGCGGCATGTGGCGCGAAGGCCTGCGCGCGGCCGGCATCCCAGCCCCAAGCCGTGAGGTGGTGATCGGTGAGGTTCATCACCCGACTCGCTTCAGCTTGCCCGTCCGCTTGGCATAGCGCTCGGCCAGGCCGAAGACGCGCACGCCCAGCGGGATGAACACGACGGCCATGACCAGCAGCGGCCAGATGTCGCCGACGAGCGATGTGACCGGCGTGCCGTCGATGAGCCCCCGGCGCACGCCGTCGAGGATGTAGGTGGCCGGCGAGAAGCGGGCCAGGACCTGCATCCAGTCGGGCAGGATCTCGACCGAGTAGTAGACGCCGCTCACGAGCAGCAGCAGCGACTGCAGGACGAAGGTCATCTGCGCGCCACGCTCCACGTAGAGCAGCGGGAGCACGGCCGCCATCATGCCGATGCCCACGAACGAGAGCGAGCCGACGGCCATGAAGACCGCGGCCGTGAGGAAGTCAGCGTGCGACAGGTCGAGCCCGAAGAAGGCGACCAGGACGGCCAGGATGACCGCCGTGCTCACCAGCCCGTAGAGGATGGCGTAGAGCGTCGAGCCCAGGAGCTGGGAGGTGCGCCGAACGGGCGCCATCATGGTGTACTCGAGCGTGCCCTCCCAGCGCTCCCAGGCGATCGTCTCGGCGATGAAGCTGAAGACGACCGAGAGGTAGTTCCAGAAGATCGCGCCGATCATCAGCGACAGGATCAGGCGCGGGTCGCCCTGCTCCTTGCCGATGAGCGTGATCGAGAGCGCTCCGGCCAGGGCGTAGACGAGGAATGCGGCCTCCCAGCCCCAGTAGCGCTTGGTGAGGTTGAAGTTCCGTTCGACGAAGGCGTAGCTCGCCTTCAGCTCGCGGCCCATGGCGCTCATGTCGGGTCTCCCATGCGGTCAGCCCGGGTCGGCCGCGAGGCGCGACCCGAGCCGGACCATCGAGTGGCCGAGGCGCCGCCGGAGAGACGGCTGCGGTCGGCTCCGGGCTTGGTGGGTGAGATGGCGCCGGGCCTCCGCGGCCCGGCGCAGGTCGTCGATGCGGCGCTCGTGGAGGCGCCGCACCAGGCGGTCGTCGTGGACGAACACGGTTCGGCTCCTTTCGGTCAGTCGTCGTCCGGCTCGGCCTCCTCGACGTCGTCGTCGAGGGAGCGGCCGGTGAAGGTCATGAAGACGCTCTGGAGCGTCGGTGGCATGCCCAGCTCGTTGGCGACCCGGGCCTTCAGCTCGGCCGGCGTGCCCTCGGCCACGACGCGTCCCCGATCGAGGATCGCGAGGTGGTCGCAGAGGCGGTCGGCCTCGTCCATGTCGTGCGTGGTGAGCACGATCGTCGCGTCGTGCGTCGATCGGAGCTCCTCGATGAAGGTCTGCACGTCGAGCTTGGAACGGGGGTCGAGCCCCGTCGTCGGCTCGTCCAGCAGGAGAAGGGTCGGGCTGGTCAGCAGCGCCCGCGCGATGGCGACCTTCTGCTGCATCCCCCGGCTCATCTGTTCGAGGGGCCGGTCGAGGCGGGTCTCGGCGATGCCGAGTCGCGCCAGGATGCGCACCGCCTCGCCGCGTGCCACGGACGGCGCGATGCCGTACAGGCGGGCGGCGTATACGAGGTTCTCGGCTGGTGAGAGCTTCTTGAAGAAGGCCGCATCCGCGCTGACGCGGTTGATCAGCCGCTTGACGGCCATCTCGTCGCGCTCGACGTCGAGACCGAAGATCTCGATGCGTCCCGCATCCAGCGTCAGCAGCGTGCTGATGAGCCGGATCAGGGTGGACTTGCCGCCGCCGTTGGCGCCGAGGATGCCCAGGATGCCACCCCGCTCCACGCGGAGCGTGACGTCGTCCACGGCCACGACGGGCCGCTTGTGGCGGCCGACGACGAAGGTCTTGGTGACGTGGTCGATGCGCAGCGCCGGTAGGCCGGAGGCGACCGCGGGGGACGCATCGTCCGGGCCGCACTCGGCGCGGCGAGCGGCGTCCGGCGTGACGGCCGGGGCGAGCTCCGTCCGGCGGGGCTCCAGGATGATGCTCACGGGTCGTGCTCCTTGGTGGGTGCGATCGAGTCGAACGAGGTGGACGGGCCCCCGCGAAGGCGGGACGTTCGGCTTTCGATGGCACCCCGCAGGGAGCGGGGCAACAAAAAAGCCGGGGGGCCGATCCGGGCCCTCCGGCTCCAGCGTCCTGGCGGCTTGGCCGCCTGTCGCTAGGTCGTGAAGGGCACAGATCTCCCGCTGTCGGCGGCGCCGAGAGGCGCGGCCGTCCGCAGCCGGAAGGCCACGGCGCTGGAGCGGAAGTTGGGCGACATCTGTGCTGACGACTCCTTTCCCGGCGCGCGGCTGGCGCGCCGCCGGCAGGATAGGTGAGCGGGCGGTCGGATGTCAACCAGCTGTGCGCATCCTTGTGGACGGCCAGCTGTGCGCATCCTGTTGATGGGCTGAGCGCATCCTGCTGTGCGCATCCTGTGCGCATCCGTGTTGGTGTGCGCATCCTGTCGGATCTCGCGCCGGCGTCGCGCCGCGCTGCCGCATGCCAGCCGGTCATGCGGGCGGCCGAACCCACGCTCATCTACGGCTCGATGAGGACCCATCGCAGGGCGGTCGAGCGCGGAATCGAGGGCTCGGATGCCCCGGGGGCATACGGCTGGCCGGGGCATACCCGGTGGTGGAGAGTGGGACAGCGGGGCGTACAACGTGCGCGGCGATCGCCCCGCCATGCCCTGCCGTCGCGGGCGGACCCGGACGGGGTCAGGCCGCGCGGTGTCGGCAAGTTGACACTCCGCACGTCGGCACGGAGTCGGTATGCGCCCTGCCGATGCGCCTACACTTCGTCTCGTACCCGATCGCCACACGGCGAGGGACACATCGCCGAGCGGCGACGGACATGCGGAGACGACCATGCGCGAGCAGGCCATCCAATTCGTAGGCGAGCCGGGAGCCGGCGGCATCGCCGCGACCGTCGACGCGGCCGAGGCGGAGCGCCTTCTCGCCCTGCTCGGGGGTACGGGGCAGATCGAGATCGGCCTGGCGGCCGAGGACGAAGACGATGTCGAGGGCCACCTCTTCGGTGCCGGCGCCATCGTCAGACTCATCGTCCGCCGTCCCGACGGCGACGATGTCGAGGGGCACACCCTCACGCTGCGCTTCCCCACGGCGGCGGAAGCAGCCAGGTTCAAGACGAAGGTGCTTGCCGGCGGTCTGCTGGTCGGTACGCTCATCGCCCCGGCGGCCGGGCTGGCCGGCACGCAGGCGCAGGCGGCGAGCCTCGCCGACGCGAACGTGGGCGAGGCGCCGGCGGCGACGGTCCAGTTCCAGGCGCCGATCTTCCACGACGACAAGCTGCAGATCGTGCTGCCCGACGATGCGGCGAGTGGTGGCAGCGGCGAGAATAACCAGATGGGTTCGGCCGTCGCCTGGATGACGCGAACCGACAGCAGCCGCTGATCGGGCCTGGCCCGGTCAAGACCCCGGCACGTGCCGTACACGGCGGTCGCCTCGTGCGACCGCCGTTTCGCATGACCGGCTCCGTCCGCGTTCCCTCGCCCCCGCGCTCGATCGTCGGCTGGATCGCGGCCGGGGCCCTCGATGCGAACCTGGCGGCCGTCGTCTGGCTGCTCGCCGAGGGCGGGGTCCCGGTCGTCGTCGCCGGTGCGCCGGGCAGCGGCCGCTCGGCGCTACTGGGCGCCATCCGCGAGCTGGCCGGTACGCGCAGTCGGCCAGCGCTGCCATCGCGCCTGCCGGGGATCGTCGAGGGGCGCTCGCTCGAGGAGGTCCAGGCGCACTTCGCGGAGTCACCACTCGGCGCCAGCGAGGACGAGTTGCGCGGCCTCGGCGTCGTCCTCGTGCTCGAGGTCGCGGCGACCGGGCGGCGGCACGTGGTCGCCGCACACTACGTGCGACCCATTGAGCGCGACGGCCAGGGACACGTGCAGCGCCGGCCGCCGGCGCTGCTCGCGGCGTGGGATGCGGCGCGCGACGCCTTCGACGACTACGCCTGGGGGATCGTCACCGAACTCGCCGCGCGCGTCGGCCGCGAGCCTGCCGAGTTCGACCGTGAGCGGACGCAGCGGGCGACGCATCTGGCAGGCCTCGTCGCCACCCTGCACTGACCGGGTGCGGCCGCGGAGCGGTAGGATTCGGGCGAAGTCGATCCCGCGCCATCTCCGCGCCGCCCTCCGAGGAGGCCCTCCGATGCCTCAGCCGATCGTCGCCGCCTCCGCGTCCGAGCTCCTCGGGCTCCTCAGCGGCATCGCTCACCTGGACGGGGAGCGGCTCGTCCTCGACGACGCGGCCGCGTTGCGGGGTCGTGGCATCCGCGACGTCGTCTGGACCGCGACGTTCAGCGCGGACGAGGGGGCCCGGGAGGCGGCGCGCTGGATCGTCTGGGAGGCGTCGCAAGCGCTCGGCTGCCACTCGGCGAGCATCCACGAGCTGTACATGGCGCGTGGGCGCGGCGAGGTCGGTGGCTTCACCGTGCCCGCCATCAACCTGCGCACGCAGGTCTACGACATGGCCGCCGCCATCTTCCGGGCGGCCGCCGCGCGCGAGGTCGGGACGGTCATCCTGGAGCTGGCCCGGAGCGAGCAGGAGTACACCTTCCAGCGGCCGGGCGAATACATCACCGGCGCGCTCGCCGGTGCCATCGCCGCCGGCTGGTCATCGCCCGTCTTCGTCCAGGGCGACCACTACCAGTTCAACGCCAGGAAGTACGTCGCCGACCCGGAAGCGACGACCGACGGCGTGCGGAAGCTCGCGCGCGAGGCCGTGGCCTGCGGGTACGGCAACATCGACATCGACAGCTCCACCCTCGTCGACCTCTCCTTTCCGACGGTGGACGAACAGCAGCGCGTCAACTACCAGCGCGCGGCCGAGCTCTCGGCGCTCATCCGATCCGTGGAGCCTGCAGGGCTGACCATCAGCATCGGCGGGGAGATCGGCGAGGTGGGCAAGGAGAACTCCACCGAGGCGGAGCTGCGGACCTACCTCGACGGGTACCGGCTCGAGCTCGACCGGCTCGCGGGCGCCGGCGCGATCGGCCTGAGCAAGGTCAGCGTGCAGACCGGCACGAGCCACGGCGGCATCCCGCTACCGGGCGGGGGCGTGGCCGCGGTCAAGCTCGACTTCGGGACGCTCGAGCGCCTCTCCGCGGTGGCGCGCGAGTACGGCCTCGCGGGCGCCGTGCAGCACGGTGCGTCGACGCTGCCCGACGAGCTCTTCCACCGCTTCCCGGCCGTGCAAACGGCGGAGGTGCACCTCGCCACGGGCTTCCAGAACCTGCTCTACGAGCACCCGGCCTTCCCCGCCGACCTGCACCGCGAGATCGACGGCTGGTGCGGTGCGAATTGCGCGGAGGAGCGCAGGGAGGGCGAGAGCGAGACGCAGTTCATCTACAAGACGCGCAAGAAGGCCCTCGGGCCCTACAAGCGGACGCTGTGGGAGCTGACGACCAGGGACGAGATCATCGCTGCGCAGGAGGCCAAGATCGGCTTCCTGATGGACCAGCTCGCGGTCGGGGGCACGGCGGCGCTCGTCGCGCGCTACGTGCGGCCGCTGGCCATCTCCCGACCCCTGCCGGAGAGCCTGCGCGGCGCCTCAGTGGCGCAGGGGTGAGCGGCCCGGGTCAGGCGGCCGCGGCTTCCAGCGAGTCGACGAGGATGCCCAGCGCCCGGTCCACCTCGCCCGGGGTGGTCACCAGCGGCGGGATGATCCGAACTACCTGGGCATAGGAGCCGGCCGAAAGAACGATCAGGTCGCGCTCGAGGGCCGCCGCCAGCACGCGCTTCACGACGTCCGGATCGGGCACGCGGCCGTCGCCCTGGCCTGGCCGAACGAACTCGAGGCCGACCATGCACCCCAGTCCCCGTACGTCGCCCAGCGAGGGGAAGCGGCCCTGGGCCGTGCGTAGGCCGTCGAGCAGCTGCCGGCCCCGAGCAGCGGCGTTGGCGACCAGCCCCTCGTCTTCGATCACGTCGAGCGTCGCGTTGGCGGCGGCGCAGGAGACGACGTTGCCGCCGTACGTGCCGCCGTGCGCGCCCGGCGCCCAGCGCTCGAGCAGCTCACGCCGCGCGAGGATGCCGGACAACGGCAGCCCCGAGGCGATGCCCTTGGCCATGACCAGGATGTCCGGCTCGACGTCCCAGTGGCGGAGCGCGAACAGCTCGCCGGTGCGCCCGAAGCCGGTCTGCACCTCGTCGGCGATGAGCAGGATGCCGTGCCGGCGTGTGATCTCGCGCAGCCGCGGCAGGAACGTCGGGGGCGGCACGACATAGCCGCCCTCGCCCAGCACCGGCTCGACGATGACCGCCGCCACGCGCTCGGGGAAGATCAGCTGGTGGAATAGCAGATCGAGCCCCTCCTCCCAATCGCAGTTGCAGGCCTCGATGGGGTGCGGCCCGCCGGCCGCCCGGTAGCAGTACGGGAAGTCGGCGTGGTAGACCGATCCGGGCAGCGGCTCGAAGTGGCCGCGGTAGATGTTCTTCGCGCTCGTCAGCGCCATCGTCTGCGCGGTGCGGCCGTGGAAGCCGCCGCGGAAGGCGATGATCGCGGCTCGGCCGGTGGCGACCCGCGCCAGTTTGACGGCCGCCTCGACGGCTTCCGCCCCGGAGTTGGAGAGAAAGGCGCCCCACGGCCCTCCGGGCATCAGGCTGCGCAGCCGCTCGTAGAGGCGCAGGCCCGGTTCGTGGAAGACGATGTTCTGTTGCCCGTGCAGCAGCTTCGCGGCCTGCGCCTGGACGGCGGCCACGACGCGCGGGTGGGCGTGGCCGGTGTTCGTGACACCGATGCCCGAGCTGTAGTCGAGATAGCGGCGGCCATCCTTCGCGATGAGCCAGGAACCCTCGCCGCGCTCGACGTCGATGTGGGTCACGCGGCCCCAGACGGCGGGCACGACGCCGTGGTCGGGGAGGGCGACTGGCGTGGTGGAGAGAGTCATCGGATCACCTTGCTCCTACGTGCGGGGTCGGCGTCGATCACTCCGTCACCCGGCGCGGCGCCAGCGCTTCCATCGCCCGGCGCCGGCCGAGGAAGGAGGAGATGGCGATGAGCGCGACCGGGATGATGAAGATGACCGTCCCGATGACGTTGACCTGCGGTGGCAGGTTGTTGCGGATGGTGCCCCAGATCCAGACGGGGAACGTGTTGGTCGTGCCGGACGTGAAGTTGGTCACCACGAAGTCGTCGATGGAGAGCGAGAAAGCCAGCAGGCCGCCGGCCAGGATGCCCGGGAAGATGAGCGGGAAGGTGACCCTCCAGAAGGTCGTCCATTCGTTCGCCCCGAGGTCGGCCGCGGCTTCCTCGAGGTGGCGGTCGAAGCCCTGGATACGCGCGCGCACGGTGACCACCACGAAGCTGATGTTGAACATGATGTGGGCGATGACGATCGTCCGCAGCCCGAGCGGGTAGAAGATGCCCTCGGGGATGAGGCTCTTGAACGGTTCCAGGCTGGCCGAGGCCACGAAGAGCGTCAGCAGGCTGGCCCCCAGCACGATCTCCGGCGTGGCCATGGGGATGAAGATGAAGAGGTTCGTGGCGGAGCGTGCCCGGAACGCGTAGCGCGTCAGGGCCAGGGCGATGAGCGTCCCGAGCACCGTGGAGGCGAGGGTCGCGATGACCGCCACGAGGATGCTGTTCCCGAGTGCCACGGCGAGGCCGGGGCGAGCCAGCGGGTTGGCCCAGGCGTCGAGCGAGAACTCGTGCCAGACGAAGTTGAACTTGCCCACCGGGTCGTTGAACGAGAAGGCGATCATGACCACGATGGGCACCATCAGGTAGGCGATGGCCAGTGCCGTGAACGCGGGCAGGATCCCGCGGTCGACAGCCTGCGCCAGCCGCCTGGCCCTCATGCCCGGCCCCCGGTGAGCTCCTCGGTTCCCAGCACCTTCGCGTACAGCGCGATGGCCAGCAGGATGGCGCCCATGAGGATGAACGAGAGCGCGCTCGCCACCGGGTAGTCGGTCTGGAACAGGTAGCGGTTCTGGATGACGTTGCCGATCATCTGGTTGTTCGGGCTCACGCCCAGGAGGTCGGCGTTCACGTAGTCGCCGACGGCGGGGATGAAGGTCAGGATCGAGGCGGCGAAGACGCCCGGCAGGGACAGCGGGAAGACGACCCGCACGAACGCCTCGGTCACCAGGAAGTGGGCAACGAGGCCACCGAGCAGCGCGCCCACCAGCGCGGCGCCGCCGGCGGCGACCAGGCCGGAAGGGTCGCCCGGGTCCGCATAGCGCAGCCCGACCATGAGCGCGATGGCCAACGCGCCGCCGAGGGCGGCGCCGATGGCGGTCCCGCGCGGTCGCCAGGGACCCGCGTAGAGGTCCCGGGCCGCCTCGATGAGCCGGATGTCGACCTTCTCCAGGGACACGTAGAGCGGCAGCACCATGAAGGGCAGCAGCTGGTAGGTGAGCCCCGAGACCACGGCCAGCGGCGTGCCCATCACGCTGAAGTTCGCCGGCACGAGGTGCAGCGCGTCGCGCACGACGGCGAGGAACGGCCCGTCGTTGCCCAGGATGACCTTCCACGAGATGGTGCGGATGAGGAAGCTGGTGAAGAAGGGCGCGATGACCAGGAAGAGCAGCAGGTTCTTGTAGCGCCCGCCACGGAAGGCGATGGCGTAGGCCAGCGGGTAGCCGATGGCGAAGCAGAGGGTCGTGGCCAACGCGCCGAAGACGAGCGAGTTGCGCACGTTGTCCTGGAACTTGACCACGACCTCGGGGTAGTTGCCGATCGCCCACACGTCGGGCGGCTGGACGATGCCCGTGTTGACCGTCCCCTCGGAGATCGAGAAGAGGATCATGGGCACCATGGGCACGACGAAGAAGGCGACGAGCCAGAGCAAGCCCGGCGCCATCAGCACGTACGGCACGGCCCAGCGATAGCGGTGGACGAGGCGACCGATCACCGCTCGTCGCTCTGGGCTCCCGGGTCGGTTCGGGCGCCTATGCGCCCTCGAGGTCGGAGGCGAGCTCGCTGACGGCGAGGTCGTCTTCGTCGCTCAGCGCGGGCTGGGCGTACTGCTTCTCCACCACCTGGGCCGGCGGGAAGAGGAGGGGGTTGGCGCCGGCCTCCGGATCGAGGGCGAGGATGGCCTCCTCGACGCCCGCCACCGGCGAGATGTAGTAGATCCAGTTGGCCAGGGCGGCAGCCCGGTCCACGTCGTAGACCCAGTCGATCATCGCTTCCGCGGCGCGCTTGTGGACGGCGCCCTTGGGGATGACCATGTTGTCGGTCCAGATGATCGAGCCCTCGGAGGCGTAGACGAAGCGGTCGTCCGGACCACCAGACGAAGCCAGGTCGCCCGACCAGACGATGGCCACCCAGGTGTCCCCGCTGCCGAAGTCCTGGAGATACTCGTTGCCGGTGAAGCCGCGGATGTGGCCGCTGTCCACGTACGGCTTCAGGAAGTCGTGGATCTTCTGGGCGTCGGCGACGGTCATCTGGTCGGGCGTCGTGGTCAGCTTGCCCTGCTGGCGCAGCAGCAGGTGGATCATCGCGAACGAGTCCTGGTAGCCCGACAGGAGCGTGACCTTGCCCGCGAAGGCCGGGTCGAACAGGTCGCCCAGCGAGGTGAGGTCGCGACCGGTGCTGACGCGGTTGTAGCCGACGCCGTCGGCGCCCGACTGCCAGGGGTAATGGAACTTCTGGTCCGGGTCCCAGGCCAGGCCACGCAGCGCGCCGCGCAGGTTCGCCGCGGCGGTGGGCACGTTGGCCGGGTCGATCTCGTCGAGCCACCCCTTGCGCACGAGCCGCGCAGCCATGTAGTCGGTCAGGACCATCAGGTCCCAGCCCGTGTCGAGGCCCGCGTCGAGTGCCTGGGTGATGGTGGCCACGAAGTCCTCGTTGGCCTGGATGTCCTCGACGTAGTTGACTTCGATGCCGTACTCGGCCTTGAACGCCTCCAGCGTGGGTGAGCTGGTCTCGTCCTCCGTGAGGTCGATGTAGGCGGGCCAGTTGGCGAAGTTCAGGGGGCCCTCGATCGGGACCTCGGCGACCGTCGGCTCGACCGTCGGCCCGACGGTCGAGCTGCCGCCCGGCGTCGGCTCCTCGGTGGCCGTGCCGCCGCCGCCGCAGGCCGCCAGGAAGGCGGCCGCGCCCGCCACGGCCGAACCCTGCAACAGGCGCCGCCGGCTGATCGGCGCCTGCAACGCGCTCAGGGTGTTGAGTTCTTCCATCGGATCCTCCTCCTCGCCGTCCCCGGGGTCCGGGCTACGACGCCTCCTCCTGGGCCGACGTCTCCCCGCCGCCGACGACGAACGTGTGGTCAGGCGACCAGCCGAGCTGGACCGTCTCACCCTGCCGATAGAGCGAATCGTGTGCGGTGTGGCTCACATTCTGCTCGTAGACCGTGACCTTTTCTCCACCGCGCAGCTCGGCGATGTACTGCGTGCTCACCCCGAGGTAGCTGGCGTCCCGCACGACGCCTTCGACGAGGTTGCTGCCGGCCGGCGCGTCCTCGACACGCTCGAAGAGCCGGATCTTCTCGGGGCGTACCCCGATCTCGAGGCGGTTCGCGCCGGGCACCAGCGCCCGCGGGACGCGCAGCGGCGTGCGGTCGGCGAGGCGCACCACGGCGTAGCCGTCGGCGCTGCCGTCGGGATCGACCTGCAGCAGGTTGCAGATGCCCAGGAAGCTGGCCACGAAGCGGGTCCGCGGCCGCTCGTAGAGTTCCTCCGGCTGGCCCAGCTGCTCGTAGCGCCCCTTGTGCATGACGGCGATGCGATCCGACATCGTCATCGCCTCCTCCTGGTCATGGGTCACGTAGATGAACGTGATCCCGACCTCCTGCTGGATGCGCTTGAGCTCGACCTGCATCTGCTTGCGCAGCTTCAGGTCGAGGGCGCCGAGCGGCTCGTCGAGGAGGAGCACCGCCGGCCGGTTGATGAGGGCGCGTGCTAGCGCCACGCGCTGTGCCTGGCCGCCGGAGATCTGGTTCGGCTTGCGCTTCTCGAAGCCGGGCAGCTCGACGAGCTCCAGCATCTCCGTCACGCGCTGCCTGATCGTCGCGTCGGCGACCCTGCGTCGGCGCAGGCCAAAGGCGACGTTCTCGAAGATCGACAGGTGCGGGAAGAGGGCGTAGTTCTGGAAGACGGTGTTGACGTTGCGCTGGTAGGGCGGCAGCCAGGTCACGTCCTCGCCCTGCAGCTCGATGAGGCCGCTCGTCGGCTGCTCGAAGCCGCCGATCATGCGCAACGTCGTCGTCTTGCCACATCCCGATGGACCGAGGAGTGAGAAGAACTCCCCGTCCTGCACCTCGAGGTCGATGTGGTCGACGGCGTTGAAGTCGCCGAACGACTTGGTCACGTCGACGAGGCGGACGTCGATGGCGGACACGGCCTGCGGGGGCTCCTCTGCCGGGGGTGGTGGCGCAGTATACGAACGGCCCGAAACGAGTGTCAATTCGCGGCCTCAGGCGGCGCGAGTGTGCGAATCTCGCACGATCGGGCCTCCGGGTGATGCCGTTTCGCAGCGGGATGTCGCTCGTTCCCGCGCGACCGTGGCTTCCCGACCGGCGCGCGGCACATCCGGCCCGGGCGGATTAGGATTGTGACGCTCAGACCGTCACAATCCCCGGCCGGCCCGACCACATGATGAAGGGACTTGATCGCCCATGACCGCCATCAGCGAGGCCGCCGTCCATGACGCCCTGCGCACCGTGCAGGAGCCCGAACTCGGCGGTGATCTCGTCTCGCGCGGCATGGTCAAATCGATCGCGGTGGACGCCGACCACGTGGCGTTGACCATCGAGCTGACCACGCCCGCCTGTCCCCTCAAGGACGAGATCACCGATCGCATCCGCGCAGCCCTGACGCCGCTGGGCGTCGGCGCCGTGGACGTGGAGTGGACCGCCGCGGTGCGCCGGGCGTCGCCCCAGGCCGCTCAGCAGCTCGTGCCGGGCGTGAAGAACATCATCGCCGTCGCATCGGGCAAGGGCGGCGTGGGCAAGACGACCGTGAGCGCCAACCTCGCCGTCGCCCTGGCCATGGAGGGGGCTTCTGTCGGCCTCCTCGACGCCGACATCACCGGGCCGAACGTGCCGCTCATGATGGGCGTGGAGGGTCAGCCGCGGGCGACCGCCGACAACAGGATCCTGCCCCTCGAGCGCTACGGCGTGAAGGTCATCTCCATCCAGTTCTTCGTGCCCGAGGGCCAGCCGATCGTGTGGCGCGGACCGCTCGTCGGCGGCGCCATCCAGCAGTTCCTGCGCGACGTGGAATGGGGCGAGCTGGACTACCTCGTCGTGGACCTGCCGCCGGGCACCTCGGACGCGCAGCTGACGCTGGCCCAGGCCGTGCCGATCAGCGGCACGCTCCTGGTGACCACGCCCCAGGACGTGGCCATCGCCGACGTCGAGAAGGCACTCGCGATGTTCAAGCGCATGAGCGTGCCCGTGCTGGGCATCGTCGAGAACATGAGCACCTTCGTCTGCGCCCACTGCGGCGAGGTGACCGAGATCTTCGGGCGGGACGGCGGCGAGCGCTTCGCGAAGCGCCACGAGATCGAGTACTTCGGGTCCATCCCGCTCGACATCCGCGTCCGCCAGGGCGGCGACGCCGGTGTGCCGGCCGTCGCGCAGCGAGACCCGGGGCCCGCCGCGGAGGTCATGCGCCAGCTGGCGCGCACCGTGGCCGCGCGCATGAGCGTTCGCGCCGCGCGCCAGGCGCCGGTGCTCTCGATCAGCTAGCGCGCCCCTTCGGCGCGCCGTCCCCGAGGCGTCGCCACAACTCGGCGGCTGCGGCCAGCGCCGCCCGGCGGCGTCCCTGGTCGCCGGTCAGGAAGGCCGTTCGCGTCGTCCGCGCCACGAGCCCCTCGATGTCCGTGGCGATCGTCACGGCCATGTCACCGGCGCGCTCGCGGGCCCGGACGGCCAGCCCGATCTCGACCCCGGCGATCTCGCGCACGCGGCGCGCGTACGCCGCCATGTCGCGGTGACGGCGGGCCAGGGGCGTGGTCGGCGCCAGCGTCTCGGCGAAGAGCAGCCACGGCGCTGCGCCGAGCAGCCCTCCCAGCTGCCCGCCGGTGCCGATCTCGACCAGCGCCAGGCTTCGGCCCGCGAGACGGGCGCCGATGGCATCGGACCAGGTCTCGTCGCCGCGGGCGAACAGGTACGGCGCGAGGAGTGGCCCCATCTCGGCGATGGCCCGGTCCACCAACGCGGCCGCGGCCGGACCGTCGGCGGCGGTGGCGCTGACGCGCAGGTCCACCGCGTCGTGTCGCGCATAGGTCGCCACCTGCGGGTTGGCGGTCCGCAGGCGCGCCTCCCCCAGCAGGTCGGCCAGGGCCGACTCGCCGATGCCGGCCAGCCTCAGCGTGGCGGCGGCACGGTCCACGCCGACACCACGAGTGCCAAGCCGCGGCCGAACTTCATTCCGCCACATCGGGGTCATTTCTCGCGGGGGTCCGGGGAGGGCTACCACCACCCGACCGTCCGGCCGGTCCACCCACCAGCCGGGCGCGGTGCCGACCGGGTTGGGCAGAGCCCGGGCGCTCGGGATGAGCCAGGCCTGCTTGCGGTTGCTGGGCGGCATCTCGAGGCCGCGTCGCGTGTACAGGTCGCGCAGCCAGGCCTCGAGCCCCGCATCCACGGTCGGTGCCTCGCCGCAGGCGGCGGCGATGGCCTCGCGGGTGAGGTCGTCCGGGGTCGGGCCGAGCCCGCCGGTCATGACCACGATGTCGGCGGCGGCGAGGGCGTCGGAGATGCCGGCCGTCACGGCAGCCAGGTCGTCGGGCAGGGCGGCCAGACGCAGGACCTCCACGCCCAGCGCGGTCAGCTCGCGGGCAAGGTCGCCGCCGTTCGTGTCGCGCGTCTCACCGACGGTCAGCTCCGTCCCCACGGCGAGCAGGATGGCGGTCGTGAGGCGGCGCTCGGTCATGCCGCTGACGGTAGCGCACCGGGGCGGGCTGGGCGACGCGGCGGTCGTTGTTGACGTCGCTCGGCCAGTGTGGTAGCACTCTCCTATCGAGAGTGCTAACCGCCTGACGGGCGGCCGCGAGATGGAGTCAGCCCGAGGAGGTTCCCATGGCCAAGCTCATCACCTACGACGAAGAGGCGCGCCACGCGATGAAGCGGGGCATCGACGCCCTGTCCGCGGCGGTGGTCACGACGCTCGGCCCCAAGGGCCGCAATGTCGCGCTGGACAAGAAGTACGGCGCGCCCACGGTCACCCACGACGGCGTGACGGTGGCCCGCGACATCGAGCTGGACGATCCCTTCGAGAACATGGGCGCGCAGCTCCTCAAGGAGGCGGCCACCAAGACCGAGGATGATGCCGGCGACGGCACGACGACCGCCACGCTGCTGGCCCAGGCGATCATCCACGAGGGCCTCAGGAACGTCGCCGCGGGTGCCAACCCGATGCAGATGAAGACCGGCGTCGAGAAGGCGACGGCGGTCGCGGTCAAGGCCATCAAGGATGCGGCCACGCCGGTCAAGGGCCACGACGACGTGGCCCAGGTGGCCACCATCAGCGCGGCCGATGCGGAGATCGGCAACCTCATCGCCGAGGTCATGGACAAGGTCGGCAAGGATGGCGTCATCACCGTCGAAGAGTCGAAGACGCTGGCCTTCGAGACCGAGTACGTCGAGGGCATGCAGTTCGACCGGGGCTACCTCTCGCCCTACTTCGTGACCGACACCCATCGCATGGAGTCGGTCCTCGAGGAGCCCTACATCCTCATCACCGACAAGAAGATCAGCGCCATCGCGGACATCCTGCCGACGCTCGAGAAGGTCATCGGAGCCGGCAAGAAGGAGCTGCTCATCGTCGCCGAGGACGTCGACGGGGAGGCGCTGGCGACGCTCGTCGTGAACAAGCTGCGTGGCATCGTCAGCGTGCTGGCCGTGAAGGCGCCGGGCTTCGGCGATCGGCGCAAGGAGATGCTGCGCGACGTCGCCGTCCTGACCGGCGGGCAGGTCATCAGCGAGGAGCTGGGCAAGAAGCTGGACTCCGCACAGCTGGCGGACCTCGGACAGGCGAGGCGGGTGGTGGCCACGAAGGACGAGACGACGATCGTCGAGGGCCGGGGCGCGCCGGCCGAGATCGAGGGCCGCATGAAGCAGATCAAGGCCCAGATCGAGGAGACCACCTCCGACTACGACAAGGAGAAGCTCCAGGAGCGGCTGGCCAAGCTGGCCGGCGGGGTGGCCATCATCAAGGTCGGTGCCGGCACGGAGGTCGAGCTCAAGGAGAAGAAGCACCGCGTCGAGGACGCCCTCTCGGCCACGCGCGCCGCGGTCGAGGAGGGGATCGTGCCCGGCGGCGGGGTGGTCCTGCTCCACGCTCAGAAGGCGCTCGGAGAGCTGAAGCTCGAGGGGGACGCAGGGGTCGGCGTCAGCATCGTCCGCCGTGCGCTCGAGGAGCCGCTGCGGCAGATCGCCGAGAACGCCGGGCTGGACGGCTCGGTCGTGCTGGAGAACGTGCGCCGGCTGCAGAAGGAGCGCAAGGACCCCAACCTCGGCTACGACGTCATGGCCGGCGAGTACGTGAACATGCTCAAGCGGGGCATCGTCGACCCGGCCAAGGTGACCCACTCGGCGCTCGAGAATGCCGCCTCGATCGCGGCCATGGTGCTGACCACCGAGGCCATGATCACGGACAAGCCGGAGCCGAAGAAGGCCGGCGCGCCGATGCCGGGCGGCGGGATGGACGACTTCTAAGCGGGCGGGCCCGAGCCGCCCCCGGACGAGGCCGGACCATCGGGGGGTCGTCGACGCGTGGCGCGCAGGGCGTATGCTCGGGCCGCGCCTGGACTCGGGCGAGCGACCCGGGCCGGCGTGGAGAGCGGGTGCGCGCGATGACGCAGGCCTTCGAGCCGATCGGTTTCGCCGCCTTCGACCGCCTGGCGGCCCTGTTCCGCGCGACCCGCGGCGTCCTCGATGCCGCGTTCCGTGGAGCCGAGCTGCCGGCCGGCGCGGCGGACCTCATCGCCGACGCGGCCCTGCCCCACGTCGAGGCCATGGCCTCCGGCCTGCGCATCACGCTCGAGGCGGACGACGCGGACCTCGATGAGCTGCGCGACCTGTTGCTGGCCGGCGGCTTCGGCCCGTTACCCGACGCGAGCGCGCCCGAGGCGCGGGCCGCGCTCATCGAGGCGCTCCAGGCGCGAAGCGGCGTGGGCGGCGTGCGCGAGCTCGTCCCGGCGCCGTCCGAGCCGCTCACGGCCGTCGGCCACGCCCGCCTGGTGTTCGCGTTCCTGCCGCGCACGCCGCCCGCTGCCGTCCACTTCCCGGCCGGCCGTCGCACCTACGCGGACATCCCCGTCCCACGCTCGGCGGGCGAGTACGCGATGCGCATCGAGGAGCTGGAGCGCGAGCTGTGGTCGGTCGCGGTGGGCCGCGGTCCGCGCGACCCGCACGGCGCCTACCGGCGCACGTACGGCTTCTTCGACACGGCCGAGCGCCTTGCCGTGGAGGGCCTGCGGCCGACTGGGTGACGCTGCCCCGGCCGAATGGCACTGTGAGGGGTCCCCGGCGCCGCTGGTATCCTTCGGCCGCCATGACCGCCCCCGAACCCGACCGCAAGCGACCCGGCCTGCGCGAGCAGATGCGGCGCACGCGCGCGGCGGCGATGGCGCTGGCGACCACCCACCTGGAGCTGCTCAAGGCCGAGCTGGCCGGTATCGGCGCGGAGATCAAGTGGATCGCCGCCCTCGTCGGCGGCATCGTCGCCCTCCTCCTCTTCGCCCTGAGCCTCCTCGCCATCGGGGGCGTCCTCTTCCTCGGGGAGTGGCTCTTCGGCTCGATCGGCTGGGGCATCCTGCACGGGCTGCTGCTCTCGATCGGCGGCATCGTCGCCATGGCCTTGCTGATCCTCGACGTGCCCCGGATACTGGTGACGCGGAGCCTCCTGTGGGCGCTCGTCAGCGGCGCGTCCGTGAGCGTGGGCCTAGGGCTGAACCTTGCCCGCGAAGCCGCCACGCGCGGGGCGGACTTCGTGATCGCCAACGTGGTCGCCAACCTCGACCCCGCCTGGGCGCCGGCCGTGGTGGCCGGCGTCGCCGTCGGCGTCGTGCTGGGCATCGTCGGGGCGGTGGTCGGAGCGCGAGGCGGCGGCCGCAGGGCTGTGGGCGGACTGGTCCTCGGCCTCGTCGTCGGGGCGCTGGTCGGCGCCTTCCTCGGGGGCGCGACCTTCGAGGGGCGGGTGGGCGTGGCGCTTGGCGTGACGGTCGGCGCGGTTGCGTGGTCGGCGCTGATGGGTGTCGGGGCGGCGCGCTCGGGCATCGACCCCGCGGCGCGCTTCGGGAAGCTGTGGCCCCGTGAGACCTACGAGACGGCCCTCGGGACGAAAGCCTGGTTGGAGCAGGAATGGACGAAGCGACGACAGCGGCTCGGCGGCAGGTAGACGCGGCGCGCGCGGCCCTGCTCGTCGAGGTCGATGAGCTGGAGGCGGCGGCCCGCTCGGCCGTGGACATCCCGGCCAAGGTGCGCCGCAGCCCCGGGAAGGCGGCGGCGACCGCCGGCGGCATCGCCTTCCTCGGCCTCGGCGGTCCGCGGCGCCTGTTGCGCGGGCTCCGGCGCGCCGTCCGCGGGGGGAAGGATCCGGTGCCGGGATCGGTCCTGCCGGAGGAGATCGAGCGGCTCGTCGACGGGCTTGGCGAGAGCGCCCCGGCCGTGCGTGTGCGCCTGGAGCGAGAGTTCGCGTCCTTCCTCGACGCCCGCAAGCGGAAGGGACGGCTGGGCGATGACGGCCCGGCCACGCTGTGGCGCGTCGTGAACGCCTTCGGGTCGGTGGCCGCGTCGAACGCCGCGCGGAAGCTCGTCGAGCGTGCCTTCGCGGCCGATCGGGACCGCCC
>Ga0209342_10000822_pt1 | contig 35867 bp, 33 predicted proteins | sample RifCSP16_2_FD_184023 | JGI IMG/M metagenome (GOLD analysis project Ga0209342, IMG submission 184023) | Soil microbial communities from Rifle, Colorado - Rifle CSP2_sed 16_2 (SPAdes) (version 2) | ecosystem: Environmental > Terrestrial > Deep subsurface > Rock core/Sediment | place: Rifle...
GACCTGGTCGAGGTCGAAGCGGTCGCGGCGAAGGCGGCGCCCGCGCCGAAAGCCGCGGCGAAGCGGCCGGCCGCAAGCAAGCGCGCCGCGAAGCGGAAGAAGCGTTGAGCCTCGAGCTCTGCTTCCTGCCGGCGATGGAGCTCGTCGCGCGTTACCGCGCGCGGGAGCTCTCGCCGGTCGAGGTCGCGCGCACGGTGCTCGCACGGATTGGCGCGCTCAACCCGAAGCTCAACGCCTACTGCCTCGTCGACGAAGAAGGTGCGCTTGCCGCAGCGCACGCCGCCGAGGCGCGCTGGATGAAAGGCGCGCCGGCGGGGCCGCTCGACGGCGTGCCCGTGTCGATCAAGGATCTCGTCCTCACGAAAGGGTGGCCGACCCTGCGGGGCTCGAAGACCGTCGATCCGGCAGGGCCATGGGAGGACGACGCGCCCGCCACGGCGCGCCTGCGCGAAAGCGGCGCCGTGCTGCTCGGCAAGACGTGCACGCCCGAGTACGGCTGGAAAGGCGTGACCGACAGCCCGCTCACCGGCACCACCCGCAATCCCTGGAACCTCGAGCGCACGCCCGGGGGGTCGAGCGGCGGCGCCTCGGCCCAGCTCGCGGCGGGGATGGGCCAGCTCGCGGTCGGCACCGACGGCGGCGGCTCGATCCGCATCCCGAGCGCGTTCGCGGGCGTCTCGGGCATCAAAGCGCACTTCGGTCGGGTGCCCGCGTGGCCGCTCTCGCCGATGGGCACCGTGGCGCACGTCGGCCCGATGGCGCGCACGGTCGCCGACCTCGCGCTGATGCTGAACGTGCTGGCGCGCCCCGACGGGCGGGATTGGCACGCCCTGCCCTACGATCACACCGACTGGACGTCGGCGCTCGCCGGCGGCGTCGCGGGCCTGCGCGTCGCGTACAGCCCCCGGCTCGGCTACGTGAAGTACGTGCATCCCGAAGTCGAGGCGCGCGTCGCCGACGCGGTGAAGGCGCTCGCCGCGCTCGGTGCGCGGGTCGAGAGGATCGATCCCGGCTTTCCCGATCCGCGCGATGCGTTCTGGATGCACTGGACGAGCGGCGCCTACAACGCGCTGCGCAAGCTCCCGCCCGAGAAGTTCGCGTTGCTGGAAGCAGGGCTGCGGCAGGCGTTCGAGGCCGGCTCGCGCCACACCCTCGCCGATTACTTCGACGCGGTTGCGGCGCGGACCGCCATGGGCGAGCGGATGAAGGCGTTCCACCGCGACTGGGATCTCCTCGTCACGCCGACGCTCGCGGTGCCGGCGTTCGAGGTCGGACGCGTCGCGCCCGAGGCGCCGGCGGGGCTCGAGAACGACTGGACGTGGTGGACGCCGTTCACCTTTCCGTTCAACCTCACCCAGCAGCCGGCGGCCTCCGTGCCGTGCGGGTTCACCACCGACGGCCTGCCGGTCGGGCTGCAGCTCGTCGCGCCCCCGCACCGCGAGGACCTGGCTTTGCGCGCGGCGCACGCGTTCCAGCAGGCGACCGACCATCTGCGCCGGCCGGGTCTCTAGCCCCCCTTGCGAATACAGGACTCCAGGAGTTCGACTGCCGCACGCGCGAACGCCCGCATGTTTGCCTCCCGGTCGGCGCTGCCCGTTTCCACGGTGATCACCGTCTCGACCGGTCCGCTCACCGCGATGCAGGCGTGCCCCGGCGGATCGCCGTAGCGGTTACCGGTCGGGCCGCTGGCGCCGGTTTCGCTGAGGCCCCAGGTCGCGCCCAGGTGCTCGCGCACCCGCTGCGCGAGCAGCTTCGCGAACGGCTCGCTGGCCGAGCGGATGCCCGCCATGTCCTGCGCGGTGAGCCCGAGCAACGCCGAGCGGCCCGCGCCGGTATAGATGACGCAGCCGCCGAGGTAGTACGCGGAGGCGCCCGGCACGGCGACGAGCGCAGCGTTGATCAGGCCGCCGGCGGAGGATTCGGCGACCGCGAGCGTCTGCTTGCGTTCCCGGAGCAGGTTCCCGACGGCGATGCCGAGAGCGGCTAGCGATTCCATCCGCCGCGGAACTGCGCCGCTCGCTACTTCAGATGGACGAACCGCAGCTGGCTCTGGACCAGGTCGGGCACGACGACGGTCAGCGCGCCACCCTGGGGGACGACGCAGAAATCGGCTGGCCCCTTGAACCCGGTCGCGAGCTTCTGCATCCCCGTCTTCTCGGTCCAGCTGAAGAGCGAGCCGGAGTTCCAGTCGGTGGCAAGCAGCGTCCCGTTCGGGAGCTCGTAGATGCCGTCCAGCCGGCCGATCGGTCCGGACAGATCCTTGATCTGGCCGCTGACTCCCAGGGCGAAGATGCCGCGCGGCTTGTCCGGCGCCAGGAAGCCGACGATCAGCAGCATGCCGTCGCGCGCGGGGTAGAGCCCGTTGGGGCTGACCGACGCGCCCTTGAAGACGGACGTGACCTGGGGCTCGCTCTTGGAATTCAGGAAGTCCGCCGGCTCGACCTTGAACAGCTGGTCGCTGCGGTTGTCGCTCACGTAGAGCACGCTGCCGGCAACCGTCGGGTCGTTGGCGAACTGGATGCCGGGAAGGGCGGCCTTGCGGCCCTTCTTGGTCTTCAGGTCGAAGATCCACACGACGTCGATGTCGGTGACCCACAGCCGGTCGCCCCTCACCCAGATCCCCTTGGGCTTGTTGAGGGGCTCGCCGCCCGCCGCCGGAAGGAACTTCTGCTCCAGGACCTTGCCGTTCAACGCCACCTTGCTGATCCGGCCCATGCCGTCCTTCAGCACCGGATCGAGCTTGGAGCCGAACTCGCTGACGTACAGCACTTTGGCCCTGGGGTCGTACGCGACCGATTCTGGGAACGCAAAACCCCCGACGGTTTGCTCCGAGCTCACCCGCACCTGGGCGGACGCCTCGGGGGAGACTGCCGGCTGCGCGATGGCCAGGGCGGCCGACAGGGCCAGACCTACCGATGCTCTCTTGTTCATCCCACCCTCCTTCACGGTCCTGGGGCCGCAGTATGCGCCGGCCGAGCGCGACCGGGTAAGATCGCGCGGTTTCGTCCGGGGTTCTCGTCCAAGAGGAGCGTGAGATGCTGAAGATCTGGGGCCGGGTCAACTCGATCAACGTGCAGAAAGTGATGTGGGCGGTGGCCGAGCTCCGCATCCCGCACGAGCGCGTCGACGCCGGGATGCAGTACGGCGTCGTGAACACGCCCGAGTACCGGAAGCTCAACCCGAACGGCCGCGTGCCGACGATCGAGTACGACGGCTTCGTGCTGTGGGAGTCGAACGTGATCGTGCGCTACCTCTACGCGAAGCACGGCCCGCGCCGCACCCTCGAGGAGGGCTACAGCGCCGAGAAGTGGATGGACTGGACGACGAGCACGGTTGCGGCGCCGATCACGCCGATCTTCTGGCAGCTCATCCGCACCCCGCCGGAGAAGCGCGACGGCGCGGCGGTCGAAGTAGCCATCAAGCAGGCCGGCGACGTCTTCAAGATCGCCGACGACGCGCTCGCCTCGCAGCCGTACCTGTCCGGCCGCGAGTTCGGTATGGGTGACATCCCGTTCGGCTGCTTCGTCTACCGCTGGTACGCAATGCCGATCGAGCGGCCCGCGCACGCGAACCTGAGCCGGTACTACGAGCGGCTGAGGTCTCGGCCGGGGTACCAGAAGCACGTGATGCTGCCGCTCAGCTGACCCGGGCGGGCGGTTGACCGCCTTCGATGCGCGCGCCGCGCCGCTGCCGGTGCGCCTCGTCGCGGCGGTCTTCCTGCCGTTCGCGGCGGGCTACTTCCTCTCCTACTTCTTCCGCAACGTCAACGCGGTCATCGCGAAGGACCTCGCGCGCGAATTCGCCCTTTCTCCCGCCGACCTCGGGCTGCTCACGAGCGCGTACTTCGTCGCGTTCGCGCTCGCCCAGATCCCGGTCGGCGTGCTGCTCGACCGCTACGGCCCGCGGCGCGTCGTCGCCACGCTGCTGTGCATCACGGCGCTCGGCGCGCTCGCCTTCGGCACCGCGGGCGGCTTCGGCACGCTCACGCTCGCCCGCGCGCTGATCGGGCTCGGCGTGTCCGCGTGCCTGATGGGCGCGATCAAGGCGTTCACGCTCTGGTTCCCGCTGTCGCGTCTCGCCACGATCAGCGGCTGGTACATCTTCATCGGCGCGGTGGGCGGGCTGGCGGCGACCGCGCCGGTCGAGGCCGCGCTGGGCGTGATCGGCTGGCGGGCGATGTTCTACGGTCTCGCCGGGGCCTGCCTCGCCGTTGCCGCCCTGATCGCGACCCTCGTGCCGGAGAAGCCGCTGCCGGGCGCGGGCGCAACCTGGGGGGAGCAGTTCCGTGGCGTGGGGCAGATCATGCGCCGGCCGCTCTTCTGGCGGATCGTGCTGCCGTTCGTGATCACGCACGGCGCCTACCAGGCGCTCCAGGGACTCTGGCTCGGCCCATGGCTCACCGATGTCGCGGGGTTCGCGCGCGAGGGCGCGGCGAAGCTGCTCCTCGTCTGCGCGACGGCTTACGCGATCGGCTCGGTCGCCTTCGGCACGTTCGCCGACCGGATGGCCGCGCGCGGCTACTCCCGGCTGGCGCTCTACAAGGGCGGCCTCCTCGTGTCGTTCGCCGCCTTCGTCGCCATCGCATTCGGCGCGACCGTCCCACACGCCGCGCTTCTGGCGACCTACGGCTTCAGCGTCATGTCAGGCGCACTCGTCTTCGCGCTGATCACGCCGCACTTCCCGGTGGCGATGTCGGGACGGGTGATCACCGCGCTCAACTTCGGCATGTTCACCGCGTCGTTCGCCTTCCAATGGGGCATCGGCGCCGTGCTGCGGGTGTTCCCGACCGTCGACGGGCGCTACGCGCCGGAGGGCTACGCCGCGGCGCTGCTCGGCATCGCCGTACTGCAGGTCGCCGTGCTCGCGTGGGTGCTGCCGTTCCGCGAGCCCGCGCAGCGGCCGGCGACCTGAACGCTCCGGAACGCGCGACAATGCCCGCCGGTATGAGGAGCAGCCCTTCATTCTCCGAGCGAGGCGGCTGGTGGGTGATCGCGCAGGTGCCGCTGCTCGCCCTCGCCGTCGTGCTGCCGCCTTGGACCACGCGCGCGGATGGCGGATTCGGCCATCCGCTTCAGTGGCTCGGGCTCGCGCTCGCCGCGGGCGGGCTGCTCCTGGTCCTCGCCGGGCTCGTCGCGCTCGGCCGTGCGCTGACGCCCTTTCCGCATCCCCGCGAGGGGGCGCAATTGGTTACGCGCGGCGTCTACGGGCTCGTGCGACATCCGGTCTACACCGGCCTGCTGGTCGGCGTCTTGGGCTGGGCGCTGGCATGGCTGAGCACCGCGGGCGTAGCCTGCTGGGCCGTGGTCGCCGTGTTCTTCGATCGTAAGGCGCGGCGCGAAGAACGGTGGCTGCACAGCCGATTGCCCGAGTACGCCGCTTACGAGCGCCGAGTGCGGCGGTTCATCCCGGGGATTTACTAGATGCGCAATCCTCAAGCGACGACCGTTCAGACAGACGCCGCCCGGAGGCGACGAAACCGGCGGCATCTGGCGATCGCACTCGCGCTCCTCCTCTTGCTCGTCGCGGCCGCGGCGACCGCGCTCTACTGGACCGTATCGACCCAGGGCGAGGCGGCGGTCGCGGCAATGAGCGACGCGGATCGCCGCTGGTTCGCCAAGGTCGAGACGCTCCACGGGGGGATGAGCTACGCCGACGTCGAGGCGCTCCTCGGAGAACCCGACCGCGAGGATATCGCCGGCGTGCGCCCGACCTGGGCTGTCGACGGCTCGCCGCTGAATCAGATCGCGGTGTACTTCTGGGAGGGGCGGGCGGTGAAGGTGCGGTGGATCAAGGTGGGCCATTTCGTGTACGAGAAGGTGCTGCGCTGACGGCCTCCCCCGTGATCCACGCGCCGGCTTGCGCACCCGCTGCTATTCATCGCGCCGGATCCCCAACTGCTTGACCAAGCGCGACAGGTAGGGCTGGGTCACGCCCAGCCGCTCCGCGGCCCGGGTCTGGTGGCCGCCCGCCTGTTCCAGCGCCCTTGAGACGATGAGGCGCCGCGCCGCCGTCACGGCGCTGTTGTAGCCCAGGGCGAACAGATCCTCGACTTTCGACACCGGTCCCGGCGGTGCGCCGTCGCCGGCAATCAGCTCCTCGGAAAGATCGCACAGCTCGACGGTGTCGCCGGCGAGCAGCACGCAGCGCTCCATGACGTTCGACAGCTCTCGCACGTTGCCGGGCCACGAATAGCGGGCCAACGCCCGCTCGACCTCGGCCGACAAGCGCGGCGGGGTACGCGCGGATTCGGCCGCATGGTTGTCGAGCAGCCACTCCGCCAGGGTCAGAATGTCGCCCGGCCGCTCCCGCAGCGGCGGGATCCTGATGCTGATCACCTTGAGCCGGTAGTAGAGGTCTTCACGGAAAGCGCCGACCTGGATCGCGGCGGGCAGGTCCCGGTTGGTGGCGGCGATGAGGCGGAGGTCGGCGCTCTGGGTGCGGTCGCTGCCCAGGCGTTGGTACTCTTTCTCCTGCAGCAGACGCAAGAGCTTCGCCTGCAGGGGCGGCGGCAGCTCGCCGATCTCGTCGAGGAACAGCGTGCCGCCGCGCGCCGCTTCGACCCGGCCCGGGCGCGCCCGGTCGGCGCCGGTGAAGGCGCCCTTCTCGTGGCCGAAGAGCTCGCTCTCCAGGAGCTCGCCTTTCAGCACCGCGCAATTGACGGCGACGAACGGCTGGTCGCGGCGCGTGCTCCGCAGGTGGAGCGCCCGGGCGATCACCTCCTTGCCGGTGCCGGTTTCGCCGAGCAGCAGCACGGTCGCCGTGCTGGGCGCGACGCGCTCCACCGTCTCCGCGATGCGCGCCATGGCGGGGTCCGCGCCGCGGATCCACAGGTGCTTTCGGCCGAGCTCGCTGCGCAGGCTGTGCACCTGTGTTTTCAGGCCGCGCGTCTCCAGCGCGCGCTTGACGACGAGCTGGATGGTGGCGGCGTCGAACGGCTTGGCGATGAAATCGTAGGCGCCGGCGCGCATCGCACGCACCGCTTTCGCCATGTCGCCATGGGCGGTGATGACGATCACCAGCGGCGCGCCGGGCATGGCTTGCAGGCTCTCCAGCACCGCGAAGCCGTCCATGCGGGGCATCTCGAGGTCGAGCAGGATCAGGTCGGTGCTGTCGGCGAGGCGCAATGCCTCGACGCCGTCGCGCACGTGCTCGACGTCGTGGCCGAGCTCCTTCAACCGGTCAAGCAGGATGCGGCCGATGCTCGGGTCGTCGTCCGCGATGACGACCCTGCTCATGGTGCGGTCGCAGCGGCCGCAGCCGGAAGGCTCAGCGTGAACTTGCTGCCCCGATCCGGCACGGAGTCGACCGTGATGTCGCCGCCATGCAGCCGCGCGAGATTGCGCGCGATGGCGAGCCCCAGGCCGCTCCCGGGCGTGCCGTCGGCCGCGCGGCCGCGGTAAAAGCGCTCGAAGAGATGCGGAACATCGGCGGCGTCGATCCCGGATCCCTGATCCTCGACGGTGAGGCGCAGCCCGCCGGCGCCGTTCGCGATCGCGAGCCGCACCTTGCCCTGGGGCCGGCTGAACTTGATCGCGTTGTCGAGCAGGTTGATCAGGACCTGCTTGAGCTTGTCGGCATCGGCCGAAACGTCGGCTTCGCCGCCCTCCACCTCGAGCGTCACGCTCTTCCGCTCGGCCGCGGGCCGCAGCAGCGCGAGGACCTCCTCGGCGAGCGGCTGCACGGCGACTCGCGTGCGCTGCAGGCTGATCCGCCCGGCCTCGAGCCGCCCCCACTCCAGCAGCTCGTTGACCACCCGGATCAGCCGGCCGCTGTCGTTCTCGATCATCGCGACGTATTCGCGCTGCGCCTGCGTCAGCTCGCCCGCCAGTCCGTCGCGCAGGTTCTGCGCCGAGCCGACGATGCCGGTGAGCGGCGTGCGCAGCTCGTGCGAGACGTTCGAGAGCAGGGCCGAGCGCACCTTGTCGAGCTCGAGCAGCTCGAGGTTCGCCGCGGCCAGACGCACATTGGCCTCGCGCAGCTCCGCGGTGCGTTCTTCCACCTGCGCCGCGAGAGTGCCGTTCTGGCGTTCGATCACCGCTTGCTTCGCGCGCAGCTCCTGCGCGAGCTCCGCCAACCGGTGCTGGCCGTAGATCAGGTCGTCGGTGCGCTTGTGATTGACCATGCCTTGCCACACCACCGCGCCCAGCACCAGCCCGATGAGCAGCGTCTGCGGCCAGCCCGGCGGCACGAGCAGCACGGACAGCGCCAGCGCGACCAGCGCGAAGCTCATGCCGCTCGACTGCCAGGCGTGGCAGTGGCTCAGCTGCAGCGTGCACACCGTGCAGCGCCCGTAGGGCTGGGTGCGGACGTTGCGCCTAAGCAGGCAGTTTTGGTTGATCCGGCCCGTCGTCACGGGCGATTGCGATGTCAGCGATGTCATCGAACCCCCTCGTCAGCCAGCCGCGCCGGGCCAGCCAATCGCGTCCCAAGACATAGAACCAGCAACCGCAACAGAAGCCCAGCGTCGGCGCCATCAGGAACGACGCGGTCGGGAGCGTCAACACCATGAAGCCGGCCATGGTGTACCCCAGCCAGACCAGCCCGATGCCAGCCGCCTGGACGACCACCGAAATCGCGCTCGCGCCGCGGATGCCGCCGAGGTCGAAGTACAGGTCGCCGATGCGATGGTCGCCCCGGGGCTGCACGACCCGTGCCACCGCCCGCGCGATCGGCACCCAGCGCGGCGAGAGCGTCTGCAGCGCGGTCAGGAAGAGCGTCACGTAGGCGAAGCGCACGTCCTGCGTGAAGATCGCCGCGATCATGAAGGCCGCCTCTGCGAGGCGCTGCACGCGCATCCCGGGGCCGAACTGAAGAGCGCGCTCGAGGCCCTCGGCCTGCGGCCCGGCGGCGGCATCTGTGGTGGTCGTCGACAAGGGGGTCTCCTGGCAGCTTTGCGCACAGTTTAGGCGCTGGCTCGCGGTCCGGCACTGCGACGCTGCCGACGGCTGCCCGCCGGTAGCGGACGCGAGGCAAGTCATATCCGCTTGGATATGACCCATGTCTTTTCCGGCATCGGCGATGGCCGCGCGCCGCGACCCCTGCGCCGCCTGGGGTGCTTGATTCTGCTTGAGAAACAAGAGGACAGCGGGTTGGCATGGCTTCTGCATCGGTCCTCGTGCGCCCCTTCGGGGCAAGGACACAGCGAAACCCCATGCAAGACTCTCTCCAGACCGCCGACATCTTCGTCGACGCCGCCGGCGAAGCCTGCGGCACTCGTGATCAACCCGTGGAGAACCGCGTCATGTCTACAGTGAACAGCGTCGAGCTCGAAACCAAGGTCAAGTCCATGTACCGCGAGGTCGCCGAAAATCCTCACGGCGAGTTCCACTTCGAGATGGGGCGCGCGCTCGCCGAGCGGCTCGGCTATGCGCCCGCCGACCTCGACGCGATCCCGAGCGAAGCCATCGACTCGTTTGCGGGCGTGGGCCACTACTTCGACCTCGCCGACCTGAGGCCGGGCGAAACCGTAGTCGATCTCGGCAGCGGGTCGGGGATGGACAGCTTCATCGCCGCGCGCAGGGTCGGAAAGACCGGCACGGTCATCGGCGTCGACATGACCGACGAGCAGCTCGCGAAGGCGGAGCGCCTGCGCGCCGCGGCGGGGTTCGACAACGCCACCTACCGCAAGGGCTACATCCAGGCGACCGGCCTTGCCGATGCGTCTTGCGACGCGGTCATCAGCAACGGCGTGATCAACCTCGCGCCGGACAAGGGCGAGGTCTTCCGCGAGGCCGCACGCCTGCTGAAAGCCGGCGGCCGGCTGGCGCTCGCCGACATCGTCACCGATGTCCAGCTTCCCGGCGGCATCACCGGCGACGCGACGCTGTGGGCCGCATGCATCGGCGGTGCGATGCAGGTCGGCAACTACGTCTCGGCGATCGAGGCCGCGGGGCTCCGGGTGAAGCAGCTGAAGGAAAACCCGCAGTACCGGTTCATCTCGACGAACGCCCAGGGCGCCACGAAGAAGTACGGCGTCAAGAGCGTTTCGCTCGTGGCAGTCAAAGAGTGAGTCCTTCGCACCGAAGCCGCGGCGGCACCCGCGGGCTCCGCGTACCCCGCACCATAGTAGAAAGAAGCAATCATGAATCCAAATAAAGCGTTGTGGGAAAAAGGCGACTTTACCGAGATTGCCGCCTTGATGCGGCAATCTGGAGAAGCAGTCGTCAAGTCTCTCGGGATAACGACGCCGCTGCGGGTTTTGGACCTGGGCTGCGGAGATGGCACTACGGCGGTTCCTCTGGCCCGATTGGGGGCTGAAGTTGTTGGAATCGACATCGCTAGGAACCTCGTTGACGCCGGGAACAAACGAGCTGCGGAGGCGGGTCTCAATCGACTGACATTTCAAGAGGGAGATGCGTGCAACTTGCAAGGGGTCAGCGATCATTCGTTTGATTTGACCCTCTCCGTATTCGGCGCAATGTTTGCTCCCAAGCCCTTCGACGTAGCCAAGGAGATGGTCCGGGTCACGAGGCCAGGTGGTCGTATTGTGATGGGCAACTGGATCCCAAACGATCCGTCTTCATTCGTGTCGCAGCTGCTGAAGATAAGCTCATCGTTCACGCCTCCACCCCCGGAAGGCTTCGTCAGTCCGATGACTTGGGGTGTGGACACTCACATCACCGAGCGTTTTGGTCAGGCCGGAGTGCCCAAGGAAAAAATATCCCTGGTCAAGGACACTTACTCCTTCATATCGCCCGACAAGAGCCCGACGGATGTCATCGAATTATTCAGACGATTCTATGGCCCAACGATGAACGCTTTCGAAGCGGCTCAGAAGACCGGAAAGGTAGAAGAGCTTCACAAGCAGCTGTCGGAGCTGGCGACAGCACAGAACAAGAGCACTGACCGCGGCACGTCAATACCTGCCACCTTCTTGCGAGTGACTGTTCGCCTTTGAGTTCATGCTTGGCCTCTGTTCGGCGAAGACGGCATCCGATACGCTTTGAAAGGCAAGCTAGTTCGCGTGTGACGGCGAGTTCAAAATGCGCAGTAACCACGGGCAAACGAGGCGACGCCCAACCCTTCGCTCAACCGGCGCATCGGCGTCTGCCCGCCTTGCGGCAAGACGCATGGCGTGACCGACGAGAACATGGTCAAGAACGGCGAGTGGATGAGTGCCCCCGGGCGTCGCGGCGGTGTTCCGGGACTTCCGGCGGACGATCCGAGGAAGAAACAGTGACCGTCGCTCCGCAGCAGCTTTGGCGCGCGATCGAGCGCCGCGGGTTGGCGGGTACCGCGACGCTCGCCCTGTCGATCACCGCGTGCTACGGCACCCTTGCGGCGGTCGCAGCGCTCTCGGCGCTCGGGGTGACGCTCGCGGTCGACACCGGCGTGTGGGCGGGCGCGATCGTAGTCTTTGCGGCACTTTCGGCCCTCAGCGTCGGGCTCGGCGCGCGCACGCACGGCTCGCCGGCGCCGCTCGCCCCCGCGCTCACGGGCGCGGCGCTCATCGGCTATGCGATGTTCGGGCACTACGACCGCGTGCTCGAACTCGCGGGCTTCGCGCTGCTCGCTGCGGCGGTATTCTGGGACTTCCGGCTGCGGTCGCGCGCGAAGCGCGAGCGCCCGGGTCGGCGATGAGCCGCGCGGCGCCCTATTCGCCGCGAACCTCGGTGATCTGCGCTTGCCCGCCGCTGCGCGGCGTCGGCTCGGCGAGCGCGTCGAGTTGGGCGTCGCGTTCGGCCTTGTCGAGTTTCGCGAGCGCCTTCACGGCAGCGTAGAAGCGCGGCAGATCGCCGTTCTCCCGCGCGAGCAACGCTCGGAACGCGGGCACGAGCTCCTCGTACGTGGCGACCGACGCGAGCTTCGCGTTGTTGACGCCGCCCTCGAACCAGCGGTCGTAGCCGGCGAAGCCGCCCCAGCTCGCTTTGAGCGCGCGGTAGTCCACCTGCATCTCGCCGAGGCGCTTCGTCTTCCCCTCGCGCTTCGCTTCGACCGGCAGGGCCTCGCGATAGAAAGCGTCGAGCCGCTCCCGGTAGCGGAGCACGAGCCGAACGAAATCGGCACGCCGCTGGCGCGCCGCCGCGTAGGCGTCGCGCTCGGCGGGCGTTCCATTGCGCTCCAGCCAGCGTCGCACGCCCTCCTCCTCGACCGCCACCGCGAATGACTCGTTGAACACCGTGTCGCCCTTCACGTACACGACCTGATGCGCGAGCTCGTGGAAAACGAGCCGCGCGAGCTCGGCGTCGGGATAGCGCACGAACGTGTTGAGCACCGGGTCGTCGAACCAGCCGAGCGTGGAGTAGGCCGGCACGCCGTAGACGTGCACGTCGTAGCCGTCCTTGCTCAGCCCGGCGCCGTAGGCGTCGGCGGCCGCCTGCTGGTAGTAGCCGCGATAGGTGACACAGCCCGCGACCGGGAAGCAGCTCTGTTGCGGCTCCACGGAAAACTCGGGAGCGGCGAACACGTTCCAGAGGACGTAGGGCCGGCCGATGTCGGCGTAGGCCCGGTAGCTGCCATTGTCCGGAAGCGCGAGCTCGCGGCTCGCGAACTCGCGGATCGCGACGACCCGTTCGAGCTTCGCCCGAAGCTCGGGCGGCGTGGCCGGGTCGGCGATCCGAGCCGGGATCGGCTCCGCCCGGCGCATCACCTCGAGGTGCCCGTTGATCGCCTGGCCGTAGTACGAGAGCGTCGAGCAGCCCGCCGCGACCGCGACTGCTGCAACTGCCCCGGCGAGCACGACGGCCCGCCTCATCGCGCGAACCGCCCGGTCTCGAGGAACGCGGCGACCTGGCGCGCGACCGCCGGCGAAACGAGCATCAGGCTGTGCGCCACCGGCAGCACGAGGTGATCGGCGAGGCGCGGATGCCGGGTCTCGTCGACCGTGACGACGCCGTCGTTCGGGACCGGCAGCCGCAACACCAGCCCACCCAGCCCGAAGCGCCGCGTGCCGGCGATCGCCCCCGCCTCGACGCCGGGGGGGATGTCGAGCCGCGGCATGGCGAGCCACAGCGAGCGCGTCTTGCCGAGGAGCCGCGCCGCCCAGCGCGAGTGCGCCAGCTGCCGGCCGCCCTCGCTCCCTGCGACCGGGGACCCGAGCAGCACCAGCCGGCGCACGCGCGGGTCGGGGCGGTCGTTCAGCGCGCGCAACGCGACGACGCCACCCATGCTGTGCCCGACCACGTGCACACGGTCCGCGTCGGTGGCGGCGATCGCCTGCGCGATGCGCGCGGCGTTGTGGTCGAAGTCCCGCATGGCCGAAAGATACCCCACCGGCTGCGTCCGGAAACCGCGGCGCGCGAGCGCCGCCGCGAGGTAGACCATCACGGCGCGGTTCGTCCACAACCCGTGGACGAGAATCACCGCATCGCTCATCGGTTCGCCGGCGCCCGGCGGGCGAGCCGCGCCGCCACCAGCAGCGGCGGAATCGCAAACAGCGCGAACGCCCATGCGTAGCTGCCGGTGGCGGAGACCGCCGCGGCGAAAACCGGCGGACCGGCGACCGCACCGCCGAAGGTGAAGAACTGCGTCCCCCCGGTCGCGGTGCCCACCTGGCCTGGCGGCGCGCAGCGCGCGACCTCCGCGAGATACACGCCGTTCCAGCCGACCGCCGAGGCGGCGAAGAGCATCGCGAGGGCGACGATCGCGGCGAGCGGCCACGCGCTCGAGGACGCCGCGGTGAGGAGCCCGCACGCCGCCGAGACCGCGCCGAGGACGGCGAGCATCACGCGCGGCGGAACCCACCGGTCCGCGACCGCCCCCCACGCGATCCGCCCGGCGATCCCCGACGCGTGCGCGCACGCATAGACGAGGCCGGCGGTGACCAGGGTGTAGCCCAGCTCCAGGTTGAGGTACGACACGAAGTAGGTGATGAAGACGAGCTGCACCATGGCGTAGCCGAGCGAGGCGAACGCGAGCTCGCGCAGGCGCCGGTCGGCGAGGACCAGCTGGATGGGCCGCCCGAGGCCGGCGAAGACGCCCCGCAGGCCGAGCCCTCGGCGGGCGCCGGCAGCGCGCGGCTCGGCGAGGGTCGCGCGGGCGGGCAGCAACGCAAACGCCGCGGCGACGCAGGCCGCGGCGAGCACGGGCAGGCTGTTCGCCCAGCCGAGCGCCAGCACGAGCGGCGGCACCGCCGCGCCGGCGATCGCGCCGCCGATCGGCACGCCGGTCTGCTTGATCGAGAACACGAACGCCATGACGCCGGGCGGCGTGCGCCGCGCCAGGATGTGCGAGCTGACCGGCGTCACGAAACCGTAGCCGAACCCGATCGCCAGGGCAGCGAGCGGCAGCACGGCGGCGATCGCGAGGTTGCCGAGCAGGAGCCCGGCGCCCGCCAGCACCGCCGCCGCCTGGCACATCGCGAGCGGGCCGAAGCGGGCGGTGAGCCGCCCGGTGGTCAGGCTCGAGACCATCGCGCCGAAGTAGCTGATCGAGACGAAGAGCCCGATCGTCTGGGGGGCGAGGCCGAGATCGGGCGCGGCGACCGGCGCGAGCACCGACGGCGCGATCATCGCCATCGACGTCAGCGTCTGCACGGCGAGGGTGACCGCGACCGCGACGACGGTCGCCCGCATCGGGACCGGGGGCGGAAGCACTCCTTACTCGACCTGGATGCTGCCGTTGGCCGTCACCTGCACCGTGCTCGTGCCGCCCTCGAAGCTCGGCGGCGTGACCTCGGCGGCCCGCGCCTGCGCCGCCATCGGCCGCGGTGGGGGGAACATGCCGCCGGTGTTGATTCCGATGCGCCGGATCCTGTAGCTCTTGCCGCCGATCGCTTTGGTCGCGATGTCCGCGCGGCTGCGGAACGCCGCGACGGCCTCGGTGATGAGGTCGTTCTCGGTTTGCCGGCGGAGCTCCGGCGAGACCGTGAACGTGACGCCCCCGAGCTGCAGCGACGACTGCAGCTTGCCGATCAGGCCCGCCATCGCCGCGAAGTCCTTCGATTCGAGGCGAACCTCGGCGCGTCCCCGCCAGCCGGTCAACTTGCTGTTGCGGTCGTAGACCGGGAAAGTCTGGTTGAAGCCGGAGCGCGCCTTCACGGTCTTGAAGTCGCCGGCCGTCTTCAGCGCGTCGGCAGTGAGGCGGTTGAGCTGATCGGCCACTTTGGCGGCGGACGCGTCGCTCGCCTCGGCATGCACGGAGGCGAGCATGAGATCGTTCTGGATCTCGCGCGAGACCTCGGCCTGGAGATCGACCTGGTTGAAGCGCGCCGGCTCCGGCTGGGGTTGGGGCTGGGCGAACGCCGCGCACGCGAAGAGGCCCGCGGCGAGCGCGAGGAAGGACCGGTAGTTCATGGCGATTCCTTTCGAGTTGGCAATGGAACGCCGCATCTAACGCGCGCGTCGCGCGAACGGGGTTAGGATGGCTCGGATGACTTGTTTCGGGTCGTATCTCGCCGCCTGGCTCCGCCGCTGCTGGTCGTGCGGCTCGCCGCTCGGGCCGCGCGACCGGAAGTGCTTGCGGTGCGGCGCCGGTCAACCCCGGGAAGTCTAGCGGACGAGGTGCGTCCCTATGCCAGGTTCCGCAGCTCGCGCAAGCCCACCGACAGCATGGCGAGATCCGGCGCCGGCGCGGCGCGCAGCTCGCCGAGCAGCCGCGAGGCGCGCTCCATCGTCTCGCGGCTCCGCGCCTCCCACGCCGCGACGAGCGCGCGGGGATCGTTGTCCGGCCCGTTCGCCAGGACGTTGCCGGCGAGCGTGCGCTGGAGCCCGGCGAGATCGTCGCGCATCGAGCCCTTGGCGAGCGTCTGCCAGTGGCTGTCGCCGGGCAGCTTGCTGATCCGGTCGCGGAGCCACGCCAGCCCGAGCTTCGACGACAGCTGGAAATAGACGCCCGCGACGGTCTCGACCGGACGGTGCGAGCTTTCCGCGATCTCCACGATGTCGAGCGCTGCGTACAGCGTGTCGAGCGCGGCGACGCGGAGCGCGATCTCCTGCGGCACCCCGGCCTGCGTCCAGCGGACCACTGCGATGTCGAGCTGGGACCGCGCCGGTGCGTCGAGGAGCTGCAGCAGGTACGCGTGCAGCGCTTCGACGCCCGGCTGGAACCGCTCCATCGTCTGCTCCATCGGCTCGGCGAGCCGCCGCGACCGCAGGAACCACGCGCTCGCCCGCACGATGAGGCGTCCCGCCTCGATCAGCATGTCCGCCTGGATCGAGTCGGCGACCTTGTTGTCGAGCGCCTCGATCGACTGCCACAGCGGCACGTAGCCGAACACCTCGCGGGTGAGGAGATAGGCGCGGACGATCTCGTCGGGCTTCGCCCCGGTCGTCTCCATCGCCCGGTGAACGAACGTCGAGCCGACGCGGTTCACCATGCTGTTCACGACGTGCGTGGCGATGATCTCGCGCCGCAGCGGATGCCGCGGCATGACGCCCGCGTATGCCTCGCGCAGCGCCTGCGGGAAGTAGCGGCCGAGCGCGGTGGCAATCCACTCGTCCTCGGGAAGAACGGCGGCGAGGAACTCGTCCTTGAGCCACATCTTCGAGTACGCGAGCAGCACCGCCCGCTCCGGCGCCGTCAGGCCGATCTTCTTCGTCCGGCGCTCGGCAATCTCCTCGTCGGGCGGCAGGAACTCGAGCGCGCGGTTGAGCCGCCCGCTCTTCTCGAGGAACTGCATGAAGCGTTGCTGCTGGTCGAGGAGCTGGGGCGCGATCCGGCCGCCGATCGACAGCGACTGGGTCTGGAAGTAGTTGTCGCGGAGCACCAGCGCGGCGACCTGGTCGGTCATCTGGGAGAGGAGCGTGTTCCGCTGCTTCTCGGTGAGCTCGCCGTCGGCGATCACGAGCCCGAGCAGGATCTTGATGTTGACCTCGTGGTCGGAAGTGTCCACGCCGGCGGAGTTGTCGATCGCGTCGGTGAAGATGCGCCCGCCCTTGAGCGCGTACTCGATGCGGCCGAGCTGCGTGCACCCCAGGTTGCCGCCCTCGGCGACGACCTTGCAGCGGAGCTCCATGCCGTTCACCCGGATCGCGTCGTTCGCGCGGTCGCCGACCTCGGCGTGGCTCTCCTTCGCGCTCTTCACGTAGGTGCCGATGCCGCCGTTGTACAGCAGGTCCACGGGCGCCTTGAGGATCGCGTTGATGAGCTCGCTGGGCGCGAGGCTCTCGGTCTCGATCCCGAGCGCGCGCCGCGCCTCGGGCGAGATCGAGATCGACTTCGCGGCCCGTGGCCAGACGCCGCCGCCTTGCGAGATCAGCATCGCGTTGTAGTCGCCCCACGACGAGCGCGGCAGCCCGAACAGGCGCTTGCGCTCGGCCCAGCTCGAAGCGGCGTCCGGATCCGGGTCGACGAACACGTGGCGGTGGTCGAACGCGGCGACCAGCCGGATGTGCTTCGACAGCAGCATGCCGTTGCCGAACACGTCGCCGGACATGTCGCCGATGCCGACGACGGTGAAGTCGGTCGTCTGGGTGTCGATCCCCAGCTCGCGGAAGTGCCGCTTCACCGACTCCCAGGCGCCGCGCGCCGTGATGCCCATCGCCTTGTGGTCGTAGCCGGCGGACCCGCCCGACGCGAACGCGTCGCCGAGCCAGAACCCGTACTCCTTCGACACCTCGTTCGCGTGGTCGGAGAAGGTCGCGGTGCCCTTGTCCGCGGCGACGACGAGGTACGGATCGTCGGCGTCGAGCCGGCGCACCTGCGGCGGCGGCGCGACCTTCCCGCCGACGAGGTTGTCGGTCAGGTCGAGCAGCCCCCGGAGGTAGTCCTTGTAGCAGGCGACGCCCTCTTTCAGGTACGCCTCGCGGTCGGCCGCGGGCGGCGCGCGCTTGAGCACGAACCCGCCTTTCGAGCCGACCGGCACGATGACGGTGTTCTTGACCATCTGGGCCTTCACCAGCCCGAGGACCTCGGTGCGGAAGTCCTCCGGCCGATCCGACCAGCGCAGGCCGCCGCGCGCGACCTTGCCGCCACGCAGGTGCACGCCCTCGAAGCGCGTCGAGTACACGCAGATCTCGAACATCGGCTTCGGCTCGGGCAGCCCGGGGACCTGCGACGGGTCGAACTTGAACGAGAGGAACGTTCGCCGCCGGCCGTCCGCGTCGCGCCGCCAGTAGTCAGTGCGGGTCGTCGCCAGGATCACCGCAAGGTACTGACGGAGCACCCGGTCCTCGTTGAGGTTGGCGACCCGGTCGAGCGCCTGCTCGATCGCGCTGACCTGCGCCGCGGCGCCGGCGTCGTCTGATTTCTCCGGATCGAGGCGCAGCTTGAAGAGATTCACCAGCATGCGCGCGATCACCGGGTTCGCGGCCATCGTCTGCTCGATGAAGCCCTGCGAGAGCGGGAACCCGGTCTGGCGGAGGTACTTCGCGTAGGCCCGCAGCACCACGATCTCGTCGGCGCTCAGACGCGACGCGAGGACGAGCCGGTTGAAATCGTCGCTCTCGAGCTCGCCGGTGAAGACGCGCCCGAAGGCCTCCTCGAAAATCGCGCCCACCGCGTCGATGTCGATCTCCGCGTCCCCGGCCACCAACCCAAAATCGTGGATCCAGATCGCATCACCCTCTTCGGGCGTCACGCGGTACGGCCGCTCCTCGAGCGCGCGCAGCCCCATGCGCTCGAGCATCGGCAGGCTGTCGGAGAGCGACACCGGACCGCCCTTGTGGAAGAGCTTGAATCGCAGGCGACCCGGTGCCGCCTCGAGCGGCTTGTACAGGTTCATCCCCAGGCCGCCGCCGCCGGCGGTCTTCGCCAGCATCTCGCAGTCGGGGACGGCGCTCCGCGCCGGGATGTCCTCGCGGTACGCGGCCGGAAACGCCGCGCCGAACCGGCGGTAGAGCTCGTTGCCGCGCGCTTCGCCAGCCGCTTCGACGAGCGCCTCGCGCAGCTCGTCCTCCCAGCGCCGCGCGGCGGCAACGAGCTGGCCCTCGAGCGAGCGCACGTCGTACGCCGGGATCTGGCCCGGCGTGGTGCGGACGGTGATCATGATCCGCGCGAGCACCGACTCCGAAAGGAACGCGTTGAAGTCGGACGAGGTGCCGTTGAACGCCTTCATCAGGATCGCCTGCCACTTCCTGCGCAGGTCGGTCGTGTAGTTCTCGCGCGGCGCGTAGATGAGGCAGGTGAGGAAGCGCTCGAACGGATCGCGACGCACGAAGAGGCGGGAGCGCTGCCGCTCGCCGAGGTGCAGGATGCCGAGCGCGACGTCGAACAGCTCGTCCTCGGAGATCTGGAACAGCTCGTCGCGCGGGTAGGTGTCGAGGATGCTCTCGAGCGTCTTCCAGGCGTGCCCGCCGGGCACGAATCCCGCGCGCGCCTGGACGTTCGTCACCTTCCGGCGCAGCAGCGGAATGTCGGCCGGGCGCGCGTGGTACGCAACGTGGGTGTAGAGCCCGAGGAAGCGGTGCTCGCCGCACACCTCGCCCCGATCGTCGTAGCGCTTGACGCCGATGTAATCGAGGTACCCCGGCCGGTGGACGGTCGAGCGCGAGTTCGACTTGGTGAGGACGAGGAGGTCCTTCACCCGCGCGTACGCCCGCACCTGCGGGGGAAGCTGCGAGAAGCTGGTCGCGATCTCGTCGCCCGGCTGCTCGCGCAAGATGCCGAGGCCCGATCCCGGGACGACCGCGAGCGCGTCGTCGCCGTCCTTCACGACCAGGTCGTGACAGCGGTAGCCGAGGAACGTGAAGTGGTTGTCGGCGAGCCACGCGAGGAACGCCCGCGCCTCGGCGAGGTCCAGCTGCCCGATCGGCGGCGGCCGGCGCTCGAGATCGGCGACGAGCTCGCGCACCTTGGCGATCATCTTCTTCCAGTCCTCGACCCCGGTGCGGACCTCGGCGAGGACGCGCTCGAGATCGACCGCGAGCGTCTCCATCAACGGCGGCTCGGTGATCCGGTCGACCTCGATGTGCATGAACGACTCGCGCAGCCCGGCGGGCGAGTCGTCCGGCAGGACCCCCGTGAGCGTGTGCTCGGCGCCCTGCCGGTTCACCCGCATTGTGGGGTGCACGATGAGGTGCAGCGTCAGCCCGTGCCGGTTGACCTCCATGGTCACCGAGCTCACCAGGAACGGCATGTCGTCGTTCACGATCTCGACGATCGTGTGGGTCGACTCCCAGCCATGCTCCTGCACGTTCGGGTTGAACACGCGGACCCGCGCCTGCCCGGGCGCGCGCCGTCGCGCGAAGTTCCAGTGCGAGAGCGCCGCGCCGTAGAGGTCGGCGGGCGAGCGCTCGGCGAGGTCCTCGGGGTCGACCTGCCGGTAGTACGCTCGGACGAACGCCTCGACCGGGCCTCTGGCTTCCGCCGGGAGCTTCTCGCGGACGAGGGCGAGGATCTGGTCCAGCCGTTCGGCGTGCGCCTTGTCGGTGCGTGCGGCCATGGCCTCCCCAGCGGCGTGTTCCTGGCTGGCGGGAGGCAGCTAGTCTAGCAGCCTCCCGCGACGCGCCGCCGCCCGGCGGGCCGCGGGTCGCTACACGCGCGCGACGACCAGCGGCACGAGCATCTCGTCCTCGCTCGTCCCGCCGTGCACGCCGATCTGCAGGTGGCGGCGCTCGCCGGGAACGTGGTCCCGGATCGCGTACCCGTCCTTCATGACGAGCGCGTAGTCGCCGATGCGGTCGGCGAGGCGCGGGTGGGGAGCGCCGGGGCCGAACCAGCCCTGCGCGAGGAGGTCCGCGCTCGGCGCGAGGCTGGCGCAGTGCGAGAGCCGGGTCTCGACGTAGTGCTCGAACGCGCGCTGCGCGCCCGGCTTCACGTAGCAGTAGGCGACCCGCGGTTCGCCGCACAGGGGCACGAGCAGCGTTTCGGCCAGCGCGGGATGATCATCGAGGTCGACCACCGTCTCGGGGCGGGTGTCGATGAAGCCGTGATCGGCCGTCGCAACCACCAGCGTGTCGGTACCGGCGATCTCCTCGAGCAGCCGGCCGAACGCCGCGTCGACCCGCGCGAGCTCGGCGTGCACCTCGCTCGAGCCGATGCCGTGAGCGTGGGCGAGCGAGTCGATCTCGGAGTAGTACGCATAGACGTAGCTGCGCTCGCGGGCGCCGCGGACGATGTCGCGCACCGCGGTGAAGATCTCGTCCACGCCGCCGTGCCCCACGCGCTGCGCGCGGCCGGAATGCGCGACGTTGAAGACCGAGTCGACGATCGCGAACGGCGAGACGACGAAGGCCTCCGCGTCGAGCCGGTCGGCGAACGGCGGGTTGCCGAGCAGCGCCTCCGGCGTGACGCCGCCGTCGACGGCGATCGGCGGCCCGCCGTGACGCGGCCGGAACGGCAGCACCGCCAGCACCGTGCCGAGCTCGCGGAAGTACATGTGCCAGCCGGTGAGCCCGTGCTGCTGGGGCGCGAGGCCGGTCATGAACGTCGTGATCGCGGTCGCGGTCGTGGTGGGGAACGTCGAGGTGATCGCCGCGCGCGCGTGGCGCCGGAGGGCGCCGCCGCCGAGCGTCCGTGCGAGGTAGCGCCAGCCCAGACCGTCGATGACGAGGAGACACAGGTTGCGGGCACCGGCGATCTCGTCGGGCGCGAGGTCGCGGAGCCGCGGGTAGCGCGCTCGCCCGCCGAACGCCGTCTCGATCGACGCCATCAGGTTGACGATGCTGCCGCCCTCGTAATCGGGCTTCATTCTTCTTGCAACGGGTCGGGTGCCAAGCGCGGCCGAGGTTACCATAGGGCGTACGCTGGACCGCCGCTGTGACAAAAGATCACGTTTCCACGCCGCGCCGTTCGGCCGGCGCTGTCGTCGTGCGGCGACATCCGGACGGCTGGCGCTACCTGCTGCTCCGGTCGTTCCGCTATTGGGATTTCCCGAAAGGCATCGTCGAGGCGGGCGAGGCGCCGCTCGCCGCCGCGATTCGCGAGGTCGAGGAGGAGACGGAGCTCGCCGACCTCGCGTTCCGGTGGGGCGAATCGTTCCACGAGACCGCACCCTACTCGAGCGGCAAGGTGGCGCGCTACTACGTCGCCGAGTCGGCGCGCGGGTCGGTGCGGCTGCCGGTGAGCCCGGAACTCGGCCGCGCCGAGCACGAGGAGTTCCGCTGGCTCGGCTTCGACGAGGCGCGCCGGCTCCTCGTGCCGCGCGTGCAGGCGGCGCTCGACTGGGCGCGCAAGCTGATCGAGCCGTCGCGGTGAGCCGGACGGCTCACCGATCCGGGTCGTCCTCGCCCTCGTCCTCGAAATCTTCGTCGCGGTCGCCGCCCTCGCGCTCGGCCGCCTCGTCGTACTCCTCCTGGGACAGCCCGTCCGCGTCCTGGAGCATCGCCGCGACCTCCTCCCGGAGCTCGCGATCGTCGAGGTCGGTGTCCCGGCCGATCATCTCCACTATGCGGTGGAAGATGTCCAGGTTGTTCATCGTCGTGAGGTTGTTCCCCTCGGTGCCGACGACGTAGAAGCTCTCGGGGAAGAGCTCGCCGAGGAGCGACACCTCGTCGGCTCCGATCGTGAGGTCCTCGAGCACGACAAGGGTGTCCAGGTCGATCGTCACGGCGCGGTCCTGTTGCGAAGTGCGAATTCTAGTCGCGACGCCGCCGGGGCGTGAAGTAGAACCGCGACACGACCGGCATGTGATCGGAGAGTTCCCGGCTCACCTCGCGGATGAACCGCTTGATCTCCGCGGCGGAGGGGTTGCCGGCCAGCAGCTTCGCGAGCGTCGTCCACCGGACCACCCTCGGATCGGCCTTCCTGAAGCCGCCGGCGCTGGCCGAGGCGACCTTGATGTCGAGGCGCGACCCGATGTCGTCCTTGCGCCTGTACATCAGGTGGCTGATCGCGTCGTCGTCGTTCACCTTGCGGAAGAACACCTTTCCGTCGGCTTCCAGATCGGCGAACGGCTGCCAGGTGTCGGCGCTCGGCGGCTCGTTCCAGTCGCCGACGATCAGGACGTCGGAGTCGACGTCCTGCGCGTCGCCTTCGAGCCAGCGGGCAAGCCACGCGGCCGCCTTCTGCCGCTGCTCCTTGTCGGTCACGCCGTCGCCCAGCTGGGACTTGAGGTGCACCCCCACGAGCTGGAAGTCGAACGATTCGTTCCGGACGTTGACCGGCAGGCCCGTGAAGTAGCCCCAGAGGGGAAGGCGGGGGAACGCATCCTTGCCCGCGCGCGTCACGACCTCGCGCTTGGCGACGATCTCGCGGATGTCGTCCTTCGCGCGCACCCATTCGGTGTCGTAGAGCATCGCGATGCGCTGATCGCCGCCCGAGGTCCCGTAGGCGACCTTGTAGAGGCCGACCCCGGTGTCGGAGAGCTCGAGCGCGAGCTCGTCGAGCGAGCCGGACTCGATCTCCTGCAGCACGATGATGTCGGCGTTGAGCGCCGAGAGCACCGTCACCATGTTGTCGACCCGCCGGGGATCGCGGCTGTTGAACCAGCGGATGTTCCAGGTGACGAGGTCCAGGTACCGGTCGGTGCCCCGGAACTGCTTGTCGACGATCGCGGCATCGATGCTCGCCGCGAGGTTGAAGGCCGCGGGGGTTCCCGCGCCGCCCGAGCTGGTTCCCATCGTTCCTCCTTGTCCAGGCCTGATCAGGGGCCCCGTTGTAACGCAACCGCGACCGCCGGGCGATCGGCTGTTCGAACTACGCGTCGCCCGCGTGGCGTATGCCTCGCGCGCGGCGGCCGTCGGACCGGTCCGTGCCATTGTGCTTTCCCGGCCGCCGGGACGCACCGGTAGGATCGACGCCATGCCGGGACCCAGTGCACGACTGCGCGCCGCGCTCGCGGCGTCGCTCCTGCTCGCCGCCACGACCGCGGCCGGCGCCGACGCGGCCGCGCCGGTCTCGAGCGCGGCCCGGCCGGTGTTCGAGCGCTCGAAGGACAAGCTGCTGCAGCTGCGCGCCATCCACAACGCCACCGGGTCGCAGGCGGCGATCGGCTCCGGGTTCGTGGCGAGCGCCGACGGCCTGGTGGTGTCGAACTATCACGTGGTCGCCAAGGTCGCGCTGGAGCCGGAGCTCTACGCGATGGAGTTCGTCCGGGGCGACGGGACGCGGGGTCCGCTCGCGCTCCTCGCCGTCGACGTCGTTCACGATCTCGCGGTGCTCCGGATCGACGCGCGCGGGCTGCCGTTCCTGAAGCTGCGCGACGGGCGGCTCCGCAAGGGCGACCGCGGGTACGCGATGGGCAACCCGCACGACCTCGGGCTGACGATCGTCGAAGGGACGTACAACGGCTACGTCGAGCACGCGTTGTACCCGCAGATCCACTTCACCGGCGCGATCAACGCCGGGATGAGCGGCGGGCCCGCGGTCGCGCAGGACGGCCGGGTGTTCGGCGTCAACGTCGCGCGGCTCGTGGGCAGCCAGCTCGTGAGCTTCCTCGTTCCGGGGGAGTTTGCGGCGAAGCTCCTCGACGCGGCGGCTGCGGGGGGCCCGCCGGAGCGGTTCCAGGACGAGGTGCGCGAGCAGCTCGTCGGACACCAGGCGACCCTCATGCAGCGCCTCCTCTCCACGCCCCTCCCGGTCGCGCGCTTCGGTCGCTACGAGGCGCCGGACAGCCCCGGCCCCTTCGTGCGGTGCTGGGGACGCGCCGACAACGAGGCGACGAGGCCCTACGAGATCGACGCGAAGATCTGCATACCCGAGTTTCGCCTCTTCGTGAGCGACGAGCTGCAGACCGGCGACTTGCGGTTCAGCCACACTGTCCTGCGGAGCCGCAGCCTCGGGGCGCTGCGCTTCGCCAGTCTCCTCGAGGAACGGTTCGGCGCGGACGGCTTCGACTACGCTAACCGGAAGGACCTCACCGGCTATCGCTGCCGCGATGACTTCGTGACCCGCGAGCTCGGCGCGGTCCGCGCGGTGCTGTGCGTCCGCGGCTACAAGCGGTTCGAGGGGCTCTACGACATGCGCCTCAAGGTGCTCACGCTCGACCATTCTTCCGAGGCGCTGGTGAGCACGCTCGCGCTCAACGGCGTCGGCTACGAGAGCGGGCTCGACTTCACCCGCCGGTACCTGGAGCGGATCACGTGGACGAAGTGATCTTCGTCGAAGTCCTCGGCCGCGCCGGCGACGTCGTCCAGCGCCACGCGGTCGCGCGCCTGCCGGCGACGATCGGCCGGGCCTACGACAATGACGTGATCCTCGACGATCCGTACGCCGCACCGCATCACCTGCGCCTGGAGCGGGGCGAGTCGGGCGAGCTCGTGCTGGTCGATCTCGACAGCCGCAACGGGCTCTTCGCGCTCGACCCGACCGCTCGTGTCGCCCGGGCGACGGCGCGCCCCGACGCGCGGTTTCGCGTCGGCCATACGCAGCTCAGGATCAGGCCGCGGAGCTATGCCGTCCCGGCCGAGCGCGACGACGTGGCACGCACCCCCTGGCACCGCAAGCCGGCCGCGCTCGCGGGCCTCTACGCCGCTGCCCTCGCCTGCGTCCTGCTGTACGGCTTCGCCTCGACCACCGAGCGGATCGAGCCGCTCAAGCTCGCCATGCCCGCCGTCTGGGCGACGCTCGGCCTGTGCGTGTGGGCGAGCACCTGGGCGTTCGCCGGGAAGGCGCTCGCCGCGCGCGGGAACTTCGTCGCTCACGCGAGCATCGCCATGGCGGCGCCCGTGCTCCTGCTCGTCGTCGCGACCCTGGGCGGATACGCCGCGTTCGCCTTCTCGTCGTCCGCGGTCGACGAGGGAACGATCGTGCCGATCGCCGCGGTGCTCGCCTGGACGCTGTACCGGCACCTGACGCTCGTGAGCCGCCAGCCGCGCCGGACGCTCGCGGTCGCCGCGTTCCTGATCGTCGTCGGGGTCTTCAGCGTGCTGTCGCTCGCCGACCACGCGAGCCAGAAGGACCAGCTCAGCCGGATGGCGTTCCTGAAAGAGATCAAGAGCCCGGCCGTGCGGCTCGTGCCCGGCGCCTCGCCCGAGGCGTTCTTCGCCGCGGCGCAGGACCTCAAGCCGAAGGTCGACGCGCTCCGGAAGGCGGACTAGCGCGGGCGCCCCTCGGGGGGCGCCCCGGGGACTTGCATTCGACCGGCGAGATGCCATTCAATCGGCATCCGTCCCAGCCTTGCGATCCCTCCATGCCGGACTCGCTCCGCAATCGATTCCTCGCGCTGCGCTCGGCGGCGCCCTTCTGGTCGCTGCGCTACCTCGAGGAGACCCGCGAGTCGCTCGCCGTCCGCCAGGACACGCTCGAGCCGCCGGGCCTCGCGATCGACCGCGGCGCGATGCTGACGGCGGTCACCGAGGGCGGCCACGGCTACTGCGCGACGAGCGATCTCTCCCGCGCCGGGCTGCAGGCGGCGCTCGATCGCGCGACGGCGTGGGCGGAGGCGACGCGCTCGGCGAGCGTCCATCGCTACGATCCGCGGCGGATGCTCGCGCCGAAGGGCGAGCGGCGCGCGGTGCCCGGCGACGCGCCCACCCGCTCGCGCCGCGAGCTCGCCGAGCTGCTCGCCGAGGAATGCCGCCGCGCGAAGACCGACGATCGGATCGTCGAGCGCTATGCCGGGGTCGAGCTCTGCGAGCTCGAGCAGTGCTATTTGACGAACACCGGCGGCGAGGTCCGGCAGCAGTTCCGGTACGCGATCCCGCACGCGCACGTGACCGCGAACCAGGGCGCCGAGACCCAGACCCGCAGCTTCCTCCACGCGCAGCAGGGCGGCTTCGAGCTCGCGCGCTCCGGCTTCGCGGGGGTCGGCGCGCGCCTCGCGGACGAGGCCCTGCAGCTGCTCGCCGCGCCGAATTGCCCGTCGGGCAAGATGGATCTCCTCCTCATGCCCGATCAGATGATGCTGCAGGTTCACGAGTCGGTCGGGCATCCCCTGGAGCTCGACCGCATCCTCGGCGACGAGCGCAACTACGCGGGCACGAGCTTCGTGACGCTCGACATGCTCGGCCGCTACGCCTATGGCTCGCCGCTCCTCAACGTCACCTACGACCCGTCGATTCCGGAGGAGCTCGCGAGCTTCGCCTTCGACGACGAGGGCCTGCCGGCCGAGAAGGTCTGGCTGATCCGCAACGGCATCCTGGAGCGGCCGCTCGGCGGCCAGCTGTCGCAGCTGCGCGCCGGCGTGCTCGGGGCGGCGGCCGCGCGCGCGTCGGGCTGGAACCGTCCGCCGATCGATCGCATGGCGAACCTCAACGTCGAGCCCGGCACGAGCAGCCTCGCGGACATGATCGCCGCGATCGAACGGGGCGTGCTGATGCGCACCAACGTCTCCTGGTCGATCGACGACTCGCGCAACAAGTTCCAGTTCGGCTGCGAGTGGGGCGAGCTCATCGAGAACGGGCGGATCAAGGGCGTGGTGAAGAATCCGAACTACCGCGGGATCTCCGCGACCTTCTGGCGCAGCCTCAAGGCGGTCGGCGACGCAACCACATTCGAGGTCCACGGCACGCTCTACTGCGGCAAGGGCGAGCCCAACCAGGCGATCAACGTGGGCCACGCCACGCCTGCGTGCCTGTTCTCGGGCGTCGACGTGTTCGGCGGCGAAGGCCAGTGAAGGACCACTTCCTCGGTCTGGCTGACCGGCTCAACGGGGAGCTGCGCGCGGGCGAGACGCTGCTCTGCTCGCTCGATGCCGAGCGGTCGGATTTCGTTCGCTTCAACCGCGGCCGGGTCCGCCAGGCGGGGAGCGTCCAGCAGCGATTTCTCTCGGTGCGCCTCGTGCGCGAGCGGCGGCAGGCGGCGGCGACGGTCGCGATCGCCGGCGACGGCGAGGATCTGGAGCTCGCGCGCGGGGTGTTCGCCCGGCTGCGCGGCGAGCTCGCGCAGCTTCCCGAGGATCCGTGGCTGCTCATCGCCGAAGATCCCGTCTCGACCGAAACGGTTCGCCGCGGCCGCCTCGCCGCCCCGGAGGAGCTCGTGCAACAGGTCGTCGCCGGCGCAGCAGGGCGCGACCTCGTCGGCTTTCTCGCCTCGGGGACGATCTACCGCGGCTTCGCCAACTCGTTCGGCCAGCGCAACTGGCACGAGGTCGACGGCTTCAACCTGGAATGGAGCCTCTTCCTTTCCGGCGACAAGGCGGTGAAGACCGGCTACGCGGGGATCGATTGGGAGGCCGCGGCCTTCCAGGCGAAGCTCGGGGCGGCGGCGGGCGAGCTCGCGCTCCTCGCGCTCCCGCCGCGGACCCTCGAGCCGGGAGAGTACCGCGCGTACCTCGGTCCGCGCGCGCTCGACGAGCTCGTCGGCCTCGTCGGCTGGGGCGGGTTCTCGGCGCGGGCGCGTGCGACCAAGCAGAGCCCGCTCCTCCGCATGGCGCATGGCGCGACGCTGTCGCCGAAGCTCACGCTGATCGAGAACACCGCCGAAGGCGTGGCGCCGCGCTTCCAGAACGACGGGTTCGTGAAGCCGCCGTCCGTCACCCTGATCGACAACGGCAGGCTCGGGGACCCGCTGGTATCGCCGCGCTCGGCGAAGGAATACGGCCTCCAGACCAACGCCGCGAACGCGCGCGAGAGCCCCGAATCGCTCGACATGGCGGCCGGCGACCTCGAGCCTTCCGAAGCGCTGGCGGCACTCGACACCGGCCTCCGGATCGGCAATCTGTGGTATCTGAACTTCTCGGACCGACCGGCCGGACGCATCACCGGGATGACGCGCTTCGCGACGTTCTGGGTGGAGGGCGGGCGGATCGTGGCCCCGGTCAGTCCGATGCGGTTCGACGATACGCTCTACCGCATGCTCGGCGACAATCTGGTGGACCTGACGCGGAGCCGCGAGCTGCTGCTCGACCCGTCGACCTACGGCCAGCGCTCGACCGCCAGTGCGCGGCTGCCGGGGGCATTGTTGCGGGCGCTGAAGTTCACTCTTTAGGAGGGCGCGATGGCTGACACGGTGCGCAAGGTGGACTACTTCTCGCTCTCGGTTTCCAACACGCCCGGGCAGACTTTCAAGGTGCTCGCCACGCTGGTGAGCGCGGGAATCAACCTGCTCGCCTGCACCGGATTTCCGCGCGGCCGCCGCGCCCAGATCGACGTGGTGCCGGACGACACGCGCAAGTTCAACGTGGCCGCGAGGAAAGCCAAACTCCGGTTCAATCCGAAGAAGACCGGCTTCCTGATCCAGGGCGACGACCGCCCCGGGGCGCTCGCCGACCATCTCAGGCGGCTCGCCGAGAAAGGCATCAACGTCACCGCCGTCGACGGCCTGTCGGCCGGCAAGGGCCGCTGGGGCGCGATCCTCTGGGTCAAGCCCAATGACCTCGCCAGGGCGGGGCGGCGGCTGCGCGCGAAGGCGAAGTAACCTGACGCCGACGCACGGCGCGCAACGCCATTCCTCGACTCGCCGCGCCGCCGAAAGCCCGGTGCGTCTCGGCTTGATCCGGCGCGGCGCGGCATATTAGGATGGCCGGACAAACGACAAATCCGCAGTATCCAGAGGAGAGCAACATGCGCGTGCCGATTCAGCGGCTTCTCGCCGGGCTGTTCATCGCGTCGCTCGGTCTGCAGGCCGCGGCGCAGGAGATCAAGATCGGGCTCGCGGGTCCGGTGACGGGGCCGCTCGCGTTTCTCGGGCAGCACATGAAGTGGGCCGGGGAGCTCGCGACCGACGAAATCAACCAGAAAGGCGGCGTCCTCGGGCGCAAGCTCGTGTTCCTGATGCAGGACAGCGCGTGTCGGCCCGCCGATGCGGTTGCCGCAGCGGAGCGGTTGCTCAACCAGGACAAGGTCGACGCGATGCTCGGCGACGTGTGCAGCGGGGCGACGATCGCGCTCATGCCCGTGCTCGAGAAGGCGCAGCGGCCGCTGATCGTGACGGTCTCGACGCACCCCGACATCACCCTGCGGTCGGGCTCTGGCGGGAACAAATGGGTGTTCCGTACGGTGCCGCACGACGCGATGATCGCGGCCGTCGTGGCGAAGCAGCTCAAGGGGGTGAAAACCCTCGCCATCGTCGCCGAGGACACCGACTACGGGCGCGGCGCCGTCAAGCTCCTCAAGGAACGGTTGCCGGCGGACGTCAAGATCATCTCGGAGGACTACTTCAAGCAGACCGAGACCGACTTCCTGCCGGTGCTGACGCGCATCCGCGCTTCGAAGCCCGACGCGATCGGCACCTACGTGCTCGACCAGGCGGCGCTCAATCTGATGAAGCAGTACACCCAGTTCGGGATGACGATGCCGCTCGTCGGCCGGCCGCCGCTCGGCTCCGGGGTGGTCGCGCCGGTCGTCTCGAGCGGCAAGTTCGACGGTTCGTGGACGGTCTACCCCTACTACGACAAGTACTCGAACCCGCAGAACGACGCGTTCACGAAGCCCTTCATCGAGCGCCACAAGCAGGGGCCGCACTACGCGGCCTACGGCGTCTACGAGGGGATCAACGTCCTCGCCGACGCGATCCGTCGCGCCGGCACGACCGACCCGAACGCGGTCCGCGAGGCGCTCGAGAAGGCGAACTACGCCGGCATCCTCGGGCCGATCCGATTCGACGCCAACCACCAGGCCACGAGCAACCTCATGTTGCTCCAGATCGACAGGGGCGCGGTGGTGGTGAAGGACCTGATCCCGGCGCAGTAGTCCTCCCGCCAGACCTTCGGACCGCCGGGTCGCCGCGCACGCCGCGAGGCGGCGGTTCATCGTGCTCACCGACCCGGTCTTTCTCGCCCAGCTCGCGGCGAACGGCGTCGCCGTGGGCCTCGGCTACGCGCTCGCGGCGATCGGACTTGCGCTCGTCTTCGGAATCCTCGGGCAGGTCAACTTCGCGCACGGGGAGCTGTACATGCTCGCCGCGTTCGTGCTGTTCTGGGCGACGGCGCAGCTCGGGCTGCCCTACGCCGCCGCCGCCCTGCTCACCGTGGCGCTCATGGCCGGCGCCGGCGCCGTGCTCGCCCAGGTCGTGATCGTGCCCAACCTCGACCGCAGCTTCGAGTCGGTGATCCTCGGCACGCTCGCCGTGGCGGTGATCCTGCAGAACGCGGTGCGGCTTACGTTCGGCGCGACGCCGCTCGACATCGCCTCGCCCCTGGAGGGCGTCACGTTCGACGTCGGCGGCGTGCTCCTGTTCGGGCAGCGGCTGCTCGTCTGCGCCGTCTTCGTGGTCGCGTACGCCGGGCTCGCGGCGTTGCTCCGGTTCAGCGCGATCGGTCGCGCGATGCGCGCGATGTCGCAGAACCGCGACGCCTGCGTGATGGTCGGCATCGACCCGCGCAGCGTGACGCGCTGGACGGGCGCGCTCGGCGCCGCGCTCGTGGGGCTCGCGGGCGTGGCGATTGCGCCGCTCTTCGACCTCTACCCGAACATGGGCACCGAGGTTGTCTTCAAGAGCTTCGCCGTGGTGATCATCGGCGGCATGGGCAACGTCGCCGGCGCGGCGCTCGCTGGCCTCGTGCTCGGGCTGGCCGAGAGCTTCGCCGGCGGGCTGGGCAGCGCGGTCCTGCGCGAAGGGATCGCGTTCACCGTGATGATCGCGATGCTGCTCGCGCGGCCGCAGGGTCTGTTCGGGCGCTCGGTGCGGGTATGAACCGGGCGCAGGCGATCCCGATGGTCGCGCTGCTGGCGCTCGCGCTGCCGCTCGTCGCCGGCTCGCCGTACGTGCTCCACGTCGCCATCATGACCGGCTTCTACGTCATCCTCGCTCAGTCGCTCAACCTAGTGCTGGGCTACGGCGGACTGCTCTCGCTCGCGACGCCGGCGTTCTTCGGCATGGGCGCGTACGTAGCGGCGATCCTCGCGCTGCGCTTCGGCTGGGACAGCGCGGCGACGTTCGCGCTCGCCGCCCTCGCCGGGGTCGCGACCGGGATCGCGATCGGCTTCCCGAGCCTGCGGGTGTCGCGGCACTCGTTCGTGATCGTCACGCTGTCGGCGACGCTGCTGCTGCAGCTCGTCGCGAACAACTGGGAGGACCTGACGCGCGGCTCGCTGGGGCTCACCAACCTCCCTCCGCCGCGCTTCCTCGGCGTGGCGGTGCGTGAGCGGGGTGAGTGGTACGTGCTGTCGGTCGTGGCGGCGGCCGCGGTGGTACTCGCCACGCACCTCGTCGTCGCCTCGAGGTTCGGTCGCGCGCTGGTGGCGACGCGGGAGAACGAACAGCTCGCGCTCGCCGCGGGGATCAACGTGTTCCGGACACGGCTGTTCGCCTTCTCGCTGTCCGGCGCGTTCGCGGGCCTCGCCGGCGCGCTCTACGCGCACTTCATCACCTACATCGATCCGGGCGTGTTCGGCTTCTCGGTTTCGGAGACGCTGCTCATCATGGTGATCCTCGGCGGGTCGGGCACGCTATGGGGCCCGGTCGGCGGTGCGGTCGTGTTCACCATCCTGCCCGAAGTGCTGCGGCTGACACCGGAAATCCGCTCGCTCGTCTACGGGATCATCCTGCTCGTCATCGTGCTCTACCGGCCGGCGGGGCTGGCGACCTGGCTGGGCCGGCGCCGCACGGCCGGGGCGGCGCCGCCGGCATGAGCCCGATCCTGCGCATCGAAGGCATCGTCAAGACCTACCGAGGCGTCACCGCCCTCGACGGCGTCACGCTCGAGGTCGCGGGCGGCTCGATCACCGGGCTGATCGGCCCGAACGGCTCGGGGAAGACGACGCTCTTCGACTGCATCAGCGGCTTCCAGCGGCGCGACGCCGGGCAGGCGTGGCTCAGCCCCGGGGGGCCGACGGCGGTGGAGCTCACGTCGCTCCCCGCGGTGCGCGTCGCGCGGGCGGGCGTGCGCAGAACTTTCCAGCAGCTCAAGGTGTTCGCGGGCCTGAGCGTGCGCGACAACCTGCTCACTGCGGCCCAGTCCGGGCCCGGGTACTCGGCGTTCGAAGAGGTGCTGCGCGTGCCGCAGGTCCGCCGCCACGAGCGCCTGATGCGCGAACGTGCGGCCGCGATGCTCGAAGAGTTCGCGCTCGCGGCGCACGCCGAGCAGCTCGCGGGCACCCTCTCCTACGGACAGAAGAAACTCCTCGAGCTCGCCATGGCGCTCATGACCGATCCAAAGGTGCTGCTGCTCGACGAGCCGGTAGCCGGCGTGAACCCGACGCTGATCGAGGCGCTCAAGCAACATCTCGTGCGCGTGCGCGACCGCGGCGTGACGCTTCTGATCGTCGAGCACAACCTGAAGCTCGTGTTCGACCTCTGCGAGCGGATCTTCGTGCTCGACGGCGGCCGGCTGCTGACGAGCGGCCCGCCGGACGAGGTCGCGCACGACCCGAGGGTCCTCGAGGCGTACCTGGGCGCCGGCGCCCGGAGAGAGGCGCTGCTGGATGGCTGAGCGGACGATCCTCGAAGTGGCGGGCGCGGTGGGTGGGTACGGGGACATGACAATCCTCCACGGCGTCGACCTCACGATCGCCCGCGGGAGCTGGACGACCATCATCGGGGCGAACGGCGCCGGCAAGTCCACGCTGCTGAAGCTGATCGCGGGAATCGTCCCGTGTCGCGAGGGGCGGGTGGTCTACGACGGGCGCGAGGTGTCGCGGGTCTCCGCGATCGAACGGTTGCAGGGCGGGATCGGGCTCGTGCCGCAGGGCCGGTGCAACTTCCCGCTGCTGTCGGTCGCGGACAACCTCCGGCTCGGCGCCTGGTCGCGGCGGCTCGTCGGCCCGGCGCTCACGGCCGAGGTGGAGGGCATGGCCGAGCGGTTCCCCCCGCTCAGGGAGCGCTGGGGCGTGGACGCCGGGAACCTGTCCGGCGGCGAGCAGCAGCTCCTGGAGATGGCGATGGTGCTGATGGCTCGGCCGCGGCTGCTCCTGCTCGACGAGCCCTCGCTCGGACTTGCACCCGGCCCGATGGAAACGGTGTTCGCGACGATCCGCGACCTCGTGCGCGACGGCATCACCGTCGTGATGGTGGAGCAGAACGCCCGCCAGGCGCTCGAGCGGTGCGATGTCGGCGTGGTGCTGGAGCTGGGGCGCGTGAGCCTGGTCGAGCCGGCCGGGCAGGTGCTCGGTCACCCGGAGATCCGGCGGACGTTTCTGGGCCTGTGATTCAGGCCGGCGGCGCGAGCGCGGCGAGCTCCCGACCGTACAGGATGCGATGGGGGTTGAGCACGGCCATCTGCGCGATGGCGTCATCCTTGACGCCTCGTCGCTTCAGCTCGGCGATGTACTCGCGCCAGCCGTCCGATACCGTAGTGTTCATCGCCTGCCCGAGGTCGGTGGTAAGGACGACGCCTTCCGGACCTACCGCCTCGATCACCTGCACGTACTGTTCATAGGAGAGGTGGTCCATCGCGATGTTCACGAACGCGAGCTCGGTGTAGGCGCCGTAGTCGCGCCAGAGCTTCACCAGCGTGTCGACCTCCTGGTTCGTCGCCTGGAACAGCGGGTGCGTCATCAGGATCCGCCGGATGCCGGCGGCGTGCGCGCGCCGCACGAGCGCCACGGTCTCGGTCTTGTTCAGGTGTCCGGTCGCGAGCGTGAGATCCGACTCGGCCACCATGCGCAGCATGCGCTCGACCCCGGCCATCACCTTCGGGTCGGCCTCGTCGAGACGGTAGCCGCCCCCGATCGGCACGAAGCGCGAGTACTTGCCCCTCACGCCCCAGGCCTCGGGCATCTCGCGCCGGCCGTACAGCGTGAGGTGCGCTTCCGTGGAGAGCGTGGGGAGCCACACGACGACGGGCCCCGGGTCCGGATCGGTCGCGCGGACGTCGCGCTTCCACGCCGAAAGCGCGGCCCGCACGCCGTGCTCGTCGACGCCACCGACGCTGAAGTTGAGCACCACTGCACCCACCAGGGCGACCTGGTCGTCAGGGCGTCGAACCTTGCTCACCCAGCCGGTGGTCGGCTGGAAGTGGTTCTTCATCACCGCGCCGAATCCCTCCCGCCGCCCTTCCTCGGCGAGCGTCTCCGCGCTGTAGCGTCGCTGCAGGTACTCGGGTCCGACATGCACGTGCATGTCGATCAGGAACTTGTCGTCGACTCTGGGTAGCGGCTCGGGCACTTCCTCTCCTTGTCTTGCGGCAGCAGAGCATGCCAGTGCGAAACTAGCGATACTCCAACGGAACCATCGCAGAAGGCGCGATGTTACCGAAGCCGAGGCAGCCATGACCGTCAAACCTCGCATTGCCCACTTCGCCGGCTCGAACGCGACGATCATGAACATCCCGCCGCTGGTCACGAGCAACAAGGCCCGCGAAAAGTACGGGCTTGCGCTTCTCACCAACGCCGACGGGAGCCCTCCCCGCTTCGACGTGCTCCGGCCGCAACGCCTCGCGGCGTCGGTCACGATCTATGTCGAGCAGTTCAGCGCCCACCCGCTCGAACGCGATGCCGCCGAGCTCTACGGACCGCCGGACGGCTACGTCGATCGGTCTGGCGCGTTCCATCGGGAGCGGCGCGCTGCGGACGACAAGCCGGTCTACGAGATCACCCTCCGGCCGGAGGATGGCCTCTATCCGCTGCCGTACATGGCCCGCCAGAACGACGGCCGTCCCTGGGAAGAGGACTGCGCACAGCCCGGCGCGCCCGCGTCCCTCGCCAGACAGCCCTTCTACCCCGACGGTTCGCGCGCGTTTGAAGAGATCGATCGGTTCGGGATCAGCGGCAAGGGCATCGGCAATCTGATCTCCGCGCGGGCGGACGTCGACTTCTACCGTTCCGTCCCTCCCTCCGGGTACACGAAAGGGCTTCCCGCCGACCACCGGACCGACGTCGGCGCAGGAGACATCGAACCCGAAGCGTTGGGACGGGACTTCTTTCCCTATCGGCCCCACCACCTGGCGGCGTCGCCGCCGCGCGCCGCGCTCGCCCGGATCACGAACATCGTACAGCGCGTGATGGCGACCGGGAACTACGCGGGCGCGATCTGGACGCAGGGCAGCCCGCGGATCGAAGAGACCGTCTACTGGCTCAACCTGCTGATCGACACGACCGTGCCGATCTGCGGCAACGCTTCGCAGCGCCTCCACGGCATGATCAGCAACGACGGCGACAAGAACCTCGTCGACTCCGTGGAGTACATCGCCTCACGGGTGTGGGCCGACGATCGCGGCCGCAACCGGGTCGGCGTGGTGCTGATCCAGGACCAGCGTGTTTTCGCCGCGCGCGACGTTCAGAAGGCGGATGCCAGGCCGGGCGGCTACGTGGCTACCGGAGGGCACGGCGGAATCCTGGGTGCGGTCGCAC
>Ga0209342_10000827_pt1 | contig 35813 bp, 30 predicted proteins | sample RifCSP16_2_FD_184023 | JGI IMG/M metagenome (GOLD analysis project Ga0209342, IMG submission 184023) | Soil microbial communities from Rifle, Colorado - Rifle CSP2_sed 16_2 (SPAdes) (version 2) | ecosystem: Environmental > Terrestrial > Deep subsurface > Rock core/Sediment | place: Rifle...
GCAACCTGGGGGGAGGGGCCGGAAGGGGGGCGAAGCCCCCCTCCGGGCTGGAGGAGCGAAGGCCCGTCGATCAGGTAGACTCGCTCCGTCATCCCGCGAAGACCCGCTCGTAAATGGCGCGAACTTCCTGAGTGCGCCGGGCGTAGTCGGCGAGGAGCTCGGCGCGGCCCGGGTAGTCGAGCGCTTTGGCCAAGCGGCCCGGCATCGGCCCCGCCGCCTCCAGCACGTCGGGGGGACGGGAGGCGAAGAGCCTGAGCCCGGCGGAGATCCGGCGGAGCCAGCCGTAGTGGTCGAGGAGGGCCTCGCCGTCACGCTCCGGAAGAGCGCCTTCCCTCGCGAGAGCCCGGAGCGCCGCGACGGTGTTGGCCCGGCGACACTGGGGCCTGGCGGCGCCGTGGGTCAGCTGGAGTGCCTGGGCGATGAACTCCACGTCCACCAGCCCGCCGCGGCCGAACTTGACATGGACCCGCCCGGGAGCTTCCTTCCCCAGCTCGAGCTCCATGCGCTGGCGGACCTCGCGGATCTCCTTCAGCTCGGGGGACGAGAGCCCGCGATCGTACACGAGCGCTCGGAGGCGCCGGCGGACCTCGCGGCCGAGGCCAGGGTCGCCCCCGACCAGACGCGCCTTCGTCAGCGTCTGACGCTCCCAGAGGTCCGACCACTCCCGGTAATACTGCTCGAAGGCCGGGAGGCTCGAGGCGAAGCCGCTCCCCTTGCTCCCCGGACGGAGACGCAGGTCAACGGGAAAGACCGTCCCCGCGGCGGTGATGTCGCCCAGGATGCTCGCCATGCGCTCCACGGCCCGGTCGTAGAAGTCGTGGGCCTCGAGCGGCGCCTCGCCGTCGGTGCCGCCGGCGGCCGCGTACACGACGAAGAGGTCCAGGTCGGAGCCGACGGTGAGCTCGCGGCCGCCGAGCTTCCCCATGGCGACGATGACGGCGGGAACGAAGCGGCCCTCCCCGTCGCGCGGCACGCCGTGCTTGTCCACGTCGGCGCTGACGGCCAGGAGCCATGCCACGGCCAGCGCCGCCTCGGCGAGGCCCGTCAGCTCGCGCGAGAATCCCTCGACGTCGGTCACGCCCAGGAGCCAGCGCCACGTGATCCCGAGCTCCTCGGCCTGCTTCAGCCGGCGAAGCCGGTCCTTCCTCTCCGCCGTGCTCAGCGCCGGGGCCAGGACCGGGGCCAGCGCCCGGCGGAAATCGGGCTTGCGTTTGGGGTTCCGGAACCGTGTTGGATCCGCCAGGCCCGTCAGGAGCTCCGGCTGGGAGAGCAGGAGCTGGGTCAGCAGCTCGCCCCGTGAGCAGAGCTTGACCAGGTTCAGCAGCAGGTCGGGGTGGTCGGCGAGGAGCTCCAGGTAGCCCGCGCGGGGCCCCATCGCGGAGACGAACCGCTCGAACTGGTTCAGGCCCTCGTCCGGGTCCGGGCTCTGCCAGAGCGCGTCCAGCAGGACGGCAAAGAGCCGGCGGAGGGCCCGGCGCATGGGATCGGGGTACGGAACCAGCGGGCGGCCTTCCAGGATCAGGCGGAGATTCTGGCGCGCCCGCTCCGGGTCGGCGAAGCCGGTGGCCTTGAGCGAGTGCGTGGACGGGATGCGCACTCGCACCGGCTCTTCGGCGGCGGGGGCCTGGAAGAAGGCGACGAACGCCCGGTGGATGTCGCCGGTCACCTTCCGGTGCTCCGACAGGAACCGCTTCGCCGCGCTCTCGAGGGGGAGCGCGATGCCCATCCGGCGCGCCAGCCGGCCCAGCGCGGCGGGCTCCTCCGGCAGGGTGTGGATCTGAAACTCGTGGAGGATCTGGAGCCGGTGCTCCACCGTGCGGAGGTGGGTGTAGCCGTGGCTCAGGACGCCCCCCAGGGCGTGCGGGAGATAGCCGCGCTCGACCAGGCGGAAGATCGCCCGGAGGCTGTTCCGCTCCCTGAGCCAGGGGTCGCCGCCGCCGTAGAGCAGCTGGAGGGCCTGCACCAGAAACTCCACCTCGCGGATCCCGCCCGTCCCCAGCTTGACGTTCAGGCGCTCGTGGCCCTTGGCCTTGAGCGAGCGGTCGATCTCGCTCTTCATGGCGCGAACCTCGGTCAGGATCCGACGATCAATCCCCGGCTGATAGACGTAGGGGCGGACCAGGTCGAGGAACCGCCGCCCGACACGCTCGTCGCCTGCGCAGAAGCGCGCCTTGATCAGCGCCTGGCGCTCCCAGAGTAGGGCGCGCTCGGCATAGTAGGTGCGGTAGCCGTCCAGCGACAAGATCAGGGCCCCGCTCCTGCCCTCGGGGCGCAGGCGCAGGTCCACGCGGAACGCGTAACCTTCCTCGGTGACGCTCTCGAGGGCAGAGACGATCTGGCGCGCCAGCCGCCTGAAGTACTCGCCGTTCGCGAGGGCGCCGCCGGGGCCGCCGGAGGTCTCGCCGTCCTCCGAGTACACGAAGATGAGGTCGATATCGGAGGAGTAGTTGAGCTCCTCGCCGCCGAGCTTGCCCATGCCGATGACGGCGAGCCCGGCCGGCTCTCCCGAGGGCGCCATGGGGGTCCCGTGCTGGGAGGACAGATCCCCGTCGGCCCGCCGCCAAGCCGCGTCGAGACAGACATCCGCGAGTCGCGACAGTTCCTCGGTCGTCACGGTCAGGTCGGCGTCCCCCAGGAGGTCGCGGCTCCCGATCCGGAGGAGGTGACGGTACTTGAAGCGGCGGAGGACGTTCCAGCGCGCAGGAGAATGGGAGAACGGCGCCAGATCCCGGTCGAGTTCCTGGGCCAGGTCGTCCCTGGACCATTGGCGCATGGCCGAGGGCTCGAGGAGCCAGGGCAAAAACGTGGGGTGACGGCGAAGGGTTTCGGAGAGGAACTGGCTGCCGCCGCCGAGCGTCGCCAGGAGGTGGGCGGCTCCCGGATGGGCGACCAGCGTCGTCAGAAAGGTCGCCCGCTCCTGGATCGCACCGAGGCGCTCCAGATTGTTGAGCGCCATGTCCGGGTCCGGCGCTCCGGCCAGGGCGCGGAGCACCCGCGGCAGGCCCGGGGCGAGGAGCTCGGCGTCGCGAGGGGTGGGCGTCAGGCTCTGGAGGTTGGCGAAGGCGGCGGAGGGATCGCCGAAGCCGAGGGCGGCGAGAACGGCCGGCGCCCGGGGATCGTCGGGCGGCGCCTCGAGGAGCCAGCGGCCATCCCCGACGCGGCTCAGCGCCCGCTCGACGGCCTCGGCCGGAGTGCTAACCCGTCTCCCGTTCAGATAGCCGCCTCTCCGCGCTCGCCGGTCCGGATGCGCACGCTCTCGCCGATGGGGATGACGAAGACCTTGCCGTCCCCGATGGAGCCGGTCTTGGCGGCGGCGCAGATCGTGCTGACCACTTTCTCCACCAGGTTGTCGGGCACCACCACCTCGATCTTGACCTTCGGCAGGAAATCGATGCTGTACTCCGACCCCCGGTAGAGCTCGGTGTGCCCCTTCTGCCGGCCGAAGCCGCGGACCTCGGTGACCGTCATCCCCACGATGCCCAGCTCCGTCAGGGCTTCCTTGACGTCGTCCAGCTTGAACGGCTTGATGATGGCCTCGATTTTCTTCATGACTCCATCCTCTCAGGAGGCGGCGGCCTTCACGGCTTTCCGGTAGAGCGAGACGTACTCGCGGGCGGAGGCCTCCCAGGAAAAATCCTCCGCCATGGCGTTCCGCATGAGCCGCTGCCAGAGCCGCGGCTGGCGAAACACGGCGAGCGCCCGGCGCGCGCACTCGAGCAGCGCCTCATGCGTGAAGGGGGCGAAGCCGAAGCCGGTCCCCGCCTGCTTCGCGGGATCGAACTCCTTCACGGTGTCCGCCAGCCCGCCGGTCCAGCGGACGAGCGGGATCGTGCCGTACCGGAGGCTGATCAGCTGCCCGAGGCCGCACGGCTCGTAGCGCGAGGGCATCAGGAAGCAGTCGGCGCCGGCGTAGATCCGCCGCGCCAGCCCCGCGTCGTAGCCGAGGCGCACCGCGACCCGTCCCGCGTGCTTTGCCGCCGCGTCGCCGAACGCCTGCTCGAGCGCCGGCTCGCCGGAGCCCAGCAGCGCCAGCTGCACTCCCTCAGCGAGGAGCCCGGGAAGCGCGTCGAGGACGAGGGTGAGCCCCTTCTGCTCCACCAGGCGCGTGACCATCCCCACGAGCGGGACCGGCTCCTGGGCCAGCCCCAGCTCCTCCTGGAGCGCCGCCTTGCAGGCGCGCTTGCCCTTGAGATCGTCGGCCGTGTACCCTTTCGGGATGGCCGGGTCGCTGGCCGGATTCCACACCTCGTAGTCGATCCCGTTGACCACCCCGTGCAGTGCCGCGCTCCGCGCCAGGAGGACGCCCTCGAGGCCACAGCCGAACTCCGGCGTCTGAATCTCCCGGGCGTACGTCCGGCTCACGGTGGTCAGGAGGTCCCCGAAGACGAGCCCGCCCTTCAGGAAGTTGAGCTTGCCATAGTACTCGATCCCCGCCGGTGTGAAGAGGTCCCAGCCGAGTCCCGTCATCGGCACGTCGTAATGCCAGAAGACGCCCTGGTAAGCCAGATTGTGAACCGTGAAGAGCGTGGCGATCTTCGCCAGCGCCGGATCGTCGCGGTAGAGCGTCTCCAGGTACACGGGCACGAGGCCGCTCTGCCAGTCGTTGGCGTGGATCACGTGGGGGATCCAGCCGAGATGCTTGAGCCCTTCCACGGCGGCGCGGCAGAAGAAGATGAAGCGCTCGCAGTTGTCCCAGTAATCTCCCTCGGAGGTGCCGTAGAGGGCGTCGCGATCGTAGTACTGATCCTGGGCCAGGAAGTAGATCGGGATGCCGGCGCCCATCCGCCCCTCGATCCACGCGCCCTCCGCCCTCCGGTCCGCGATGGGAACCTGGACGCGAGGGATAACCGGGGTAAGCGAGCCGGCGTGGCGCTCCACGCCCCGGTACTTCGGCATCAGCACGCGGACGTCGTGGCCGAGGCCCGCCAGCGCCTTGGGAAGCGCGCCGGCCACGTCGGCAAGCCCGCCCGTCTTGGCAAAGGGCTCCACTTCCGAGGAGATGAGCAGAATGCGCAGGCGTTGGGGCACGGTGGCCTCCGGGTGGGGGTGCGAGGCCATTATCCCCACCCGGCCTCGCGCTTGTCAACCGTTCAGAGGGCCTTCCCGGCTCGATCGCACCGCATGGGGCGCCGACTCCCCGCGCGAGGCACCCGGAATTTCGGCCTTGACTGCTCCGTCATCCCCCCTGTATCTAGACCTTGGACCGGGACGGTGGTGCTAGGATCAGAGCCATGAGCCCCAACGAGACCCCAAAACCCTCCAACTTCATCCGGGACATGGTCCTGGAGGACATCCGGACCGGCCGGTTCACGGGCGTCGTCACGCGCTTTCCGCCCGAGCCGAACGGCTACCTCCACATCGGCCACGCCAAGGCGATCTGCCTCGACTTCGGCCTGGCGCAGGAGTTCGGCGGGCGCTGCCACCTCCGCTTCGACGACACCAACCCGACGAAGGAGAGCCAGGAGTACGTGGACGCGATCATGCGCGACGTGCGCTGGCTCGGCTTCGACTGGGGCGGGCACCTCTACCACGCCAGCGACTACTTCGACCAGCTCTACGAGTGGGCCGTGCAGCTCATCAAAGCGGGTCGCGCCTACGTGGACGATCTCACGGCCGATGAAATGCGCGAGACCCGCGGGACGCTTACTCAGCCCGGCAGCGAGAGCCTGTACCGCAACCGCTCGGTCGAGGAGAACCTCGACCTCTTCGAGCGCATGCGCCGGGGCGAGTTCCCCGACGGCACCAAGACCCTGCGCGCCAAGATCGACATGGCCGCGGGCAACGTGAATCTGCGCGACCCCGTCATGTACCGCATCCGCAAGACGTCGCACCAGCGCACGGGAGACAAGTGGTGCATCTACCCGATGTACGACTGGGCCCACGGCCAGTCGGACTCGATCGAGGGGATCACGCATTCCCTCTGCACGCTCGAGTACGAGGACCACCGCCCGCTCTACGACTGGTACCTCGACGCCCTCGGCATTTACCATCCGCGCCAGATCGAGTTCGCGCGGCTCAACCTCTCGCACACGGTCATGAGCAAGCGGAAGCTGCTGATGCTCGTGGAGGAGCGCGCGGTGAGCGGCTGGGACGACCCGCGCATGCCGACGCTCGCCGGCCTGCGCCGCCGCGGCTATACGCCCGAGTCCGTCCGCGACTTCTGCGAACGCATCGGCATCGCCAAGGCCGACAATCTCGTGGACGTGGCGCTCCTCGAGCACTGCCTGCGCGAGGACCTGAACAAGCGCGCGCTCCGGCGCATGGCCGTGCTGCGGCCCTTGAAACTCGTCATCGAGAACTACCCGGAGGGTCAGGGAGAGGAGCTCGAGGCTGTCAACAACCCCGAGAATCCGTCGGCGGGCACGCGCCAGGTGCCCTTCTCACGCGTTCTGTATATCGAGCAGGACGACTTCCGCGAGGTCCCGCCGCCCAAGTACTTCCGGCTTTCGCCCGGCGTCGAGGTGCGCCTGCGCTGGGCCTACATCGTCAAGTGCACGGGCGTCGCGAAGGATCCGCGCACCGGCGAGATCACCGAGGTGCGCTGCACGTACGACCCGGAGAGCCGCGGCGCCGACTCGCGCGGGCGCAAGGTGAAGGGGACCATCCACTGGGTCTCGGCCGCCCACGCCGTCGACGCCGAGGTCCGCCTCTACGAGCACCTCTTCAGCGTGCCCAAGCCCGACGAGGCCGAGGACCTCAAGTCCGTCCTCAACCCGACGTCGCTCGAGGTCCTCAAGACCTCGAAGCTCGAGCTCTCGCTGAAGGACGCCGCGCCCGAGTCCCGCTTCCAGTTCGAGCGCCAGGGCTACTTCGTCGCCGAGTCCAAACACTCCTCGCCGGGACGCCTCGTCTTCAACCGCACGGTCGGCCTCCGCGACACGTGGGCCAAGCTCGAGAAGGCGTAGCCCTAAACCTCCTCCAGGATCGGGAAGACCAGGGCGGTCACGTGGGAGGAGATGCGCTTGAGGTTGGTCAGGACGTCCAGGTGGATCTCTGAGGTCTCCAGCGACTCCGCCAGGCCCGCGCGGAGCCGCGCCAGGTGGGACTCGCGCAGATCCCGCTCCCGCTGGCGGACGACCGGCCGCTGGTCCAGCACCTCCTGAGCCAGGGTCCGGTCGTTGGCCGCGATGGCGGCGATGGCGCGCTCCAGGTTCTTCGCCACGAGGGCGTGGAACTCGATGATCTCCACTTCGCCCGCCCCCGAAAAGCGCCGGCCCTGGTAGAGCTTCTTCCTGGCCAGCTCCATCAGGTTCTTGTCCACGATGTCGCCGATGTTTTCCAGATTCTGGATGACCGTGAGGAGCGCGACCTCCTTCTGGGAGAGGTCGGCCGAAATGGTCTCGCGGCCGAGGCGCGTCAGGAAGAGCTTGATCTGGCGCTCCAGGTAGTCCACCTGGTCGTCCCGCCGTTCCACGTCCTCGAGCAGTTCCTGGCTGTCGGAGCGGAAGACCGCCATGGCGTCGCGATACATCCCCTGCACCACGTCGGCCATGCGCAGGGCCTCGCGCGTGGCCTGGCCGATGGCGAGCGCCGGCTGATCCAGGGAGCGCTCGTCGAGGTAGCGCGTCTTGAACGGGTTGTCGCCCTCTTCCTCCTCTGGGACGAGGGTGACGATGAGCCGCGCGGCGAGGTTCTGGAACGGCAGGAAGAACGCGCTGATCCCCACGTTGAAGACGGTGTGGGCGTTGGCGATCTGGCGGCCGGCGTCGTTCGCGGTGGTTCCGACCCAGCGCGTGAAGGGATCGATGAACGGGAGGATGAGCAGCACGCCGAGGATCTTGAAGGCGACGTGGGCCGCCGCGACGCGCTTGGCGTCGGTGCGCGCGCCGATGGACGCCATCAGCGCCGTCACGCAGGTGCCGATGTTGGCGCCGAGGACGATGGCGACGGCTCCGCTCAGCGGGAGGAGCCCCTCGCCGGCCAGCGTGATGGCGAGCCCGATGGTCGCCGCCGAGGAGTGGACGAGGGCGCTGAAGACCGCGGCGGTCAGGATCCCGGCCAGCGGCGTGCCGGCCAGCGTCAGGAGGATCTGCTGGGCCAGGTGGCTCGACTTCATCGGCCCCATGCCGTCCACCATCACCTTGATCCCCAGGAAGATCAGGCCGAAGCCCAGGAGCGCGGTGCCGAGGTCCTTCATCGCCCGGCGCTTGCCGAGGAAGATGACGCTGAACCCGACACCGACCATAAGGAGCGCGTAGTCGGTGATCTTGAAGGCGATGAGCTGGACGGTGAACGTGGTGCCGATGTCGGCGCCCAGGATCACCCCCATGGTCTGGGAGAAGGGGATGAGGCCCGCCGAGACGAAGCCGATCAGCATCACCGTCGTCGCGGACGAGGACTGGATGATCGCCGTCACCGCCGCCCCCGAGAGGACCGCGGCGAAGCGGTTGCGGGTCACGTGGGTGAGGAGGTAGCGCAGCCGGCCGCCCGCGGCCCGCTGGAAGCCCTCGCCCACGAGCTGGATCCCGTACAACAGAAGCGCCATCCCGCCGAAAAGGGCGAGGATCACCACGGCCGGAGATCCTCCAGGTGGGCCGTGTCGTTGAGCGTCAGGACCCGCGGCGGGTCCACCACGCTGAGCGAGGCGTTGCCGATCGCCAGCTGCCAGAGGGCGTTGGAGGAGAGGCCCAGGAGGTGGCAGAGATAGACGCTGATGACGCCACCGTGGGAGACGACCAGGGCCTCGTCGCCGTCGGGATGGGAAACGACGATACGCTCCATGACCGGCAGGACGCGACGCGCCACCTCTTCGATGTGCTCACCCTCCGGCGGCGGGCAGTCGTACGGGCGCTCCCGCCAGTTCCGGTAGGCGTCGGCTTCCGTCGCCAGGACGTCGTCCACGGTCCGCCCTTCCCATGTCCCCAGGGAGAGCTCCCTCAGCTCGTCCACGACCGTGACGGTGAGCCCTCGCTCCTTCGCGACGATCTCGGCGGTCTCCCGCGCGCGACGGAGCGGGCTCGAGTAGATGGCGCCCACCCGGCGCCGGGCCACCGCGCGCGCCAGGGCCGTCGCCTGCGCGAGCCCCGCGTCGGAGAGGCCCACGTCCGTCCGCCCCTGGAAGCGGCGCTCGGCGTTCCAGGCCGATTCGGCGTGCCGCGCCAGGACGAGCTTCATGCCTTGCCCTCGATCACCGCCAGGCACTTCCGGAGCCGCGCCAGCGTCTTCTCTCTCCCCAGCAGCACCGCCACCTGGAAGATCGGCGGGCTCGCGCTCTTTCCCGTCAGCGCGATCCGCGTCAACTGGGCGAGGTCCACCAGCTTGAGCCCCAGCTCGGCAGCCAAGCCGCGGTACAGGGTCTCGAGCGTCTCCGGCTCGAAGGGCTCCTGGGGCTCCAGGCGCTTGAGCAGCAGCGTGAGCCGTGGGACGGCCTCGGGAGTGAAGAACTTCACCGTGGCCTCCCGATCGTAGCCCGCAGGCTCGGCGAGGTAGAACGCGCCCAGCTCAACCATCTCCACGAAGGTCTTCGCCCGCTCCTTGAGGCTCTCGGCCACCCTGCCGAGCCAGGCGCGATCGGCGGGGACTGGCAGCCCCGCGCGCTCGAGGAACGGGACCAAATCGTTCGCCAGCCGATCGGGGGGCATCTGCATCATCCAGTGGTTGGAGAGCCACTCGAGCTTCACCCGATCGAAGACCGCTCCCGCGGACCCCACGTGGGCCAGATCGAAGTGCTGGATCAGCTCCTCGCGAGAGAAAATCTCCTGATCGCCGTGGGACCAGCCGAGGCGCGCCAGGTAGTTCACCATCGCCTCCGGGAGAAACCCCTCCTCCTTGAAGGCGAGGAGCGACGTGGCGCCGTGGCGCTTGGAGAGCCGGCTCCGGTCCGCGCCCAGGATCATCGGGATGTGGGCGAAGGCCGGGACGGGATAGCCGAGGGCCTGGTAGCAGAGGATCTGCTTGGGCGTGTTGGAGAGGTGATCGTTGCCGCGGATGACGTGGGTGATCTTCATCGTCACGTCGTCCACGACGACGCAGAAGTTGTACGTCGGGCTCCCGTCGGTCCGGACGATGATCCAGTCGTCGAGCTGGCTCACCTCGAAGGCGACCGTGCCGTGGATCAGGTCCTGGACCACGGTCTGGCCCGAGAGCGGGAGCTTCAAGCGGAGCGCGTGGGGAACGTCCGCCGGCACGTTGGCTTCCCGGCACTTCCCCGAGTAGCGGAAGGTCTCTCCGCGGGCCTGAGCGGCCTTCCGCTGGGCCCCGAGCTCCTCGGGCGGGCACACGCAGCGATAGGCACGGCCCTCAGCCAGAAGGCGCTCGGCGTGGGCCTTGTAGATCTCCAGCCGCTCCGTCTGGCGGTAGCCGGAGGCCGGCGGTCCCTCGTCCCAGTCGAGCCCGAGCCAGCGCAGCGCCTCGACGATGGAGGCGATGAACTCCTCCGTGGAGCGCGAGCGGTCCGTGTCCTCGATCCGGAGGATGAACACGCCGCGGTGGCGCCGCGCGAAGAGCCAGTTGAAGAGCCCCGTGCGGGCGCCGCCCACGTGGAGGTGGCCCGTCGGGCTGGGAGCGAAGCGGACCCTGACCGGTTCGGCCATCGCTCAATAGCCCTCGAAGAGGCGGCCCCAGGCGGTCTCGCCGAAGGCGCGGATGCGCGCGCGCCCGATCGTCGGGTACCAGAGGAGATCGTGGTAGACGTTAGAGGCGAACGGCGCCCAGACCATGAGCGGCGAGTGGAGGAGAAGCTTCTTCAGCGGGCGGAGCGGCCCCCGCCGGATCAGCTGATCGCCCCAGATCACGAGGCTGCGCCGCGTCTCGAAGCCCATGTTCACGCCGGAGATGTCATCCCCCACGATCTCGATGTCGCGCGGGTCGCCGACTCCGAGACCCCGCTCGTGGCACATCCGCAGATACGGAATGGCCAGCGGATTGAAGCCCATGATCTTCGCCGCGACGGCGTCGATGGCCACCTGGTCGGCGGACGCCAGGACGAGGTTCCCTTCGCGTGGGATCATCGTGCGCGGGCCCGCGCCGTCGCCCATCACGGTGCCGTCCATCACCGCGAAGACCCCGGGGTGGAGCTCTCTCTGCATGTACATCAGGTCCACCAGCACCTCGTGGATGTGCTCGTGGGCGTAGTGGCGCACTTCCTTCAGCAGCCCACCGAAGGCGTTCTTGATCGCACCGGTGGTGATCGTGTGCCCATGGACCTTATTCGTGGGCAGGTGGCAGATATTTTTCCCCACGTACATCTTCGGGATCTCGATCCCCTCGGGGAAGATCTGTTTCAACTTCAAGAGCGGCGACTTGAACTCGTAGTGGATCCACTCGACCTCGGTCAGCGGGATGAAGGGCAGCCCGTGGCGCTCGAGGACCGGCATCCACTTGTTGTTGATCGCGCCCTTCCGAGGATCGGTGACGACCGTCCGGTTCTCCACCGGAAAAAGGCGCCGCTGATCGTAGCCGTCCTCGAAGAAGGTATTCAGAGCGCCTTCCAGCTGCCACGGCTGGGTCGAGCAAGCGGGGAAGTACTTGGTCCAGGAGAGGTTCAGCTTGATGAGGCAGTCCTGGTCGCGCGGGAGTACCTGGTCGTACTTCGCCAGGCGCATGAGCCGGCCGTAATCCCTCAGCACCGTCTCCGGCCGTGTCCTCAGCACCGCCACCTGCGCCCGCATGAGCCCCGAAAACCTCCTTCAAAGTTAGACGTTTATTCTAGCACGCCGGGCCGCCATCATCCGAGTCGGGCCGCAAGGTAGAGGATGAGGATGACGGCGAGGATCCAGAGGAGGGTGTTCAGCAAAAGGGCGCGATCGCTCAGGAAGAGCTCCGAGGGGTTGCCGCCGAGCTGGCGGCGGTAGAGGAGGTAGAGGTAGCGGAAGATCCCGTAGAGGACGAACGGCAGCGTCAGTGGCAGGAGGCGCGTGTGGAATTTGGCCACGGTCTCCGCCGACATCGTATAGAGCGCGTAGGCCGTCACGGTGGAAGCCGTCACCACCGCGATCATCTGGTCCAGGAGCCCGGCGCTGTATTCCACGAGGATGGGCCGGTGATTGGCGGCCACTCCTTCCAGCGTGAGCAGCTCGTGCCGCCGCTTGCCCAGGGCGAGGAAGAGCGCCAGGAGGATGGTGCAGATCAGGAGCCACCCCGAGATCTCCACGTCGATCACGACCGCGCCGGCCACAGCGCGCAGGACAAAGCCTACTGAAACGGTCAGAGCGTCCACGATCACCACGCGCTTGAGCCCCGCCGAGTAGGCCACGAGTAGGACGACATAGCCGAGCGCCACCCAGCCGAAGAGCCGGGAGAGGAAGAACGAGAGCGCCAGGCTCACCAGAAGAATGGTCGCCCCGATCCCGAGCGCAGCCTGTCGCGGGAGGGCGCCGGAGGCCACGGGGCGCAGGCGCTTGGTGGGGTGAAGTCGGTCCTTGTCATAGTCGGCGACATCGTTGAGCAGGTAGATCCCTCCCGAGAGAGCGCAGAAGAGGGCGAAGGCCGCCAGCGCGGGCCAGAGGAGCGGCGTGAACAGATTCTGGGAGAAGATGACGCCGGCGAGGACGAAGAGGTTCTTGACCCACTGGCGGGAGCGGAGCGAGATCCAGACCGCCCGCGCCAGTCCCACCGGATCTCCTACAAACGGATGATGTTGGGGCGCGGGCCGAATGAGCCGGTCGCGTTGCGGGTGTCAACCACCAGGAGGGCTTCCGCCGCCACCCGTTTCCAGTCGAACTCCGGGTGGTTCGTCAGGATGAGAACGAGGTCCTGCGAGGCGAAGTTCGCGCTCTCCCAAGGGACGGCCATCAGCCGGTGCCCGCCGACGGTGAGCCGGGGGACGTGGGGGTCCACGTAGGCAACCTGGGCGCCACGGGCCAGCAGGGTTTCGATGATCTCGATCGCCGGCGAATCACGGACGTCGCCGACTCCCGCCTTGTACGCCACGCCGAGCGCCAGGATCTTCGCCCCGCGCACCGCGCGCCCCTTGTCGTTCAGCGCATCGGTCACCATCTGGACGACGTAGGCCGGCATCTGGCGGTTGATCTCGTCGGCGAAGGCGATGAACTTGGGTTCGTAGCCCAAGAGGCGCGTGCGCCAGGATAGATAGTGGGGGTCGCTGGGAAGACAATGCCCACCGATCCCGGGGCCGGGATAAAACGGCATGAAGCCGAAGGGCTTGGTGGAGGCGGCATCGATGACTTCCCACACCGACAGGCCGAGCCGCCGGCACATGATCGCCAGCTCGTTGACGAGGGCGACGTTGACGCTTCGGAAGATGTTCTCGAAGAGCTTGACCATCTCGGCCGTCTGAGGCCCGGAGACGGGCACGACCCGGTCGATGATCTGGCCGTAGAGAACGCGGGTCAGCTCCGAGCAGGCCGGCGTGACGCCGCCCACAAGCTTCGGGATGGCCCGCAGGTCGAAGCGCTTGTTGCCCGGGTCAATGCGCTCGGGGGAGAAAGCCAGGAAGAATTCCTCGCCGACTCTGAGGCCGAGGGCCGTGAAGCGTGGCAGGAGCACCTCTTCCGTCGTGCCGGGGTACGTCGTCGACTCCAGGACCACGAGCTGGCCAGGGCGCAGGATGGCCGCCACGGCGTCGGCGGCGGCCACGATGTACGAGATGTCGGGCTCCCGGGATTTCCCCAGCGGCGTCGGCACGCAGATGATGATGGCGTCGGCGTCCTTGAGCGCCCCGGCATCCGTCGTCATGGAGAGCCGGCCGGAGGCGACGAGCGTCGCGAGCTCGTCGCTCCCCACGTCCTCCACGGGGCTTTCGCCGGCCTTGAGGCGCGCCACGCGCTCCCGGTCCACTTCCACCCCGAGGACCGAGAAACCTGCCTTGCCGAAGGCGACGGCGAGCGGGAGGCCCACGTAGCCGAGGCCGATGACGCCGACCCGCGCCGCGCGCTGCTCCAGGACCTGCCGGAGCCGCTGACTATGAGGGCTCACGGATTGTCTTGGCCGAGCCTCGGGCCGCAGTTCGAGCTGAGCGGCGCCGGCGAGGCTGTTGCGAGCCCGTGGCGAGGCGAGGCCCGAGTGAGAGGCGCCCCGAGGCCAAGTGACAAAGATCGCTCATGGCGCCCATTTTACCCGATTCGATTCATCGCCAGATGAATCGCGTGCGCGACGGCGTCGATCTCGGCGTCCGTGAGTTCCGGGAAGCACGGCAGCGACAGGACCTCACGCGAGGCCTGCCAGGCGTGCGGGCACTCCGCTTCCGTCGCGAGCGCTCCCCCGCTCCGGAAGAGCGGCTGGCCCGGGATCGGCAGGGGGTAGTGCAGCGCGGTGCCGATGCCGAGCTCGGCGAGCGCCTTGGCCAGCGCGTCGCGCTTCGGCGACCGGACCGTGTAGTGGTGGTAGACGTGGAGGGCCGGCGGCCGCTCCCGGGGCAGCGCCAGCGGCAGCCCGGCGAGCAGGGTGGAATACCGCGCCGCGAGCCGGCGCCGCGCCGCGGTCCAGCCCGGCAGGTGGTGGAGCTTCACCCGGAGCAGCGCGGCCTGGAGCTCGTCCAGGCGGCTCGAGTATCCGAGCTCGGCATGCTGGTACTTCTCCCGGGAGCCGTGATCCCTGAGCCGCCGGACCCGCTCGGCCAGCTCTTCGCGATCCGTCACGACCATGCCGGCGTCCCCGCAGGCGCCCAGATTCTTCGTCGGGTAGAACGACAGGCAGGTCAGATCGCCGAAGCTCCCGACGGGGCGGCCGGCGTAGGCGGCGCCGATGGCCTGGGCGGCGTCCTCCACGACCGCGAGCCCGCGGCGCCGAGCGATTGCCACCAGCGGGTCCATGTCGGCGGGGTGGCCGTAGAGGTGGACGGCGATGACGGCCCTGGTGCGCGGCGTGATGGCCCGCTCCACCTGAGCCGGATCCAGGGCGAACGTTTCCGCGTCGATATCGGCGAAGACGGGGCGCGCGCCCGCGTGGAGCACCGCGGAGGCGGAGGCGACGAAGGAGAAGGCGGAGGTGACGACCTCGTCGCCGGGCCCGACATCCAGCGCGCGGAGCGAGAGATGCAGGGCGTCGGTGCCCGAGGCGACGCCGATCCCGTGGCGCACGCCGCAGAGCGCGGCGACCTCGGCCTCCAGGGCCTTCCCCTCGGGGCCGAGGATGAAGCGGCCCGACGCCAGGACGCGCTCGGCGGCGGCGAGCAGCTCCGCCCTGAGCGCCGCGTGCTGGCGGGTCAGGTCGATCTGCGGGATCATTGCCCGGGCCGGCTGCCGACCTGGCCCACGCCCAGGAGGTTCACGGAGAAGTTCACCTCATCCTCGCTCCGCCCCACGCCCTTCGCGCCGCGGTTGATGTACGTGACGCTGATGGCCGCGCACTGGCAGTGCACGTCCACGCCCACGCGCGACTCCACGTTGGTTCCGGCCTTGATGTCATAGTTGGTGGAAGCACGCACGTCCAGGTAGCGGGAGAGTTTGGCCAGGATCTCCCCCCGGACGAACTCGACGTTCGCTCGGTCGTCAAAGCGGGTGCCGGCAGTGGCCGTCACGTCCCAGAACATGGCCGAGATGTCGCTGTTCACGCTCTGGATGCCCCGCCCATACACGTCGTAGCGGGCATCGCCCCTGAACCGGAAGTGCTGGTTGGGCTCGATGAGCAGGTCGCCGGCAAGGTCACCGAAGCGCTCGGAGTGCTTGTTCGGGGGAAGATCGTAGGTCTGTGCCAGCGAGAACCGCACCAGCTCCCACCGGACGGCCTCCTGGCCGGGTCCCGCCACGGTCTTCGCGTTCAGCCGGTTGGTCAGCGAGTAGGTGAGCCGGCTGATCCGGCCGAAGCGATCCACCCCGATATCCGCCAGCGGGGCAGCCAGTGGGTTCACCAGGCCCCCGCCCGGATCCCACCGGGGGAGGCCCTTGTCGTTCACGCCCTGGATCTCGGTGATGTTGACCCGCGGCTCGATCAGGTGCTGGAGGCGGGAGATCCCCGCAGCCCCGCCGACGTCGTAGATCCGCATCGCGCGCGCCTCGAGGTCCGCTCCCACCTCGCCCAGGGCGCGAACGAACGAGGCGTCCCGCGTCTCCTCCACCGGGATCCTGCCGTTCAGCGTCAGGCGGTTGCCGATCACCCGGGTGTCGTAGTACGTCGCGCGACCTCCCACGAACGGTGTGACGGTGAAATAGCCGTCCACCGAGATCGGCAGGAAGACGCGGGGATGGAGGTCCAGCCGCCGGCCGTCGGACCCCACGTCGCGGACGAAGTTGGTGAAGCTCGCCTCCGTCTCGAAGAGCAGGGCGCTCGCGCCGCGAATCGGCTGCCGGAAGCTCTGGAAGCGGATCTCGGGCGCGCGCTGGAGCTCCACCGGTCGGAGGGTGGTGAGATCCTGGTACCAGAACGCTCGTCCCACCAGATTCCAGGAGTCCCCGCTGTAGGTGGCGAAGACGTTGGACTCCGCCCGCTGCTGGCTCCGCTCGCGCAGCCGATCGCCGTACTCCCGGTAGAACCGGTCGTCGGTGACCATGTTCAGGTCCGTCTTGAAGGACAGGCGCGGCGAGATCTGCCAGGCGTGCTTCCAGATGACGTTGCCGCGGTTCTCGGGATCGTCCCCCCTCTCCCGGTCGTCCCGCTCCGTCTCCCGGATGAAGAAACCCTGGGCGATGCCGCGGTTGCTCTCCGAGAGGATGTAGCGGTACTCGCCGCCCGCGCCGACGCCGCGCTTGGAGTACGGTTCGAGCGAGATCGTGGCGTCCTGGCTGTCGCTGATGGCCCAGTAGTAGGGGATCCTCGCGAACACGCCCTTCCGGCTGGAGTTCCCGAAGGTCGGGAAGAGAAAACCGCTCTGCCGCTCGCGGCGGAGTGCCGCAGCGAAAAACGGAACCCAGGGAATCAGCGGCACCTTGCCGACCCAGAAGGAGGCGTCGCGCCCGACGATGTAATCGTCGAGATCGGCGGTGGCCCGGCCCACTCCGAACGACCAGAGGGGTGGGTCCCCCTCGCAGGTGGTGAAGACGCCGCGCTGGATGTTGTAGACCCCTTCCCCGACGCGTTCCATCCGCTCGCCGGAGATGCGGTAGTAGGGGGCCGAGAAGGCGGAGCCGTTGTACACCACGCCGGTGCCGGTCTTGAGGTTGTAGTCGATCCGATCGCCCAGGAGGCGGTCCTGACCGTCGTAGAAGATCACCTTGCCCTGGGCGACCGCCTCGCCCGTCTCACGGTTGATCTCCACCCGATCTGCCGTGAGGCGGCTCGACCCCTTGGTGATCTCCACGTTGCCGATGCCGATCAGCAGACTCCCCACCTGGTCCATCCGGTCGGCCAGGATGCTGACGTCCCCCCCCTCCGCGGGCACCGTGACAGGGGCCTGGGCCAGGGCGGAAGTGGTCAAGACAAGGCAGGCGAAAACGAGCGCCGGCCCGGTGGCAATTCGCATCATCGAATGTCTCGTGAGTGCCTATGAAAAAAGGGATTCTACCCTATCACTCCCCCTTTCGATTTCGCAAGGAATATCGCCCTCGCCGTGCCGCGCGGCGAGGACTTCGGCCACGGTGAAGAGAGAGCCGGTCACACAAATAATGGGGGTCACCGGAGGGGACAGGGCGAGGGCTAGGGCTTCGGGGACCGACGGAGCCACCTCCACGGGCACCTCGGTGGGCGGCAGGAGGGCCCTCAGTTCCTCGGGCGGGGTGGCCCGAGGGTTGGTGGAGGCCGTGAGGATGAACCGGGCGGCGGCGGGGGCCAGCGCTTTGAGGATGCCGGCGCGATCTTTGTCCGCTGAAATCCCCACGATCAGGGTCTTGGGCCGGTCGCCGAAAGCGTCCGTGAGTGAGGCCGCCAGGGCCTGGGCGCCGGCGGGGTTGTGGGCCCCGTCCAGGACCAGCCAGGGGTCGCGGCCGATGACCTCGAAGCGCCCCGGCCAGCGGACGCGCCCGAGGCCCTGGCGAATCTGCGCGTCGGACACGCGTATGCCGCTCGCGGCGAGCGCTTTCACGGCGGCGACGGCCAGCAGCGCGTTCTGGAGCTGGAAGTTTCCCCCGAGCGGCACGACGAGATCGTCGAGGCTCCAGCCCGGGCCCGCGAGCCTAAGCCGCTGGCCCGAGGGATCGCGGGAACGGAGGGTCGCCGACAGGTCGCGCCCCTCGAGCCAGAGCGGGACTCCGACCTCCGCCGCGCGCCGGCGGAGGATGTCCGTGACGACATCGGCCTGAGACGCCGCCACGGCCACGCCGCTTCGGATGATCGCGGCCTTTTCTCGAGCGATCTCCTCCAGGCTCCAGCCGAGAAACGCCTGGTGGTCGTAATCCACGTGGGAGATCACAGAGACGAGGGGGCGTCCCACCGTGGTCGCGTCGAGCCGCCCGCCCATCCCGACCTCGAGCACCGCCAGCTCCACGTCCCGCCGCGCGAAGCAGGCGAGCCCCAGGGCGGTGACCGCCTCGAACACGGTGGGCTCCACCCGCTCGACGACGGGCCAGAGCTCCTCCACCCCGTCCACCACGGCCTCCTGGGAGATCGCGCGGCCGTCGATCCGGATGCGCTCGCGGAACGAGCAGAGATGGGGCGAGGTGTAGAGCCCCACCCTGAGGCCCGCGGACTTCAGCATGGAGGCCGCCATGACGGCCACGGAGCCCTTGCCGTTCGTCCCCCCGATCTGGACGATCCTGAGCCGCCGCTCGGGATGACCGAGCGCATCGAGCAGCGCCTCGATCCGCTCCAGCCCGGGACGCATCCCCGCCTGCTCTCCTCCTCGGAGGGAGAGAAGCCTGCCGACGGCCTCGGGGTAGGTCATGGGACGGGGAGCGACGGACGATCGGCGAAGAAGGCGAGGAGGCGGCGGAGCGTCTCCCTGAGATCGCGGCGCTCGACCACCCGATCCAGCTGGCCGTGCTCGAGCAGGAACTCCGAGCGCTGGAAGCCCTCCGGAAGCGGCTGGCGGATCGTCTCGGCGATGACGCGCGGCCCGGCGAAGCCGATCAGCGCGCGCGGCTCGGCCAGGATGACGTCCCCGAGCATGGCGAAGCTGGCGGTGACGCCGCCGGTGGTGGGATCGGTGAGGATCGAGATGAAGGGAAGCCGTTCCGCGCCCAGGCGGTGGAGCGCCGCGGCGGTCTTGGCCATCTGCATGAGCGAGAGAATCCCCTCCTGCATCCGGGCGCCGCCGGAGGCGGAGAGGATGACGAGCGGCGCGCGCTTGACGATGGCCAGCTCGATGGCGCGCGTGATCTTCTCGCCCACCACCGAGGCCATGCTCCCGCCCATGAAGTCGAACTCGAAGACGCAGACGACGGTGGGGATGCCGCCGATGCGGGCGAGACCGGAGATGACCGCCTCCTCGAGGCCGGTCTTCTCCTTGGCCGACTTGAGGCGATCGCGGTAGCGCTTGGTGTCCTTGAAGCCGAGAGGGTCCTGGGAGGCGAGCCCCGCGTCCCGCTCTTCGAGGGAGCCCTCGTCGATCAGCAGGGCCAGGCGCTCGCGGGCGCCGATGCGGAAGGGATAACGGCACTTCGGGCAGACCCGCCCGGCGCGCTCCACTTCGGCGCGGTAGACGATCTCCTTGCAGGAGTCGCACTTGATCCAGAGCCCCTCGGCGATGACGACCTTGCGCGGCCGCTCCTCCGCCTCCTCCTTGTCGCGCTTCCAGAACCACGCCGCCATCACGCCGCTCCCATCATCGCCCTGACTTCGCTCGTCGATGCACCCCCGCCCTGTCTCATCGAGTGCTCCGTAACGGTTCCTTCAGGGAGGCGATGAAGTTACCAACCTCCATCACCAGGCGGTCGGAGCCCGTGTGGGTCTCGACGAGGCGGACGATGGCCGAGCCCACGATCACCCCGTCGGCGTAGGGGGCCACAGCGGCGACCTGCTCGGGCGTGGAGATCCCGAACCCCACGCAGACCGGCTTCGTCGTCACCGCCCGGAGCTGTCGGAGGTTCTCGGCGAGATCCGGCGGGAGCGTGGTGCGGGCGCCCGTCACTCCCGTCAGCGAGACGAAGTAGATGAAGCCGCGGCTCTTCCGCGCGATCAGCCGCATGCGCTCAGGGGGCGAGGTGGGGGCGACCAGGTGGATCAGGTCGAGGCCGGCCGCCTGCGCTTCCGCGGCCAGCGGCCCCGCCTCCTCGGGCGGGAGGTCGGCCACGATCACGCCGTCCACGCCCGCCTCCACCGCCCCGTGGGCAAACGCCTTGAGGCCGAAGGCGTGGACGGGGTTGTAGTACGTGAGGAGAACGATCGGAATGGTGACTTCTCGCCGCGCCTCTCGCGCCAGCTCGAGCACCCGCGCCAGGCTGACGCCGGCGGCCAGGGCGCGCTGCGAGGCGCGCTGGATCACGGGGCCGTCGGCCAGCGGGTCCGAGAAGGGCACGCCGAGCTCGACGACGTCGGCCCCGCGCCGCGCCGCCTCGAGGACGAGCTGCCGCGTCGCCGCGAGCGACGGATCGCCGGCGGTGAAATACGGAATCAGCGCGCGCGCGCCGCGGCGGCGGAGCCCCGCGAAGGTCCGGGCCAGCCGGCTCATCTAAGGCGCGGCTCCGCGCTCGTTCGAGCGCCGGCTTCGCCGGCGCAATCCCCAGGGGGGAGGTTCGGAAGGGGGGCGGAGCCCCCCTCCGAGGAGACCACCTGGACGTCCTTGTCGCCGCGCCCGGAGAGGCCGATCACGATCACCTGCTCCCGCCCGAGCGTCGGCGCCAGGCGCATCGCGTGGGCCACGGCGTGGGCGGACTCGAGGGCCGGCATGATCCCCTCCAGGCGGGCCAGCGCCTGGAACGCCTCGAGCGCCTCGGCGTCGGTGGCCGAGGCGTACTCGAAGCGGCCCGCTTCCTTGTAGTAGCTGTGCTCGGGGCCGACCCCGGGGTAATCGAGCCCGGCCGAGATCGAGTGCGCCGTCGCAATCTGGCCGTCGTCATTCTGGAGCACATAGGACATGCTCCCGTGGAGCACCCCGACCGAACCTGCCGACAGGGAAGCGCCGTGACGGCCCGAGCCCAGGCCGTGGCCCGCCGCCTCCACGCCCACGATGCGTACCGCTTCATCTGGAATGAACGGATAAAACAGCCCGATCGCGTTGGAGCCGCCGCCGACGCAGGCCACCACGTAGTCGGGCAAGCGCCCCGCGGCTTCCCGGAGCTGCCGCTTCGTCTCCTCCCCGATGACGCAGTGGAAGTCCCTCACCATCATGGGGTACGGGTGGGGACCCAGCGCGGAGCCCAGCAGGTAGTACGTGGTCCGGACATTGGTCACCCAGTCCCGGAGGGCCTCGTTGATGGCGTCCTTCAGGGTCCGGCTCCCGGCCTCCACGGGGATCACCTTCGCGCCGAGGAGCCGCATCCGAAAGACGTTGAGCGACTGCCGCTCCACGTCCTCGCTCCCCATGTACACCTCGCACTGGAGCCCCAGGAGCGCTGCGGCGGTCGCGGCGGCCACGCCGTGCTGGCCCGCTCCCGTCTCGGCGATCACCCGGCGCTTGCCCATGCGCTCGGCCAGAAGCCCCTGGCCGAGCACGTTGTTGATCTTGTGGGCGCCGGTGTGGCAGAGGTCCTCGCGCTTCAGGTAGATCCGCGCGCCGCTGCAGCGCTCGGTGAGCCGGCGGGCGAAGTAGAGCGGGGTCGGGCGGCCCGCGTAGTTGGCCAGGAGGTCCCTGAGGCGCCGCTGGAACGCGGGGTCGCGCCTGGCGGCTCGGTAGGCCTGCTCCAGCTCGATGAGCGGAGCCATCAGCGTCTCCGGAACGAACCGCCCGCCGAAGCGGCCGAAGTGACCGTTCCGGTCCGGCAGGCGCGGCGCGCGCTTGGCCGTCAGCTTCATCGGACGCTCCTGGCCTCGGCAATGAACCGCCGCACCTTGTCCGGGTCCTTCTTTCCCGGCGCGGCCTCCACGCCCGAGTTCACGTCCACCGCGTATGGCCGGACGACGGCCACGGCCCGCGCCACGTTGTCGGGCGTCAGCCCGCCGGACAGGATCAGGTGGAGACGGAGGTGGGCGCGGCCGAGCGCCAGCATCCGGGCCAGCCCCCACTCGATCGGCTCGCGCGCCTCGCCCTCGCTCCACCGCGCCGCGGTGTCGAGGAGGACAGCGGCGGCGATCCCGCGATACCGCGCCACCTGGGCTAGCCAGCCCACCCGGTACTCGGGCAGGCCCTCGATCGTCGAAGCCGGGGGGAGCTTAATGGTCTTGATGACCGGCAGGTCATAGCCGGCCACGGCCTCGGGCGTTTCGTCGCCGTGGAACTGGAGCGCCCGGAGCCCGCACGCCTCGGCCACCGCCTTCACGTGGCCGCTCGGGTGGTCCCAGAACACGCCGACCGGCGTCACGAACGGGGGTAGCCGCCGGATGATGGGCGCCGCCTGCTCGGGAGTGACGAAGCGCGGGGTGTTCTCGACGAAGATGAAGCCGAGGGCGTCGGCGCCGGCCTCGACGGCCAGCCGCGCGTCGGCGGCGTTCGTGATCCCGCAGATCTTCACCTTCACCATGGCACTTCCGAGTGGCTCGGGGGGATGGGGGGGCCAGCGGAAGGCGCCCGAGCGAGCCAACGCCGTCGAGGCGACGAGGTCCGAGCGAACGGAGCGCGCCCCTCGGGCCTCACGATGGCTCCTCCAGCAGCGCGAGCTCGCGGACCTTGGCGGCGATGTCGGGAGCGGTGACGAGGGCCTCGCCCACGAGCACGGCGTGGGCGCCGGCGGCGACGACCCGCTCCACGTCGCTCCGCGTGAAGAGACCGCTCTCGCTGACCACCGCCGGGCCGGGCGGGACCCGCGGGAGCAGCTCCAGCGAGGTCTCCACGCGCGTCTCCAGAGTCTGGAGGTCCCGATTGTTGATCCCGATGATCGAGGAGTCGAGCGCCAGCGCCTGATCCAGTTCGGGCGCCGTATGAACCTCCACGAGCGCGCCCAGGCCGATGCCCTTGGCGGCCTGCAGCAGATCCCGGAGCTCAAGCCGCTCGAGCGCGGCCACGATCAGGAGGACGGCGTCGGCCCCCAGGGCGCGCGACTCCCACAGCTGGTAGTCGTCCAGGACGAAGTCCTTGCGGAGGAGGGGGAGGTCCACCGCCGCCCGGACCTGCTCGAGATGCTCGGGCGCGCCGTGGAAGTACTTGGCGTCGGTGAGGACGGAGAGGGCCGAGGCGCCGGCGGAGGCGTACGTCCGGGCCAGCGCCACCGGATCGAACGACTCGCTGAGCACCCCCCGCGAGGGCGAGGCTTTCTTGACCTCGGCGATCAGCCGGACGCGGGCGGGCGCCCGAGGCTCGAGCGCCCCCCTGAAGTCCCGCGCGGCGGGAAGCTGCTTGCCGCGCCCCTCCAGTTCGCTCCGCGAGATCTCCCGCTTGCGGCGAACGACCTCGGCGCGCTTGTCCCGCACGATCTGGTCGAGCAGGCCCATGACACGGCTCAATAGTCGCGCCGGGGACCCAGGCTGGGGTCCACGGTGAGCTCGACCCGCCGGAGCTGCTCCAGGACGTAGTCGCGGATCGCGCGGGGCGGCAGCAGGCTGCGGACCAGCCGGCCCTTGGTGACGAGCGGCTTCAACAGCGCCTCCACGTCGCCGCCGCAGTCGCAGCGCCCGAGCGGCTTGTGGGCGGGGACGACCACGCTCCTGAAGCACGCCCGGCAGCGGTACACCTGCTTGGAGCCGGAGCGCTTCCCCCGCTTGGCCATGGGGGCGCCGTCGATCTCCATGATGTCGAGGGCGAAGCTCAGCACCGGGGCGTTGGCGATCGCCGTTCCGACCCCGTAGGCATCGACCAGCGGGTTGAGCTTGAGGATCTCCTGCTCGTCGATCCCGCCGGAGGCGATGATCTTCACGTGCTCGAACCCCCGGTAGTCCAGCTCCCACCGGACCTCCTCGAGAATGCGGTAGAAATCCCCGCGCCGGGACGACGGCGTGTCCAGCCGCACGGCGTAGAGATCCCGGCCGAGGGCTTCGGCCACCCGGATCGCCTCGAACTTCTCGTCCCCGAGCGTGTCGATGAGCGCCACGCGCCTCACCTTCGGGTCGATGACCTCGTGAAACGCCTTGAGAGCCTCCACGGTGTCGCCCACGATCAGCACCAGGGCGTGAGGGATCGTCCCCATCGGGTCGGCGTCGATCAGCTCCGCCGCCTTGGTCACCGCCACGCCGTCGCAGCCGCCGACGAAGGCGTTGCGCTCGATCATGGGGGCGAGGGCCGGATGCATGCGCCGCGCCCCGAAGGAGATCACCTGGCGCTCCCCGGCCGCCTTCTTGCAGCGCGCCGCCTTCGTCGCGATCCCCGAGGCCTGGCAGAGGAGCCCGAGGAGCGCGGTCTCGAACTGGGCCCACTCCACGTAGGTCCCCTCGATGGCCAGGACCGGCTCGTGGGCGCCGAAGACGGTCCCCTCGTCCATCGCCCACACGTCCACGGGCAGCCCTTCCAGCAGCGCGGCCGCCTCTTCGATCCCCGCCAGGATTCCCCACCGCCAGTCGCCCAGGGGGAAGCTCTTCAGCCGGATCTCGGCTTTGGCCCGCTTCTGGTCGCCGCGCTGGCGCAGGATCTGCACCGTGCGGCTGAAGTACACGTCGTGCACTTCACCGGCCTTGATCTCAGCGTCGGTGGCGAGGTGGAAGGAGCGCTTGGGGGGATCTTTCGGCACTACGACAATCCTCCGTCGGGCTCAGAGGTGAACCCGATTCTCCCAGATGGCTGGCGGAAAGTCAAGGAAGCGCCGGCACTTGAGACCGCGGCGCGGCTCAGGGCGCCACGACCTGGTTGGCGAGGACGCCGATCCGCTCGCACGGCCTCCTCCACCACGTACTGACTGGATGGTGGGCTTGTCCACCAGCGGGAGCATCTCCTTGGGCTGGGCCTTGGTGGCCGGGAGGAAGCGGGTCCCGAGCCCCGCGGCGGGAAACACGGCCTTCCTGACCCTCATGGCGCTCATGTCCTCGGCTCCTGCACGACGTGAACGATCTTCTTCGGCTCCCGGATCCCCCCGGCTCTGAACTCCTCCAGGATCCTCCGCCTGAGCTCGTTCTCGATCTCGAACCGCTGGGCGGGGAGCACCTTGACCTGGAGCCGCAGGATGACCTCCGCGTCACCGAAGCGCACGATCCCCTGGGCCTGCGGCGGCTCGAGGGCCTGGCCCGACTCCTGCGCCCAGCGACGGCCCACGGCCTCGAGGACCCCGAGGGCGCGGCGCACGTCCTCTTCCCACGCGACGCCGATGTCCACCACCGCGCGGGCCCACCCGCGGTTGTAGTTGGCGAACTGCGTAAGCTCACCGTTCGGGACCACGCGGAGCGCCCCGTTGAGCGTCCTGAGCTGCGTCACGCGCAACCCGATCGCCTCCACGGTTCCGACTGTGTTCCCGACCTCGATGACGTCCCCCACGGCGATCAACCCCTCGAAGAGGAGAAAGAAGCCCGTGATCACATCCTTGATGAGGCTCTGGGCTCCCAGGCCGATGGCGAGCCCCACGACGCCCGCCGAGACCAGGATGGCCTGGATGTCGATCCCGACCTCGCGCAGCACCACCACGAGCGCCAGGAAGGCCAGGAGGTAGAGGGCCGCGCTCTTCAGGAGCGGGCCCAGCGTCCGGGCCCGCTGGGCCTTCTGCGAGTAGTCCACGGCGCCCTCCGGCGGGCGCAGCACGCGGTCGATGAGGTGGCTCAGGGCGCGATAGGCGATGACCGTCAGGAGCAGCGCTCCCGCGATCGTGACGACCCGCGCCAGGAGCACCACCACCGGACCCTCGAGGCGCAGGAGCTTCGCCAGCCAGCGGCCGAGCGCCTCAGCCAGTGAGTCCATCAGCCCTGATCTCAGCCGCCCCGCCGGCCCACCGACTCCAGCACCGCCACGATGGAGAGGATGAAGGCCGCCTGCACGAGGAGCAGGGTGGCCTCGTGGAGCGTGGCGTCCTTCAGGAGGATGGCCGAGAGCCCGAGGGTGAAGGAGATGAAGAAGATCAGGAGCACGCTCTCGGTCTTGCTGAGGCCGAGCGCCGCGAACCGGTGATGGATGTGGTCCTTGCCCACGTAGGCCAGCCACGCGTGGAGGCTCCCCACCTTGCCCGTGATGACGCGGTTCACGGCCACGAAGGCGATGTCGAAGAGGGGGACCGCCAGGATCAGGATGGGCGTGCAGAGGGCGATCACGGGGTTGTTCCGCGCCCATTCCCCCATGACCGCCAGCCCCGCGAGGCTGAAGCCGATGAAGCTGGCGCCCCCGTCCCCGAGGAACACCCGAGCGGCGGCGCCGGGGCGGAAGTTGTACGGCAGGAACCCGAGGCAGGCGCCCAGCAGCGCCGCCGAGAGGAACATGAGGTAGGACTGCGAGGTCTGGAGCGCGGTGACGCTGATGAAGAAGCTCGCGATGGCGCCGAGCCCCGCGGCCAGGCCGTCCATCCCGTCCAGGAACTGGATGGCGTTCGTCACCGTGAGGAACCACAGGATGGTCAAGAGGAAGTTGAGCCAGACCGCCCCCGGCGCGTCCTGCGGGATGACCCTGAGGGTGACCCCATACCCCAGGGCGGCCAGCGCGCCGGCGACCTGGCCGGCCAGCTTCAGGACGGCAGGAAGGTTGAACGCGTCGTCGAGGATCCCCACGACCACCACGATCGTGGCGCCCACGGCGACGCCTTTCAATTCCCGGGAGAAGTTGAAGTTGTAGAGCACCGTCAGCGCGAAGGCCGCCCACACGGCGGCGCCGCCCAGGAGCGGCGTGGCGACCGCGTGGACCTTCCGCGCGTCGGGCTGATCCAGGATCCCGAGCCGCAGGGCCGCCGCGCGAACGAGGGGAACGAACAGGAAGGCGAGCGAGAAAGCGAGCACGCCCAGGTACGGCCAGAGGAGCCGCGCCTCGACGGCCCACCGCCGCACCGGCGGCAGCAGGAGGAGGATCGGGAGGATCAGCCGGCTCCCGTAGAAGGCGAGCCCGGCGGCGAGAGGCACCTCCCGGCCGGCGGAGAGCGTCGAGCCCGCCCGGTGGCTCATGGCTTCTCCAGCGCGTCGACGAGCGCCTCCGACACGCGCCGCGCGTCGGCATCCGTCAGCGCCGGGAAGCAGGGAATCGACAGGGAGCTCTCCCAGAGGGCGTCGGCCTGTGGGAACCCCTCGCGCCCCAGGGCGCGGTGGAGCGGCCGGAAGACGGGGCGCCGGCACTGGACGCCGCGCGCCGCCAGGCCTTTGATGAGCGAGTCCAGCGGAGGCTGGACGCCGATCACGAAGCGGTGGTACACATGCCGCCCACCGCCGGCGTCGGGCGGCAGCTGGCAGGCCGCCCGGGCCAGCCCCCGGCGGTAGGCCTCGGCAAGGGCGCGGCGCCGCGCGATGAATTCAGGGAGGCGAGCCAGCTGGGAGCGGCCCAGCGCGGCTCCCAGATCGGTCAGCTTGTAGTTGAAGCGGGGGGCCAGGTCTTCCCGCTCGTCGTACTCCCGGAGGTCGCGGACCCGGGCGAGGAGCGCCGGGTCGCTTCCCGCCACCATCCCGCCTTCGCCCGTGGTGAGCATCTTCGTCGCGTAAAAGGAGAACACCGCCAGGGCGCCGCGGGTCCCCACGGGGCGGCCGCCGTCCAGGGCGCCAATGGCCTGAGCGCAGTCCTCGAGCAGTGGCACGCCCATGGCCAGGAATGCCTCCACGCCGGCCGCGAGGCCAAACGCGTGGGGGAGGATGATCGCCTTCGTCCGGGCGGTGAGCCGGCGCTTGACGTCGTCGGGGGCGAGGCTGAGGGTGGCCGGGTCGGCGTCGGCCAGCACCGGCGTCGCCCCCGTGTGGGTGACGGCGTGGTGGAGGGCATCGCACACGTAGGTGGGGATCACCACCTCGGCGCCGGGTCCCACCCCAAGCGCCAGCAGCGCCAGGTGGAGGGCGGCGGTTCCCGAGCTCACGGCCACGGCGTCGCGCTGCCCCGCAAAGGCGGCTACCTCCCGCTCGAAGGCCTCCACTTCCCGCCCCTGAGCGATCTGCCCCGAGAGCACCACGCGGGTGACCGCCTCGGCGTCGGCCTCGGAGAGAGTGGGCCGGGAGTGGGGAATCATTTGGCAGCGGGCGGCCCCGCAGCCTAGATAGGAAGGAGCAGACGCACGGACTGAAACGCCTCAGCGTACCGCACCCGCCCCTGGATCCCGCGGAAGTTGGCGCAGGAGACCGCGCTCTCCAGGATGGTGAGGTCCTCGATGTTGGTCTTCGCTACCTGGGAGCGGTGGGCTTCCAGGCAGGCCAGCTTCTTTCCCAGCACGCGCTGGATGTCCACGTAGCAGTTGGCGGTGAAGTTCTGGGTGGTGGGGACCTCGAAGAAGAGGAAGTTCGGGATGTAGCGGGTCGCGGAGAGCGTGCCCTGGGCCAGGTTGCGGTGGTCCTGGTGGGTATCGTCGAAATAGTTCACGAAGATCATGTCGGGCCGGGCCTGTTTGATGACCATTTCCAGCTTAATGATCAGCTCGCGGTTGAGCGGGACCTCCGTGTCCGCGTAGCCGCCCCAGAAGACCTCCTGGGCGCCGATGATCCGGGCCGACTCCTCCTGCTCCTTTTGCCTCACCTCGGGGTCGCCGCCGTACTCCCCCCGGGAGGCCACGAAGAGGAAGACCTGGTGTCCGGCCCCGGAATAGGCCGACAGGGTGCCGCCGCACCCGAACTCGATGTCGTCGGGATGAGCGCCGATGGCCAGGATGTTCATGGGGTAATCGTCACCAGGGGTGTCCAGCGATCCCCTTGGCGGAGGATCTCGAGGCTGGATTCACCGTGGGTCAATAATAAGTCAACTACCGACAAAAATGGAAGAAATTCCCCATCCAGCTGGGTGTACGTCGGGTGCTGGTATTCCTGGCCTGAGACGGCGACCCGGCCGGCCCGGAACTGCTCCAGGTCCATGTACCGGGCGCCGTCCTGTCCGGCGAGGTAGGTGTCGGCGCCGACGGCCCGGCAGAGGTCCAGGAGCCGCCCCGTCGGGTCCGCGCTGGCGGCGGGAAGCTCGGAGGCCCGCACCATCCGGCGAGAGAGCCCCAGGGCCCCGGCCAGGAACCGGGTGACCTCCACGTTCAAATCCGCGAGCAGGCGCCAGGGGCGCCTCAGGAGCTGCTCCAGGTCGCCGAAGTAGCGGGCAAAGTGTGGCGCCCGCGCGTAGTTGACCCGCAGGGCTTCCAAATGCTTCCTCTGCCAGGGTTGACGCGCGTCAATGACGACATCGCGTATCAAGGTCCCCAGCGACGCCTTCACCGGAACCGTGAGCCACTGGGCGCCGCGCGGCGTCCTGATCCGATTGCGATTCTGCCAGCCGTTCTTCTCGTACTGGACCGTGTCGAGGAAGATCCAGCAGTCCGCGGCGGCCAGCTTGGCGAAATGGCCGAGCCACGGCAGATACTGCGGCTGGTGAATGGCCACCTTCACGGCGCCGGCCGGGGCTTGACGAAGATCGGGTTGGTGAGGATCTGGTGCGGCCACGGGCCCCGGACTTCGAGCCGGTAGTAGGCCGGGGCTGCGCTCGCAGGCTCCCGGTGAACGACGCGCAGCGGCGTCTTCCCCATCCACACCTGGATGATCTGGCCGTTCCTCATGAGGAACGCCCGCAGGGGATACTCCCCGCCGTCCGAGGCGTCCACGCCCACCTGGATGTCGAGCGGGGCCGCCGCGCCCCCCTGGAGCGTTTCGCCCGACCGCGCTTCCGCCTCCCCCTGACGGACGCTGAAGGACTGGAGCGCCAGCGCATAGGCCAGCGTGCGGCTGAGCGCGTACATCCGGCCGGCGCGGAAGCTCGCCAGGAGCGCGGCCTCGCTCTTCTCGCCGACGAGAAAGACCGTCTGGATACTTTCTACCCGCTTGCCCCCGGCGAAGCCGTGGAAGCCAGACTCCCCGACAGCCCACGGCGGACGGGTCCGCTCGCCCGAGAGATACTTGCCGAGGAGGTAGTCCCACGTGCCGCCCGGGGTGGCGAACCGCGAGGTGTCCTCATAGACGGCCCCGAAGGCGGTGTAGCGGAACGTGCGGACGAGATCGTCCGGATAGGGGTCGGTCCTCCCCCGAACCCTCAAGCCGAGGAAGCTGGACTCGAAGGCGTCCCGGGCCTCCGGCAAGGACCAGACGCTGACGCCCCCGCGCGCCTCAACCTGATCGATCAGCGCCTGGTAGGTCGCCAGATCCGAGTCCGGATGATATGGGCTCAGCGGGTCCTCGGTGAAAGGAAACGCCTGGAGCAGCGCGAGGACGCCGAGGACGACCAGCGGCGCGCCCGGAAGCCAGCGGCGCCGGCGCTCCACGATCGTGAATCCTCCGACCCGCAGCAGGCGCCGCCGCTTGACGAGGATGAGCCAGAGCCCCGGGAGCACGAGCAGCCCGGGGAGGGCCTCCACGAGGGAGCCGACGGTGCGGCGGGCGAGGTACGGATTGCCCGTGCTCGGGAGCCGCTTGAGGTCGGCGGGGTCGGTGATCCCGAAGACGAGGAGGTTCTTCTGGAGGTCGTGATGCGTCAGGTCGCCCGTGAGGGGGCTCCCCGTCCAGTGGTAGTGGGGGATCACCTCCACCCCGGGCACGATCAGCATCTCGGGAAAGCGCCGGCGCACCTCCGACACCTGAGCCAGGTAGGCTTCGACCCCGCGGGAGAGCACCGAGGGCTCCTCGTGGACGACGCGCGTGGCCGCCCGGAACGGCCAGAGCCCGTACTCCACGCGGAGGAGGTAATTCTCGCTCAGGAGCACCGCCTCCAAGCCGCGCGCACGGGCTTCCATCACAAGCCGGTCCAGCGGGAGATCCCCGGTGGAGAAGGTGGAATGGACGTGGAGGACGGCCGGCAGGGGCCGGAGCGTCTCCCCCCGCGCTGCCAGCGGGAGCAACAGAATGCCCAGCAGCGCGACGAGGGGCCGGGTCACGCCAGCCCCTTCCGAGCACACAGCTCGCGGTAGAGACCGAGCAGCCGGGACTCCATCGCCGCGAGCGAGAACTGCTCAGCCCTCCGGCGACCGGCCTCCCCCGCGCGCCGCCGGAGCTCCGGGTCCTTGAGCAGCGCGCCCACCGCGCGGGCCAGGGCCGGAGGATCGTCGGGTGGAACCAGGCTGCCGGTCTGCCCGTCGGCCACGACCGCCGGGATCCCGCCGACGCGCGTCGCCACGACGGGGAGCCCGAGCGCCATGGCTTCCACGAGGGCTTTCCCCAGCCCTTCGTTCCGGGAAGGCGCGACGAGCAGGTCGGCGGCGGCGAGGAATGGGGCCACCTCCTCGTGGGCGCCGGCGAGCAGCACGCGATCCGCCACCCCGAGGGCGCGGGCCTCGGCTTCCAGCGCGGGGCGATCGGGACCGTCCCCCACGAGGCAGAGCCGCGCCGCCGGCGCCTCCTTCACGATGGCGGGAAGCGCGCGCACGAGCACGTCGAACCCTTTTATTGGCACCAGCCGGCCCACTCCGACGAGGAGCAGGCAGTCGGCCGCCACGCCGAGGCGGCGGCGCGCCTCCTCGCGGGGCGGCGCCTGGGCCCGCAGCGCCGGCAGATTCACCCCGCTCGGAATCACGGCGAACTGCTCGCGCCGCCCGATCCGGCGCTCGAGATGCTCCTCCAGCTCCTGCTCTGTCAGGACGACAATGCGGTCGGTCAGCGGCGCGGCGATCCGTTCCAGCAGGACGAAGAGCGCGGTCAGGGCGCGCCCGTAGTAGCCGTAGAAGATGTGGCCGTGGGGCGTGTGCACCACGAGGGGCGTCCGGGCCAGCCCGGCCGCCAGGCGCCCGAGAAAGCCGGCCTTGGAGGTATGGGTGTGCAGGAGCGTGACGCGCTCCCGCCGGAGCAGCCGAACGATCCGCCAGAGGGCGACCAGGTCCTTCACCGGCGAGATGTCCCTGCGGAGCTCCCGGATCACCTCCACTCGACACCCCCGAGCCCGCGCCTCTTCCACCATCGAAATTTCCCCCTCGTCGACCCCGGTGGCGAGGATCGTGGGAAAGCCCCCGTGGGACGTCGCAAGGACCGAATCGATGATGTCCGAGGCCGTTCCGCCAAGGGTCACTCGCGTGATCAGGTGAAGGACGGTCATCCCTCCGCTCCGGGTGAGAGGCCCACAAGCAGGTCCTCGAGCCGGTCCACCGCCGTCTCCCAGTCGTAATGGGCCTCGGCGTGGGCCCGGCAGCGGGCGCGGAAGGCGTCGTCGCGGAGCAGGGGCGCCACCCGACGGATGCCGTTCGCCAGGGCCTCAGCAGAAGCGTCGTCGGTGAGCAGTTCCGGTGCCAGCGGCGCCAGGATCTCCGGGGTGGCGCCGACCGGCGTCCCCAGCACCGGGGTCCCGCAGGCCAGCGCCTCTACGGTGACGAGGCCGAACCCTTCCAGGGCGCGCGTCGGCAGGACGAAGCAGTCGGCGGCCTGATAGTACCGGGGCAGGTCGGCTTCGGCGATGTGGCCGGCGAACCTGACGTGGTCGGCGAGACCCATTCGACCGACCTGGGCCTCGAGCGCGGTCCTGAGCGGGCCCTGCCCGCCGACCACAAGCATCAGGGGAAGGGCCTCGCGAAGCGCGCCCACAGCCTCCACCAGGGCCTCCAGCCCCATGCGCGGGTGGAGGTCACGCACGGTCAGCAGCAGGAGGCGGTCAGCGGGAAGCCTGAGCGCCCGCCGGACGGCCATCCGGTCCTCGGCCGGGCGGAAGTGGCGGAGGTCCACGCCCCCGGGGATGACGACGACGGGAGGCGTCCCGCGGGGGTGCACGGCGGCGAGCTTGCCCCGCATGTAATCGCTCATGACGACGACCCGCTGCGCCGTCCGGAACGCGGCGTACTCGACCCGGCGGAGCAGCGCCGCCGCCAGGGGCGCCAGGAGGAGCGACCGCCGCCCCGACGGGTGCTCGGCGCGGAGACGGTACTCCGCCGAGGCTGGAGAGAGAAACATGTAGATGCGCGGGGCCGTGCGCGGAAGGAGGCGGCGCACCCCCACCGCCGACAGCGGCTGATGGAGAATGACCCGGTCCCAGGGCCGGCCGGCGAGGGTGTCCCGGTACGCGCGGCGGGCGCCGGCGATGGAGGACCAGAAAAAGGCCAGCGCGTGAGCCCGGCTCACGGGATAGTGCCGCACGCTCACGCCCTTCACCTCGCTCTCGGTTTGGACGGAGATCTCGGGCTGACGGCTGAAGACCGTCACCTCGTGGCCGCGGGCCGCCAGCCGCTGGCTCTGCTCCCTCAGGACCCGGGACGCGCCGCCGTGGGGTTCGAGGGGGGAGACATCCGCCACCACGAGGATCCGGAGCTTATCCACCTTCGTTCACCGCTTCGGCCGTGAGCGAGGACGCCCAGAGCAACCGTCCTCCCGTCAAGGACGCCATGAGCCACGCGAGACCGTAAACCGACCGCTTCGACAGTTCGATCGCCATCTCATACGCCGGCGGCCCGGTCCGATAGGGATCGCCGTAGACCGGAGGGCTGTTGACGATCCGAATCCGCCGGAACTCCGCCTGCTCCAACGCCCGGCGAAGGGTCCGGCGGTCGAAGCTGATCTGGTTGAAGATGTACTGCCGCAGGAAGAGGTCCGCCAGGCGCGGGCGCGGCCGGAGAAGCCGGTTGGCCCGGTACAAGGCGGCGTGAAACGCCAGGTTGTTGACGCGCGCGAAGAACATCCCGCCGGGCACGAGCGCGCGCTTTGCGGCCTTGAGCTGCTCCACCGGGTCAGGCACGCAGTCCAACACGTTCCAGAAGGTGACGACGTCGAAGGAAGACTCGGGCAGCGCCACGGCCGGGAGCGACCCGACGCGGACCAGCAATCCGGCGGCGCGCGCCGCCTGGACGCCGGCCTCGGCGATCTCGATCCCCATCACCTCCCACCCTTGCTCCCTGGCGAGCGCCAAGAACTGGCCCGCCCCGCAGCCGACATCGACGAGGCGATTCCGCCCGGGCGCGGCGTGATAGCGGGCCAGAAACTCCCGGTAGAGCCTGCTCCGCCGCGCCTGGACCCATTGGTCGAGCGCCGGCTGGGAGTAGATCGTGTCGAAACCTTCCCTGACCCTCTCCTGCAACCCCGCGAGGTTCCGGAAGACGAGACCGCAGCCGCCGCACCGGACCAGCGGGGGATAGAACACGGGCGCCAGCTCGGTGCCTGCGCAGAGTGGACAGGGCCGGGGGCCGGGGGCCACTGCGCTCATCGGCTCGCCTCGCACGGCGGGGCCCCAGCCCCGCGACGTCCTGCGGCTCGCACGGCCGCGGTCATTGCGTCCCGCTCACCTGGCGGAGCAGCGCGAGCACCGCGCCGGCCGTCCGATCGGGGGGAAACTCCCGCGCCCGTTCGAGCCCTCGGCGGCCCAGGCTCTCTCGGAGCTCGGGAGCCGAGAGGACCCGGGTGATGGCCGCGGTGATCGCCGCCTCGTCCTCGGGATCCACGAGGACCCCCGCGTCCCCCACGACCTCCGGGATCGCCGCCCGGTCGGCTGCGACCACCGCGGCCCCGCAGGCCATCGCCTCGAGGGCCGGAAGCCCGAAGCCCTCTTCGAGGGACGGGAGGACGAAGAGGGCGCACCCGCCGTAGAGGGCGGGGAGGTCGGCGTCGTGGACCTGCCCCGGGAACACCACGCGGTCCGCCACGCCCAGGCCCTCGGCCAGCCGCTCGAGCGCCGGCCGATTCGCCCGGTCCCCGCCTGCGAGCACCAGCACATGCCTTCCGCGCAGCGGCGCGTCCAGCGCCGCGAAGGCGCGGATCAGGCGAGGGAGGTTCTTGTGCGGCCTGAAGTTCCCGACGTAGAGGATGTAGGGACCGGAGATGGCGTAGCGGGAGCGCACCGCCTCGGTCCCGGGCTCGGGCTTGAACTCCGGGCCCAGCGCCACGGGAATCACCGTGACACTCGCCGGGGGGATGCCCAGCCGCTCGACGATGGTCCGCTTCGAGTATTCCGAATCCGCGATGATCGCCGTGGCCCGCCGGGCGTAAAGCCGCGCGACCCGTGTCATCAGGGCCTGGTGGAGCGGCCGCCGCCGCCCCGGGTAGTCGAGGAAGAAGAGGTCGTGGATGGTGAGAACCACCGGGCAGGGGGCGAGGAGCGGGCCCTTGTAGTAGGGGGAGAGGAAGGCCGATACGCGATCGCGCGCGAGCTGGCGGGGGAGGAGCACCTGGTCCCAGCACTGGGTCCACCGCCCGTCCAGCAGCCGGAGCGTCACGCCCGGCAGCTCCAGCGGGCGTGTCCGGGCATCGCCGTAGACCAGGCACTCCCAGCCGTCCCGGGACGCGGCGCGCAGCACCTCCATCACGTAGCGGCCGATCCCGGTGCGCGCGCTCCCCGCCAGCTCGCGGCCGTCCACCCCGAGTCTCACGGGACCATGCCTCGAGGCACGGCGGCCGCCGGCTTCAGGGCGACGAGCTCGAGGGCCATCCCCCAGTTGAGCCCCGTGAGCCGGAACCAGACGTACGCGAGCGCGTTGACCAGCCCTTTGCCTCCCTCCGCCGCCCCGCCACGGTCGAAGCCCACGCGGACGACCTCCAGGCCGGCCGCCGCGACCAGCTCCCGGAGGGTCCGGGGCGAGAAGTGAAACAGATGCACCTCCCGGTCGTCGGGCTCGAACAGGCGCGGCCAGCGACCGCGCGCCAGCACGTACGCGGCGCGGAAGAAGCGATCCTGGATATTAGGGGTGGCGAGCACCAGCCAGCCGCCGGGCCGGAGCAGGCGCCGGATCTCCTCGACGACCCGCCGCGGGTCGGAGGTATGCTCGAGCACGTGCCAGCAGGTGACCACGTCGAAGGCGTTGGCGGCAAAGCCGGCTTCCCACACCTCCCCCTCCCTCACGGAGAGCCCGTCGGCCTTCGCCGCGCCCACCGCGTGCGGAGACAGCTCCGTCCCCGCGACCTCCCACCCGCGCGCCCGCGCCAGGCGGAGAAACGCCCCGTCCCCGCAGCCCACGTCGAGCAGGTGGCCGCGCGCCGGCCCCAGCGCGTCCACCGCCGCCAGGCGCCGCGCCCAGAGACGCTCCCGGCGCCGCGCCTGAGCCCGCCATTCCTCGTAGTATTCCCGGTCGTAGGCGGCGGCCAGGGCGACCCGGGCCGGTTGCGGCGTGACGAACACCAGC
>Ga0209342_10000829_pt1 | contig 35773 bp, 29 predicted proteins | sample RifCSP16_2_FD_184023 | JGI IMG/M metagenome (GOLD analysis project Ga0209342, IMG submission 184023) | Soil microbial communities from Rifle, Colorado - Rifle CSP2_sed 16_2 (SPAdes) (version 2) | ecosystem: Environmental > Terrestrial > Deep subsurface > Rock core/Sediment | place: Rifle...
GGGGGGGTGCTGTCGTCAAGCGTTACCCCCCCGTGTCTGTCTAGGATGCGTCGAATCGCAGTCGTCGGCGCCCTGCTCGCGGTGGCCGTACCCGCCTGGGCGGCGAACAAGGACATCGAGCGTCTTCAGATGCAGATCACGGCTCTCCAGGGACAGGTCGCCGAGATGCAGCGCACGGCCGAGTTCGGTCTGAAGGAGATCCGCCGGCTCAACGAGCTGCTCGCGGAGCAGAACGCGCTGACTCAAAAGACACTGACCGACCAGCGGCAGCAGGACGAGGCGATATCGGCCAGCCTGCGGGATCTGTCCGACCGTTTGGCGGAGATCGCGGAGCGGTTCGAGGGGCTGAGGACCCTGCTCCCCCCCGCCTCCTCCTCACCGCCCGACCCCACTTCCGGCGGTGACTCCGGCGCCTCCGGAACGGCGGCGGTGCCCGCTCCGCGCGAGCTCTACAGCCAGGCCTACGCCGACTTCGCCCGCGGAAACTACGATCTCGCGATACAGGGCTTTACCGCCTACATCCAGAGCTACCCGGGTACCGACTTCACCGACAACGCGCAGTACTGGATCGGGGAGTGCCTCTACGGCAAGAAGCTGTACGCGGAGGCGATCGAGGGGTGGAACGTCCTCTTCCGGGACTACCCGACGAGCGACAAGCTTCCGGACGGGCGGGTCAAGAAGGGCATGGCCCTCGAGAGGCTGGGGCGCCGCAGCCAGGCGCTGGTCGAGTACCGCTACGTGGTCGACCGCTACCCGAGCTCCGCGGCCGCCCGCATCGCGAGGGAGCGGTTGAACCCCTGAGAAGGATACGGGAGCGAGCATGGCCAGCGTCAACAAGGTCATTCTGATCGGCAACCTCGGGCGCGACCCCGAGATCCGCTACACGCAGTCGGGCGAGCCCATCGCCAACTTCTCCGTCGCCACGAACGAGGCCTGGACCGACAAGAGCGGCCAGAAACAGGAGCGCACGGAGTGGCACCGGGTGGAGGTCTTCGGCAAGGCGGCCCAGGTCGCCCGCGACTACCTCACCAAGGGCCGCTCCGTCTACCTCGAGGGCAGCGTCCGCTACGACGAGTGGACGGACAAGGACGGGAACAAGCGCAACGCGACCAAGATCCGCATCTCCGGCCCCAACTCCCGCCTCGTGCTCCTCGGAGGCCGCAGCGAGGGCGGCCCGCGCGGCGGACCCGCCGAGCCTTCCGGAGAGGGGCAGGCGACCGAGACCTTTCAGCCCTCGGACGACGACGTCCCGTTCTGACGGGCGCGTTGGCCGCGGGCGGCGACAGCCCCGCCGAAAAGCCCATGGCGACCCTCCTCGCCCTCGAGCGCTACGTGCCACCCTTCCGTTACGCCCAGGAAGAGGTGACCCGGTGGGTGCGCCAGTGGCTGGAGGAGGATTCGGCCTCCGGCAACGGGACCCGTGCCCTCTCCGCCCTCGCCTCGGCGGGGGTGAGGACCCGCGCCAGTGTCGTCCCGATCGAGGAGGTCTTCCACCCCCGCGACTTCGAGACGCAGAATCGACGCTACCGGGAGATCGCCTGCCGGGCGGGCACGGAGGTCGCGCGTTGCGCCCTCGAGCGGGCCGCCCTCACGCCGCGCGAGATCGACTTCGTGGTCAGCGTGTCCTGCACGGGCTTCATGATCCCCGCCGTGGATGCCTACGTGGCCGACACGCTCGGGATGGGGCCGCGCCTGGGCCGCCTCCCCATCACCCAGGCCGGCTGCGCAGGGGGGGTCGTCGGCCTGGCCCGCGCCGCCGACCACCTCGCCGCTCACCCCGACCGTTCGGCCCTCGTGCTCGCCCTGGAGTTTTCGACCCTGACCTTTCAGCGTTGGGACCGCTCGGCGACCAACGTGGTTTCGGCCGCGATCTTCGGGGACGGTGGCGCCGCGGCCGTGCTCGTGGGCCCACGCCACCCTCGCGCCGCGGACGGGCTCCTTCGCCTCGGCGACGCCGAAAGCCGCTTCTTCCCGGGAACCACCCACCTCATGGGCTTCGAGCTCCGCAACCCCGGCCTGCAGATCATCCTCGACCGGGATCTGGCGCCGTTCCTGCGGCGGGAGATGGTACCGGCCGTGGAAGGCTTCCTCGCCCCTCGCGGCCTTCACCGCCGGGACATACGCCGCTGGGTACTGCATCCCGGCGGGCGCCGGATCATCGAGGTCATGGCCGAGCGGCTCGCCCTTGCCCCCGAAGACCTCGCCCCGACCGAGACCGTGCTCGCCGAGCACGGCAACATGAGCTCGGTGACCGTGCTCTTCGTGCTCGACGAGATCCTGCGGCGGTACCGCCCGGAGGCGGGGGCCCGCGGCCTGCTCGGCGCCTTCGGGCCGGGCTTCGGCGCCGAGCTGATGCTCGCGGAGTTCGCGTGATGGCGCCCTCCCTGGCTGAGCGCTCCACCGAGCCCGAGCAGCTCGACCTGGACCCGCCGAGGGAGGAGGTGAGGCGGAGTCTCGCCGACCTCCGCTTCGTCAATCGCTGGCTCGGAGGTCGGCGGGCCCTGCTCGGGGCGGTGCGACCTCACCTGCGTGCGGGGGCACGCCTGCTCGACGTCGGCTGCGGCTCGGGCGACCTGCCCCTGCACCTCCTCGAGCGTCTGCCCGGGCCCATCCTCGCCGTGGGCGTCGACATCAAGACCCTCCACCTGCTCGAGACCCCACCGCCCCTCCGGCGCGTGGCGGCCGACCTGCGCCGGCTCCCCTTTCCCGACGCTGCGTTCGACGTGGTCACGGCCTCGCTCGTCCTCCACCACTTCGACTCCGCCGACCTCGCGCCCGTCCTCCGCGAGCTCTACCGCCTCTCGCGCCGGGCGCTGGTCGTCAACGACCTCCACCGCTCGCTCGTCCCCCTTCTCTTCGGCCACGCCGCCTTCCCCGTCCTGTTCCGCAGCCCCCTGAGCGTCCACGACGGTCTCGTCTCGGTCCGTCGGGGTTTCCGCCCCCGCGAGCTTCAGGCGGCCTTCGTCGCCGCCGGGGTCCCCGGCGTCCGCATCCGTCGCCGCTTCCCCTACCGCCTCCTCGCGGTGGCGGAGAGGCTGGCCGCTTGAGCGGCGACGAGCGCGACGTCGCGGTCGTCGGCGGAGGGCCCGCCGGCGCCGCGATCGCCTGCTTCCTGAGACGATGCGGACACGAGGTGGTCCTGCTCGAGGCCGCCCGCTTCCCACGGGACAAACCATGCGGGGAGGGCATCTCGCCCGAGGCCTGGCCGCTCCTCGAGGCCATGGGCGCCGCGGATCGGGTTCGGGCCCTGCGGCCGCACCCACTGCGCGGCATGAAACTGACCGCGCCCGACGGCACCACCTTCCGCGGGGCATACCGGGACCGAGTCGGCTTCGCCCTTCGCCGGCTCGACCTGGACCACGCCCTCCTCCGAACGGCCCGGGCGGCGGGGGTCGAGGTGCACGAGGAAACGCTGGTGACCGGCCTCGTGCGCGAGGGGGCGGCGGTCCGCGGCGTCGAGGCGGGCGGGACCATTTTTCGCGCGCGGATCGTCGTGGGGGCGGACGGACGCTCGAGCATCGTCGGGCGCAGGCTCGGTCTGCTCCGTCTCCATCCCCGTCTCCGTCGCTTCGCCGTCCGCGGCTACTGGGAGGGGACGGAGGGTCTGGGCGAGGAAGGCGAGATGCACGTGGGAGGGGGCGGCTACTGCGGCATCGCCCCCCTGTCGCCGACCCTCGCCAACGTCACCTTCGTCCTCGACCGGCGCGAGTTCGGGGCTGCGGGCGGCGATCTCCACCGCTTCTACCGCCGGGCGCTCCGCGGGCGCTGGCCCCGCGTTGCGGAGAGGCTGGCGGGCGCCCGCCTCCTGGGCCCTCCGCGGGCGATCGGACCGCTGGCGGTGGAAGCGCGGGCGGTCGCCGTCCCGGGCGCGGTCCTGGTCGGGGACGCCGCCGGCTTCTTCGACCCCTTCACCGGCGAGGGCGTGACCCTCGCCCTGCGCACGGCGCAGCTCGCGGCGGCGGCGATCGACGTCGCGCTGCGCGCGCCCGCTCCCGACCCGCCGCGGCTTCGCAGCTACGAGCGAGCCCGGGCGGCGGCGACGCGAGACAAGTTCCGGTTCAACCGCCTGCTCCAGACCGTCGTCGCCTGGCCCGAGCTCTTCAACCTCGTCGCCCGCCGCCTCGCGCGACGGCCGGACCTGGCGGACCGCCTCGTCGGCATCGCGGGGGACTTCGTGCCCGCCCGCTCCGCCTTCTCCCTGCGCTTCCTCCGGGAGCTGACCCTGGGCTAAGCGTGTCCGCGCCTCTCGCCAGACGAGGGGGTTGCGCGGGAGCGCGCTCGTCGTCGATGAATGCCGACTCCGTCCGCGTCGGTCAGGCCCGAGCGCGCGAGCGCGACCCACGAGCCACCTACACTAAGAACAGCATCTCGTGGTACTTGGGGAGGGTCCAGAACTCGTCCGCGACCGTCTCCTCGACCTCGTCCGCCACCTCGCGCAACGCGGCCATGGCCGGGACCACCTGCTCTGCCCCGATGCGGGCCTTCTTCTCGAGACCCTCCCGGGACGCCTTGTCGGCCGCTGCGCTGAGGTCCGCCATCCGCGCGCTGACTCGCTCGATCTGGTCGTCCAGCCGCTCGAGCGCGGACTTGATCGTCTTGCCCCCGCCCGCCTGAGATAGGAGGGCGCGCTGCCGGTACGCCGCCGGCAGCACGTGGGCCTGGACGATCTGCCGCAGCCCCTCGACCTCGATGTCCAGGTCCTTGACATAGCGCTCCATCATCACGTGATAGCGCGCCTCGGTCTCCGCTTCCGAGAAGACCCGGGTCTTCGCGAGGACGGCCTTCGACTCGGGACGCAACAGCTCCGCCAGCGCCTCCGGGGTCCGACGCAGGTTTGGCAGCCCGCGCCGCGCCGCCTCCTCCACCCACTCCGGGGCGTAGTTGTTGCCCTCGAACCGGATCGCTTTCGTCGCCGTGATCGCCTCTCGGATGACCTCGAGCGCAGCGTCGGGCAGGCTCGCGCCGCGCCGGGTCCGATCGGTGATCGCGGCATGGAACTCCTCGAGGGCCTCCCCAACCGCCGCGTTGAGGAACGCGATCGGCAGCGAGATCGAGGAAGACGACGAAACGGCCCGGAACTCGAACTTGTTCCCGGTGAAGGCGAACGGCGAGGTCCGGTTCCGGTCCGTGTAGTCGCGGGCGACGTCGGGCAGCTTCCGAATCCCGAGGCTGATCCTCTCCATCCCCGCCTTGCCCGCTATCTCGCCCTTCTCGATGCCGTCGGCGAGGCGCGTGAGCTGATCGCCGAGGAAGACGGAGATGATGGCGGGCGGCGCCTCGTTCGCCCCCAGCCGATGATCGTTGCCGGCGCTGGCGATCGCCGCCCGCAGGAGCCCCGCGCGGCGGTGAACCCCCTTGAGGACGGCGGTCAAGAAGATCAGGAACTCGAGATTCTGCTCCGGCGTCGCCCCCGGCTCGAGGAGGTTCCGCCCCTGCGAGTCCATCAGCGACCAGTTGCAGTGCTTGCCGCTGCCGTTGACGCCGGCGAAGGGCTTCTCGTGGAGCAGGCAGACGAGGTTGTGGCGGCGCGCCACGCGCTGCATGGCCTCCATGACCAGCTGGTTGTGGTCGGAGGCTACGTTGGCCTCCTCGAAGATGGGAGCCGTCTCGTACTGGCTGGGCGCCACCTCGTTGTGGCGGGTCTTGATCGGCACCCCGAGCTTGTAGAGCTCGTTCTCGCACTCCTGCATGAAGGCCAGGATTCGGTCCTTGATGCTCCCGAAGTAATGGTCCTCGAGCTCCTGCCCTTTCGGGGGCTTGGCCCCGACGAGCGTCCGCCCCGCGGTGACGAGGTCGGGCCGCAGCACGTAGAAGGCGCGGTCGATGAGGAAATACTCCTGCTCCGGCCCTACCGTCGGCACCACCCGCACGGAGGCGGTGTCCCCGAAGAGGCGGAGGATCGCGAGGGCCTTCTCCGACAGGTACTCCATCGACCTCAGAAGCGGCGTCTTGTTGTCGAGCGCGTCCCCGTGGTAGCTGATGAAGACCGAGGGCACGCACAGCGTCTTCCCGTTGGGCCCGTCCACGATGAAGATCGGGCTCGAGGGGTCCCAGGCGGTATAGCCGCGCGCCTCGAAGGTCGTGCGCATCCCGCCGGAGGGAAAGCTCGAGGCGTCGGGCTCGCTCTGGATGAGCTGGGCGCCGCTGAACCGCTCCATGGGGAGACCCTCGTCGTCGAACGTGAGGAAGGCGTCGTGCTTCTCGGCGGTGAGCCCCGTCTGGGGCTGGAACCAGTGGCAGAAGTGCGTGGCCCCCTTCTCGAGCGCCCACTCCTTGACCGCGTGGGCGACCTCGTTCGCGATGCCGGGATCGAGCCTCTCGCCGCGGCGGATCGTCTCCTGCAGCGACTGGAATATGGGCTTGGGGAGCTTCTGCTTCATCGCCTGGACGTCGAAGGTGTTGGCCCCGAACTGCTCGCGCACCTTGACCCCCCCCGCCATCTCTGGAAGCGAGCGGATGGCCCGAGACGTGACCTCCCGGACCGCCCACAACCGTGCCGACCCCTCTCTCATCTGCCCACCTCCGCTTCGAAGCCGGGATTATAGGCCAAGGGTCGGCGGCCGCAGGTCCTTGCCCGCCCGCACATCTCTGGTCTCGACGTGCTCGGGAAACCGAGGCGCGAGCCTTTTTGGCCGCCTGGAGTAGAATGAGCCGTTTGCCGCTTCGCCGGCCGGGCGAGGGCCTGGCCGCTCTCGCCGAAGTGGAGAGGGGATTGGCCACTCCGAGCGTCGACCGCCGCCTGCGGCTGCACCGCGAGACCCTGCTTTCGATCTACCGGACGATGTACCTGTCCCGGCGGATCGACGATAAGGAGATCCAGCTCAAGCGGCAGAACCGCGTGTTCTTCCAGATCAGCGGGGCCGGGCACGAGGCGGTGCTCGTCGCCGCGGGCATGGTCCTCAAGCCCGGGCACGACTGGTTCTACGCCTACTACCGGGACCGGGCTCTGCTCCTCCAGCTCGGGATGACGGCCCGCGAGATGTTCCTGGGTGCGGTGGGCTCACGCGACGATCCGAGCTCGGCCGGTCGCCAGATGCCGTCCCACTGGGGGAGCCCGAAGCGCCACGTGGTGACGAAGTCCTCCCCCACCGGGACCCAGTTCCTCCAGGCGGTGGGCTGCGCGGAGGCCGGGCTCTACCTGGCGGGAGGGAACGTCCCCGGCGCCCCCCCACCCGCCTTCGCCGCGGACGAGGTCGTCTACTGCTCGGCCGGGGACGGCACGACCTCCGGGGGCGAGTTCTGGGAGAGCCTCAACACGGCCTGCACCCTCCGCCTGCCCGTGCTCTACCTCATCGAGGACAACGACTACGCGATCTCGGTGCCGGTCGAGGTGCAGACGGCGGGAGGGAGCATCTCCCGCCTCGTGCGGTCCTTCCCGAACCTGCTCGTGCGGGAGGTCGATGGCTGCGACCCGCTCGCCAGCCTCGCGGTGCTGAACGAGGCCGTCGCCTGGTGCCGCGCCCGACAGGGGCCCGCCCTCGTCCACGCCCATGTGATCCGTCCCTACTCGCATTCCCTGTCCGATGACGAGTCGCTCTACCGCGCGCCGGCGGAGCGTGAGGCCGACGCTCGTCGCGATCCGCTCCTGCGGTTCCCGGAGCGCCTGCTCGCCGACGGCGTGGTCACCGCCGAGGAGCTCCGCGCACTGCGGGAGGAGGTCGACCGGGACGTGGCGAGCGCCGCCGACGCCGCCCTCGCCGCCCCCGCCCCGGAGCCGGAGGGGATCACCCGGCACGTCTACTCCGCCGACGTCGACCCGTGCTCGGCCACCTTTGCGACCGCCCCCGCGCCGGCGGGCGACCCCAAGACGATGGTCGACCTCCTCAACGCCTGCCTGCATGACGAGATGACGCGCGAGCCGCGCATCGTCGTCTTCGGCGAGGACGTGGCGGACTGCTCGCGGGAGGCGAGCCTCCCCCACGTGAAGGGCAAGGGAGGTGTCTTCAAGGTCACCCACAACCTGCAGCGCAAGCACGGCTCGCATCGCGTCTTCAACTCACCCCTCGCCGAGGCGAACGTCGTTGGACGCGCGATCGGGATGGCCACCCGCGGCCTGAAACCGGTGGTCGAGATCCAGTTCATCGACTACATCTGGCCCGCGTTCATGCAGATCCGCAACGAGCTCGCCGTCATCCGCTGGCGCTCGAACGGCACGTTCTCCTGCCCGGTCGTCATCCGCGTCACCTACGGGGGCTACCTCCAGGGCGGTGCGATCTATCACAGCCAGTGCGGGGAGGTGCTCTTCGCGCACATCCCCGGTCTTCGCGTGGTCATCCCTTCCAACGCCCAGGATGCGAACGGACTCTTGCGCACGGCGATCCGCTCCGATGACCCCGTGCTCTTCCTCGAGCACAAGCACCTCTACCGCCAGACCTACAACAAGAGGGTCTACCCCGGGCCCGACTACATGATCCCCTTCGCGAAGGCGGCGCGAGTGCGGGAGGGGCGCGATCTCACGATAGTGACCTTCGGGGCCCTCGTACAGCGGTCGCTCCTCGCCGCACGCGAGCTCGCGGCGGAAGGTGTCGAGGCTGAGGTCCTCGATCTTCGCACGCTCTCGCCCTACGACTGGGAGGCGATCGCGGACAGCGTGAAGAAGACGGGCAAGGTGCTCGTCGCTCACGAGGACTGCCTATCCTGGGGCTACGGGGCGGAGATCGCGGCGCGCATCGGGACGGAGCTTTTCGAGCACCTCGACGCCCCCGTGCGCAGGGTGGGCGCCCTCGACACCTTCGTGGGCTACAACCCGATCCTCGAGGACGTGATCCTGCCCCAGATCTCGACGCTCGCCCAGGCCGGGCGCGACCTCGCGCGGTATTAGCCCGTCGCCCGCCGGGCGGCGCGGGCGGCTTGGGTCGGCGCGACCTCCGGCCTCAGCTCGCTTCGCGCGAGGGCGGCGATCTCCTCCCCGGTTCGGAGGAGCAAGCACCGCTCCGCGACCGCCGCCGCCCGATCGACCCGCACGGCGCGCAGCGCGGACTTCACGCGCGGGATCGCCGAGGGGGCCATCGACAGCTCCCGGAAGCCAAGGCCGACGAGGAGCACCGCCTCCAGCGGCTGACCCGCCATCTCGCCGCACACCGACACCCGGACGCCGCGCCCCTCCGCCGCCCGCGTGATCGCGCGCAGGGTACGCAGCACCCCCGGATGCAGCGGGTCGTAGAGCGCCGAGACCCGCGGGTCCGTGCGGTCGACCGCGAGCAGGTACTGGATGAGGTCGTTGGTGCCCACGCTGAAGAAGTCCACCTCGTCCGCGAGCAGGTCGGCGACGGCGACCGCGCTGGGCACCTCGAGGTTGATGCCCACCGGCACGTCCTCGCCGAAGGCGAGGCCCTCGCGCCGCAGCTCGGCCCGGGTCTCCTCGAGGAGCGCCAGGGCCATTTGGAGGTCGGCGGGGCCGCTCACGAAAGGAAACATGATCCGCACCGGGCCGTGCTGCCCGGTACGCAGCAGCGCGCGGAGCTGGACGCGGAACACCTCCGGGGCGGATCATGTTTCCTGCAGGGCGCGCTCCCCGAGGGCGGGGTTGGGGCTGCTCGGCCCCGCCGGGCCAAACGCCTCCAGACCGACGTCCCACGTGCGCACGGTGACCGGGTGCGGGTGCATCTGCTCGAGCAGCCGTCGGTAGACGTCGAGCTGCTGATCCTCGCTCGGCCAGCGCAGCCCGCGGCCGAGAAGGTACTCCGATCGGAACAGCCCGATCCCCTCCGCCCCGTGGAGCCGCGCCGTGGCCGCCTCCTCCGGGAACTCCACGTTGGCCTCGAGGCGGACAAGGGCGCCGTCGCGGGTGCGCGCGGGAAGGTCGCGGATGGCCCCCAGGCGCTCCTCCTCCCGCCGGTACTCCTCCTGAACGAGGCGCACGCCCTCGAGGGCAGGGGCGGTCGGCTCGATCACGACCTCCCCCCGGATGCCGTCCACCACCACCAGCGCGCCGGCGGGGATTCGGCGAGTGGCGTCCTTGAGACCGACCACGGCCGGGATCCCGAGCGAGCGGGCGATGATTGCGGTGTGGTAGGTCGAAGAGCCGACGTCGGTGGCGACCGCGAGTACTCGCTCCCAGTCGAGCTCCGCCGCCTGCGAAGGCCGGAGATCCTCGGCCACGAGCACGACCGGACCTGGCAGGCGCCGCAGTGACGGCGCTTCCGTCGAACCCTGGAGGTTGAGCTGGATGCGACCGATGACGTCGTCGAGATCGGTGCTCCGCTCGCGCAGGTAGGCGTCGCTGAACTCTGCAAAGAGCGAGTGCAGGCGCTCTCCCACGACCCGAAGCGCCCACTCGGCATTCACCCGTTGCTCCCGCACGATCTCGATCGCCCCCTCGAGTAGGAGGGGATCATCGAGCATCAGGAGGTGGGCGTCGAAGATATAGGCGTGGGGCGTGCCCATCTCCCGGGAGAGTCGCTCCTTGATCGCCCGAAGCTGGGTCCGCGACGCCCCCACCGCCTCTCCCAGCCGGCGCACCTCGCGCTCGACCTCGTCCTCCCCGAGCGAGAGCCGGAAGACAGGGGCGGCGTCGCGCTCGACCACAAGCGCCGGCCCGACCGAGATCCCCGGGGACACCCCCGTGCCCTTGAGCGCGATCGACGCCACTCAGGCCTCCTCGCCGAAGCCGCTCTCGACGAGGGCGGCCAGGGCCTCCATCGCCTCCGCCTCGTCCTCCCCCTGCGCCGTGACCTCGATCACGGTACCCTGCGCCGCGGCGAGGAGCAGTATGCCCAGGATAGACTTGCCGTCCATCGTCCGTCCGTCGCGGCCGGCGGTGACCCGGCTGCGGAAACGGCCCGCCGTGTGCACGAAGCGGGCGGCGGCCCGTGCATGCAGGCCCAGGCGGTTGCGGATGTGGAGCTGCCGCTGGATCAAGCGGGCTTCTTCTCGAGGATCTCGCTCGCCACGTAGATGGCGTCCTTGCCCTGGTCCCGGACCGCGCGTGCGACATCGGCCAGGGTTCCCTCGCGCAGGCTCGAGGCCTTGATCAGCATCGGGAGGCTGACCCCGGTCACGATCTCGACCCGGGGCCCGAGGAAGGGCAGGCTCAGGTTGGTCGGAGTCCCCCCGAACATGTCGGTCAGCACGAGGGCCCCCCCGCCGCCGACCTCGTCCAACCCTCGCTCGATGGCCGTCCGCACCGCCGTCGGGTCGTCGCTCCACCCGATCGAGACCGCGGCCACCGCGGGAAGCTCGCCCACGATCGTGCGCGCGGCCTCGACCAGCTCCTCGGCGATTCGCCCGTGTGTGACCACCACGATCCCGATCACGGTCTCACCCCTGCCTCGCGTCCCTATGGTAGACCCGCACCTGGCGCCAGTCTCGCCGGAGGGCGGCCCCGATCCGATTCGCCACCATCACCGAGCGGTGGCGGCCTCCGGTGCACCCCACGGCGATGGTCAGGTAGCGCCGCCCTTCCCGCTCGTGCCGCGGCGCCACGAACGACAGCAACGAGAGAGAGCGTCGCAGGAACGCTCGAGTGTCCGGCTGGCGCTGCAGGTAGCGGACCACCGCGGGGTCGGCCCCGGTTCGACGACGCAGGCGGGGCACGAAGTTCGGGTTCGGCAGGAAGCGCACGTCGAACACCACGTCCGCCTCCGGGGGCAGGCCGTACTTGTAGCCGAAGGAGATGATAGCGATCACCATCGGCCGTCCCTCCGCGCTGACGTCGTAGCGCTCGTGCACGTAGTCGCGGAGCTGGTGCACGGTAAACCGCGAAGTGTCGAGGATGACGTCCGCCATCCGTCGGATCGGCCGCAGGGCCTCGCGCTCGGTGCGGATCCCCTCGATCGGGGGCTCCCCGACCGCGAGCGGGTGCGGCCGGCGCGTCTCGCTGAACCGCCGCAGCAGCGTCCTCTCGTCCGCCTCGAGGAAGAGCAGGCTCACCGCGAGACCCCGCGACCGCAGCCGGCGGTAGACGCCGGGAAAGGCCTCGAGGAAGCCGCGCTCCCGCACGTCGACGACGAGGGCCGACCTCCGCAGCTCGGGCGAGCGCAGGATGAGCTCCACAAAGGAGGGCATGAGGGCGGTGGGCAGGTTGTCCACGCAGAACCAACCCGCGTCCTCGAGCGCCCGTGAAACGTGCGTCTTGCCGGAGCCGGCGAGCCCGGTGATGACCAGCAGCCGCGGCCCGGGGGAGGGACGGTGCCTCACGCCCGTCCCCGCGCGCGGCCGCCCCTGCGCCGCCGGCGCGACATCGGGCGTGCGTCGGAAGCCACCAGCTCGTCCACACGCTCCACGAAGCGGCGCGCGGCGTCGTAGCCCCGCTCGCGCAGGAGCTGGTTCCGCGCCGCCACCTCGACGAGAAGGGCGATGTTCCGTCCCGGGGCGACCGGCATGCGGGCGAGCGGCAGCTCCACCCCGAGGATGAGGAAGCTCTCGTCGCGCAGCCCCAGGCGGTCGTAATCCTTGCCGACCTCCCATCGCTCGAGATTGACCACGAGCTCCACCCGCTTCGAGAGCCGAATCGACGAGACCCCGTAGAGGTCCTTCAGGTTGATTACCCCTACGCCCCGGACCTCCATGTGGTAGCGGGTCAGGTCGGGGGAGGAGCCGACGAGGACGTCGCCCATCCGTTTGACCTCGACCACGTCGTCCGCCACCAATCGATGCCCCCGGTCGATGAGCTCGAGCGCGCACTCGGACTTGCCGATGCCGCTGTCGCCGAGGATCAGGACACCGAGCCCGAAGACGTCCATCAGCACCGAGTGCAGGTGCAGCCGGGTGGCGAGGCGCTCCTCCAGAAAGGCGGCGAGATGCCGCACGAAGGCCGTCGACTCCAGGGGCGTGGCGAGGACGGGGATGCCCCGCGCCTCCGCCGCCTGGAGCAGCTCCGGCGGCGGAGGCAGGCCCTTCGTGACCACGAAGCAGGTGATCCGGGACCGGCACAGCTTGCCGAGGATGGTCGAGCGGCGGCGCGGGGGGAGCTTGTGCAGGTAGCCGATCTCGCTCGAGCCGACGATCTGCACTCGGCCGTCCCGGATATAGTCGGTGTACCCGGTCAGGGCGAGACCGGGTCGCTGCACCCGGGCCATCTGGATCCGATGGTCGAGGCCAGCTCGACCCGCCACGAGGTCCAGCTTGAGGGGATCCGAGGCGCCCTCGAGTAGCTCCGCCACCGTCACCCCCCCGCCCTCCGCGGGCACGGGGGCCAGGGGCAGGCGCACCGAGTCCGGCGCCTTTCGAGGGGCCATCACCCCTCGGGCTCGATGAGCCCGAGGTTGCCGTCCTTCCTTAGGAAGAGGACATTCACCCGTTCGGTGGTCGCGTCCCGGTAGACCAGGAGGCCCTCCGCCCGCTGGTCGATCTCGAGCGCCGCTTCGTCCAGAGTCATCGGCTTCGCCAGGGAGCGTCGGATGCGGACGATCCGCCGACCGGAGCCGTCCTCGCCCGCTTCCAGGATGGGCGGAGCGCCGACCCGCAGCGGTGTCCGCTTCCGCTCGCGGCGCCGCCCGCGCTGGCGCTGCGCCTGCCGCAGCAGCTTGTCGATCGCCCGCCCCAGGGACAGCCGCGGGTTGGGGCTCTGCTCCACCGCCGTAAGGTCGATCTGGCGCGAGTGCAGGCTCACCTCCGCGATCTGCCGGTGCTTGTCCGCGGTGAGGATGACGTGGGCGCTGGTGATCCCGGGAAGCACCCGCGCCACCTTCTGCAGCTTGCGCTCGGCGAGACGCCGGACCTCGACCGGGACCAGCGTCTGCCGGCCGGTGAACTCGATCTTCATTCCCTCTCCTCCCGCCCCGTCGCCGGCCTCACTGCACCGCCTTGCGGAGATTCGAAGGGGGTATGCGGAGCTCCTCCCGGTACTTGGCCACCGTCCGTCGGGCGAGGGGGAGCCCCTCCGCCTCCAGGATCTCCGCGATGCGGGAGTCGGAGAGCGGGCGGGTGCCGTCTTCCTCCCCGATCATCTTCCGGATCCGCTCCTTGATCGTCACCGAGCTGACGGCTTCGCCCATGGTGGAGGTGATGCCGCTGTGGAAGAAGAAGCGCATCGCGCAGACGCCGCGCGGCGTGTGGATGTACTTGTTCGCCACCACCCGCGACACCGTGGACTCGTGCATGCCGATGTCGCTCGCAACGTCCCGCAGGACGAGCGGCCTCAGGTGGGATACGCCGTGGTCCAGAAAGGCCCGCTGGTGGCGCACGATCGATTCCGCCACTCGGTAGATCGTCCTCTGCCGCTGGTCGACGCTCTTGAGCAGCCAGAGGGCGCTCCGGAGCTTGTCCTTGACGTAGGCCCGCGTCTCCTCCGTGCCGCTGCTCTTGTCCTCGAGCATCCGCCGGTAGGTGGGGCTGATCCGCAGCTTGGGCAGCCCGTCGTCGTTGAGCACGATCTTGTACTCCTCGCCCTCCTTCACCACGAAGACGTCGGGGAGGACGTACGCGGAGCGATCGGGGCTGTAGCGATTGCCCGGCTTGGGGTCCAGGTGGCGGATGATCTCCAAGTGGTGGCCGACCTCCTCCGGACTGAGCCCCATCTGCCGGCCGATCTCTCCGTACTGATGGCTCTGGAGCTCCTTCATGTGGTCGCGGACCATAAGGTCGGCGGGAGAGCCCTCGAGGCCGAGTACCCGGAGCTGGATCCGCAGGCACTCGGTGAGGGTGCGCGTCGCCACCCCCGGCGGGTCGAGCGCCTGCACGACGGCGAGGGCCTTCTCCACCTCCGGCATCGGGTAGGGACCGAGGTTGGCGATCTCCTCGAGGGAGACGCGGAGCATGCCGTCCTCGTCGAGGTTTTGGATGATCGCGTCTCCGATCTCCATCGTGATCTCGTCGGAGGCCGTCATCCGGAGCTGCCAGAGCAGGTGGTCGTAGAGGTCGGTCGACTCGGTGAGCGTGTTCTCGATGGGCGGCATCTCCGGGACCTCGGTCGGCCGCGACCGCCGCTCCGCGTAGTCCTCGAAGTAGTCTTCGAAGAACTTCTCCACCTCGATGTCCTTGAGCGGGTCCTCCGTCCGCTCCGGCTCCGGTGCCGGTTCCTCCGCCACGGCGTCCTCCGCCGCCGTCTCCTGGGCCGGCACCTCCTCCAGGAGCGGGTTCTCCGTGACCTCCTGCTCGAGGACCTCCGCCAGCTCCAGCGTGGTGAGCGGCAGCAGCTTGATGGCTTGCTGCAGCGACGGGGTAAGGATGAGCCGCTGCGAGAGGCGCGTCTGGAGGCCCAGCTTCTGGTGGATGGCCACGGGTCAGACCCCGCGGGGGAGAGCGCCCGCCGGCTCAGGCCTCGCGGCCGTCGAGGTGGAAACCCTCGCCGAGGTAGACGCGCCGGACCTCGGCATCCGAGGCCAGCTCCTCCGGCGTGCCCGAGCGAAACACATGACCGTCCCTGAGAATATAGGCCCGATCCGTTATTTTCAAGGTCTCGCGCACGTTGTGGTCGGTGATCAGGATGCCGATGCGGCGGCCGCGGAGGTGGGCGATGATCTTCTGGATATCGAGGACGGCCAAGGGGTCGATACCCGCGAACGGCTCGTCGAGGAGGATGAAGGAGGGAGAGGCGGCGAGCGCGCGGCAGATTTCGAGCCTACGGCGCTCGCCGCCGGAGAGCGTGTAGGCGGGCTGGCGGGCCATGGCCTGGATACCCAGCTCCTCGAGCAGCCGGCGCGCCTGAGCGCGCTGCTCGGAGGCGGGGAACCCGCGGGTCTCGAGGATGGCGAGCACGTTCTCCTCCGCCGTCAGCTTCCGGAAGACGCTCGCCTCCTGGGGCAGGTATCCGATCCCAGCGCGGGCGCGCATGTACATCGGGAGCTCGGTGATGTCCTCGCCGCCGAGCGAGACACGGCCGCTGTCCGGTCGCGCGAGGCCGACGACCATGTAGAAGGTCGTGGTCTTGCCCGCCCCGTTGGGCCCGAGCAGTCCCACCACCTCGCCCTGACTGATCTCGAGGTCCACGTCACGCACCACGACCCGCCGACCATAGGACTTGGTGAGGCCTTGGGCCCGGAGAAGGGTATTGGCGGTCACGGCGGGGGGGCTTCTCTCCGCTTGAAGATCGCCTCCGTCCGCGCCTCCTCGCGGCCGTCGACTTGGATCCTATCCTCGCCCACCCGGAAGATCAAAACCTTCCCCTCCACCCGCCGGTCGGCGTCCTCGAGCACGACCCGGTCCCCGACGAGGACGACAGTCTCCGTCTCCGGCGTGTAGGTACCCTGCCGCCCCTTCGCCCGCCGGCGCCCCTGCTCCAGCTCGACGGGCTCCCCCGCCACCATCGTCTTCACCGAGCCGCCATCCTCACCCAGTGTCACCACCGCCTCCGGGCTGCGGGTGCGCAGGTCGCCTTGGCGCATCACGACCTCTCCGCGGTAGACGACACGCCCCTCCGCCTCCTCGAAGACCATCTCCTCGCTGTGCGCCTCGACGGGCGCCGGGTCCCGCCGTGCGCCCCGGGCGGGGCGGGGGTGAAGAAGCGACACCACGTCCCCCCTCGCGAGGAGGCGTCGCCGATCCGGGGCCCGCTCCTCGATCACGATCTCCGCCGCCCGGATCTCGTCGCGTCCGGCGCGCAGCAGCGCTCCGTCGCGATAGCGAGCCACCCGGCCTCTCTCGTCGTAGTCGAGGGTGCCCGACCTCAGCAGGGTCGGCTGCTCGCCGGAGAGGAGCCCGCTCCGCCCCTTCGCCCGCCGCGTGAGAGTGTGCTGCACTTCCCCGCGGGCGGCGACAGTCCCCGCTCGCGTCCCGAGCTCGATCCGCTGCGCCCGCAGTTCGGAGCCCTCCCGCTCGTCCACGATCCGCGGTCGATCGAGCAGCGTGAGCCAGCCGCGAGCCTCGTCGTACTGGGCCCGCTGGGCGCTCGCCCTGCGCCCCGGCTCCGAGAAGGCCACGTCCCCCCCGAACTCTGCGCTCTCCAGGCGACCCGTCGTCGGTGCCACCCGAGCCCCGAAGGTGTGGCAGGCGACCCTCCGCTGGCCGGTTGTCGCGGGGGGTATCGGCTCCGTGGTCAGGACGACCTCAGGACCTTTCTCCCGCACTCGGGGCCCGCCGCGGCGCCCGCTCAGGCTCTGGAGTCGTCCCTCCCCGTCGAACGTGAAATGGAGGAGGTAGGCCTCGATCCGCCGCCGCTCGCGCGGCTCACCGGGGCCTGGCTCCAGAACCAGGGACGCCCGGTTGACTGCGGTCGCCGAGGCCAGGGCGCCGTTCTCCCTGAAGAAGACCTCCAGCCGGCGGCAGCGGAGGTGCCGCAGACCGCGAGCCTCGCCCGGCGTCTCCGGCCCCGCGTCTGCGCTGCGCACATCGACCTGCTCGATCGCCATCGCGCGCGTGATGCCCTCGAGCTCGTCGTCCAGCTCGACCTTGAGCCGCTCCGCGGCGAGCTCGCTCTTCCCCTGCCTCACCCGCACCCCTCCCGAAAAGTCGATGGCACTCCCGCCTCGGAGCGCGACGGCCTGGCCGCTCTCGACCTCGGTGGGCGCTCCCCCCGCTTTCTCGAACCGCAGGCGCACCTCGGAGTGCAGCTCGAGACGTCCTCCCGTGCCACTGTACTCGAGCCCGCGCGCCGTTCCCGACGCCGACCGGCGCTGGAAGCGCACGGGCCCCGGCGTCGTCGCGACCTCCTCGTCGCCACGGTACTCCAGGCTCTCCGTGTCGAGCACGAAGCCGTCCTCGGTGGTGACGTGAACGTGGCCGCGGAAGGTCGCCCCCTGCCGGTCCGGATCGTAGAGGGACTCGTCGGCCGTCACCGTGGCGCGTGAGGCTTCGCCCCGGGTCACAAAGGGGAAGGTCAGCTCGACGCCCTCGAGGCGCATGGCCGCCCCCTCGCGACCCGTCATCGCGCGCGCCTTGACCTGGACGCTCTCCTTGCCCTCCCGGAAGCGCAGGTACACGAGCTCGCCGAAGGTCGTCCCCTGGCCAGGGCTGCCCGTGGGGGTGGGGGGTGGGGCCGGCTCCGTCGCCGGCCGCCTCAGCGTCCACGCCACGGCCAAAGACACGAAGAGCACTCCCGCCAGCAAGCCCCGGCGCAGAAGGCGGGCGCCGGCGGGGGTCATGGGCTGCGTCCCACAAGCGCCATCAGCCTATCTTACCGCCCGCATCCGGAGGACCCGGCCCGGTGGACGAGCGATCTCAGCTCTGCATCTTCGCGAGGGCCTGGACGTAGCGCAGGGCCACGGTATTCAGCGTCCGCTCCAAGCCCGCCTGATCAGGAGCCCGCCTCCACGAACTCGATGCCCAGCCGCCCCATGTCGCGGAACTTGCGGTAGCGCGCCTCGAGGAGCGGGTCGGGCGGCGTCCCCACGAGCTCCTTCAGCTGGCGGTGCAGAACGGCCTCCACGCTTCGAAACGTGGCCTCGTGGCTGACGTGAGCGCCCCCGGGCGGCTCTCCAATCACCTCGTCCACGAGGCCCATCGCGGACAGGTCGCGGGCGGTGATCTTCATCGCGATCGCGGCCTCCTCGGCCCGGGAGGCGTCGCGGAAGAGGATCGAGGCGCAGCCCTCGGGCGAGATCACCGAATACACCGCATGCTCCAACATGTTCACGCGGTCGCCGATGGCGATCGCGAGCGCCCCGCCGCTGCCGCCCTCGCCGGTCACGGTGGTGATGATCGGAGTGCGCAGGCCCGCCATCTCCCGCAGGTTGTAGGCGATCGCCTCCGCCTGGCCGCGCTCTTCCGCGTCCACTCCGGGGTAGGCGCCGGGGGTGTCGACGAACGCGAGGATGGGTCGGCCGAACTTCGCCGCCACGCGCATGACGCGCAGGGCCTTGCGGTAACCCTCCGGCTTGGGCATCCCGAAGTTGCGGTGGATCTTCTGCTTGGTGTCGCGCCCCTTCTGGTGGCCGATCACGCACACTGGCCGCTCGGCGAAGAGGGCGAAGCCGCACACGATCGCGGGATCGTCCGCGAAGCGGCGATCGCCATGCACCTCCGTCCACTCCGAAAAGAGGGCCTGCACGTAGTCGAGGGTGTAGGGTCGTGCCGGGTGCCGGGCCACGAGGGTCTTCTGCCACGGCGTGAGCGCGGCGTACACCTCCCGTCGTCGCGCGTCGAGCTCGGCACGCAGCCGCCGAGCCTCCTTTTCCTTCTCCGGGTCCCCCGGCCAGGCCGCCAGCTCGTCGATGCGCTTCTGCAGCGCCAGCAACGGCGCTTCGAAGTCGGCCTCCGGCATCACTCTCCTCCCGACGTCCCTCAGGCCCCCGGCGCTGGTCTTGCGCTCCGTGAGAGCACCAGCACGTCCGGCCCCAGGAGGGCCTCGAGCTCGTCACGCAAGGCAGCGTCCGGGCGCACGCGATACTGCGCCCCCGGGTCGAGGGCAACCGCGTAGGCTCCGGGCCGCACGAGCTCGAGCGTCACCGGACAGTCCCCGCGATGTGCGCCGAGTATAGCCCGGAGCTGCTCCCCCTTCGAGCGATCCCACACCGGCACCGGGACCCGGATCGTGACGTAGCGCGCCTCGGCGAGCTTGGCCTGCTCCAGGGGAAGCACGTCCGCGGCGAGCAGCCGGACCCGGCCGTCCTCCAGCGCCTCCACCTTCCCCTTGACCAGAACGACGTGATCGTCGGCCAGCCGCCCCGCCGTCTTCTTGTAGACCTCGGGGAAGACCAGGCACTCGACGGTCCCCTCGAGGTCCTCGAGCACAAAGCTCGCCATGCGGTCGCCCTTCCGGGTCCGGATGAGCCGCAGGCCGCCGACGATGCCCCCCACCGTCAGCTCGTTCGCCGACGCCCTCTCGGCGAGGGTCGAGGTGGTCGCGGTCGCCCACTGCGCGAGCTCGGAGCGGAAGCGGTCGACCGGGTGGCCCGTGATGAAGAACCCCAGGGACTCCTTCTCGTGGGCGAGCCGCACCGCCTCCGGCCAGGGGGGTGCCTCTGCGATCGGCTCCGGGGCCGACGCCCGCTCCCCGGACGCGGCGAGCACGCCGAACAGACTCGACTGCCCCTGCTCGCGATCCCGTTGCCCCTTTTGCCCCACCTCCATCGCCCTCTCGACGGCGGCGAAGAGCGCGGAGCGGCGAGGGTCGATGGAGTCGAAAGAGCCGCTCTTGACGAAGCTCTCGACCACGCGTCGATTGGCAGCGCGCAGGTCCACTCGGTCGCAGAGGTCGAGCAGCGATCGGAAGGGGCCACCTTCCCCTCTCGCGCGGAGCACCGCCTCGACCGCGCCCTCCCCCACGTTCTTGATCGCGGCCAGCCCGAAGCGGATGTCCGCCCCCGCCACCGTGAAGAGCATGTCGGACTCGTTCACGTCCGGGGGCAGGACACGGATGTCCATCTCCCGGCACTCCCCGATGTAGAGCACGATCTTGTCCGTGTTCGCCCGCTCCGAGGTGAGGAGCGCGGCCATGAAGAAGGCGGGGTAGTTCGCCTTGAGGTACGCCGTCTGGTAGGCCAGCCAGGCGTAGGCGGCGGAGTGCGACTTGTTGAACCCGTAACCGGCGAACTGCTCCATCGCCTCCCAGATCCGCTTCGCCCTCCTCTCCGGAACCCCCCGCCCCGCACAGCCCCGGACGAACCTGTCCATCTGCGCGCCCATGACGTCGGCCTTCTTCTTGCCCATGGCCTTGCGCAGGATGTCCGCCTCCCCGAGCGTGAAGCCGGCGAGCGTGGAGGCGATCTGCATCACCTGCTCCTGATAGACCATGACCCCGTAGGTCTCCTTCAGGATCGGCTCCAGGGAGGGGTGCTCGTAGACGACTCGGGTCTGACCGTGGCGGCGGCGGATGAAGTCGTCGATCATCTGCATTGGCCCTGGCCGGTAGAGGGCGTTGAGCGCGGTCAGATGCTCGAGCCGGTCGGGCCGGAAGCGCTTGAGGACGTCGCGCATCCCATCCGACTCGAACTGGAAGACACCGCTCGTACGACCGGCGGCGAAGAGCTCGAAGGTCCGGGCGTCGTCGAGGGGGATGGCCTCGGGCTCGATCCTCACCCCGAGCTGCGCCTCGATCATCTTCACGCAGTTGTCGATGAGCGTGAGCGTCCGCAGGCCCAGGAAGTCCATCTTCAGGAGCCCGATGCGCTCGCAGCCCTTCATGTCGAACTGGGTCGTGACATCCGCCGTCGTTCCCTTGAAGAGCGGCACGATCTCGGTCAGCGGTCGGGGGGCGATCACCACCCCCGCGGCGTGGGTGGAGGCGTGGCGGGTCGTCCCCTCCAGCCGCCGCGAGATGTCGATCAGCTGTCGGACGCGCGTGTCCTTCTGGTAGGCCTCCTTGAGGGGCGGTGACTCCTCGAGCGCGCGCTCGAGCGTCATCTTGAGATCGAACGGGATCATCTTCGCGATCTTGTCGACCTCGCCGTAGCTCATGTCGAGCACGCGTCCCACGTCCCGCACGACCGCCTTCGCCTTCATGGTCCCGAAGGTGATGATCTGGGCCACGTTGTCGCGGCCGTACTTGCGGGTGACGTACTCTATGACCTCGCCCCGCCGCGCCTCGCAGAAGTCGATGTCGATGTCGGGGGGGCTGATGCGCTCTTCGTTCAGGAAGCGCTCGAAGATCAGCCCGTTCTCGATCGGGTCGATGTCCGTGATGCGAAGACAGTAGGCGACAAGGCTCCCCGCCGCCGAGCCCCGCCCGGGGCCGACCGGGATTCGCCTCTCCCGAGCGTAGCGGATGAAGTCCCAGACGATGAGGAAGTAGCCCCCGAAGCCCACCCTCCGGATGACCGCAATCTCCTTCTCCAGGCGGGACTCGTACTCCGCCAGCGTATGGCGAAGACGCCCCGCGGAGGCCAGGGGCGCGAGGGTCTTCTGTCGCTCTGCGAAGCCGTCCCGCACCACGGCCTCAAAGTAGGACTCGATCGTGTGCCCCGGCGGCACGTCGAAGGCGGGCAGATTCGTGACCGCCTTCAGCGTGAAGTCGCACTTCTCTGCGATCTCGACCGAGGAGCGCAGCGCCTGCGGGTGATCCGGGAACAGCGCCGCCATCTCCTCCGGGCTCTTCAAATAGAACTCGTTCGTGTCGAAGCGCAGCCGGTCCGGATCGGCGACCTTCTTCCCGGAGCCGATGCAGAGGAGCACGTCATGCGCCTGGTGGTCGTCCTTGCCGAGGTAGTGGGCGTCGTTGGTGGCGACGAGGGGCAGGCCCGTTCTCTCTCCCAGCCGCACGAGGCCACGATTGACGCGCCGCTGGTCGGGGATCCCGTGCTCCATCACCTCCAGGTAGAAGCCCCCGGGACCGAAGATCTCGGAGAACGCCCCCACCGAGGCCAGCGCCGCGTCCTCCGCCCCCGCGAGCAGGTGCTCCGCGATCTCGCTCGAGAGGCAGCCGCTCAGCCCGATCAATCCCTCTCGGTGGCGGGCGAGCACCTCCTTGTCGATCCGCGGGCGGTGGTAGAAGCCCTCGAGGTAGCCGATCGAGACCAGCTTGACGAGGTTGTGGTACCCGGCTTCGTTTGCCGCCAGGAGCGTGAGGTGGTTGTAGGCCTCGGTGATTCCGGAAGCAGGCCGCTCGAAGCGGCCGCCGGTCGCCACGTAGATCTCGCAGCCGAGGATCGGCTTCATCCCCCGCTCCCGGCAGGCGTCGTGAAAGGCCACGGCGCCGAACATGTTGCCGTGATCGGTGATGGCCATCGCTCTCATCCCCAGGCGGCTTCCCTGCTCGACCAGCTCGTCGATGTGGCAGGCCCCGTCGAGAAGGCTGTACTCGGTGTGCAGGTGGAGGTGGACGAAGTCCGGTTTCGCGCTCATTCCCATTCGATCGTAGAGGGCGGCTTGCTGCTGACGTCGTAGACGACACGGTTGATGCCGCGCACCTCGTTGACGATGCGGCTGGAGATCCGGGCGACGAGATCGTAAGGCAGGCGCGCCCAATCCGCCGTCATCCCGTCGAGCGACTCCACGGCCCGGATCGCCACCGTGTACTGGTACGTGCGGTCGTCGCCCATGACTCCCACCGTGCGTACGGGGAGGAGGACGGCGAAGCTCTGCCAGAGGCGGCGGTATAGACCGGCGGCCTTGATCTCCTCGATCAGGATGGCGTCGGCCTCACGTAGAGGGTCCAGCCGGGTCGGGGTCACCGGTCCCAGGCAGCGCACGGCAAGGCCGGGGCCGGGAAAGGGCTGCCGGTAGACGAACTCCTCGTCGAGGCCGAGCTCGAGGCCGACCTGGCGCACCTCGTCCTTGAACAGCTCCCGCAGTGGCTCGACGAGCGTGAAACCGAGCGACCGCGGAAGCCCGCCCACGTTGTGGTGGCTCTTGATGACGGCGGAAGGCCCGCGGACGGAGGTGGACTCGATCACGTCCGGGTAGAGGGTGCCCTGGACGAGGAACTCGGCCCTGCCTAGGTGTCGCAGGGACGACTTGAACACCTCGATGAACTCGCGTCCGATGATCTTGCGCTTGCGCTCGGGGTCGGCGGCCCCCTTGAGCTTCCCGAGGAATCGCCGGGAGGCGTCGATGAACACCACGCGCATGTGAAGGCGCTCCGCAAAGCGCCTCCGAACCTGTGCCGCCTCGTCCTTGCGCAGCAGGCCGTTGTCCACGAAGACGCACGTCAGGCGTTCGCCCACCGCGCGGTGCGCGAGCAGCGCCGCCACCGCGGAGTCGACGCCGCCGGAGAGTGCGCAGATCACCCGTCCCTTCCCCACCTGCCCCCGGATGCGGGAGACGGCCTCGCCGACGAAGGAGGCCGCGTTCCAGTCGCGCCGGCAGGAGCAGACGTCGAGGAAGTTCGCGAGGACCCGCGTCCCCTCCTCGCTGTGGACGACCTCGGGGTGGAAGAGCATCCCGTAGAGCCGGCGCCCCTTGTCCTCCACCGCCGCGATCGGGTTGGTCTCCGTCGAGCCGACGACGAGGAATCCCCCGGGGGCGCGGCGGATGTCGTCGCCGTGGCTCATCCACACGCGGCTGCGGGCAGAGAGGCCGCGGAAGAGCGTCCCCTCCGTCGCCGGCAGGAACGTGGCCTGGCCGTACTCCCGCCGGCCGGAGCGCTGAACCTCGCCGCCCAGCATGTGGCTCATGAGCTGCATGCCATAGCAGATCCCGACCACGGGGACCCCGAGCTCGAAGACGCGGCGATCACACCGCGGGGCCCCGCGCTCGTGCACGCTGTCGGGGCCGCCGGAGAGAACGATCCCCTTCGGGCGCCGATCGGCGAGCGCCTTGGCCTTCGTCGACGGCGGCAGGATCTCCGAGTAGACCTGGAGCTCCCGAAGCCGCCGGGCGATCAGCTGGGTGTACTGCGATCCGAAGTCGAGGATAAGGACGGTGTCGCGCTCCATCCGAGGGTCGGATTATAACCTCCGCCACGCCGCGGCCTCGCCTGCGCGTCACAGGGGTGTATAGTGCGGCCGCTTTGACGCGCCCCGCGACGGCTCTTCTTCTGCTCGTCCCCCTCGCCTGCGCCGGGCGTCGTGCGCCCCAGGGACCGGATCTCTTCCCGATGACCCCGGAGTGGAAGACGAACGTGGCGGAGTTCGTCGTGCCTCCGATCGCGGTCGACGATCGGCGTGTCTTCGTCGCCACCCGCGACGGCGTCGTTCGCGGGCTCGACCAGGCGACGGGCGAGACCCTCTGGAAGGTCGACGGGACCCCGGGCCGCGTCGCGGCCGCGGCGGGGCTCGTCGTGGTTCGCGGCGAGGACGGCACGGTGTGGAATCTGCAGCCGGACAGCGGCAGCGTGCGCTGGAGGGTGCCGACGGACGTCGCGGGCGATCTCCCGGCGATCATCGACGGCGAGCGCATTCTCGTCGCCGGCCGCGGCCTGGCCGCGATCGAGACCACGACGGGTCGCCTCCTCTGGACCGAAGCCGGCTCGGCCGATGTGACGGCGGCACCGGTCGTCGCGGGCACGCGCCTGCTCATCGGCGAGATGACGGGAGCGCTACGCTGCCGCGACCGGATGAGCGGGACCGCGCTCTGGGCGTTCCCGACGCGCGGAGCCCTCGTTTCCCCGCCCGTCGTCGACGTGGACCGGCGCCGGGTCTACCTCGGCACGACCGACGGCCAGATCGTCGAGCTGACGCTCGACCGCGGCCGCCCGGGGTGGCGCTGGCGGATCGGCGCGGACGTGATCCACCCTGGACTGCGGCTCGGTGATCGTGTCCTCTTCGCCGCCCTCGACGCCGTGGTCTACGCGCTACACCGGGGCGGTAACCTCGCTTGGCGGGCGCCCTTGCCCTCGCGGCCCCTCTCCGCTCCCCTGCTCGTGGCGGGCGGCATCCTCGTCGCCTGCCACGAGAACGATCTCGTCGGGCTGGAGGCCGAGACGGGTCGACCCACGGGCAGCCTGCGCACCTCGGCCGAGATCCGCACGCCTCCTGTCGTCGCGGGAGGGCGCATCTTCCTGGGTCTGCGCGACCGTTCCGTGGTCGCCTACGCGCTGCCCAAACCGGCGGACACCGCTGCCGTCCCGCCCGAAGGCGGGCCCGCGGTTGATCCCCGTTCCCCGGACGGCTAGACTTCATCGTGGAGTTCCTCGGCGGGATCCCCTGAAAGCCCGCAAGCCCGGACCTTAAGCCTCAAGGAGTGATTCGCAGTGAAGATCCCCGCGAGCGTCGCCGCCCTGCCCGCCGTGCTCTTCACCCTCGCCTGCGGCGGCGGAGGAGCGCCCGGGCCCGAGGCCGCGCGGGGGACGGCCACCCCCGCCCCGACGGGCCGACTAGGAAAGGCGTCCTTCTCGGGTCGGGTGACCTACGGAGGCGTCGTACCCGCCGCGAAGAGGCTCCCCCTCGCCGCCGACCCCTGGTGCGCAGAGACGCGCAAAGAGGGCCTCGCGCAGAGACCGATCCGGGTGAAGGACGGTGCCCTCGCCGACGTGCTCGTCTACGTACGCGGCGGTCTCGTGGGCTCCTATCCGCCCCCGCCCGAGGAGGTCCTCCTCGATCAGGTCGGCTGCGACTACTCCCCGCACATGCTGGTCCAGCGGGTCGGGCAGAAGCTGCGCATCCGCAACAGCGACGACACCCTGCACAACGTGCACCCGCGGCCGAAGACCAACGGCGAGTGGAACATCGCTCAGCCGCGAAAAGGGACGGAAGTCACCAAGAGCTTCGAGAGGTCCGAGATCGGCATACCGGTCGGATGCGACGTGCATCCCTGGATGCGCGCTTACATCTCGGTGCTCGATCACCCCTTCTTCGGCATCAGCGGTGAGGACGGCCGGTTCGAGATCAAGGCACTGCCCGCTGGCGAGTACGAGATCGAGGCCTGGCACGCCATGCTCAAGACCCGCACGACGAAGCTCACCGTGAAGGACGGCGAGGCCGCGAGTCTCGACTTCGCCTTCGGGGGATAGAAGGGGGCATGTCCTCGCGCACCGTCGTCCTCCAGCGTGCCTCGCCCGCGGACTGGGTGGAGTTGACCAAGCCCCGCATCACCGCCCTCGTTACCTTCACCGCGCTCGTGGGCTTCGTCACCGGGGCCGGGGGGGACATCGCCGTCACCGCCCTGGCCGCCGCCCTCGTCGGCACCGCGCTCGTGGCGGCGGGAGCCGCTGTCTTCAACCAGGTCCTCGAGCGCGAAACCGACGCCCGAATGCTCCGCACCCGGCTGAGGCCGCTGCCGGCGGGGCGTGTGCGGCCGGTGGAGGCAGCCGCGTTGGGCTCCGCCCTCACCGCCGTCGGCCTCCTCCTCCTACTCTGGCGATCGGGATCCCTCGCCGCCGCCGTCGCCCTCGCGACCTGGTCCAGCTACCTCTTCCTCTACACGCCCCTCAAGCGCCGGACCCCGCTCGCGACCCTCGTCGGGGCGGTGCCCGGAGCCCTGCCCCCGGTGATCGGATGGGCGGCTGCGCGCCAGTCCCTCGACGGAGGAGCCTTCCTCCTCTTCGCCATCCTCTTTCTCTGGCAGGTCCCGCACTTTCTCGCGATCGCGTGGCTCTACCGCGACGACTACGCGCGCGCGGGCCTGCCCATGCTCCCCGTGCTCGACAGGGACGGTTCGTTCACCGGCCGGCAGGCCGCCGTCCACTCCCTTGCGTTGCTACTGGTCAGTTTGACCCCGGCCGCGGCGGGGCTGGGTAGCTCCGTCTACCTTGCCGGGGCCTTCGCGCTCGGCGTAGCCCTCACGCTGTTCGCACTGCGCCTCGCGACCGCCCGCGACGACGACGCCGCCCGTGGGCTGTTCCTCGCCTCCGTCCTCTATCTGCCGGCGCTGCTCTCTCTGCTCCTCGCCGCCCGGCCGTGATCGCGGCGCGGGGAGGCAGGGCCCAGATGAGCCTCTCCGATCTGCCGACGCTCAACGCCGCCCTCAACGCGACCAGCGCGGTGCTGCTCGCCCTGGGCTGGACGGCGATCCGCCGGGGTCGACGCGAACTTCACCGGCGCTGCATGCTCGGTGCGCTCACCGCCTCCGCCCTGTTCCTCACCAGCTATCTCGTGTACCACGCACAGGTCGGCTCGGTCCGCTTCACCGGACAGGGGTGGGTGCGGATCGTCTACTTCGCCATCCTCCTCAGCCACACCGTCCTCGCCGTCGTCATCGCCCCCTTCGTCGTCGTGACCGTCGCCCGTGCGCTCCGCGCTAACTTCGAGGCGCACCGACGGCTCGCGCGCCTCACCCTCCCGCTCTGGGCCTGGGTCTCGGTCACCGGTGTCGTCGTCTACTGGATGCTGTACCGGCGTTGAGGGCCGTCCCGTCGAGCGGACGATCCCGTCCCCGGCCGGGGACGACCGCGCCGCCTCGGGGATGGGGGGGGGTGGGGCGTTGCCGCGGCGCCGCCTCGCTTCCCTCGGCACGTCCCGTGCACCGTGGGTAGCATGGCTTCGACCGCGCAAGGAGAGCGAAGGGCGGGCCGGACGCTCCGCCGCCGCCTGCCGTCTATCCTCCTGGCGGGCGTGGCGGTCGTGTTCGCGGCGGGCGCCGCCCACCTGCTCTGGGAGGACATCCGCGGGCCGGCTCTCACCGAGCGCCGCCTCGAGCGACGGGGCGCCGTTCTCGACGAGCGCGCTCGGTCTCTGACCGCCCTCCTCCTCGCCGCCGCCGACCGTGCGGCCGCGCTTCCGGAGGCCGCCCGGGCGTCCGCCGGCGATACGCTCGCACTGCCGGCGCTTTTCCACGCCCTCGAGCGCATCGCGAGGCCGATCGACGGCGAGCCCGTCGCCCTCGCCGTCTATGCCCCCGCGCCGTCCCTGCTCGCGTGGACGGGACGGGCCTCCGACCTCGCGGGCCTGACGGCGGTCACAGGCTCTCGGCGGGGTGTCTTTCCCCTCCCCGGTCCCGCCAGCACGAGTCTCGTGGCCACGGTGCCCCTCCGTGCCCCGGACGGCGTGGTCCGGGGGCTGGCTACCGCCGAGCTTCTTGTCCAGCAGCGGGGACGATGGGGACGCGCCGAGGTCGACCTCCTCTCCGGAGCGGACGAGACGGTTTCGGTCACCTACCTCGACGCCCGCGTCCCCGCCTCCGCACCCTTCCCTTCCGATACCCGCAGCGTGGTCTTGCGCGAGCCGGAGGGGTGGCCACTGGCCCTGGCCCGCCTCGCACCGGATGGGCCCGCCGGGACCAGGCCTGCCCTCCTCACGCGGTACCGGGCCGTGGCCACCGTTCTCCTCATCGGCGTCATCTTCGCGTGGGTGTTCGCCCGCCCGCCCTCGCCGTCGCGGCTCGTCGGTGCGCTCCTCCTCCTGCGGGCGGTGACCCTCTGGCCCGGCTGGCCGCTCACGTCGCCGGCGCTGCTGGGAGATGCCGTCTACTCCTCGCCCATACTGGGTCCGTTGTCTCGGAGCCCGCTCGATCTCCTCCTCTCCGCGGCGAGCGGGGCGGCCTTGGCCGCCCTCCTCCTCTCACGGCGACTCGCCACCCCCCTGTCCCGGGCGCGGCCACTGGGGGCGTTGGCGGCGGCGCTCCTCTGGCCGGGCCTGCTTCTCGGCGCGGCCGGCCTCTTCTCGGACGCGGCGGCGCGCGCCGACATCGACCTCGCCGACGTGCCCCTTCTCCCGCACTCGGCCGTTGCCGCCTCGCTTCAACTCGCCCTCCTCCTCGTCCTGGCCATGGTCGTGCTGCTCGGTCTTGCCGCCTTCACACTCGGGGGAGCGCTCCCCGAGAGCCGCCGGGCACGCCTCACGCTCCTCGGCCTGTTCGCGGCGTCAGGACTCGGCGCCTGGGCCTTGGGCTCACGGGTCGGCCTCACGGTCGCGATCGTCCCCCTCGTCCTGCCCCTGACCCTGGCCTTGCCCCTCCTTGGCGGAGGGGCCGCGCCGCCCCTCCGCTCCGACCGCAGGCAAGACTGGCTTGGGCTTGCCGTGTTGGGCGTGCTTCTCGTCGCCCTCCCGCCGACCCTGGCGTTCTACTCCGACGAGGCGATCCGCGCACGAACCGAGCACGAGCTCGCCCCCCTCGTGCTCGACCTACCACACGCCCGGGCGCAAGCCCTGGCCGAGGCCTGCCGGCGGCTCGATGCGATCCGCCTCCCCTTGCCCGCGCGCGCGGGGGAGCGCCCGCCTGCTCTCGACGAGCTGGCGTTCTCGATGTGGGAGGCGACCGACCTCGGCGCCCGGGGCTACTCGTCCGCGCTCGAGATCGAGGACGAGGGCGGGGTGACCGTCGCCCGCTTCTCGCTCGAACTGCCGAGGCTCTCGGCATCGCCGTCGATGGCATCCGCGACCGTGGGCGGGGCGTGGTCGGTCTCGCGGGAGCGCGTCGCGCTGGCGAGCACCGAGCAGGAGGTCCTCCACGCCCGCCGCCGCCTCTCGCGACCCGGGCTCCCCGGCGGCACGCTGCACCTCTTCTTGGCCGAGGACTTCTCGGGCTTGCCCTTCCACACCCCGCGTCACCATCACCCGGGCCTGGAGACCGCCGGACGGCACCACAGCGAGCGGGCGCGCCTGCTCGTCTGGGACCGCCGCGGCCGCCTCCGTCACGCCTCGGCGGAGCGGCCACCCGCCCTCGCGCTGGCCGAGGCCGAGCGGCTCCAGCGCTCGACGGCGGGGGTGTGGTCGATCCTCAACGTCGACGGACACCCCCACGACGCGTACCTCTTCTCCGACGCGCAGCTCGTCTACGGCCTCGCCCTCCCCCGGCGCGGCCTCCTCCGCCGCGCGGCGGACGTCACCGAGGGCGCTTGCGGTCTCGCCCTCCTGGCCCTCGTCGCGGCCCTCGCCGCCCTGCCCCTCCGCGCCGGCGGGGGGATGCGCTCGCTCTCCCCGGGTCGACTCCTCGCCGCCGTGAAGCGCCGTCTCGCCCTTCGGCTGTTCGCGGCTCTCGTCACCGCCGCCGTCCTTCCGCTCTCGGTGCTCGCGCTCGTGGTCCGGCCGGCAGTGGCGGAGCGGCTCCGCACGGAATGGGAGCGCCAGGCGCTGGAGCTCGCAACCGTCGCCCGGCGGGCGGTCGAGGACTACGCCTTCTTCCAGCAGGGCGCTCCCCGTTCCCTCCCGCCCGTCAGCGACGATGCGCTCGTCTGGGTGGCCAGCCTCGTGGGCAACGAGCTCGACGTCTTCTCTGGGGGACGCCTCCTGGCTTCCTCCGAGCGGGAGCTGTACGCTTCGGGGCTTCTCCGGCCACGGATCTCGGGAAGGGCCTATTGCGCCATCGCCCTCGAAGGGGTGCCGGTGGTGCTCGCCACCGAGCAGATCGCGGGGACCTCGACCCTCGTCGCCTCGGTGCCCGCGTCGCTCGGCGGCGGCGAGCCCGCAATCCTGTCCCTCCCCCTCGTCCTCCGCCAGCGGGAGGCGCGCGCGTCGCTCGACGAGCTCGATCGCCTCCTGCGCCTTGCCTCGCTCGGCTTCCTCCTGCTGGCCGCGCTCCTGGCTCGCGCCGTGTCACGGCGCATCTCCGCCCCGATCCGGGACCTGACACAGGCCACCCGCCGCATCGCCGACGGCGACCTCCACTGCCGTGTGGAGACCCGCGCCCAGGACGAGCTCCGCGACCTCGTCGACGGCTTCAACCAGATGGCACGAGACCTCGAGCACCAGGGCCGCGAGCTGGAGCGGAGTCACCGCCTGGCGGCGTGGGCGGAGATGGCGCGGCAGGTCGCCCACGAGGTCAAGAACCCCCTGACCCCGATCCAGCTCTCCGCCGAACACCTTCGCCGCGTCTTCCACGACCGCAGCGCCGACTTCGGCGCCGCCCTCGAGGCGTGCACAGCCACGATCCTCCGACAGGTGGACTCCTTGCGCCGGATCGTGACCGAGTTCACCGCATTCGCGCGCCCTCCCGGCCCGCACCTCGAGCCCGAGGATCTCGGCGCGATCGTGAGGGAGGTCCTGCGGCCTTACCTCGTGGCCCTGCCGCCGGGAGTCGTGGTGGAGCTCGATGTCCCTCTGGGGCTGCCCCGCGCGTGGGTGGACCGCCGGCTCACGGAGCGAGCCGTGGTCAACCTGGTCGAGAACGCGCTCCAGGCGGTCGGGGAAAAGGGGACGATACAGCTCCGGCTACGGGGTCGGGAGGACCGACTCGAGCTCACGGTCGACGATGATGGCCCCGGTCTCGACGCCGAGGCCCGCCGGCATCTCTTCGAGCCCTTCTTCTCCACGAAGACCACGGGAAGCGGGCTCGGCCTCGCTCTCGTCAGGAAGATCGTGGAGGACCACGGTGGGGGAATTCACATCGAGGACGGGCCACATCACGGCACCCGGGCAAGGCTCTGGTTTCCGTCCGGGCGACCCGGCGCCGCCGAGACCGCCGGCGCTACGACCGAGGAAAGAGACTAGCGGCCTCAGCGGGACCCGGCAGCACCGCGCCCCGCCTTGTCGGTCGCCACCGCCCGTCCCTTGCCATTCTCCTTCGACTTGGAGGCGGACTCCGTGCCGGCGTGTCCAGACCCTCCGTGAGTCCGCTCGCAGCCGCGGATGTAGTGGTGGAAATGGCCACCCCTGGGCACCCGTTGAACGAGAGAGAGGGCCTTGGGCGGGCAGTACGCGTCCGCGATGCCCGCCGAGCCCAGTAATCCAACGACAAGTCCGACCGCCAGCCGCCTCATTTTCCCCCTCCTGGTCGCCACTTCCCCGCCCCGAGCAAGAAAGCACTTGAGCTTAACCCCGATGCCCCCTGCTCGGCAAGGGGCTACTTCGGGGCGGCGCGGCGGAAGGCCTCCTCGACGACCTCCTGGGCCTTCGGGGGGAGGTCGTAGGCCTCGATCTCGGCGGGTGACGCCCAGGCCACTTCGAGGGCGTCGGAGCCCGCCTTTGCCTCGCCCCCGCGCCACGCGCAGAGGTAGTCGACGATCACGTAGTGATAGACGACGGCTCCATGCTCTCTGTGGATACGATCGAACACGGTCAACAGCTGGAGCGGCTCCGCCCGAACGCCTGTCTCCTCGAGCAGCTCGCGCACCAGAGCCTCCTCGAGCGTCTCCCCGAGCTCGACGGTTCCCCCCGGGACGACCCACCGACCCCGCAGCGGGTCCTTGCCGCGGCGGATGATCAGGGCACGCCCGTCCCGCACGACGACTCCGCCCACACCGACCACCGGCTGCTCCGGCTCTCTCATCGACCCCCCACCCTGTCCCTCCCCACGTCGGGGGAGGGGAACGCCGTGGCGGGGGCCGCGACGGGAGGCGCCCCCCGGCGACGTATCAGGCCGACGGCGTGGGCGGCGGGTCCGGAGACGGTGTAGAGGCTGGTCACCCCGAGCAGCGACAGCTCGGGATGCGAGGCGACGAGCAGAAACAGCAGCGCGATCCCGACCACGGTGATGTAGCTCCGGCGGCGCCGCAGATCGATGCCCTTGAACGATGGATAGCGGTAGGTGCTGACCATCAGGAACGAGAGCACGATCACGAGAACGAGCGTCAGCACCCCATGCAGCCGGCTTCCGGGCGGCTCGGGCAATGCGAAGACGACCGCCGCGAGCTGGGCGGCCGCGGCGGGGATGGGCAGCCCCACGAAGTACCGCGCATCCACGGCGTGGCGCTGGACGTTGAAGCGCGCCAGACGCAACACGCCGCACGCCGCAAACAGGAACGCCGCCGGCCACCCCACGCGGGGGAGCGCGCTCAGCGCCCAGGCAAAGGCCAGGATGGCGGGAGCCACCCCGAACGACACCGCGTCGGCGAGGCTGTCGAGCTGCGCTCCAAACTCGCTCTGGGTACCGGTGAGCCTCGCGATACGCCCGTCGAGGATGTCCAGCACGACCGCCACCCCGACGAGTAGCGCCGCATCTCCGAAGCGGCCTTCCCAAGTGCGGATGATCGACCAGAAGCCGGCAAAGAGGTTGCCGGTCGTGAAGACGCTGGGCAGGATCGACGCCCCGCGTCGAAAACGGCGAGAGTTCTCCACGTCCCCCTCCGCCCCCGCGGCGGCCCCGGGGGGCGGACGCGGGGAGGCGCCACCGGTCGCTACAGGTGCGCCGCCCCTTCCCGCCGGCCCCGGGCGATCTCCTGCATGCGATCCTTGATCTGCAGCTTCCTCTTCTTGAGCGTCGTCTCCTCGATCTGCTCGTCGTCGTTCAGCACCGCCTTCGCGGCCAGCTCGCTCAGCCGATGCTCGTACACGTGGTGCTGGTCCTCGAGCTGACGGTATTCGTCATCGTGCTGGAGTTCGTCCCTGAGCGAAGCCTGTTCCTGCTGCATCAGCGCCTCCTGCTCGGATTGACTCTTGGAGACTGGGGATCCCGGGTTCGCATCGTCGGCGGCGGGGGACGCCTGCCCCTGCCCCGCCGGGCACGGTAGCACGCGTGCGTCCGCTTTTTCAAGACGCAGCCACGAGACCCTCCCGGCACAGCACGAGCGCATCCTCCCGCGGCTCACGGTAGTAGTCGCGCCGCACCCCGCCCGGCCGGAAGCCCAGCTTCTGGTAGAGGGCGAGCGCCGGCGCGTTGCCTCGGCGCACCTCGAGCAGCGCGCGGCGGGCGCCGGCCCGGGCGGCCTTCGCCAGCGCAAAGCGAAGCAGCCAGGCGGCGAGTCCCCGCCGTCGCCAGTCGGGCGTGACCGCAACGTCCAGGATCAGCATCTCGTCGACCACGACACGGTAGACGCAGTAGGCATGAACGCCCTTCGCGGCCCCCTCTCGCGCGGCGGGTGATCGCAGGACGAGCACCGCCCCCGGGGCTCCGTAGGCGACCTCTTGCGCGAAGTGCTGCCGCGGCCACGGGTGACTGAAGCACGCCGCTTCCACCGCCGCCAGCGCGGAGACGTCCTCCGGCCCTGCCCGCTCGAGCCAGAGGGCGTGCGGGCTCACCGCTCGGTCTTGCGGATGTCGGCGCCCCTCAGGTACAGGGGCCGCAGCGCCCCCGGCGGCTCGCCCCTGCCCTCCCGAAGCCCGCGGATCGCGGCCTGGCCGAGCCTGGTCGCGAGGAACAGATCGACGGGAGGGAACACGGCGCTCGCCATCGCGGCCGCGATGGCTTCCCGGTAGCGGAGGGCGCCATCTCCGACGAAGGCCACCTCGCCCTCCAGCCGGTCGAGGACGGCGGCGAGCGACCCCACGCGACGCTCGCCGAGCGGGCGCCCGTCGCCGGCGTAGACGCCCGAGAACACCTGGTCGCGGAAGGCATCGACGAGGGCGACGACGGTGGGAGCGCGATCGGTCGCGGCCAGGGCGAGCACGTCGAGGGAGGACATGCCCACGCAGAGGCGCCCGGCGGCCAGCGCGAGGCCCTGCACGGTGCTGATGCCGACGCGGAGACCGGTGAAGGATCCGGGACCCGTGGTGACGGCGAACCCGTCGAGCGCGCTCACGTCCAGGCCGAGACCCCTCAGCGCGAGCTCGACCGCGGGAAGGACCCAACCGGAGTGACCGTCGGCGGGGGTCATCCGCACCTCGGCGAGGGCCCCCTCCTCGGAGACGATGGCCACGCTCCCGCGAGGTGTCGAGGTGTCGACGGCGAGGAGGCGCACGAGCTAGCTTATACTCCAGTGTCCCAATGCCGCGCGAGACCGCCCGACGGCGGGAGATCCTGCCCCGGGAACGGTCCGGAGAACCTCCCTTGTCCGCACCCCCCGGCCTCTACACCCCGGCCATGCAGCAGTACCACCGCATGAAGGCGGAGCACCCGGACGCCCTGCTGTTCTTCCGCATGGGGGACTTCTACGAGCTGTTCTTCGACGACGCGGTGGTGGCGGCCAAGGTCCTCGAGATCGCGCTCACGTCCCGCTCCAAGGACCGCGACGGTGCGGCGGTGCCGATGTGCGGCGTCCCCTACCACGCCGCGTCCTCGTACATCGCGCGGCTGGTGAGACAGGGCTTCCGGGTGGCGCTCTGCGAGCAGATGGAGGACCCCCGCCTGGCAAAGGGGGTCGTGCGCCGCGACGTGGTCCGCCTCGTCACCCCCGCGACCCAGCTCGAGCCCGCGGCGCTGGAGGCGGGGGAGACCTCCTACGTGCTCGCGGTCGAACCGGGAGGCGCGAGCGTGGGCGCGGCCTGGCTCGAGCCCACCACCGGCGAGTTCTTCGTCGCGGAGTGGGAGGGATCCTCGGGCTGGGATCGGCTCCGGGACGAGATCGGGGCGACCGCCCCCCGCGAGATCCTCACCCGGCGCGACGCCGGACTACCGGAGTGGCTCCTCGATCCCGCCCAGCCCGAAGGGGCCATCCCCCGCTCCCCCGTCGACGAGCGCACCTTCGAGCCGGAGCGGGCGCGGCGGGAGCTCCTCGCGCATTTCGGGGTGGCGAACCTCGAGGCCTTCGGCTGCGAGCAGCTGCCGCGCGCGGTCGCGGCGGCGGGCGCCGCCCTGCGCTACGTACGCGAGACACAGAAGCGCGAGGTCTCCCACGTCACCTCCCTCGTGACCCGCGGGCCCCAGGACGCCCTCGTGGTCGATTCCGTCACCCGGAGCAATCTCGAGCTGGTCGAGAGCCTGGCCGACGGGGGCCGCCGAGGCACGCTCCTGGACGTGCTCGACCATACGCTGACCCCGATGGGCGCCCGCCGACTACGCGAGTGGATACTGCGCCCCCTCGTCGAGCTCGAGCGCATCCAGGACCGGCTCGACTCCGTGGAGGAGCTCGCCTTCCGCACCGTCGAGCGCGGGCGGCTGCGGGAGGCCCTCG
>Ga0209342_10000831_pt1 | contig 35712 bp, 29 predicted proteins | sample RifCSP16_2_FD_184023 | JGI IMG/M metagenome (GOLD analysis project Ga0209342, IMG submission 184023) | Soil microbial communities from Rifle, Colorado - Rifle CSP2_sed 16_2 (SPAdes) (version 2) | ecosystem: Environmental > Terrestrial > Deep subsurface > Rock core/Sediment | place: Rifle...
TCGGTGGCGGCGAGGTAGACGACGTAGCCTAGGATCAGCACGAGCGATTCGATCCGGGTGATCCGGTAGCCGGTGCGGACGAAAAAGGTCAGCACCAGCAGGGTCAGCACCAGCATTACTGCGCTGACGGTTAGGATGGTCGGGTTTTCCACCGTGAACGGCTGGATGATCGCCGTAATCCCCAGAACCAGGGTGGAGTTGGCGACGGTGCTCCCCAAAATATTCCCCATCACGAACCCGCTCTGGCGGCGAATGGCCGCGGAGATGGAGGTGGTTAATTCCGGGAGCGAAGTGCTCAAGGCGACCGCAAAAATTCCGAAAAGGATCATCGGTATGCCGAGGAGGAGGGCGAGCTTTTCGCTGGCCGAGACCATCACCTGGGCGCTGGCGACGAGAACCGCCAGCCCTGCCCCGAACAGAGCCAGTTCCCTCCAGAGCGGCCTCTCGGTCCGGTGGTCGGTGGTAACTTTGTGGTACTCCCGGCTCTGGAAGATCAGGTTGTACATATAGAGGAAGAAGAACGCCAGCAGGACGATACCCTCCGTTCGGGAAAGCCGCTGGTCGAGAAGCATCACCAGGGGAGCGACCCCGATCAGGTCGGTAAAAATCATTTCCCGATTTCGGACCTGGATCTGGACCCGGATCCCGCCGGCGATCAGCGCCGCCAGTCCCAGAATGAGAGACATATTGGCGATGTTGGAGCCGATGACGTTCCCTAGGGATAGGTTGGGGTCGTTTTCCAGCGCGGCGAGGATGCCGACGATCAACTCCGGGATCGAGGTGGCGACGGCCATAATTACGAATCCGACCAGGTACTCCGAAACCCTTAGTTTTACGGCGATGGCAGTGAGTTTGTCGATCAAAAAAACAGAAGAGCGGGCCAGAACGAGGGCGGCGGCGATCAAAACCAGGAGGTAGGTCAGCATCAAGCAATCTTATCTGTTATTTTTATCCTAATGCAATTAAAGAAGCTGGCTTTTCTCTGGCTGCCGGTTCTGATTTGGGCGGGCCTGATCTTTTATCTCTCCTCAATTCCGAATCTGGCGGTGGGGGAGGGGACAGTGGATTTTCTGACCCGCAAGCCGGCCCACATTATTGAATACGCGCTTCTTTTTGGATTGATTTGGCGGGCTCTGCAGGGAAGTCTGGTTGCGACGGTGAGAACTCTCTATTTTTCGGCGGCGGTTTTCACCTTTCTCTACGCCGTCACCGACGAAATTCACCAGATGTTGACTCCTTCGAGAGCGGGAAAGATCGAGGATTTAGGGTTCGATGTTTTAGGAATTTTTTTGGGGGCGGTGATCCTGCTCCACCGGCACCGTAAATTGTTAAAATAACCTTGGGGTTTCTCCTTGCTCTCCTAGTGATTATCCCGTCTCAGCGGGACAGGATGTTGCTTCCCAACGTCCTATCCCAGCGGGACAGGATGTTGATTTCCAACGTCCTATAGGATAGAATGATACTTAGGATGATTAGAAAGGTTGGCCACAATTTAGTCAAGTTTTGCGTCAAAAACGCCTGTTTCATTCTGCCTTACCCTGAACCACGGGCGCGGGCTCGGTTTTTGAAGAATTCCGCCCTATTTTTCTACGTTCTCATCCTTCTTTTCTTCCAAATTAATCTTTATCGCGTTTCTCCGAGAATTCTCGGTTTTGCGACAAATATCACGACCACCGAGCTCTACCAGTTGGTTAACCAGGAGCGAGCGAGCCTTGGTCTGCCGGCGCTGAAGCGAAACTCGAAGCTGGAGCAGGCGGCTCTGAAGAAAGCTCAAGATATGTTTGCGAAGAACTACTGGGCCCACTACGCTCCGGACGGTTCCACCACTCCCTGGCAATTCATCCTGGCGGCCGGGTACACCTACAAGTACGCCGGAGAGAACCTGGCGAAGGACTTTGATACCTCGGCCTCGGTGATGTCGGCTTGGATGGCTTCGGCCGGGCACCGGGCGAATATCGTGAACACCAATTACAAAGATATCGGGATGATGGCGGTGAGCGGTACTCTGTCTGGGGAGGAGACCACGCTGGTGGTGCAGATGTTGGGTTCAACTCTGGGAGCGACGACCGCCTCCGCCCCAACCGGTGGAACAACCAGTAAGCCCACGGGCGGGACGGCGGGGGCGAAAGCCCCGACGCTGAAACCGTTGGCGGTGGTGGGGCCGACCGAAGCTGGTGGTGAACCCTCCGCGTCTTGGGAATCGCAAGCGAAATTGACTCCTCTGGAGCAGATCGTCCGAACTTTCAACCCGACCGCCTCACCTAAGACGATTCCGCTGGGATTTGGTATTGTGCTCTTGGGTCTCTTTGCTGTGGACGAAGCTTATATGCTTAAGGATGGTCTCAGTCATCAAGAGCTCAAAAGAACTGCGGAGAACGTGGCACATATGGTAATTTTGGGGTTGTTGATGGCGGTGGTTTGGTTGGCGAGAACTGGAGGAATTATCTAAAAATGAAAAATTGGGGATGGGCGGCGCATTTCATGGCTTTGGCGATTATCTTTATCTCTTCCCTGTGGGCTTTTTTGCGCGTTGGGGATTCGCCGATTCTTCAGCTCTATGTCGTGATCGCCGCAGTAGTCGCCTATGATGCTTGGGGATTGATCTACCATTACCTTCGCCGCCGGCTCACCCTGGAATTGGTGCTGGAGTACCTTCTGGTGGGAGCGTTGGTGATTCTCCTCTTTTTCTGGACTCTCTTCTCTTAAAGATTTCGCTTCGGCCAATGCTTTTTCGGAAACAGCGTCCCTGCCTGTTGGACAGGTCGCTTCTCCCTCGTTGCCCTGCGGGATGTTCCTCAAAAGCATTGTCCTGTGCTACTCTTTTCTCCTTAGCGTTTAACTAAGTAATGGCCAAAAAGGTCGTGGTTTTGGGCGGCGGGACGGGAACCTTTGCCGTTTTGTCCGGCCTTAAAAAATATCCCCTAGACATCACCGCCATCGTGACAATGGCGGACTCCGGAGGATCCGCCCGCAAAGAGCGGGACGAATTCGGCATGCTGCCCGTTTCCGACGTCCGCAAGGCGTTGTTGGCGCTCTCGCCGGAAGACGGCGACGGCGGTTTTTTGCGGGATCTCTTTAACTATCGTTTCTCCGAAGGAGTGGGGGTGGAGGGAACCACCTTCGGGAATCTTTTTCTTGTGGCGCTCTCCAATGTTCTGGGATCACAGGAGAAAGCGATCGAAGAAGCCGCCCGGATTCTCCAGATCAAAGGGCGGGTCCTGCCGGTGGCAATGGAGGAAACCAATCTTGTGGCGGAGTACGACGAGGGAATAACGGTGGTGGGGGAGCACGGAATCGACGAACCGCGCCACGACGGCCGCCTGGCGATCCGGCGGGTTTATCTTCTGCCGCAGGTGCCGGCTAATCCTAAAGCAATCGCCGCCATCAAAGAAGCGGACGCGATCATCATCGGTCCCGGAGATCTCTACACTAGTCTCCTGCCGACCCTTTTGGTGGGAGGAGTTTCCGAAGCGGTGCGTGACTCTAAGTCTTCCAAATTTTTCATCCTCAATCTGATGAGCCGCTACGGACAGACCCACGGTTTCACCGCTTCCCGGCACGCTTCTGTTTTGGAGGAGCACCTCCAGTCTCCGCTGACGCACATTCTGGTGAACACCGCGGAACTTCCCCTTGAGATCCTTCAGTATTACGCGACCTCGGAAAAATCTTTCCCGATCGAGAACGACCTGCCGGAAGACCGGTACGAGCTGGTGACGGGAGATTTTCTCTCCGGCCGAACCTTTCGGCCCGATCCCAGCGATAAGCTCAAGCGGAGTCTTCTGCGGCATGACCCGGAAAAACTGGCGAAGGCTTTGGTGGAGATACTAGAGAATTGAAATGGACGCTTTTCCGAAGGAAAAGCTAGCACCTAAGCTTATAGCTAACGGTGTTAGCTATAAACATTAACGTGTGTGGCGTAATTGCATTCGTTTCGACAACTGAAAAACAAAACCCGGCCCAGTTTCTGGTGGACGCCCTCAAGCGGTTGGAGTACCGGGGCTACGACTCCTGGGGAGTGGCTTACGGCGGGGGACCTGATTTGGTCAAAAAATCCGGTCGGATCTCCGGAATTAACTTTCCCGATAGTGAGGTCGAACCGGCTTTTGCCGGTCTGGGGCACACCCGTTGGGCGACCCACGGCGGCGTCACCGATGCCAATGCCCATCCCCATCTGGACTGTACCGGCAAGATTGCCGTGGTTCATAACGGAATAGTTGAGAATTGGGAAGAGCTGAAAGAGGGATTGATAGGACGCGGCCACACCTTCCGCTCCGAAACCGACACCGAGGTGGTTTCTCACTTGATCGAAGAGGAAATCGGTGACGAACTGCCCACAATTAGCAAATTTGGGGAGGCGGTTCGAGGCGTTTTTAATCAGCTTGAGGGGTTGAATGCGATTGTTGTCTATTACCCACAACTAAGAGCCATTGTAGGATTTAGAAATGGGTCACCAATGATCGCCGGGGTGGGGGAGGGGGAGAGTTTCCTGGCTTCCGACATCCCTGCTTTCCTTCCCTACACCGACCGAGTCGTTTTTCTGAACGATGGGGAGGGAGCGGTCCTGGCGGAGGGAGAAGTGCGAGTGATCACCGCCGCCACCGGAAAAGAGGTTCCTCTGAAGATCGAAAAAATCGATTGGACGGCCGAGGACGCGGAACTCGGCGAATTTCCCCATTATCTGATTAAAGAGATCCACGAACAGCCCCAGGTGCTTTCCCGGTTGGCGGAGTACCCCGAAAAGGAGCTGAAAGAAGTGACCAGGCTGATCAAAGCATCGTTTGGGACCTATTTCACCGCCTGCGGAACGGCGGCCCACTCCGGGATCGCGGCGACCTATCTCTTCGCTGATCTGGCAAAGCGGCACGTCAATTTTGCCGTGGGGAGCGAATTCTACTTTTTGGAGAGCTTTCTCACCCCGAAATCTCTGCTGATCTGCGCTTCCCAGTCCGGAGAAACGATGGACACGATGGAAGCGGCGCGAGCGGCAAAAAGGCACCGTTCCAAAATAGTTGCCCTGACGAATGTCCGTGGCTCCTCGCTCACACGCCTGGCCGACAAGACTCTGCTCTTGAACTGCGGTCCCGAAAAGGCGGTCTTGGCAACGAAGTCTTACACCGCCAAGCTCGCCCTTTTTCTAATGCTGGCGGCGGGGATCGGCGGCAAGCTGGATGAAGGAAAACGGATGGTGGCGAAAGCGGCCCGGGGGGTTAAGGAGATTTTGGACGGGGAGAATGGGGCGAAAATCCGGGCGTTAGCAAAGCAGCTGAAGGATGTGGACCATCTCTACGCGATCGGCCGGGGAGTAAACTATCCGACGGCCTTGGAAGCGGCGTTGAAGATCAAGGAAGTCAGCTACATCCACGCCGAGGGTTTCGCCGGCGGAGAGCTCAAGCACGGGGTGATCGCCCTGGTGGAAGAGGGGACGCCCTGCCTGGTGTTTGTCGCCAACGACCGGACGCGGGAATCGGTACTCTCCAATGCCAAGGAGATCAAGAGCCGGGGGGCGTTCATTATCGGAGTGGCGCCGAAGGATAACGAGGTTTTTGATGTCTGGATCAAGGTGCCGGATGTGGGACTGGCTTCGCCGATCGTGAACGTGGTTCCCGCCCAGCTTTTGGCCTACTATCTTGCTGTTGAACGAGATCTGGACCCTGATAAGCCTCGCAACTTAGCCAAATCAGTCACTGTCAAATAAAAAAAGGCCCTCTGCTTGAGTAAGCAAAGGGCCTGTACTACGAACTAACTCCCGTTTCCGAGGCTGTCCAGGAACTTCGGGATCAGCTCGTCGTTCCGGTGCGTCTCTTCCTTGACCCCGTCGTTGAAGAAGGCGGACTCGGTCATCAGGATTCTTCCTTCGCAGGAGAGAATCCGGAGGTAGCCGACGCCGACGTCCAGGGTCTTGAGCTTGCCGTGTTCGAACTCGGTCTTCCAGACGATCGATCCCACTTGCTGGGAGACGCGCTGACCGAAGTCCGAATCCCACTGGTCCACGCTGATGGCGACGTGGAAGTTCGCCAGAACCACCACCGGCGTCACGGCCATGTCCAGCGTGTGCTGGGCGCGCAGCGAAGAGGTCATCGCGCGGGCCATGAAGGGGTGCAGCAGGGTGATCCCCAGGCCCGAGGGAAGCGTGTGGACTTCCCCGTAGCGGACCTTGGCCTCGACCATCCCGAGGAGATCCGGGACTTGCCATCCCCGTTCCTTGAGGATCTGAGCGACCCCCAAGGTGAGGTAGGAGACCAGGCTCGGGCCGAAGAAGCTCAGGGGAACAACGCCGCGCTTGAGAACCCAGGCGTCGTGATTCCCCTCCCGGTAGAGGAAGGTGATCAGGGAGCTCTCCACCAGGCTCTTCAGCTTGCGGGCGGAGGGCTTCTTCTTGAAGGTCTCGGCGGCCTTGGTGAGGCGAGCCTTGAAGACCCTCAGCATCACCCGGCCGATCAGCTTGGCCGCCAGGTTTTCCTGGTCGGTGTAGTTCCATCCCCGCATGCTCTCGCCGCGCTTGTCCAGGTCGTGCTCCAACCCCTCGATCAGGTCGCCGGCGCCGACCAGGACGTTGGCACCGCGCTGGAGGATGAACTGCGGAACGTTCTTCAAGAAGAACTCGTATTCGCTGTAGATCGATCCGGCGTGCAGGCAGCCGAAGTTCAGCAGAACGTCCTCTCGGCAGGTCTTCGCGGAAACAAGCGGGTACTTCAGCTTGTTCTGGATCCAGGCGCTGTCGAAGTCGTAGAAATCCGAGTCACTGTCCAGCCGGATCGCCGGGCGGTACTCGCTCTCGTTGAGAGTGCGGATCGCGTTCGCGATCTCGCGGCGGGAAACGCGCAGAACGTCCTCGAACATCCCGATCGTCATCGCGCCTCGGTTCTTCAGTTCGGCGACGATGCTCTTCTGGAGGGGAGTGCCCTCTGGATCCGGGACCCACCTCCGTTCCTGCGCGGTGTAGTCCTTGAAGTTGTAGGTCCGCACCAGGAATCCGGTGGGTTGAAACTCCAGCACCCGGATCCCGACTTGGTTCTCGGCGGTGTGGACCTGCTTCAACCGGTGCAGGGCCGGCACCGAGACGTAGGAGCGCTTTCGTTCTCCCCGGGGCCGCAGCAGGCTGGAAGCCGTGCAGCCGATGAGCCAGAGGTCGGGGAGGGGTTGAGAAGTTTGCTTCTCTTCGTCCTCAATCAGCCGGTCCACCGCGGTGGAGAAGTACTTGCTGCGCCAGCTGGCCTTTTCCGGCACCAGAACCCCGATGACCTTGTTCAGGTTCTTCAAGGAGATCCGGGCGGAGCCTTCTCCCATGTAGCGGATGTCTCTCCGACCGTACCCGCGGAGGCGCTGGGCGATTTCCTGACCGATCCAGCCATCGTAGTTCGGCGCCGGGGAGGTCACGATGTAGAGGCGGACGAAGTGGCCGCTGCGGTTGCGCAGCTTGGGAAGCACCCGCGCTACCTGCTTGGCGATATCATCCAGCAGCCATTCCCGGGCGGCATCCAGATCTTCGATCTTCCTCTTCTTTTTGTCTTCGCTCGGGAGATAAAACCTTCGCTTCCGCGCGATCTGCCGCAGGGCGAACGTGGTGAACTCCTTGCGCAGATGGGGAAACGAAACCAAACCGCCGGCCAGAACGATGAAACGCAAACCTTCTTTCTTGGAAACCTGGCTGGCGAGCTCGATCAGGCCGTTTCGGAAACCGGGACTTCCATAGTCCAGTCGGGAAATGGCTCCGATCGTCTCACTCGGCTGCGAGTTGAACATCTCTTTCCTCCTTGTGGTGTTTTGTTCGGTTGTAGCGGTGCTGTCACCGCCGGCGATTAGTTGCGATTTCGCCAAGCGATAGCGTTCTTTCTTACCGACATTTTATCACCAAATAAAAAAAAGGGAACCCTATTGCTAGGATTCCCTGCTTCGTTTCTTTCTTAATCTTTCCAAGTGCCGGATCAGTTTTTTGGACGGCACCCAATTCCTCGGAAAAACTTGATTCTCCAAGGCGAAGATGATCTTGTCGGGCATCGCCACCGGCGGCTTTCGCTCTTCCATCCCGGTGATCAGGTTCTGGTAGCCGTGGTATTTCCCCGGCCGCAGCAGGTGCTGGACCAGTATGGTGAGAGTTTCCATCGGGGTCAGATTGCCAAATAACCGATGCCAGCACCAGTGGAGGTCAGAAGGGATGTCGGTCAGGATGTTGGCGGGCTGATCTTCTCCGCCGCGCGAGAGCGGGACGATGTGATGCTCTTGCGGAAACGGTTCTCTCTTTTCAGTCGGCCAAGGCGGTTTGTACTTAGGCATCCTCATCCTCGAGAGAGGATGGTCGGCGATGATGCGGCGACGGCGAAAGAATGGCCGTCCGGCTTTCCTGCGAGTTGGTTCGATAGAAGACAATTGTTTCTTCCGGAACCCCTTCTTCGTTGTTTTCCTTTTCCACCCGGGCCTCGAGATGATCTCGGGGTTTGATCATTCGGCCGTTGATGAGCTTAGCGAGTTCGGTTACCACTTTCTTCTCAATCACGCGCACCACCGGCCGAGCGCCGGACTGCCGATCGCCCAGGGATTCCCGCAGAAGATAATCCAACACCGGCGGGGAGAAAGTGAGAACGAAGGCCGGGGCCTTCCTCTTCTTGATCACCTTCCTTTTGACCCGCTTCTGTACCTTGGCGAGCTCTTTCTGGAGGATCCGCTCGTAATCGCGGTGCGTCAGGAAGTGAAAGACGACCAGCCGGTCCAGCCGATTGAGGAACTCCGGAGCCAGCTCCCGTTCCGCCTTCGCCTTAACGGTGGCATAGATCCGTTTGTTGATCTGGGCAATCTCTTCGTCGGTCATCTTGGAGAAATCCTTGCGGGAGGATTGCTCGGCGGTGGAGAACCCCAACTTGCCGGAGAACTCCTTCATGATCTCTACCGCGCCCAGATTGCCGGTGAGAATGATGATCGATTGAGTGAAATCAACCTCTTCGCCGTGGTTGTTTCGGATCTTTCCCTTGTCCAGGATCTTGAGGAGAATGTTGGCAAAGGAGCTATTGCCGTTCCAACCGGAGGAGAGAAGGGCTTTCTCGGCCTCGTCGAAGAGAACGACGCGCGGCGCCTTTCCCCCCGCAAAAAGCGGCGGTTGGTTGTGTCCCACATAGGAGGGCGGTGATCCTAACAGCACGGTGACGGCGTGGTCGAGTGAACCGCCCATCGCGCCGCAATCGATCGTCCAGATGCTAGGCAATACCACTCTCTCGATCGGCGGATTAGATTTGGAGTGAACGGGACAGCATTTCGGTACTTCTCCCGCCCGCTGTTCTTCATCGCTGTATTCCACGAGACATTCGTGGTAGCGAGAGCAGCGCCAGACGATCTTCTTGGTGAAACAGTTCGCGAGCGCTTCCGCCGCCAGAGTCTTGCCGGTCCCGGTCGGGCCGAAGAAGGCCAGAACCGCGATCGGGTGTTCGGGATTGTTCAACCCGGCAAAGGCACGTTCCAAGGCGCGGGTGATTTCTCGAATGGCCCGATCCTGACCGATCAGCCGTTCTTTAAGACCGCGTTCAATGTCCCGCGTCGGCGAAGGGCTTTCATTGGGTGCGACGAGTTTGTCAGTCATCGCTTTCCTCCTCGCGAGAATCGGGATCGACGTCTTCCTCGCTGAGACCGCCGGCCTCATCGTCGCCGATCTCTTCTTCTGGATCCGTTCTGAGAGAGGTTCCAAAATCGGGAAATGTGAGATCCGGAACCTGATGGTCATCCCCTTCATCTTTGGGAGGAGATTCCATCAATACTAGAAAGAGCGCACCGTCTTCACCCTTCCCAATTCCCCAGTTGTATTCGGCGACCGGATCGGAGAGTTGGAGGAAATCATAGAAGGAGTAAAGATATTTCGCGAGATGGTCAACTACTTCCATCTCCATTGTCTCCCAGCGTTTGCTGAGGCGAAGCATCATCACTTGACGGGGTTCCATCTCTCCTCCTTACCGATGGGTTTTGGGGTGCTCTTACTTTTTCTTGATGAAAAAAGAATAACACGCTCGGAAAGGGGGGTAAACCTAGGATATACTGGGCGGTGATGCATATTGCGATTGACGCCCAGCCGCTTCTGGAGCAGAGTGCCGGAGTAACCTATTATTCCAAAGGTCTGATTGAAGCCGTCCTGAAGCAGGACCAAAAAAATCACTATGATCTCCTGCTCTGGCGGCTGTTCCCCAAAAAACCGCTGGCCATGTTTGGGGGAGGATGGAATTTTTCTTACCGCTACCAGCGCTTTTTTCCTTACAAGGTTTTCTATAAATTGCATAAGTTGGGAATCGATATCCCGTTGGAGTTATTCTTCGGCCGGCACGACCTGTATTTTTTTTCCAACTTTGTGATCTACCCCCATTTCAAAGGGAAGAGTGTGATATTGATCCATGACCTGACTTTCGAGAAGGTTCCCCAGTACGTCGCTCGGAGAAACGTCGAGTTTCTGCGGAAGTTCGTCCCGCCCTCGGTCGCCCGGGCGGACCACGTCGTTGTCAACTGCGAATTCACCAAGAACGAGTTGATTGAGTCCTATCGCGTTCCGGCCGAAAAAGTGACCGTTGTTTACCCGGGAGTCGATCCGAACGCTTTTTATCCCCGGAGTGAAAAGGAAAAGGAGGAGATCAAAAAGAAATACGGCATCACCAAGCCGTTCCTTCTCTTTCTCGGCACGCTTGAGCCGCGCAAGAATGTTCCCGCCATTCTCAAGGCCTATGCCGGCCTTAAAGACAGGAAAAAATTTAACCTTGTTCTGGCGGGGAAGAAGGGTTGGCTCTCCGAAGAAATTTTCCGAACCGTGGCGGATTTGGGGCTGGAGGAGGACGTGGTTTTCACCGGCTATGTTCCGGAAGAGGATCGGCCCAAATTGATGTCCGCCGCGGAGGTTTTTGTTTTTCCTTCTTTCTTTGAGGGTTTTGGGATGCCGGTGGTGGAGGCGCAAGCCTGCGGAACGCCGGTGGTGACCTCCAATACAACCTCTCTGCCGGAGGCGGCAGGGGAGGGGGGAGTGCTGGTGGACCCCCGTGATGTGGGGGCGATCGGCGGAGCGATCACGAAGATTCTCTCTTCCCCCTCGCTTCGATCCGAGCTTGTTAGTAAGGGACTAAAAAACTCCCGCCGGTTTCGCTGGGAGGATTCGGGTAAAAAGCTGATTGAGATCTTCAATAGCTTGAATTGACGCCGGTCCCCCACCCCTTGGCTTATATATAGTATACTATGTTAGACAGTATGTTTGAAGTTAGATGGAATGTCAATCTTGATTCTCTCAATGTGGTATATTTTTCAACAGTGATCTTAAAGATTTTGGTTCTGACACTGGTTTTCGCGGCGCTGGCGCGGCCGGCACACGCCTATCTTGATCCCGGGACGGGGAGCTACTTTGTTCAGATCTTGATTGCCGGTTTAGCCGGTGGGGGTTATCTGATCGTGACTTTTTGGAGCAAAATCAAGGGCTTCTTTTCGTCCATCCTAAAGTCCGGGAAAAAGGAGAAAAAGGACGATGGACGGGTTGATTCTCATCGACCCTAGCATTTTGAAGAAACAAAATGTCAAAAGCCGCTAACGTCCCCAGCTCTTTTCGCGATCCCAGCGGATTCCTCTTCACCAAAGAAGGTGTTCTCTATCGCCAGGTCAATAAATCGTATCAACCGGATTTTGATCTTTTGATCGGTTCTGGTCTCTATCAGCGTTTGGTTAAGGAGGATCTGATGATCCCGTTCAAGAAGGTTTCTCTCGATCTGGCTCCAACCGGGGACGCCTACCAGGTCGTCCAGCCCCAGGCGGTCGACTTTATTTCCTATCCCTATGAGTGGTGCTTCAGCGAATTGAAAGATGCGGCGCTGCTAACCCTCAAAATTCAAAAAATGGCGTTGGAATACGGGATGAGTCTGAAGGATGCGAGCGCTTACAACATCCAATTCGTGAAAGGCCAGCCGGTTTTGATTGATCATCTCTCATTTGAAAAATTTGAGGAAAAGCCGTGGGTCGCTTACCGTCAATTCTGCCAGCACTTCCTGGCGCCGCTGGCGCTGGCCTCCTACAGCGATATCCGCCTGATCCAGCTGATGCGCATCTACATCGACGGCATTCCGCTGGACCTGGCGGCGAAGCTCCTCCCCAAAAAGGCGCTCATCCGGCCCCAGCTCCTGGCGCACCTCTACCTGCACGCCAAGAGCCAGCAGTTTTTTGCCGGCCGGCCACAATCCGGGGGGATGGAGCGGGCGATAAGGTTCCGAAAGAGCCAGCTTCTGGGGCTGGTCTCCGGTTTGGAGGGGGCGGTCCGGGGGTTGGAGTGGAAGCCCCGCGGCACCGAATGGGCCGACTACTACGAGAACACCAACTACTCGAGGGGGGCGTTCAGGAACAAGGCGGAGATCGTGGAGAGGTTCGTTAGGTCCGTCAAGCCCAGGATCGTCTGGGACCTGGGCGCCAACACTGGGGAGTTCAGCCGGGTGGCAATGAAAAGTTCAAAGTTAATAGTTTCTAGTGACATCGATCCGGCGGCGGTGGAGATCAACTACCGGGAAGTAAAATCAAAAGGTGAGAACAGGATCCTTCCGTTGGTTTTGGACCTGACCAACCCCAGCGGGGCGCTGGGTTGGGCAGGCCAGGAGAGGATGAGTTTCGCCGAGCGCGGTCCGGCCGACACGGTAATGGCGCTGGCGCTGGTTCACCATCTCGCCATCTCCAACAATCTCCCGTTCGCCAAGATCGCCGAATTTTTCGCCGGGATCTGCCGCGAGTTTTTGATTATCGAATTCGTTCCCAAGGAAGATTCCCAGGTCCAGCGATTGCTTGCCACACGCGAAGATATCTTCGACCACTACACCCAGGATGATTTTGAGAGAGAGTTTGGAAAATTGTTTACCGTGACGGTAAAAGAATCGGTTAAGGGATCTAAAAGAACAGTCTACCTTCTTAAGAAAAAGTGAAACTAAAATACGCGATTAAAAAACTTTTCAGTTTTCCGATTCATACATTTTTGCTTGCTGCGTTTCCAGTCATTTTTCTTTACGCCCACAACATCGAGGAAACCAGTATCGCGATGACATTTAAACCGCTTCTGGTTGTTTTGGTGGGTGTGGCGATCTTCCTATTTTTTGGGAAATTAATCTTTAAAAACTGGCTTAAATCCGGTTTGCTCCTTTCGCTGGGAGTTTTGATTTTCTTTTCGCACGGGCATCTCCACAATCTAATTGGGTCGCTGAAGTATCAGGTCTGGATGTTTGAGTTGGGTACTGATGATAGTCTCTTTGGAATTTGGGCGGTTTTGGCCATATCGGTGTTTTTTTTGCTGCTTCGTACCAAGATTGATCTCAAAAAGCTAACCGGTTTTTTGAACTTCGTCTCTTTAATTTTGGTCTTATATCTACTGGTTACATCGTTGTCTCACGAGATTGGGCGTTTATTTTCCTCCCCAGAGCCAAGCGAAACAACCAATATTCAGGCGACCGGTAAAGGGATTGGATACAAGCCCGATATCTACTACATTATCTTGGACCGTTACGATGCCAACCGGACTCTCCAGGAAAATTACGGTTTTGACAACAATCCTTTTACCGACTTTTTGGAGGAAAAAGGTTTTTATGTCGCTTACGATAGTTTCTCAAATTATCCTCGGACTTATCTTTCACTAGCCACCTCTCTTAATATGGTTTATCTTGAACCTCCTTTAGTTGGAGGTCCGGATCCGCTCATTGCCGATCAGGCCCTGGCAAAATTTTTAAAGAGCCAAGGTTACCTTTATTTACACATTGGTTCCTGGACAAGGGCGACTCGTACAAGCCCTCTTGCTGATATTAACTACGTTGATACGGAGTTGTACCTTGATTTAGATGAATTCACGCTGCGGCTTGTAGAAACCACCGCCTTTGCGCCAATCGCGCGGCGGCTTTCTTTCGGCCCCAACATCTCCGATTACCATACCTATCACCGGACTCGGGCAATCTATCAATTTAATCGGTTGGAGGAAATATCAAAAAATCAGCGGAGTCCCAAGTTTATTTTCATGCACGTTCTTTTGCCGCATGACCCCTACGTCTTTGGACCGAATTGCGAACCGGAGGATCCTGAGGGAAGCACGGTTGAACAGTATCTCTCCAACCTTTCCTGCACCAACAAGCTAACAAAAGAAGCGGTCGAAACGGTTCTTGCTAATTCTCTCCAGCCGCCGGTGATTGTTATTCAGGGAGATGAGGGCCAGTACGCTTTCAAATACCCCTACGTTAAGGGGACGGACTATTTCCAGATCAATCCCAAAACCCTCCAAGAGAGAGCGCGGATCCTAAACAGCTATTATCTTCCGGGGGTGGGATCCGATAAGATTCTCTATCCCTCCATCACGCCGGTTAATTCCTTTAGATTAATTCTAAACGTTTATTTTGGCGCGGAGCTGGAACTTTTTCAGGATCGCAGTTTCATTTTCCAAAACGATAAAAATAACCCGTGGTATTACGATTTGGATGGACCAGTCGAGTTTATTGATGTGACCGATAAAGTAAGATGATGGAATCAAAGATGAAGAGCATTGACAGAAAAATTCGCAAAATATTGGTGGTTTATCCTTTCTTCTTGGCGGCGTTTCCGGTTTTTGCGCTCTATTATCACAACGCTTCTGAAATTCTTCCCTGGGTTTTCGTCAAACCTCTAATTGCTTCCATGATTCTAACGGCGCTTATTTTTGGCTTAGCTAAACTGCTGCTTGAAGATTGGCAGAAGGCCGGTTTGTTAACGGCGTTTGCGATCTTGGTTATTTTTTCCCACGGCCATATCCATAGCGCGCTGGCCTACCGTTTTGAGAATCTTTTCGCCGAAGGCCAGCATCGGTTTTTTGGGCTGGTATCGTTGGGGATTGATGACATTCTGGTTGCGGTCTGGGCCGTTACCGGATTGGCGCTTTTGGTTTTTCTTTGGCGAACCAGACGCAGATTCCCCTCGATTACTAAGTTCCTGAATTTTTTTGCAATCTTCCTCTTTGCGGTTCCCACGGTTACTTCGGCTTTCTACAAGATCGCAAACATTAAGCCTCAGGCTTTGCAGGAGATCGATTCGAGAATCGGTCAAGAAATTCCCCTGAACGTGGAAGAGGGGGCAGTTAAGCCGGACATCTATTACATTATTTTGGATCGGTACGCCGGGGAAGCAGTGTTGAAGGATTTGTACGGTTTCGATAATAGCGAGTTTCTGAACTTCTTAACTAAGAAAGGATTTTACATCGCAGACAGAAGCACGATGAATTATCCCCGGACCCTCCCTTCTTTGGCCGCTTCGCTGAACATGGAGTACATCGACTTTTTGACCGCAATCGCCGGAGAGAACACCAGCGACCAGACCTTTGCCTATCCGTTGGTGGACAACCACAAGGTCGGCCAGCTGCTGAAATCCCAGGGGTACCGCTACCTACACATGGGTTCCTGGTTTGAACCAACCAAAGTGAGCACGCTGGCGGACCAAAATTTCATCATGGGGGATTTGTTCTTGGGGATTGATGGATTTTCAACGGAACTCTTGGAGACTACTTTGTTTGCCCCGATTATTCGCCGACTTTCCTCTCGAACCTCCTCGTTTGAGTTCGACACCCAACACCGAAATCGAATTCTTTACCAGTTTGAGAACTTGGAAAGAATTCCATCCCTCGATAGTCCCAAATTTGTCTTTGCCCATATCCTTCTTCCCCACGACCCCTACGTTTTTGGAAAAAATTGCGAGGAGCTGCCGAGCACGGCGAAGGCGAGCGTTCTGAGTTATCTCGACCACGTTTCCTGCGCCAACCAGAAGACGGAGAAACTGGTCGAAACGATCCTGGCTTCTTCGAAAATCCCTCCCATTATCGTCATTCAGGCCGATGAGGGCCCATACAATATGATTTACCCGATGCCGAAAGGCCGCTTTAACTTTAAGGATGCTTCGGACGATACGCTCAATGAGCGGTTCCCGATTCTCAATGCGCTCTATTTACCGGGGGTTGACACGAGCGATCTCTACCCCTCAATGACTCCGGTGAATACTTTCCGGTTCATTTTCAATAAGTATTTCGGTGCCAATTTGAACATTCTGCCTGACAAAAATTACGTTTACGAAGACGAAGATCATTTCTATAAGTTCATCGAAGTTACGGACCGATTGCGCTAGTGGTCCACAAGTTTATCGACGTAACTGAACGGATTCGTCGATAAAAGCCAGTAGTCGTAAGTCATAAGCCAGGAGTTCCAATCCAAAAGGACGCCCGCCTCTCTGGCGGACTAGTTTTGCTAACGCAAAAGAAAAGGCCCGAAACTTGAGGTTTCGAGCCTGAGTAGACGATCAAAGACTTCTGTGCCAAGCGCGGATATCATCTCTGATTTCCAGCCCGGCAGCGATGAGGCAATCCGCCATCATTCCGAAGAGTATTCCCACACCCATTCCTACATGGATCCAAGCGAAACCGGTTGTCACGTAGGCGATAATGCCGCCGGCTACGCCTCCGATCACTGCGGAAACGAGGAGCGAAAGTCCGGTGGCGTCCAGGGAACTGAGGCGGCGATCAACCATTCTTCGGTAGATCGACGCCGTTACGCCGACAATGGAGAAAAAGGCAGCGATCGCGACATAAGCCTCAAGCATGTTTGCCTCTCCTTCTGTTCTGGACGATCGACTGGATTCCCAGCCAGATGTTCAGGAGCGCGAACGCCCCGAACCCAATGATCCCGAAGGTCGAGGCGGCGCCAAAGCCGGGGTAGTTAGGATCAAATCCCCAGATCGCAAATCCGAATGCCACCCCAACGACGGCAAAGAAAAAGTGATCAAACGTCGAGCATTGATGATCCCCAACATCGACTAGCATCTTTCTTCTCCTTTCGCGCTCTGCGCGCAATTCTGACCGTTAGAGACCGACGGAGTCGCCGTACTCCCAGAAGTGTTCCGGATCCCTCTTCCAAATCCAGTACATCCAGCCCCATCCGACGATCGTAAGGACTCCAAGAACGATGGCAAGAACGAGTGAGAACGACATATCCTTCTCCCCTTTCTAGATTGTTGTTATTTTATCATCAAACTATAGGACTGTAAAGGAAGAAGAGCGGTCGCCTCAAGCAACTCTTTTTTGCTAGCGCAAAAGAAAACCCCCGCTGTTCGCCTTAGGCGAAAAGCGGGGAGATTGAACTTAGACAGTGCTTAGGTAACGCTCCCGTTCCCAAGGCGAAACGTAGAGCCGGAACTCGTCCCACTCCTGCCGCTTCATCCGCAGGAACGCAGCGGAGGCTTTGGATCCTATTGCTTCCTGAAGAACCGGGTCCTGCTCGAACTCATCGAGCGCTTCCGCGAGGGTCGCCGGGAGTGTGCCGATGCCCATCTTGGCGAGCTTGGCGTCGTCGAAGTGGTAGACATCCTCTTCGACCGGCTGGGGCGGAAGCAGCCTTCGTTCGATCCCGTCCAGACCGGCTGCGAGCATCGCCGCGCTGGCGAGGTAGGGGTTGCAGGACGGATCGGGGAAGCGCAGCTCCAACCGAGTGGAGGACTCCCGTCCCGGAGCGTACTGCGGGATACGGATCAGCGCCGAGCGGTTGATCCGCGCCCAGCAGATGTAGACCGGGGCCTCGTAGCCGGGAACCAACCGCTTGTAGCTGTTGACGGTTGGAGCCACGATGGCGGCGAGGGCGCGGGCGTGGACCATCTGGCCGGCGATGAAGTAGTGGGCGAGCAGGCTCAACCCGTACTTCTTGTCCTTCGGTCCGAAGAAGACGTTCTCACCGTTCTTGAAGAAGCTCTGGTGGGTGTGCATCCCGGAACCGTTGATGCCGGCGAGCGGTTTGGGCATAAAGGTCGCCCAGAGTTCCCGCTTCGCCGCCAGCGCCTTGACGACAGACTTGAGCGTGACGACGTTGTCGGCGGTGACGAGTGCGTTGTCGTAGCGGATGTCGATCTCATGCTGGCCGGGGGCGACCTCGTGATGGGACATTTCGACCTTCATCCCCATCGCCTCGAAGGCATCCATCAGATCCATCCGGACCTCATGGGCCGCATCTTGGGAGAAGTCGAAGTAGCTGCCGACGTCGTGGGTCACCGGTTCGAGGGTAGAGGCATCCTTGAAGAGGAAAAACTCCACTTCGCTTCCGGTGTTGTAGTTGAAACCCATCTTCTCCGCCCGCTTGAGCATCCGTTGAAGGATGCCGCGGGGATCCATCGGCAACGGCTTGCCGTTGGGCTGGTAGACGTCGCAGATGACCCGGGAAACCCGGCGTTCCTCCGGTTCCCACGGCAGGAGCCGATAGGTGTCCGGGTCCGGCCGGAGCAGCATGTCGCTCTCATGGATCCGGGCGAAGCCTTCGATCGAAGAACCGTCGAACCAGATCCCGCGCTCCAGCGCCTCACCCAACCGGTGAGAGGGGATGGTGGTGCTCTTGACGCTCCCGGCAAGGTCCGTGAACTGCAGGACCACGGCCCGCACCCTATCCTCCTTCACCTTGTGCAGAAGCTCTCTTCCTTTATCGTCCACAGAAACCTCCTTGTTTTTGTGTGCTATGCCATTATAAACGACAGGGGAAAATTTTCGTCACGTGTGATGCAGGATTAAGTTAGCGTTATTATTAGAGCAGTGGAAAATCTTAAGGAACTAATTCAGAAAAGAAAAGCAAAAGTGGCGGTGGTCGGTCTCGGGTATGTAGGAACGCCGGTGGCGGCACTTTTTGCGGATGCAGGTTTTGATGTTCTCGGGCTTGATATCCAAGAGGAAAAGATCAAGAAAATCAATCAAGGAATTAACCCGATTGAAGGAAAAGAGCCGGGACTAACGGAGCTGGTGGAAAAAGTCGTTAAAAGTGGAAAACTGCTCGCCTCCTCGGACTACACCAAACTGAAAGAAATCGATTTGGTCACGGTTTCGGTTGAAACCCCCGTCGACGACGAAACCAAGGTGCCGAAGTATGTCGCTTTGCGGTCAGCAATCGAAAGTATTGGGAAAAATATGAAGAGGGGAGCGGTGGTGATTGTGGAATCGACGATTGCCCCCCGCACGATGGCGGACATCGTTCGGCCGATTCTGGAGGAGAGTTCCGGAATGAAGTTGAACGAAGGATTTTTCTTGGCGAATTGTCCCGAACGGGTGATGCCGGGAAAGCTGCTCCACAACATTCGGGGCTGTGACCGGGTGATCGGCGCTTTTAGTGAGGAATCGGGCGAGGTGGTGCGGGAGTTTTATACTCACATAGTTCAGGCTCACCTAGATGTGACCGACCCTCTCACCGCTGAGATCGTCAAGACCGCTGAGAACACCTACCGGGATGTTCAGATCGCTTTTGCGAACGAATTGGCCCTGGTTTGCGAGGCGCTGGGGGCCAATTTTTGGAAGGTGCGGGAGTTGGTCAACAAGAGTCCCGAGCGCAACGTCCATTATGCCGGGGCGGGAGTTGGCGGACACTGCATTCCCAAAGACTCCTGGCTTCTGATCGCCCCCCTCAAAGGAAAGCTGGAAACCAAAATTATTCCGGACGCTCGGTACATCAACGATTCGATGCCTCTCCACGTCGCGGAGCTTCTCAGGAATGGGTTGACAGAATCCGGGAAGAAACTGGAAGGGTCGGAGATCGCCGTTTTGGGATACGCCTATCTCCCCAATAGCGATGACACCCGCAACTCCCCGTCGATCTCGCTGGTGACGGAGCTCCAGAAAATAGGCGCGAAAGTCAGAATTCACGATCCGTATGTTGAAGAATATCGGGGTGATTTGGGGAAGGTTGTGGCGGGGGCGGAGGCCGTGGTGGTGATGGTCGCGCACGACGACTACCTCGAACTGGATTGGGAGAAGATTCGGAAGTCGATGAAAGGAAATCTCTTGGTGGACGGAAGAAACGTCTTGGACAAAGAGAAAGCGACTAGCTCCGGTTTCGTTTACAAAGCCGTCGGCGTGGGGGATTAAACATCTTCTATTTGTGCTTCCTTCACTGCGTTCGGTCGCAATAATTACTCGCTGACACTGCGTCATTAGTGATGTTCTCGCCACCCATCCGTTTATCTATTTGGTGAAAATTGATTCCAGAGGTATAATTCACATTGACCTTTATAGGTCGAACCTGAACAACCATTTCCCAAGAGGAGGGAAGAGATGACTAACAGAGTCGGCGTGATCGGCGCCTACGGGTTTATGGGCAAGAATCACGCCCGGAACCTGCGCGCCCTCGAAGAATCGGACGGCAACGTTCGATTGGTAGCGGTTTCGGACGTGAACCCCAAGGTGGACGAACTCGGTCACATCTATGGGATTCCGGCCTACGCCGATTATCATGAGATGCTCTCTGGAGCATCGCTGAACGCGGTGGTGGTGGCGGTCCCAACGGCCCAGCACTGTCAGGTCGTTTGCGACGCGCTGGAATCCGGTCTGCACGTGATGGTGGAAAAGCCGATTGCTTTCTCGGCGGATGAAGCCGACGTGATGTTCAAACTTGCCCAACAGCTAGAGCGGATTTTAATGGTGGGCCACATTGAATGGTTCAACCCGGTCGTCCGCCGCTTAGTGAAGATGATCCAAGACGGCGATCTCGGGCAGGTGCTGATGATTGAAACCAAGCGCCTGAATCCGTTTCCGACCGGAAGAGATCAAGCGGTCGGGATTGCGATTGATCTGGCGGTCCACGATATCTTCAACGTGCTCAAGATCCTTGATCTGATTGGCAAACCGTTTTACGGCAAGCCGCTGGCGGCCGGTGGCACCTCGCCTCTGACGTCAACCAAGTTCGAGGACCACATCACCATGCTTCTGCCGGCGAACGGCGTGGTCGCGGAGGTAACCGCCTCCTGGCTGCACCCGTTCAAGGTGCGGCAGACAACGGTGGTGGGAACCAAGGGAACCGCGGTGGCGGATCTGATGTCGCGGGAGATAGTTTTCTACCCGATCGGAGAGGGCTTCGACGCCCACGATCTGGCGGCCGCGATGTACAACCTGAACTTCGTCGAACGGCGGATTCCGGAAGTTCCGGAGCGAGCGGTGGAGCCGCTGCGGTTGGAACTGCAGGAGTTCATCGCCTCGGTCTCGGAAGGACGAAAGCCAGCGGTAACAGCCGAAGACGCTTGCGAGGTGTTGGAGATCGCTCTCCAAGCTTCGAAGCAGGTTCTGGGAGGTGAGAAATGAGTATCCACATCGATCCCACGGCGACGGTGGAGGAGGGTGCTTTCCTCGGGGAAGGTACACGGATCTACCACTACAGCCACGTCCGCAAGGGCGCACGGCTGGGGAAGAACTGCATCGTCGGCGGCCACGTCTACGTTGATAGCGACGTGGTGGTCGGCGACAACTGCAAGATCCAGTCCGGAGCTCGCCTCTATCACGGCTTGACCGTGGAGGACGGGGTTTTCATCGGGCCGGGGGCGCAGTTTGCCAACGACCTGAACCCGCGCGCGATCAATCCCGACGGCTCTATCAAAAGCGCCGATGATTGGGTGGTTTCACCCACCCTCGTCAAGTACGGTGCTTCGATCGGCATGGGCGCCAACATCTTGTGCGGCGTCACGATCGGCAAATGGGCGATGGTCGGAATGGGCGCCGTGGTCGTAAGGGACGTTCCGATGAAGGGCTTGGTGGTGGGGAACCCCGCCCAGCTGGTCGGTTACGTGAACGAACAAGGATTCAAGGCTCGACACGTTCCCAGGAGGAAACTATGAGCGACGAAAAGAAGATGGTCAACATGGTGAAGACCCAGATCGGTGAAGAAGAGATCAACGCCGTCGTCGAAGTTTTGCGGAGCGGAATGCTCGCCCAGGGCCCCAAGGTGGCGGAGTTCGAGAAAGCTTTCGCCGAGTACATTGGCGTGAAGCACGCCATTGCGGTTTCCTCGGGCACAACCGCTCTGCACATCGCGCTGATGGCCTGCGGCATCCATGAGGGGGACGAGGTGATCACGACCCCGTTTTCCTTCATCGCCTCGGCCAACTGTGCGCTCTACGCCGGAGCTCTGCCGGTCTTCGCGGATATCAACCCGCAGACCTACAATCTCGACGTAACCAAGATCGCGGATGCGATCACGGGTAAGACTCGGGCGATCGTTCCGGTCCACCTCTACGGCTTGCCGGCCAACATGGAAGACATCGTCTGGCTGGCGAATCGGCATGGGATCGCAGTAATCGAGGATGCGGCCCAGGCCCACGGTGCTGAGATCAATGGCCGGAAGGCTGGTTCGTTCGGCGATGCGGCCTGCTTCTCGCTCTACGCCACCAAGAACATGATGACCGGTGAGGGCGGAATGATCACGACCAACCGCGACGATGTCGCCGACGCCGCTCGGATGCTGCGCCAGCACGGAATGCGGGTGCGCTACCAGCACGAGATGCTTGGCTACAACTTCCGGATGACGGACATCGCCGGCGCAATCGGATTGGCCCAGCTGGCGAAGCTGGGGGAGTTCAACCGGCGCCGGATTGAGAACGCCGCACACTTGAGCTTGTTGCTGAAGGATTGGTACGTCGTGCCGTTTATCCCTGATGGGTATCGGCACGTCTTCCACCAGTACACGATCCGGCTGCCGGAAGGAATGGATCGAGAGGCGCTGCGCGCCCGGCTGAAGGAAGCGGGTTTCGGGAGCGAAGTCTACTACCCGATCCCGATTCACATGCAGGCGACGTTCCTCGGTGAACACGGCAAGGGCCTGTTCCCGGTTTCCGAGGAAGCCGCTCTTCGAGTTCTGTCTCTCCCGATTCACCCCGCGGTGGAGAAGGAAGACCTGGACCGAATGGCGGAGGTTCTTTTGAGTTTCTAGCTTACATAAGGGCAAGTTGTAACAACAACTTGCCCTTTTTCTTTTAAATTAAAATTTATACTTGGATTACCTTCCGAAGTGGCCGGGAACGATCTTCTTAATGCCGGAAGTGTTGTAATTCGTGGATTTCCACCACCCTCCTGGTCCTTGATACTTAAATCTCGTTCCAGTAGATAAGAATGTGTGAATTCTGGTCTCGTTACCGGAGTAATCGTATACCGCTGCGATGTCCCCCCAAATATTTTCGTACGCGGGGCTGTAGAAGCTGGCAATCGTAAACGGCACCCGGCCTACGCTATAGCCCCGGTCGATTCTCCACCATCCGTTTGATCCTTGGTATTTAAAAGAAGATCCGTTTGAGAGCCAAACATGAATTCGAGCCGCACCTGATCCGTAGTCATAAAAAGTAGCCAGATCGGTATAAAGATTTCCGTTAAAGTTTCCAGATGTGGTGCCGGTAGTTCTAGAAAGATGGTAGCCCCGGTCGATTCTCCACCATCCGTTTGATCCTTGGTATTTAAAAGAAGATCCGTTTGAGAGCCAAACATGAATTCGAGCTGCTCCGGAACCGTAATCATAGAAGGTGGCCAAATCGATACGCCCATCCCTGTTAAAGTCCCCCGCAGTTGCTCCAGTGGTTCTGGAAAGAGTGTACCCTCTGTCAACTCCCCACCAGCCCTGTGAACCTTGATAAGCAAACGACGTCCCATTGGAAAGCCAGACGTGGACTCTCATTTTACCGCTGCCGTAGTCGTATAAAGCGGCGAGATCACTCTTCCCGTCTTTGTTGAAGTCGCCAGCAAGGGCATATTTTACTTGGGTGGCCGTATAGTCAGTAGCGGCCCACCATCCTGCCAAATTTGGTTCTTCGAAACCGGCTCCGTTAGATTTAAATACGTGAATGCGGGTTTCATCGCTGCCATAATCGTATAAAGCGGCGATATCCGAAACTCCATCCCCGTCAAAATCTCCTGAAACAGCATGGATAATTTTAGAAGCGCAGTAATCGGTTGAGGACCACCATCCGGTCCCGCCTTGGTACGAAAGGCCATTGCCGGTGGAGTTAAAAGCGTGGATTCTGGTTTCGCAATTACCATAGTCATAGAAAGCAGCAATATCGGCTAGAGTGTCCACCGGCGGCTGGACAATAACGGAAAACATTTGGGATGTCCCACTACCGTCCTCTAAAACAAGCCGGAAGGTTTCGGGGGAGTATCGGCGGTTGGTGGGCAATGTGGTTTTGAGATTAAAGGTGAATGTTCCGGTTGCGCCGGGGGCGACGGCGGCTTCGTTAAGGGCGGCCGGCGTTTGAGAGTTAATCCAACCGGTTCCTTGGAAATTACTGGTTCGGTTGTTGGGGTTGGCGGTTTTGAGGAGAAGCTGGTTGGTGGTGTTGCTCCAAGTTGCGTTCCCGGTGTTTTTAAAGCTTAAGGTAACAGGTTGATCAGTGTTGTAGGAAGGGATTACAGCCGGGGCCAAGGTCAACTGCTTGGCAGAGTACTCCCATCCCCCTTTCTTGCCGGCGGTTTGGGTTCGGATGGTTGACATTTTGTCATATATCAAGTTGCCGGGACAGGCGGTGGCATTAGCGTCTCGGTGGCTGGCGATGGTTTTTAAGGTTTTGCAGGATGAGGTGCCGCAAAAGGTGTGGGTGGCGGTGGGGTCGATTTCATAGTTGGTGGATTTCCAAGCCAGGAAAGTAGTAAGCGAGTTGATCATTGTCGGGGATGGGGGTGGGGCCCCAGCACAGGCGCTGTTGTTGCTTTGAAAGCAGCCCAGAACCGCTACCCCCAAGGACCTGTTGTTAAAGGTGTAGACGTGCCCGGCCGTCACGTTGTCGCCACCAAACCGCCCTTCGTAGACCCTTCCCTGCTGGTCAATCAGGTAGTTGTAGCCGATGTCTCCCCAGCCCCGGGTGTAGGTGTGGTATTCCCAAACCGCCCGCACTGCGGCGGCCGGATCGGAAGTGTTGTTAAAGACGGTGTGGTGCAGGAATATTTGCTTTACCGGGTAATAGGCCGGATCCCAGTACCTGGTTGTTCCTTTAAAAAGATTGCCGTAGGGATCGGGGCTTCCCCAACCGGCGCGGGAAATGATGCTGGGTCCTTCACTTGCCGCCTCGGCAAATGGAAAGATGCGTTTTAGGCTTCCGATTATCTTTCGCAGGGTGGGGGTGCGCGAATCGATATACGTAACCCAAAGATCGTGGAGGTAGGGAGAAACATTTTTCGCTTTGGCGTCTTTTACCACTACCTTGTACTGGAAGAACTCCCCGTTTACTAAAAGTGGTACCTCGGGTAAAGCGCGGTCTGGGCGGGGATCGTCTTCGCGCAAAGGGCCCAACGACCCCAGCTCCATCCATTTTCCCCATTTTTCTCCGTCTAAAGAGGTTCTTAGGTATACCTGCCGAAGATCTTCGGGAACAATTCTTTCTTCTTTCCAGTTTAGGGCAATGGCATTAAACCGCATCTGGGCTTTGAATACTTTCGATTCCACGACTATCTCGCCAAACTTATTAGTGGTCAAGCCCAGCACCGGCTTTCCGTCTTCGGAAAGCGGCTCCTCCACCCGTTTAATTTCGATTTCTGTTTCGGGGATATTTTTTAGAAAGAAGTAAGCAGCCACGCCCCCGATAAGGACAACGAGTGCAAAAGCAAGCGTGATCTTAAAGGTATGTTTCGGGGTCCAGGTAATCATTTCTCTCTAATTATTACCCTAACACAGTCTTTTTTCTGGAACCATAACTTTTTTATATGGCGGAGGTGCTTTTGAGTTTCTAGTTCGATCAGGGCAAACTGTACCCACAGTTTGCCCTTTTCTTTTTCTTACTATAGAATTTCGGTGGAATGAAGCAATTAAAGAAAAAATTAGCCCTCTTTCTAATTCCACTTGTAAGATACGGTGAAGGTCGTACTTTCTTTAAGATCAGAAGACTTCTTTATAAACAAGTTCTAAAGTGGGTAGGAAAAGATTTGGCTGTTTACCCAGGTGTTTTTCTGAAAGAGCCGGAAAATCTGGAAATTGGAGATAACGTCTCCATTCTCCATTTTTGTTTTATCTCCGCCTACGGAGGAGTAAAAATCGGTAGTGACGTTTCCGTTGCTACAGGGTGCAAAATATTTTCTTCGTCTCATCCCTACGATGATCCCAGCATGAGGATAAAATCCGGAAAATTGCTCAAACAACCGGTTTTGATTGGGGACGATGTTTGGTTTGGTGCAGGGGTGATTGTTACTGGTGGGGTAAATATTGGTTCGGGAGTTGTGGTGGGAGCCGGTTCTGTGGTCACAAGCGATCTCGGGGGTGGCGGTATCTACGCTGGCGTTCCAGCAAAGTTTATAAAGAAACGTTTTTGAGATTAAAGGAAATCATTAGGAAATTCCTATACCTCCCAGTTTTGTTTGTTGCACCGATAGTGTTTCTCTCCTTTTTAATTCTTCTACCATTTTTCTGGATAGATAGGTTAGTAAAGAAAACACTATTAGATAAGAAGCCAAGGATAATCTATGGTCCCTACCCGATAATTCATGTTTCTATCGACAACAAAGGTGATAGAGCATTGGGTTACATTTCTGATTCTTTGGTTTATAGCACCTTTTACTTCACTAAAGATTTTACGTTTAACCTCGACAGATATTTTAAAAACCCCCTGATTTCCCCATTGATGCCCTACCTTGTGTTCCTTTGGGCTTCCGTCAAATACGATATCTTTCAGTTTTATTATCGAGGAGGATTATTGCTAAAACGGCCTGGATACCAGCTTGAGTTGCCGTTATTGCGATTGGCAGGGAAGGGAATTATTTTCCGGGCTCACGGGTCGGATGTACGTCAGGAGGATATCACTAGAAAGTTAGGAAAGTATAACGCATATACCGACTACACCCATGAAGAGGTGGCAGAGATGATGAAAAAAACGGATGATGAAGTTAGGGGGGATGTTGCTCGCGCGCTTCGTTACGGAAGTGTTTGTTTATCCATGGGTGATATGTCGGAGTACACTCCCGGCAGTAAGAACGATGTTTTCTACTGGGGTGTTGATCTCAAAAGAGTGCCTTACGTTGGAGTTAAGAACAATAAGATAATTAGAATTGTTCACGCTCCCAACCATCGAAAATTCAAAGGGACAAGATTCTTAGAGAAAGCAATTGATTCATTAAAGAAAAAAGGTTTACCTGTCGAACTTCAGATTGTCGAGAAAGTTCCTAACAAAAAAGCTTTAGAAATTTACAAAAAAGCAGACATAATTGCAGACCAGTTCTTAATCGGCTGGCATGGGACTTTCGCCGTTGAGAGTATGGCCCTAGGCAAGCCTGTTATTTGTTACATAAGAAAGCAATCTTATTTTCCTTCTTGGGCGAAGTGTCCAATTGTAAGTGCTAACCCGGATAATCTCGAAAGAGAGCTGGAGAAGCTGGTTAAAAGTTACGATCTTAGAAGGAAATTGGGGCTGGCCGGTAGGAAATACGTTGAGAAGGTTTTTTCACTGGAATTGGTCAGTAAGAGAATGGTGGAAATTTATAGTAGAATTTGGTGACATGGACGTAGAGAAAAAGATAAAGAACAAATATCAAAAGGCGATGGTGACTGGAGGGGCGGGGTTTATCGGTTCGCATCTCTGCGAAACCCTAGTCAATACCGGGGTTGACGTTGTCTCGATTGACAATTATGTCGCGGGACGCCACGAAAACGTTGCCCATCTTAAAAGTTTTAAAAACTTCCAGGAGGTAGATTGTGATGTCTGCGATTTTGAGTCGTTGAAGAAACATTTCGACGGTGTTGATGTTGTTTTTCACAATGCGGCTGCCAAGAAAAATGTTTCTTTGGCTGATCCTCGCAAGGACTTAGCGGTAAATGCTGGAGGAACTTTCAATGTTCTGGAATTATCAAAAACGAATAAAGTTAAAAAGTTTGTGCATGCCTCAACCGGCTCGGTTTACGGTGAGCCGATTCAATTTCCTCAGACCGAAGATCATCCTCTCAATCCGCGTTCTTTTTACGGTGTGAGCAAGCTGGCCGGAGAAAAATATGCGGCGCTCTATGAAAAACTCTTTGATTTGGATACCACGGTTTTGCGATATTTTCATGTTTTTGGTCCGCGACAGGAGTTTGGCGAGTACGGGGGAGTAGTAGCAATATTTATAAGGAACATGCTCAACAACGAGCCAATCACAATTTTCGGTGATGGTACTCAGCAAAGGTCGTTTACTTATGTGGGAGATGTAGTCAATGCCAATCTCATGGTTGCTGCCAGCGATAAAACAAAAGGTGAAGCTTACAATTGTGCGTCTGGACTTAAAATCACTGTTAAGGAGCTGGCCGATATGGTAATCGAGGGATTTGGAAAATCAAGTGCTGATATAAAGTATGGTGACTGGCTGATCGGTGATATTAAGGAGTTTGAGGTGGATAATTCCAAGATTCGGAGTCTTGGTTTGGGATTTTCAACCAATTTCAAAGAGAAGCTATTGGAAACAATCTCGCAAATGAAACCTTATATAGGCAAAGTCAAACCTCTCGAACATTAAATGCGAAACGGCCTACTCGATGGCAAGCGTATTTTTGTTGGTTTTGATGACGCTGGTACGGAAGGTATCCAAAGTTTCACAAGAGTTCTTAAAAGAAAAGGATTGGATATAGATTTCTATGGATTTGATAGAAATCCGTTTGGTGTAAGACCCGATATTACCATCAGATGGTGGCGGCCCACGTTTCTTCGCAAATTTCGGGGTCTTATCTTTTTACTTTCTTTGCTGCCTAAATACGATATTTTCCATATCTATTTTGCCAGAAATTTCGTCCACTACGAGATTGACAATTTTATTTTTAAGATTGCAGGAAAAAAAGTTATTTACGATTTTAGAGGTTCTGATGTATTTGATGTTGAAAAGTCGGTCCGCGATGAAGGAAAAAGTAGTCCCTACTATCATCTCTACCAAGACCGCGGTCCAAGGTTTTTTAAGTATTTGGCTAAAAAGAAAAAATTTATCATCGAGCACGCGGACCAAATAATTTTGGCCGGGCCTTGGTTGGTCGATTCGGTTAGTAGATACGACTCGATTATCCCTTACTCACGAGATATTGATCAGATTGGGTCCTACAAGAGGAGCTACTCGCACAGAGAATTCACTATTCTCCACGCTCCTACGAACTCTGAAATAAAAGGGAGCAAATACCTGTCTAAAGCTATTGATGAGTTGAGGGACCGTGGCTTAAAAGTGAGGCTTATTAATCCGGATCGGACTTCTAGAGAGGAACTTTTTGATCTTATTAACCGATCCGATGTCGTTGTTGACCAGTTGCTATTGGGTTGGTATGGGGGATTTGCAGTGGAAGCAATGGCGTTGGGGAAACCAGTTATCTGTTTCATCAAAGAGGATTATAAAAAATTGGTTCCATTTGGTGAAGACATCCCCATAATCGGAGCAAATAAAGACAACGTAGGCGAGGTGGTAGAGAAATTGATGGGTAACAGAAGCAAGTTAAAGGGATTAGGAAAGCGCGGCTACGAGTTTGTGAAGAAGTTCCACGACGCCGAAGTAATAGCCCAACAATATGAAGACATCTACAATAAAGTGCTCAGTCTATAATGCAACTTGATGTTTAAAGAATTAACGAAGGTATTCGGGGAAACGATAATTTACGGAGTCACAGGTGTGGTTAGCACCCTGGCATCAGTTTTTCTGGTTCCGGTTTACACTAGAATCCTGACTCCCGCTGAGTATGGGGTTTCTGCTCTCTTAACCACTCTATTTGCAATTGTTGCAGTTGTGGCTAACCTCGGTATGAGTTCGGCAATTTTTTATACCTACTTTAAAGCCAAGGAAGAGAGACAGAAACGGGCAGTATTAGGAACATCTTTTATTTTCCAAACCATTTTTCCGTTTTTGATCTCTGCTGCTGTTTTCCTCCTTTCTTACCGGATTAGCCGGATCCTTTTCGGGGAAGACTCGTTTGCTAATTTGGTTTCTATTTCTGCGGTCGCTCTATTTTTCGCTGTTAGTTCCGGCACGCCCCTGGGGGTTTTGAGAGCTCAGGGTAGGCCAAAAAAATACGTATCCGTAAATTTGATTAGGCTTTTCTCCACGATATTGATTTCGGTTATTTTGGTGGTTGGTTTTAGAATGGGTCTGTTAGGAGTCTTCATCGGAAATTTGATCGGAAATTTTCTAGGGTACATCGCAGGTTTGGCAGCGGTTTTCCCGAGTCTAAGTTTGGAGTTCTCTAAATATTGGTTTAAGGAGATGATTCGTTTTGGAGCACCGATGATGCCTGCGGGTTTGGCGATGTGGGCTCTAAACTCCTCGGATCGATATTTCCTCAACGCTTTTACCAGCACGGCGGATGTGGGCATATACAACGTCGGTTACAGGGTTGGAATGTTGATTGTTCTGGTCACCGGTGCCTTACAACTCGCTTATCCTCGATTCATGTTTTCCATTTATCACAATAATCCAAATCCTAAGGAGTACTTCAAAAAGATCAATACCTACTTTTATCTATTAACTTTCACTTTCGCTCTTGCCCTCTCAATTTTTTCAAAGGAGGCAATCACAATTTTAACTGGAGACGCCTTCCATAGCGCCTATTCCGTTATCCCATTGATCGCGTTCTCTTACGTTTTTTATGGATTATTTAACAATTTTGGTACGGGAGTTTCGGTAACGGCCAAAACCTACTTATCCACTTTCGCAGTTTTAATCGCCGGGGGTATTAATTTGATCCTTAATTTTGTTCTGATATCCAAATTTGGGATGATGGGGGCCGCTTTAGCAACATTCTTGTCGTTTTTGTTCCTGGCTATCGCGGAATTGTTTTTCTCGCAACGCGTTTACCCGATCAAGTTCGAATTTAAACGCTTGATTACTATTTCTGTTATCGGGGGATTTTTGGCGTACTTGGCCACCTTAGTAGATTTTGATTTTGCTATTTCTTTGTTGGTGAAAACTATTTTGCTGACAGTATTTCCCGTACTTCTTTACCTTTTTGGTTTTTTCAAGGAGAATGAGCTTAAGAAACTTTCCCAGGTTTGGGCTGTTGCAAAGAAAGCTCGTTTCCGCCCCAAACTGGTTTGGGACAATATCAGACAGGAGCTGATCGCATAGTTACTATGTCTAAGAAAGTTTTCCAAAGAGGTATTAAACGAATGCGGGTACTCCACGCACCCGTGGTTATTGCAAATCAGTCTGTTGTTTTGGCTGATGCTTTAAGAAAATGTGGGATTGAAGCGACCTCTCTACAGTATTACCACCGGGATAAACGGTATTCTGCCGATATCAATGTCTGTGATGGAAATAACATACTCAAACAAACTTTAGCCAGGTTTTCAGTTTTTTTAAGAGTAGTGAATTCTTTCGATATCTATCATTTCCATTTTGCTGAGACACTTCTACCATTGTTTTTGGATCTCCCGATTCTTAAGTTAATTGGGAAAAAAATCGTGTTAGAGTACCACGGTTCCGAAATCAGACCACCATTTAAGTATTCTAATGACTACAAATTGTTTACGAAAGTTAAAATTACGTTAAATCAGTTACGTATAAGAATATTCGCCAAACTCTTCGCCGACGCCGAGGTCGTTACTACTCCCGATCTACTAGCCTATGCCCCCTCGGCGAAATTTATCCCAGCGGCAGTTGAAGACCGTTGGTTATCTTCCACGATACAAATGCCTAGTAGAAGCGGGAAAGTCATAATCACACATGCGCCCACAAGTAGAGTGATTAAGGGATCAGATTATTTAATTTCGGCGGTAAAACAGTTGCAAAAGAGTGGTCTACGGGTAGAATTGGATTTGGTTGAAGAATTGCCGCCCAAAGAAGTTAGTAGTCATTTTGAAAGAGCGGATATCGCTGTTGATCAATTATTGATCGGCTGGTACGGGCTTTTTGCGGCTGAAATGATGGCGTTGGGGAAGCCGGTTGTCTGCTACGTCCGAAAGGATTTCGAGAGATACGCTCCCGGTTTGCCGATTGTTTCAACTGACACAGAAACTCTTGTTGGAGTACTCGGGGAGTTGGTGCAAGATGCAAAAGTGAGAGAAATGCTGGGTCGTCGAGGGCCACAGTTTGTGCGAAGCTTTCAAAGTAGTGGGGTGATTGCGAAAAGATTTATCGAGTTATACAAAACACTATGAAAATCGTTTCTGTCGTTGGAGCGCGGCCGCAGTTTATTAAAGCGGCACCGCTTTCTAAAAAATTGAGGGAAAAGTTTACTGAAGTTTTGGTACACACGGGCCAACACTACGACCCCAATATGTCCGAAGTGTTCTTTGAGGAATTGGGGATTCCGGAACCGGATTACAATCTTGGGATTGGATCCGGTTACCACGGCGAGCAGACCGGAAAGATGCTGATCGAGATCGAAAAAGTTCTGCTAAAGGAAAAGCCCGATCTGGTCTTGGTTTACGGCGACACCAACTCTACCATTGCGGGTTCGTTGGCGGCTGCGAAATTACATATTAAGGTGGCGCATGTGGAAGCGGGACTTCGCAGTTTCAACCGCGAAATGCCGGAGGAGATCAATCGGGTAGTGACCGATCACTTGTCAAATCTGCTTTTTTGTCCCACTGAAACAGCAGTGAAAAATCTCGACAAGGAGGGGATTAACAAAGGAGTTTTTAACACCGGAGATGTGATGTATGATGCGACATTAGTTTACAGTCGACAGTTAACGATTGATAGAAAGAAGAAAATTCTGGAAACCTACCAATTAAAGCCTAAATCCTATCTATACGCCACCGTTCATCGCGCAGAAAATACGGATAATCTGCAAAACTTGCAGAGCATTATTGGAGCATTTTCGCGAAGTGAGGAAAAGATTGTTTTCCTGGTTCATCCCCGCACGAGGAAGATGCTGAAAGAGATTGAGCTGCCATCTTTGCCAAATGTGGTGATGATCGACCCCGTGGGTTACTTGGATAATTTAGTTTTGGAAGGGAACGCCCGCAAGATCCTAACCGACTCTGGTGGGATCCAAAAAGAGGCCTACTTCTTAAAAATTCCTTGTATTACTATGCGCAACGAAACGGAGTGGATGGAAACGGTCGATGATGGTTGGAACGTTTTGGTAGGGGCGGATAAAGAAAAAATTCAGAGAGCGATTGAAAAGTTCGAACCAAACGGCGGACAATCCAATCACTTCGGCGATGGGGATGCCTCGGGAAAGATCGCGGCTATCTTAAATGAATAAAAAGCGTATTTTGCATCTTCTGAGCCGAGAAAATGTTCTTGAACCAGGTGTGCTCAAAAGCCAAGTGTTATGTTTGGCCGGGCAGATTGTAAAAGAGAGAAAAGGCACGAAGTTTTTGGTCTTGGATTTTCCTTCTCTTCATAAATTTTTGAAGTATTTCCGAAACTACAAATCGATTACGGAGTACGCTCGTGGCTTAGGTATTAAGTTGATTATTATTCCAATTTTGCCAATCGGCCGATCGATTATGCCGGTTTGGGCGATTCCTTTTTTCCTGTTACAGACACTCCCATTCGTCCTATTTTTTTCGTTAAAATACAGGATTGAAATCATTAACGCGCGATCGCACTTATCCGCTCTTTTGGCGTACGTTGCTAGGAAGTTGGGCGCGAATATCAGGATTGTTTTTGAGATCCACGGCCCCTATCTTTTGGAAGGTGTTACTCATGGGAGATGGAGGCCGGCAGATTTTGATTACAAATTTTGGTCCGGAATAGAGAAAAAACTTTTTGTTGATGCCGATTACATCGTTGTCCGTTCTTCCGGGCTTCTAGATTATGTTATGGATGTAGCACCAAAGGCCAGCGCATCAATCATTCCTCCTAGTGTTGATGCGGATAGCTTCTCGTTATCTGAAAAAGAACGAAAAAATGGCCGGATGGAGTTGGGAATAGATGATCGGTTTGCGGTGGCTTACTCAGGAAGTTTAGGAAGCTTCCACCGGCCAGATTTCTTGGCTGAGTTTTACTCTCTGGTTCGCAAATATGTACCAAACCCACTTCTTCTAGTTGTTACGCATTCGGATTACGGAGCTTTGGTTGAAGGATTTCGCAATCTTGGTGTTCCCCAAAATGAATTATGCGTCGTTTATAACCCCCCAGAGTTGGGTAAAATTCTTCCATTGGCGGATGCTTCTCTTCATGTTTACAATGATCTTCCGATCACACCGTTTGTTCTTTCGGCGAAACTTGGAGAATACCTGTCCGCCGGTCTGCCCGTTATTGTCACAGATAATCTTGTTAGCACAACAAATCTTATCGAAAAGAGCCAATGCGGAGTGGTAATTAACATATCTGATTCTAAAGATGTACGTAGTAAAATGCAGAAGTTAGTTAGGGAGCGGGGAACACTCAAGAAAAACTCTCTCCGGCTTGCCAGAGATTACTTTTCGGTTAAAGTGTGCGCGCGGAAGTATTTAGAGATCTATGACGAACTTGCTTCAAAAAATAAACTTTAAAAAGTGGGGGGTTCTTTCCTTCCTGATATTTTTCATCTTTACCCCGATTCTAGTTAAAGTTCGGATCTGGGATGGAGTTTATATCGAGCCATTTATGCCGCTTCTTGTCCTCGGTTTTGTTTTAATCATTTTTAGCTTTTTTAAAAAAGTTGGGCGATTGGCGCTATCTCCGGAACTAAAGAGTTTTCTTCTCCCTAACAAAATCGTCTCTTCCTACTATCTTCTAATGGCTGTTCTTTTTGTTTCCTACTTCTACGGATGGGCTCTGACCGGGAATCCGTCTTCGGATGATTTTTTGCACCTGATCAAGTTTACTTTGTATTTCTTACCGTTTCCGTTAGCAATCTACATCGGCCGTATTTTAGGTCCCAACTTAACCCGAAGGATTTTCCAGTTTATGATCCTGGCCGGGGTTATTACGGCGTTGGCCTCGCTTTTTAGAATTTGGGAATTCACTCACTCAGGAGCTTCGATCGATTTTTGGGTTTACGACATTCGCAACCGCAGCGTCGGTTTTCTGAGTCAATTTATTGATCTCGGCAACGGGACGATCGGTTTCACCGGGAAGGCGGCACACGCGACCTATGGCCTCTATGTTTCGATAGTTTTGGCAGTCTGTTTGGCATTAATTACCACGGTCAAGAGATTTTCCACCCGTTGGTTTGGGTATTTTGCGGCCTCATCAATTATTTTTTATGCGGGAATCTTGTACACCCTCTCCCGCGGCGCCATCGTTTCCGGTTTTGCGGTTTTTGGTGCCTGGTTCGTCTGGCTTCTCAAAGAGAGAATGGTCAAAACTCTGAGTTTCTTCGCCGCCACTCTCGTAATGGTGAGTCTTGTTCTTATTCAGCTCAACCCCCAGGTTTACAGCAAGTTCTTCTCCACCATCAGTATCCAGGACGACGTCACCAAGCCGGATTCCACATCCACGTCCGTTATCGTGGATGCCTCGACCATGGGGAGGTTTGAGAGATGGGGAAAGATTTTTGAATTTTTTGGCGAAAATCCAAAGTTTGCAGTTTTCGGAGTTGGCTACAACCAGAAAAACTTGGAAAAGTTCACTGGTGTTTCTTTAACTCACAGCTTATTTCTAGATCTTTGGGCGCGGGGTGGTTTGGCGGCGTTGGGATTGGTGCTTGCCATCTGGGGGCTGTTGTTTAAAAAGATCTTCGATTTCTTGCGTTCTCGGAGCAGGGATATCCAGGTTTTTGGATTTGTACTAGGCGGGTTTTTGGCCGGGTGGTTTTTGGATAATTTTATCTCCGGCGAACAGTTTTTCTCGGATGCCCCGATGATCGCTTTCTGGGGGGTACTTGGACTAACAATCGCGTTGTCAGAATTAAGAAGTAATAATTCAGAAGTAACAAAAATTTTAATTGCGTTGACGAGTTCCGGACCGGGTGGGGCACCGAAGGTGGTGTACGACCTGCTGAAGCAGGTTAGGGTTAAGGGTCTAGGGTTTAAGGGTCAGGGGGATAACAAATTTGAATTTGTGGTGGCGGCGCCGGCCGGGGGGGAGTTTGTTAGTAGGTTTAAGGGTTTGGGGTATAGGGTTTATAGGGTTCCGTTAGACAAGATTGGGGTCAAAGG
>Ga0209342_10000832_pt1 | contig 35674 bp, 29 predicted proteins | sample RifCSP16_2_FD_184023 | JGI IMG/M metagenome (GOLD analysis project Ga0209342, IMG submission 184023) | Soil microbial communities from Rifle, Colorado - Rifle CSP2_sed 16_2 (SPAdes) (version 2) | ecosystem: Environmental > Terrestrial > Deep subsurface > Rock core/Sediment | place: Rifle...
GAGGACGATCCCCACCATCTGCAGGGCGCTGCGGCTGCGGTGGGTGTTGATGTCGACGACGCCGTCGACGACGGAGTCCCACAGCGAGAGGAGGTGCTTCCGGACGTCCCGGAACCTTGCCATCGTCCCCTCAGCTCCGCCGGTCGTCCTCGATCCGCCCGTCGACGATCTGGACGATCCTCTGGCATCGCTCGGCGATGCGGGGGTCGTGAGTGACGATGACGATCGTCTCGCCCTTGACGTGCATACGGTCGAAGATCTCGAGGATCTCGAGGCCGGTCTTCGAGTCGAGGTTTCCGGTCGGCTCGTCGGCGAGGATGAGCGACGGCTCGTTGACGAGGGCGCGGGCGATGGCCGCGCGCTGCCGCTGCCCGCCGGAGAGCTCGGAGGGCCGGTGTTTCGCGCGGTCGGCCAGCCCCACCCGCCGCAGCGCCTCCAGCGCGTGCTCCTTGCGCTCCGCCCCGTTGACGCCGGCGTAGAGCAGCGGCAGCTCCACGTTGCGGAGGAGCGAGGCCTTGGGGAGCAGGTTGAAGGTCTGGAAGACGAAGCCGACCTTCTGGTTCCGGATGGCCGCGAGCTGGAAGCTCGACAGCTCCGACACGTCCCGGCCCTCGAGGCGGTAGGCGCCCGAGCTCGGCGCGTCCAGGCAGCCGATGATGTGCATGAGCGTCGACTTGCCGGAGCCGGAGGGGCCAATGACCGCGACCATCTCTCCCTCCTCGATCACGAGGTCGATCCCGCGCAGGGCCTGCACCGCCAGCTCGCCGGAGTCGTAGGTCTTGGTCACGCCCTCCATGCGGATGAGGGGGCCGGTGGCGGCCAGGGCGACCGAGGCCGCGCGCGCCGTCGCCGCGTCCGGGGGAGCGAGGGCGACGGCCCTGGCCTCAGTCACGGTCCTTCTTCTCCTTCGGGCGGGTCGGGTCCTCGACCGCCACCTCCGTCCCCGCCTCGAGCCCCTTGCGGACCTCGACCTTGTCCACGCTCGCGAGGCCGGTCTCGATCTCCCGGAGCTCGAACTTCTCCTTCCAGCGGTCCTTCTCGTCGAGCTTGGCCGCCGGGGCGTCCTTCTTGCCGGCGGCGAAGACGCTCGATAGGAAGGAGCCCGACTCGGCCTTCTTCCCCGGTTCCGGCTTCTTGGCATAGACGACCTCGGTCTCGTCCTTCTTGAAGATGGCCTCGACGGGGACGGCGAGGACCTTCTCGCGCTTCTCCCCGACGATGTCGATGTTGGTGGTCATGCCCGTCCGAAGCTCCGCCCCCTGGCGGTCGATGGCGATCTCGACGTCGAAGACCTTGACCTTCTCCTCGAGGCGGGCGGCGGGGGCGATCCTCTTGATCGTCCCCGCGAACTTCACCTTGGGGTAGGCGTCGAGGCTCACTTTGACCGGCTGCTCGAGGCGCACCTTGCCGATGTCCACCTCGTTGATGCCGGCCTTGATGATCATCGTCTCGACGTCGGCCACGGTCATCAGCAGGGTGCCGGCGTTGAAGGACGAGACACCGGACATCACGGTGTCGCCGAGCTCGACGCTCCGGCGGATGACGACCCCGTCCATGGGCGAGGTCACGTTGAGGCGCTGCGTGGTACCCGCCGCCGCCATGGCGATGGGCACGCCGCTCTCCTCGACGATCCGGTACTTCTCGAGCGCGGCGTCGTGATAGGCCTTGGCCTGCTGGTAGCGGGTCTCGGCCTCGAGGTCGGCCTGCTCGGAGAGCAGCCCCTGGTCGAAGAGGCCGCGGTTGCGCCCCCAGGTTGCCTTCGCCTCGGTGAGGGCGATCTCGGCCTCGTGGACGGAGTTCTTGACCTGGGCGAGGTCGCGCGCCTGGTTGACGTCGGGCTCGACGCGCGCCAGCACCTGACCCCTCCGCACGGGGTCGCCCTCGCGGACGAGGAGCTCGACCAACTTGCCGGAGAGCACGGACTTGACGTCCACCTTCACCTGGGGCTCGACCGACCCGACCTCGGTCACACGCACCTGGACATCAGTGACCTCGGCCTTCGCGGTCTTGATCTTGTCCTTCTCTTCCTCGGGCTTGCCTCGCGGTCGCGCGACGACGGCGGCGGCGGTCACACCCGCCGCTACGAGCGCCCCGGCCAAGAGCCACTTGCGCGCACGCTTCCCGTTCGACCTGACCATGGTTTGCCCCTCTTCACCGCCCTGGCGGGCGGCGCCTTCCTGCGAGTTCCGCCCTCTAATACGCACCGTTGCTGGGGGGGGTTCCGGTTTCACCGGTTCCGCACAAAACGGGCGAACGGTGCCATTCAATCATCTGAACAAGACACGGGCCCCCCGGGCCTGGAGCCGCCCCGCTCCCTGATCCCACCCCCGGGAGGCCCAGGGGGCAACCCCCTCGTACCGGGTTGACAGGCGAGAGGGCGCTGTCGTTTAATCGGGCCGGCTCACGAGTCGGACGTTACGCTGGCGTTTCGCAGCGGGCCGCCCACGGTGGGTGGACTTTCGTTCGTGGACGCGCAGGTGACGTAGCTTCTCGGCCACAGGCAAGGAGGCCTGCACGTTCATGGCGATCGAAGGCACGGTCAAGTGGTTCAACGAGGCCAAGGGCTTCGGCTTTCTCTCCCGCGAGGGTGGTCCGGACGTCTTCGTCCACCACTCCGAGATCCGCGCGGAGGGCTTCCGCACCCTCAACGAGGGCGACCGGGTGAGGTTCGAGGTGGTCGACAGCCCGAAGGGGCCTCGCGCCACCAACGTGACCCGCATCTGACGTCTCGATAGAACCCGACCGAAAGCGCCCGGGTTTCCGCAAGGGGCCCCGGGCGCTTCTCTTTTCGGTCGGCGCGGTTGAAGGCCGCGCGCGGGCGGGGCTAGACTGCCTCCTCAGTGAGCACGATCGAGGTGGAGCCGCTCTTCGAGAGGCTGATCGCCGACTTCGGCGGCAACTACGTCTTCGCCCTCGACATCCTCGGGCAGTATCGGCAGGACCGTCGAAGCGTGGACGCGAGCTGGCGGGAGTACTTCGACCGGGCCCTCGGCCGGCTGCCGGAGACAGACGCGCCGGCGATCGCCGTCGTCGCGAACGAGGCGCCACGCCCTGGCGCTCCCGCCACGGGCACGGACGAGCGGCGGGCGCTCGTCCGTCCCGACGTGCCCGCGATGGCGACGGCGGAGCGCTCCAGGGCGGTGGCGCTCCCCTCCATCCTCCCCGGCGACATCCTCGAGCCCATCCGCGGGGGGGCGGTGCGGATCGTCGAGAACATGGAGGCCAGCCTCACGATCCCCACCGCCAGCTCCGTCCGCACGATCGCGGTGCGGACGCTCGAGGAGAACCGGCGGATCCTGAACCGGCATCGCGAGGCGGCCGGGCAGGGCAAGGTCAGCTTCACCCACCTCGTGGCGTGGGCCATCCTGCGCGCGCTCGAGACGTTCCCGCGGCTGAACGACGCCTACGCGGAGGTGGACGGGCAGCCCCACCGCATCCAGCGCGACCAGGTGCGCCTCGGGGTCGCGGTCGACGTACAGCGCAAGGACGGCTCGCGGTCGCTGCTCGTCCCCAACATCAAGGATGCGGGCGGGCTCGCCTTCCCCGCCTTCCTCCAGGCCTTCGACGACCTCGTCGCGCGCTCCCGCAGGGGCGCCATCTCCCCCGACGACTTCCTGGGCACCACGATCTCGCTCACGAACCCGGGGACGGTGGGCACGACCTCCTCCGCCCCCCGGCTCATGCCCGGCCAGGGCGTCATCGTCGCCACCGGGGCCCTCGACTACCCGGCCGAATACCGCTCGATGGCCCCCCGCACGCTGGGCCTGCTGGGCATCAGCAAGGTCATGACCGTGACCTCGACCTACGACCACCGCATCATCCAGGGGGCGGAGTCGGGGCTGTTCCTCGCCCGGATGGAGGAGCTGCTCAAGGGCGCGGACGGCTTCTACGAACGCGTCTTCGAGGAGCTGGCTCTTCCGCACCGGCCCGTGCAGTGGGAGGTGGACGCCCACCCGGCGCTGCTCGGGGGGCCGGGCAGCCGCGAGGAGGTCGAGAAGCAGACCAAGGTGCTGCAGCTCATCCACAACTGGCGAGTGCGCGGACACCTCGTGGCCGACCTCGACCCGCTCGACAGCCGCCGCGCCCCCCACCGCGATCTCGACCCCGCGACCTACGGCCTCACGCTGTGGGACCTCGACCGCGAGTTCCTCACGGGGGGCCTTTCGGGCCGGGAGCGGGCCACGCTGCGAGAGATCCTCGACGTGCTCCGTGAGACCTACAGCGGCACGATCGGCGCCGAGTACATGTACATCGCGGATCCCGAGCGCAAGGAATGGCTGCAGCATCGGATGGAATCCGCCCGCAACTACCCCGCCCTCGACCGGCCGAGCAAGCGGCGCGTCATGGAGAAGCTGGCCGAGGCCGAGAGCTTCGAGCGCTTCCTCCACGCGAAGTACGTCGGCCACAAGCGCTTCTCGCTCGAAGGGGGGGAGGCCCTCATCCCCCTCCTCGACCGCATCCTGGGCGACGCCGCCCAGTTCGGCCTCAAGGAGGTCGTGCTCGGGATGCCGCACCGGGGGCGGCTCAACGTCCTCGCCAACACCGTGGGCAAGCCGCTCGCCCACATCTTCTCCGAGTTCGAGGGGGGAGACCCCGCCTCCTACCAGGGCTCGGGGGACGTGAAATACCACCTCGGCGCGACGGGCGTCCACCGCGCGGAGACGGGCGAGACGATCGCCGTCACCCTGGCCCCCAACCCGAGCCACCTGGAGTTCGTGAACCCGGTCGTCGAGGGGATGGTGAGGGCCAAGCAGGACGCGCTCGGCGACCGGGAGCACGCGCAGGTCGTGCCCGTCCTGCTCCACGGCGACGCCGCCTTCGCCGGCCAGGGGATCGTGGCCGAGACCATGCACCTCTCGGCCCTGCACGGCTACCGCACCGGGGGCACGATCCACGTCGTCGTCAACAACCAGATCGGCTTCACGACGCTGCCCGAGGACGCGCGCAGCTCCACCTACGCCACCGACATCGCCAAGATGGTCCATGCCCCCGCCTTCCACGTGAACGGCGACGATCCGGAGGCGGTCGTCTACGTGGCGGGGCTGGCGCTCGAGTACCGGCAGAAGTTCCGCAAGGACGTCGTCATCGACCTCGTCTGCTACCGCCGCTGGGGCCACAACGAGACCGACGAGCCGAGCTACACCCAGCCCCTCATGTACGCGAAGATCAAGTCCCACCCCTCGGTGGCGACCCTCTACGCGGAGAAGCTCGTGCGGGAGGGCGTCCTCGCCCGTGAGGAGGTGGACCGGCTCTGGGCGGCGAAGAAGCAGGCGATGCAGACCGAGGGCGAGGCGGGAGGGGCCCCCCTTGCCGCCATCGCGCGACGCTCCCCGGTCGAGCCGCCGGAGGTCGACGCCGCCGCGATGCGGGGTCGGCTGCGGGCGGTGCTCCAGGCTCTCGGGACCGTCCCCGACGGCTTCGAGATCCACCCCAAGCTCGTGCCGTTCCTGCGCCGGCGGGCGGAGCTCGCGGAGGGAAAGGGTGAGGTCGACTGGGCGACCGCGGAATCGCTCGCCTGGGGGACGCTGCTGCTCGAGGGTATCCCCGTCCGTCTCTCGGGCCAGGACTCCGGGCGAGGGACATTCTCCCAGCGTCATGCGGTGCTCGTCGACGTGCGGACGGGTGCCGAGCACGTGCCCCTCAACGCTGTGGCGCCGGCGGGGGTGCGCTTCGAGGTCTACGACTCGCTCCTCTCCGAGGCGGCGGTCGTGGGTTTCGAGTTCGGCTACTCGGTCGCCGAGCACCGCACGCTCGTCATGTGGGAAGCGCAGTTCGGCGACTTCATGAACGGGGCGCAGGTCATCGTCGATCAGTTCCTGGCCGGCTCGGAGGCGAAGTGGGGCCAGCCCACCGGCCTCGTCCTCCTCCTGCCGCATGGCCACGAAGGCCAGGGGCCCGAGCACTCGAGCGCCCGCATCGAGCGCTTCCTGACCCTCAGCGCCGAGGGCAACCTGCGGCTCGCCTACCCCTCGACGCCCGCCTCCTACTTCCACCTCCTCCGCTCGCAGGGGCGCGACGCCATCGAGAAGCCGCTCGTCGTCTTCACCCCCAAGAGCCTCCTTCGGCACGCGCGCGGCGTCTCTTCGCTCCGTGAGCTGGCGGAGGGGAGCTTCGAGCCCGTGCTCGACGACACCGTCGGCGAGCCCGCCCGGGTGCGCCGCGTCGTCCTGTGCACGGGCAAGGTGTACTTCGATCTGCTCAAGGCGCGGGAGGACGCGCGCCAGGCCGACGTGGCCCTCGTCCGTCTGGAGCAGCTCTACCCGTTCCCCGCCGCCGAGCTCGGGGCGGCTCTCGCGCGCTACTCCCCACCGACCGATCTCGTCTGGGCGCAGGAGGAGCCGCGCAACATGGGGGCCTGGCGCTTCGTGCGCGAGCGCTTCCTCGACGGGGAGGTCCGCCACCCCGGCGGCCGCTTGCCCCGCTACGTCGGCCGGCCCGCCTCCGCGTCCCCGGCCACCGGCTCGCTCAAGAAGCACCTCGCCGAGCAGGAGGCGCTCGTGCAGGAGGCGCTCAAGCCGTAGACAGGGCGGGCCTTCCACCCCGCCAGCGGAACGCGGCGCAGGCGCTTGGTATACTGAGGATTCTCGCTGCCGGCGACCCGATCACGCGGTCGCCGCGAGAGGGAAGGGGTTCATGTCCACCACCGAGGCACCTGCCCGGCGGCGCGAGGTTCTCGACAGCGCCGTCATCCGTTTCGCCGGGGACTCCGGCGACGGGATGCAGATCACGGGCAGCCAGTTCACGACGACGGCCGCACTCTTCGGCAACGACCTCGCGACGTTCCCGGACTACCCGGCGGAGATCCGCGCCCCGGCGGGGACGCTCCCGGGGGTCAGCGGCTTCCAGATCCACTTCGGGGCCCGCGACATCTACACGCCCGGAGACTCGGTGGACGCGCTGGTGGCGATGAACCCCGCCGCGCTCAAGGTCAACCTCGCCGACCTGAAGAAGAGCGGGATCCTGGTCGTCAACGTCGACAACTTCAAGGAGATCGACCTCAAGAAGGCCCAGATGAGCGAGAACCCCCTCGAGGACCGCTCCCTCGAGGGGTACCGGGTGTTCCCGGTCGAGCTGACGAAGCTCACCCGGGCCGCGCTCAAGGACCTCGGGCTCGACGCCAAGTCGATGGACCGGTGCAAGAACTTCTTCGCCCTCGGGATGTGCTACTGGCTCTTCAACCGGTCGATGGACTCGACCCACCGCTGGCTCCAGGAGAAGTTCAAGGCCAAGCCTGTCCTCGCGGAGGCGAACAAGCTCGCGATGAAGGCGGGCTACGCCTACTGCGAGGCCACCGAGGCCTTCCAGGTCAGCTACGAGGTCCCGCCGGCGAAGCTCTCGCCCGGGGTCTACCGCAACCTCTCCGGCAACACCGCGCTCGCCATCGGCTTCGTGGCGGCGGCGCAGAAGGCGGGACTGACTCTCTTCCAGGGCAGCTATCCCATCACCCCCGCCTCCGACATCCTGCACGAGCTGTCGCTGTTCAAGGAGTTCGGGGTGGTCACCTTCCAGGCCGAGGACGAGATCGCCGCCATCACCGCCGCCATCGGGGCCGCCTACGCCGGCTGCCTCTCCCTCACGACCACCTCTGGCCCCGGCATGGCGCTCAAAGGGGAGGCGATCGGGCTGGCGACCATGGTCGAGCTGCCGCTCGTCGTGTGCAACATCCAGCGCGGCGGGCCGTCCACGGGGCTGCCGACGAAGACCGAGCAGGCCGACCTCTTCCAGGCGCTCTTCGGCCGCAACTCCGAGGCGCCGGTGCCGGTGCTCGCCCCCTGCTCCCCCGGGGACTGCTTCTGGATCGCGCTCGAAGCGAGCCGGATCGCGATCAAGTACATGGTGCCGGTGATCGTCCTCTCCGACGGCTACCTCGCCAACGGCTCCGAGCCCTGGCGGGTGCCAAACCTCGCGGAGCTCGACGAGATCCCGGCGCGCTTCCGGACCGATCCCGAGGGGTTCCTGCCCTACGCCCGCGACCCGCAGACGCTCGCGCGGCCCTGGGCGATCCCGGGGACGGCCGGCCTCGAGCACCGCATCGGTGGCCTCGAGAAGCAGGACGGCACCGGCAACGTCAGCTACGACCCGCTCAACCACGAGGCGATGGTCCGCCTGCGCGCGGCCAAGGTGGAGGCGGTGGGCCAGGAGGTCCCCGACCTCGAGCCGGCGGGCGATCCCGAGGGGGACCTGCTCGTCGTCGGCTGGGGCTCGACCTACGGCGCCATCACCGCCGCCGTCCGCGCCCAGCGGGAGAGGGGTCGCAAGATCGGGCACGCGCACGTGCGCCATCTCAACCCGCTGCCGGCGAACCTCGGCGAGCTGCTCCGACGCTACCGCCACGTGCTCGTGCCGGAGCTGAACATGGGTCAGCTCCTCTGGGTGCTGCGTGCGAAGTACCTCGTCGACGCCGAGGGCTACGGCAAGGTCCAGGGCAAGCCCTTCAAGCAGGCGGAGCTCGAGGCTCGGATCGAGGCGATCCTCGGCCGAAAGGGAGGACGGTCATGACGGCGACGCTGCCGGTCTACACGAAGAAGGATTTCCAGAGCGACCAGGACGTGCGCTGGTGCCCGGGCTGCGGGGACTACGCGATCCTGGCCGCCGTGCAGTCGGTGTTCCCCGAGCTCGGGGTGCCCCGCGAGCGCTTCGTGGTGGTCTCGGGGATCGGCTGCTCGAGCCGCTTCCCCTACTACTTGAACACCTTCGGCTTCCACGGCATCCACGGCCGCGCCCCCGCGATCGCCACCGGGATCAAGATCGCGCGCCCCGAGCTCGAGGTCTGGGTGGCCACCGGCGACGGCGACGCGCTCTCGATCGGCGGCAACCACACGATCCACATGCTCCGCCGCAACGTGGGGATCAAGGTGCTGCTCTTCAACAATCGGATCTACGGTCTCACCAAGGGGCAGTACTCGCCGACCTCGGAGCTCGGCAAGAAGGCGAAGTCGACGCCCTTCGGCTCGCTCGATCGGCCCTTCCACCCGCTCTCGCTCGCCCTGGGGGCGGAGGCCACCTTCGTCGCGCGCTCGGTCGATGTCTTCCAGCCGCACCTCAAGGCCGTCCTCAAGAGGACCGCCGCCCACTCCGGCTCCGCCTTCGTGGAGGTGCTTCAGAACTGCAACATCTTCAACGACGGGGCGTGGGAGAGCGTGACCGAGAAGGACGTGCGCGACGATCACACGGTCGCCCTCGAGCACGGCCAACCCCTCATCTTCGGGAAGAACCGCGACCGGGGCATCCGGAGGCGCGACCTCTCGCTCGAGGTCGTGAAGCTGGGCGAGGGGGTCAGCGAGAAGGACCTGATCGTCCACGACGAGAAGGATCCCAACCCCGCCTACGCGTTCCTGCTCTCGCGCATGGAGACGATGCCGGGCTTCCCGACGCCGATCGGCGTCCTGCGGGCGATCGACGTCCCGCGCTACGAGGTCGAGATCGCGCGGCAGATCCAGCAGGTCTCGGAGAAGAAGGGCAGAGGGGACCTCGAAAAGCTCATTCGCGCCGGCGACACCTGGGAGGTGCGGTAGCACCTTCGCCCCGATTTTCTCTTGACACGGCGCGACTCGGGGAGCATCTTACCGACAGAGGTCACCTCGCCGGCATCGAGCAGGAGGAAGCCGAAGCGAGGGTCGGTTGTCGTGGGCGCGGAAGCGCCGCCACGCACGGGGCGTTGGCGGAGCGGACGCGAGTTGGGCTTCCAGGAGTGACCATGGGAGCTGAGCAGACTCCACCGGGCCTGGCGGGGGCCGAAAGGCCCAAGACGGACGACTGACGGACACGGACCAAGAAAACAGCGCACCGGATGGTGCGCCGGGCAAGAATGCCCCTTGAGTGACCCGGGACTAGAGTCCCGGGTCTTTTTGTTTTTCACCGACCCCCCACCCTGTCCCTCCCCACGTCAATCCGGAATGCGGGTGGCTTCGCCTGCGTGAGCTGCATCATCCAATCACGCTCACGCGAGTGAATCGCGCTTCGCGTGACGAAGGAGACACTCCGGCTTCGCCACCCGAACACGGGGGATGGCAACGGCTGGCGGGGACGGCTCCGCGCCTCGCCTGTCGACCCCCGGGCCTGCTATGGCAGCGGCGGGATCCCGGTCCGCGCCGGACCATCCTCCGTGTCGAGCATCACGTCGGTCGACTCGATGGTGCGGACGACGCCGTCCGCGAGCCGGTCGCCCGGGCGATAGGCGAAGAGCCTCCCGGTCGGAGAATAGGCGAAGGCGACCCAGCCCGTGTCGTTCGACGCGACGCCGGCAGGCTCGAACTCGGCCACCGCCAGGTCCTCCGGTCGCAGGGCGAGACGGCGCTCGGGGGCGACGCGGGCGACGGGGGCCGGCGCCTCTCCCGCGCCCGTGGGCCGCTCGAGGATGCGGTGGTCGTCCTCCATGCGCTCGGTGAGGCCGGCCGCCTCGAGGACCGCCGCGCGGAGCTCGAGGAGCGGCGCGTCCTTCGCCCAGACGCTCAGCCGACCCAGCGGTCCCGGCGGGCCCAGGGCGGCGAGGGCGGGGTCGAGATCCGCCATCACCGCCAGCAGCTCGCGGACCTCCGTCCGCTTGAGCGCGAAGCTCGCGGGTACGCCGCCGGCCGACGGGCCCGCCCGCGGCTCGAGGCGGGAGCGCGAGACGCGGCGCAGCGGCGCCTGCCGTGCGATCTCGATCCCCGCCCCGCGGGCGATCGCGCCGAGCGCCTCCTCGAGCGTGACCCGCGTCAGCTCGAGGCTCACGCGCCCGGTGGCGTCGCCGTCGACGACGAAGCCGGCCGCGGTGAGCAGCGAGAGGACCTGGAACACATCCGCGAGATCCACGTCGCGCAGGCGCAGGGTGAGGGGCCCGCGGCCGGGGTTCTTCGCCGTCGGCGTCGGGCCCCGCACGATCACCGTGCGTGCGGTGTCACGATCGATCCGGCACGGGGACTCCTCCTGCTCGAAGGGGTCGTCGGCGGACACCGGAAGCTCGGCCTCCGGACCCACGACGGGGCTCGTCCCTCGCGTCTCGAAGCGGTAGCAAGCTCCCTGCCTCGCCATCAGGAACTCGGCCACACGGAAGAACCCCCGTTCGAACCGCCTCTCCAGGGCGCGTACCGGTCCTTCCCCCACCGCGAGTCCTCTCACCACGAACTCCTCGCCCAGCGAGGCGTAGCCGAGGACCACGGGCCGGTCGCGCACGGTCGCGGCGAGCTCGGCCAGGAAGAGGCGCGGGTTCCGGCGGGTGCGCCGTAGGGCGGCGATCGCCTCCGACTTGGCGAGGGCGAGCGACTGGTCGCGGAGGAAGGCGTCGAGCGTTGGCCGAGGGACCCCCGCGAATCGCCCGCGCGCGAACTCGGGGGGCGCCGGCAGCGGCGCGTCCCGGGGCCGGAAGGGGAAGCGGAGGACCGCCTCGAGCTGGATGATGCTCTCGGTCGTCGCGGTGAGGGTGAGGCTCTCGACGTCCACCGGGCGCGGGGAGAGCGCCACCCGACCGAAGAAGCGCTCGACCTCGCCGTAACTCCCGAGGGCGCGCAGGTCCAGCGTGACCTCCCCGCGCCTTCCGCTCTCCACGTGGGGGCGGGCCGTCACCTCGACGCGCGACAGGCTCGCCGCCTCGGCGAGGTCGCGGAGGTGGAGGATGTCGCCCGAGGCCTGCGGGCCGTCGGGCAGGATGCGCCGCAGCGTCTCGAGCCGCCGGTCGAGGAGATGCCGCTCCTCGCTGAAGGGCCGGGGGGGCGGGGGGGCGAGAAGGGCGCCCGCGAGGACGCAGAGCACGCCAGATCATACACTTGCCGGGGGTTCCCTCCGTCCGGGTCCTAGGCTTTCATAGTGCAAAGGGTTCATGCCGCGGGTTCTTGACACATGGGGCCGAGGCGACATAACGTAGCGGTAGCAAAATGAAAATGGATTTCATTTTCATCTTACGCTCACCCCTATCCAGGAGCTGACGACCTCATGTCCACGCGGTCCGCCGTCCTCGCCCTCACCCTGGCCGCCGCGCTGCCCGCCGTCGCCGCGCCCGACGAGCCCAGCCTCGAGGAGCTGCGCCGGACCGTCGCCACCCTCCAGGAGGAGCTCACCCGTCTCAAGGCCACCGGAGCCGCGGAGCCGTGCACCGCCGAGCTGGAACGGCGGATCGACCTCCTCGCGGCCGAGATCGAGAAGCTACGCACCGGAGGCGCCACCGAGGAGACGCCCCTCGTCGGCGAGAAAGGCCTCGCCCCCGCCGCGGCGAAGGTCTACCGACGCCGGACCCCAGGAGTCTCGATCGGCGGGTACGGCGAGGCGCTCTACGCCAACTTTGCGCAGCTCCGCGAGGACGACGCCCCGTCGGGCCGGACCGACCAGTTCGACTTCGTGCGCCTGATCACCTATCTCGGCTACAAGTTCTCGGATTCGATCCTCCTCAACTCCGAGATCGAGTTCGAGCACGCCTCGACCGGCAAAGGCGGGGAGGCCTCGGTCGAGTTCGCCTACCTCGAGTTCCAGAGCCGCCGCGAGCTGGGCCTGCGCGCGGGGCTGTTGCTCGTGCCGGTGGGCTTCATCAACGAGCTGCACGAGCCGCCGATCTTCCACGGCGCGCGCCGTCCCGAGGTGGAGACCGCGATCATCCCGACCACCTGGCGCGAGAACGGGGCGGGGATCATCGGCGAGGCCGGCCCCTTCGCCTGGCGCGCCTACGTCGTGGCCGGTCTCTCGAGCGCGGGCTTCTCCGCGGAGGGGATCCGAGGCGGCCGGCAGAGCGGGGCGCGCAGCAAGGCGGAGGACTTCGCCCTCACCGGTCGGCTGGACTGGACGGGCGTGAGCGGGTTGCTCCTCGGCGGCTCGTTCTACACCGGCAACTCCGGACAGGGCGCGACCGTCGACGACACCGAGATCGGTGGGCGCGTGACCCTCTTCGACGTCCACGGCCAGTGGGAGCACCGTGGGCTGCAGGTGCGGGGGCTCTGGGCGCGGAGCACCATCGCCGACACCGCCCTCGTCAACCAGAGGAACGGCCTGACCGGCACCCGCTCGGTGGGGGAGGCGCAGACGGGCTACTACCTCGAGGCCGCCTACGACATCATGAGCCTGGCGCCAAAGGGGCGGTGGTCGATCGTCCCCTACCTGCGCTACGAATGGCTCGACACGCAGGTCGGCGTGCCGCCGGGCTATGAGGAGGACCCGGCGATGGACCGGCAAGTCCTCACCGCCGGGCTGGGCATCAAGCCCATCCCGCAGGTCGTGGTCAAGCTGGACTTCCAGCACTTCACCAACGAGGCCCGAACCGGCGTCGACCAGTTCAACATCGCGCTGGGGTTCCTGTTCTGACGATGCCGGCCCGGATCGCCGTCGTCCTCGTCCTGCTCCTTGCCGCGAGCGCGGTCCGCGCGGAGGTGATCATGACCGAGAAGGCCGCGCTCGAGCGCGCCTTCCCGGGCCTCGTCCCCGAGCGGCGGACGCTCTACCTCAAGCCCGAGCAGGTCAAGGCGGTCGAGAAGGCAGCGCGGTCGCGGATGCCCTCGCCGGTGGTGACGGTCTTCGAGGCGCGCGCGGAGGGGGAGCTCGTGGGCCGGGCCGTGCTCGACACCCACGTCGTGCGCACACTGCCGGAGACTCTCCTCACCGTCATCCACCCCGACGGGCGCCTGCGCATGGCCCTCGTGCTGCAGTTCGCCGAGCCGCCGGACTACCTTCCGCGCGAGGGCTGGCTCCACACGCTCACGGGCCGCGCCCTCGACGACGAGCTCTGGCCCGGCCGCGGCGTACGCCGCGTCACCGGTGCCACACTGACCGTGCAGGCCCTGACCGAGGCGGTGCGCCGCGCGCTCGCCCTCGACGCCCTGATCCTTCGAGGCAAGGAATGAAATACCTGCAGGACGGAACCCACCAGAACCAGCCTCTCGTGAGGCTGAGCCTGACCCTCACCATGGCGCTGCTCCTCGCCTTCTGGGTGACCAACTTCGCGATGTACTTCTCGCGGATGGGCCTCGATCCGGCGACGGTGGTCGCTTACTACAACGGCTCCGAAGCCGAGTTCCGGCCCCCGCGCACGCTCGGCTCGATGCTCGAAACCAGCCACGCCCACCTGCCGATGATGGCGGTGGTGCTGCTCCTCCTTACCCACCTGCTCATCTTCGTGCCGGCGCCGCGAGCCGCGAAGGTCGCCCTCATCGCGTGCACCTTCGTCTTCGCGGCGCTCGACGAGGGCGGCGGCTGGCTCGTCCGCTTCGTGAGCCCGGCGCTGGCGCCGGTCAAGCTGGCCGGGTTCCTGGGGCTTCAGGCCTGCCTCGGCCTCCTGCTCGCGGCGCTCCTCGTCTCCGTCGCGCGCTCGCGGCGCCTCGCGCTCGTCAACGGGGCGAACGGGGCCAACGGTCAGGATTGAGCGCGCGGGCCCGACCGCCGAGCGTCTACCTGGCGCGCAGCTCCCAGCCGTGGTTCTCGGCGGAGCAGACGGCGTAGTCCTGGCCGCCGAGGGATACACCGATGTCGCCGGCCATGGTGCCCTCCGCGACCTCGGCCCGGCCGCCCGTGGCGAGGGACACCGCCGCCGAGCCGGCATTGCGCAGGTAGACCTCGGCGCCGCCGCTGAAGACGACCGGATTACGGGTGCCGATCGAGCCCCCCAGGAACCCCGGCGGGTCGTAGAGCATCTCGAGGCCGAGCGTCGGATCCCCGCCCGGCAGCGTCGCCCGCAGCTCGGTATGGCCGCCGGTGGTCGAGGAGACGACCTCGACACGCACCGTGTAGGGCGCGCCGGGGAAGCCGCAGGCGGCGTCCGGCTTCACCACGAGGTCATAGGTTCCGGAGAGGAGCGTGGTCACCGGCGGCAGCGGGGTGGAGAGGGTCGGCGGCTCCTCCCCGCATCCCGCGAGGGCGAGGGCGAAGACGAATGGCGCGCCGGGGGTCTTCACGGTTTCAGATTGACGATCTGGACGGCGTCGAGGTCCGCGCCCTCGCTCGTCGTGTCCCCGGGGCAGGGATAGAGCTCGCCGTCCTCCACCCGCAGGTACCGCGTCTCGTCGAGGCCGGCCTCGTCGAGGTCGAAGTCGCAGTATCGCGAGACGGTGCCCGGCTGCCGCTGCTGGCACACCTGGCGGTATCCAACGAGGACCCAGGGTCCGGTCGGGCCCGAGGAGGCGTAGAGCGTCACCGGCTCGAAGCTGACGGCCTGGAAGACACGCACGTCGCCCGCCGGCCCGTTCACGGCGCAGGCCTCCATGTCCACGCTGACCCAGCCCGAGTCGCCGAGGCTCAGGAAGCCGAAGAACGAGTCCGGCCCCGCCCCTCCGGCATCGGGGGGGCCGAGCACGGCCTGGGGATCGTTGTAGCGGTTCACGGCGAGGCAGCTCGCGGGCACCCACCACTCGGTCACCGCCTTCGCATAGGGGTCGCGGGGGGAGGGACACACGAGCGACGGCAGGCGGAAGGTCGCGCGGTCGGACTCGACCAACTCGCCCGTCGAGCGGCGGGCCACCACCGACCACGCCAGCTCCGCCCCGCGCAGCAGGGCGAAGGGGAATCGGACCGAGGTCTTTCCGCTTCCGGCGGGGGCGGTGAGTGTCGCCACCTCGCGATCGCTCGCGGCCACCGCGACGCGGAAGGTGTACTGGGCCTCGCCGCCGTCGTAGCCCACCGCGTTCTGGACGATGAAGACCGGCATGTCGGTGTCGAGCTGCGCGCCGGAGGCGGGCTCGAGCAGCACCGGCCGCATGGGCAGCGCCTTGTCGCAGCCGCCGAGGCCCAGGACCAGGACGAGGAGGCCGGCGGGCACGAAGCGCCTGCGGACGCCGTCGCTCGTCAGCATCGAATGGGAGAGCTTAAGCGGTGGGCCAGCGGGCATGCTACAGTAGCGCCGTCGGCAGGGTCAATCGAAAGGTCGATCGTGAGGCGCTCGCACGCGTCGTTTTCTCTCCCCGCCCTGATGTTGGCGGTCGCGGCTGCCGCTTCCCTTCCCGGCGCCGAGCCGCCGCTCCGCGTACGCGCCGACGCGGTCTCCGTCCCCTGCGTGGAGGCGGCGGGCCGGGCCTGGATGCGAGCGAGCGGCGAGGGCCTTCTCGTGGAGGCGGGCGCGCTCCGCGACCGCGGCTCGTGGGACGTTCTGGTCGGCAGCAGCGTGGAGCTGACGCGGGCCCTCGAAGGCGGCCAGGCCAGGGTCGACAGCGACGTGGAGATCGCCGCCGTTCCCTGGGTCCTTGCCGTGGGTCCGGCCGGCCCCGCCGAGGTTCGTGGGCTCGACGATGCGCGGCGCGCAGGTACGGAGCTCGTGATGCTGGGCGGACCGGCGGCCCATGAGGCGCGGCGGGCCCTCGCCGCCGCCGCTCCGCTCCGAGTGCGCGAGACGACCGATCCCGCGCGACTCCGCGCGGCGCCCCTCGCGCTCGTCCCCCTCTCGCTCGCCGGTCCCGGCGAGCGGATCGCGGTGGACGTGCCACCGATCCGAATCGGGGCCGCGGTGGGGGCGGGCGCAGTACGGGGGGATGCGGCGGGCGACTTCGTCCGCTTCCTCGGCTCCGAGGAGGGGCAGCGGACCTTCGCCGCCTGCGCCCCCACTCAGTAGTCGTCGACGTCGTCGGCGACGTCGTCGCGCCGGCGCCGCTTCTGGCTCGGCTTCCGGCTCGGCTTCTGGCGGAAGCGCCGGCCCTTGGTATCGCCGCCGGAGTCCCCCTCGCGATCGGAGGGCGGTGGAAAGCCCGCCCCCGGCGACGTGGGACGGCCGGGGCGGAAGGGCCGGGGACCGGCGGGGGTGCGGAACCCCGAGTTGCCCCCGGGTGGGCGCGGGGGTCGATCATCGGCCTCGTTGATCCGCATCGAGCGGCCACGGAGCTGCTGGCCGTTCATCGTATCGATGCAGCGGCGGGCCGCCTCCTCGCTCTCGAACTCGACGAAGGCGAAGCCGCGCGGCCGCCCGGTTTCGCGATCGGTCGGGACCTTCGCATCGACGACCCGTCCCGCGGCGCCCATGGCCTCGATGAGCTCCTCGCGCGTCACCTCGAAGCTGAGGTTGCCGACGAACACCTTGGTCGAAATGGCTCGTTCTCCGAGTGCCTGGACCGCACCCCGCCACCCGACATGCGGTCGCTCGTCTCGGTCCGGGTGAGCGAGGACTCTAGCAGAAACCGGCGTCGTTTCCAACGATTCCACGAGCAGCCGCGGGGCGGGTATAACAAGGGGCCGAGGGGACACCCATGACCGCTCTGTCCGTGACGCCCGTGGATGGCCGCCGGGAGCGTGAGGCCTTCATCGCCTTGCCCTACGAGCTTCACCGCCGCGATCCCCTGTTCACCCCCCTCCTTCGCCGCGACGTGCGGACGCTCCTCGACCCCGCGCGGAACCCGTTCTTCGAGCACGCCGAGGGGCAGCTCTTCCTTGCCCGGTCGGGGGGCCGCGTCGTGGGGCGCATCGCGGCTCTCCACGACCGGCGGCACAACGACGCCCACGGCGATCGCACCGGGTTCTTCGGCTTCTTCGAGTGCGAGGAGGACCAGGCGGTGACGGCGGCGCTCTTCGAGGCCGCCGCCGCGTGGCTGCGCCCGCGCCGCCTCGACGCGCTGCGGGGCCCGGTCAACCCCTCCATGAACGACGAGGCGGGCCTGCTCGTGGAAGGATTCGAGACGCCCCCCGCGTTGATGATGCCCCACAACCCGCGCTACTACCCGCGCCTGGTCGAGAGGGAGGGGTTCGCCAAGGCCAGGGACCTGATCGCGTTCCAGTCGACGGACGACCACCTGCCGCCCCGGCTCGTCGAGGCCACCGAGATCGTGGGCCGGCGCTACGGCATCACGACCCGCCGCGTGGAGATGTCGCGCTTCTGGGAGGAGATCGCGGTCATCAAGAGGTTGTTCGACGCGGCCTGGGAGAAGAACTGGGGCTTCGTCCCCCTCACCGACCGGGAGATCGATCATCTCGCACGCCAGCTCAAGCCGCTGGTGGTCCCGGAGCTCGTGGTCTTCGCCGAGCGCGCCGGGGAGCCGATCGGCTTCGCGGTGGCCCTCCCCGATCTCAACGTCGCGCTGCGCGCCAACCCCTCCGGCCGGCTCTTTCCCGGCATCCTGCGCGTGCTCTGGGCGGCGCGGAAGATCACGCGCATCCGGGTCCTGCTCCTGGGGACGCTTCCCGAATGGCGGGGCAAGGGGGTGGACGCGTTGCTCTACCGCCGCATCTGGGAGGACGGCTACGCGCGGGGGTACCGCTGGGCGGAGGCGGGCTGGATCCTCGAGGACAACCACGCCATGGTCAACGGCCTGCGCCGCATGGGCTTCGAGCCCTACAAGACCTACCGGATCTACGAGCGGCCCCTGTGAGAAGCGATCCGCGGCGGGAGACGCGATGAAGGCGGCGGTGACGGGGGGGACGGGCTTCCTCGGCTCCCACATCGTCGCCGCCCTCGCCGAAAGAGGCGACGAGATCCGCGCCCTCGTCCGTTCCCCGGCGAGGGCGGACGTGCTGCGGGCGGCCGGCGGCCGGCTCGTCCTTGGCTCCCTCGAGGACGAGCCGGCTCTGCGCACGCTCGCCGAGGGCGCCGACGTCGTCTTCCACCTCGCCGGCCTCGTCGCCGCGCGGTCGGAGGCGGAGTTCGAACGCGTCAACCGGGGGGGGACGGAGCGCGTCGCCCGCGCCGCCGCCCGAGCCGGCGTCCCTCGCTTCGTCCACGTCTCGTCGCTCGCGGTGACGGGACCGACGGTCCCGGGTCGGCCGCTCGACGAGACTTCGGGCCCGGGCCCGGTCTCCGCCTACGGTCGGAGCAAGCGCGCCGGCGAGCAAGCGGTGCGCGCGAGCGGTGTGGCCTTCACCATCGTGCGCCCCCCGGCCGTCTACGGGCCGCGCGATCGCGCTTTTCTCCCGCTCTTCCGCCTCGCCCGCCGCGGTGTCGTGCCGCTGCTCGGCAGCGGCGCGCAGGAGCTCACGCTCGTCCACGTCGCCGACCTGACCGCGGCCCTCCTCGCCGCCGCGGCGGCCCCGGCCGCCCACGGCCGCACGTACCACGCCGGGAACCCGGTCCCGGTCACTCAGCGCGCGCTCGCGGAGGCGGTCGGCCGCGCGGTGGGCGGCGGGGTGCGCCTGCTCACCCTTCCCGCCTGGGTGGTGCGGTCCCTTCTCGGCATCGCCGGGGTCGCCTCGCGCGCGGCGGGGAGCGCGCCGCTGCTCGACCTCGACAAAGCGAACGAGCTTCTCGCTCCGGCCTGGACCTGCTCGAGCGAAGCCCTGATGCGGGACTCGGACTGGCGGGCAATGGTCCCGCTCGAGCGCGGGCTCGAGGAGACCGCCCACAGCTACCGGAAGGCGGGATGGCTCTAGGGTCCCTCGCGCCGATCGATCGCGCGGCGCTCCTCTACGCGGGGGTCGCCGTCGTTCTGGCGATCGGGCGGTGGCCCGGCGGACCGCCGCCGGCCGTGCTCGCCGCGCCGACGCTGCTGGCGCTCATCGCGGCCCGTCTCGCCCCGCGGGCGCGAAAGGCAGGCCCCGGGGGCCGGTTCCTCGCCGAGTTCTATCCTCTTCTGCTGGCCCCCGCGCTCTACACCCAGATCGGCCTCGTCAACTCCGCCGCCGGCGTCTCGCACGACGCGACGGTTCGAGGATGGGAGCACGCCGTCTTCGGCGGACAGCCCGCGCTCGAGTGGATCCGGGCCTGGCCCGGTTCCGCCCTGAGCTGGGCGATGCACCTCGGGTACCTGTCCTACTACTTCATCCTCGCCGGGGCGCCGGCGGCGCTTTGGTTCACCGGACGCCGCGAGGCGGCGCGGCGGACTCTCTTCCTGATGACGACGACCTTCTACTTCTGCTACACGGTCTTCCTCCTCTTCCCCGTCGCGGGGCCGCGCTACCTCTTCCCGCTTCCACAGAATGCCGCCACCTCCGTCCCCATCGCCGTCTTCACCCACCGGCTGGTGGAGAGCGGCTCGGCCTGGGGCACCGCCTTCCCCTCCTCGCATGTCGCGGTCGGCTTCGTCACCGCGATCTGTGCCGCGCGCGCCTGGCCCGCGCTCGGCGCCGTCCTCCTCCCCGCCTCCGTCCTCCTCGCCCTCGGGACCGTCTACGGCCAGTTCCACTACGGGGTGGACGCCCTCGCCGGCACCGCCGTGGCCGCGGTCGCGCTCGTCCTCGGGTGCCGTCGCCCTTCTGCCTGAGGCGTCGCGGCGCGGGTTGGCCCGCGCTATGATTCAGCCACAACCGACGCACGGACGGAGGCCCAGGCTTGAACCTCTTCGCCTACGGCACCCTGATGGGCATCGAGGGACTGCGGGACGCCCTCGGCGACCGGGCCTCGACGCTGAAGCTGAGGCCGGCTCGCCTGCCCGGCTGGCGCCGGATCTGGAACGTCTATCGCCCGGAGTGGAACGGGGGTGTCCTCAACGCCGAGCCCTCGCCCGACGCGGTCATCGTGGGCGTCCTCGTCGAGGGCCTGGCCGAGGAGGACTTCGTGCGTCTCGACGCGCAGGAGGCGACGCACCTGCCGCGGGAGCAGGTCTACATCGAGCCGATCGGGGCCGAGGTCGTCCCCGCCCAGGTCTATCGCCGCAGGAAGGGCAACCACACCGGGCGCCCCTCGGGCCGCTACAAGACCGTCGTCCTCGAGCGGGCCTACCGCGCGGGCTGGGAGGTCTACGAGAGCGTGTGCCGGGGCAGCGTCGACGCCTCCGGCCAGAGCCTCGTCTTCGGCTGACCGGCGAGGCGACCGCCCCCGGGTTATCCTCTTCTTCTCATGGCCGAGGAGCGCATCCCCGCGATCAAGGTCCTGCTCCTGCCCAAGGACACCAACGCCCTCGGCACGATCTTCGGCGGCGTGATCGCCTCCCACATCGACCTTGCCTCGTCGGTCGAGGCGCGCAAGACCGCGCCCCGACGCTACGTCACCAAGGCGATGCGCGAGGTCGAGTTCCACGAGCCGGTCTTCGTCGGGGACATCGTCAGCTTCTTCACCGAGACGGTCCGGATCGGACGCACCTCGATCACCGTGCGGGTCTTGGTCGAGGCCGAGCGGTGGGGCGGCGGCCAGGGCGAGCGTGTCAAGGTGACGGAGGCGGAGGTCGTCCTCGTGGCGGTCGACGAGAGCGGACGACCGACTCCCATTCGGGACGGGGCCTGAGATGGTGGGGCCTCCTCCGGTGAGCGCGGACGGCGCGTCGCGTCGGCGGAGGAAGGTGGTCTGCCCGCACGACTGCCCGGACACGTGCGTCATGACGGTGGACGTCGAGGGCGATCGGGCGGTCGCGATCGGCGGCGACCCCGACCACCGCTTCACCCAGGGCTTCCTCTGCGCGAAGGTCAACCGCTACCTCGAGCGGGTGTACAGCCCGGAGCGGATCCTCCACCCCCTGCGGCGGACGGGAAGAAAAGGCGAGGGGCGCTTCGAGCGCATCTCGTGGGACGAGGCCCTGGACACAGTCGCCGACCGCTTCCGCGCCGTGATCGCGGCGCACGGACCGCAGGCGATACTGCCTTACTCCTACGCCGGCAACATGGGGCTCCTGTCCTACGGGAGCATGGACCGGCGGTTCTTCCACGCCCTCGGGGCGAGCCTGCTCGAGCGGACGATCTGCGCCAGCGCCGGCGGCGCCGGCTTCAAGGCGACGGTCGGCAAGACGATGGGCTTCGACCCGGAGGCGGTCGTCGCTGCCCGGCTCATCGTGGCCTGGGGGGCCAACATCGTCAGCTCCAACGTGCACCTCTGGCCATTCATAGAGGAAGCGCGTCGTTGGGGGGGACGGCTCGTCACCGTGGATCCCTACCGCTCGCGAACGGCGCAGAAGTCCGACCGCCACCTGGCGCTCCTCCCCGGCACCGACGCCGCCCTCGCCCTCGGCATGATGCACGTGGCCTTCCGCGACTCTCTCGCGGACCGGGATTACCTCTCGCGGCATACGGTCGGCGCGGCGGAGCTCGAGGCGAGGGCGCGGGAGTGGACGCCGGAGCGGACGGCGGCGACGACCGGCCTCTCGGTGGAGGAGGTCGAGACCTTCGCCCGCGAGTACGCGACGACGCACCCCTCCGCCATCCGGCTGAACTACGGCCTGAACCGTCACGCCGGAGGGGGCATGGCGGTCCGCACGATCGCCTGCCTGCCCGCCGTGGTCGGCGCCTGGCGCCACCCGGGCGGGGGCGTCCTCCTCTCCACCTCCGGTCTCTATCCCGTCGACACCGCCGCCCTGGAGCGGCCCGACCTCGTCCCCCCCGGCACCCGCACGCTCAACATGAGCCAGCTCGGGCGGATCCTGAACGACCCCGAGCTCGGTCCCCCGGTCAAGGCCCTCTTTGTGTACAACTCGAACCCGGCGGCGGTGGCGCCGGAGCAGGACGCGGTGCGCCGCGGCCTCGCCCGCGAGGACCTCTTCACCGTCGTCCACGAGCTCTTCCCGACGGACACTGTGGACTTCGCCGACATCGTGCTGCCGGCGACGACGACCCTCGAGCACTACGACATCCACAAGTCCTACGGTCACCTCTATGTGAGCCTCAGCCGGCCCGCCATCCCCCCGTACGGCGAGTCGCGGCCGAACACCGAGGTCTTCCGCCGTCTGGCCGCGCGCCTGGGGCTCGACCACCCGTGCCTTCGCGAGAGCGATGAGGAGATGGCCCGCCATGCCTTCCTCTGGGATCACCCCCACATGGCCGGCATCACCTTCGAGCGGCTCGAGCGGGAAGGCTCGGTGCGCCTGAGCCTCCCCGACCCCTACGTCCCCTTCGCCGATGGTGGCTTCCCGACGCCGTCGGGGCAGTGCGAGCTTCTGTCCGAACGGCTGGCGGCGGCGGGTCTCGATCCGCTCGCTGGCTACATCCCGCCGCGCGAGAGCGTGGCCACCGCCCCCGAGCTCGCCCGGCGCTATCCGCTCGGCTTCATCTCGCCCCCCGCCCACCACTTCCTCAACTCGACCTTCTCCGCCCAGCCCGTCTTCGTGCGGCGCGAGGGCGACGCCAGCCTGACCATCCACCCCCGGGACGCGGCACCCCGCGGGATCCGCGAGGGGCAGACGGTTCGCGTTTTCAACGACCGCGGGACCTTCCTCGCGCGCGCAAGGATCTCCAACGCCGCGCGCCCGGGTGTCGTGGTAGGCCTTTCGATCTGGTGGGCCAAGATGTGCCCCGGCGGGCGCAACGCCAACGCCGTCACCAGCCAGGAGCTAACGGACATGGGCGGGGGCGCGACCTTCTACGACGTGCTGGTGGACGTCGCGCCTGCGTAGCAGCAACCCTGGGGACCGCGGGTTCGGGCAGCGGGCTGCGAGCGAGCCGGATTCACTCCGGCGAGCGAGCGGGGGGGTCCCAGGGGGGGAGCGACGCAGCGCCCCCCTGCTCAGTGACGTGGCCGGGCCTCCGCGAGAATGGGATTGACCCGCAGCCCGGGAACGCGCCTGAAATGCCGGAGGTTGCCCGTAACGAGCTCGAGGTCGTGGTGAAGGGAGGTGGCCGCGATCTGCAGGTCTGCGTCGGCCAAGACCCTACCCGTTGCCTCCAAGCGGGCCCGGACTTCGCCATAGTACACGGGCCGTTGCCACGTCGTAGGAGAGCACGCTCAGGGACGGGAGCACACGCCTTTCGATGTTCTCCAGGTGGCGTGCCGAATCCGCCGAGCGGAAGGCTCCCTTGTACAGCTCGCCAACGACGAACGCGCTCGTGAACTGATCGACTCGAGCAACCGTCCTCAACCATCTGAGGTAGGCAGCGGCCGGCTTCCGCTTCAGGACTTCGGAGATCGCATCGGTGTCGAAGAGGTACGCCACGGAGCTCAGCTGCCCCCCGGAGCCCGGCGTGGCCGTGACCTTCGCGATCGAGCAAGAAGCCTCACCAGCTCCTCGGATCCCTTCCATCCTCCAGCCAAGCCCACCAGGCCTGCTTCAGGTCCAGCCGAGCGGAGCCGCTCAAGCTGCCGCAGGCTCTCGGCGGCCACCAACGCGACGACCGGTTTCCCGTGGCGCGTGATCACGATTGGATCTCCGGCTTCCGCCTTCCGGATGCACTCGGCGAACTGTGACTTGGCACGGGCAGCCGACACCGTCCTGGCCATCACACCTCCAATTTGGTCAGCTGTACTGACTTATTAGCAGCCCGTCAACCCCCTCTGCTGATCCTCTGCTGATACCTATGGCGACATAGGTATCCGCCACGAGGACGCCGTGGTCGTCACCCCGGACGGCTGCGAGAACCTCGCCCCCAAGGGGTCGGGCACCCCCGAGGCGCCGGCGGTGGTGCGATGCGTCATGTACCCCCCTGACGCCGCTTGGCTCACGGGCGTCGATCGCTTGAGCGACTACTCCCCCACCAGTCCCAGCGCCCTGTTCAGGACCGAATCGGAGAGGTACATGCCGCACTCCCGCATCCTCTCCAGCACGGGGCGGGCCGCCTTGATCCGCCCGCGCTGCTTGGCCACTAGCACAAGCCCCAAGGTGCCGCGAACGGGGACTCGGAGCGTGGCGGCGCAGCGCCGGGCCGCCAAGTCGTCCAGGATGGCCAGCGTCCCAGGATTGGCGTGAGCCCACGCCAGCACCGAGGACTCACCGTCGCCCAAGTCCCAGGCCTGGATCAGGGGTGGCATCATCGGAACCTCGACTACCGTCAACCACGGGGTCGAGTCGAGGGCGCGCACCGCCGCGTCCGCCGCGCCTCCGGCTCGGATCTCCTCGGCCACCGGCCGCGGGACGACGATGTCTGGACCCGCGAGCTGCAGGAAGTCGAGAAGCTCGGCGTTGGCGAGCTGAATCAGCGGGGATGCGTTGACCGCTGGACGCTCAGCCAAGGCTGAGTTCACGCTTCAGGTCTTCGAAGTCCACAACGAATGCGTTCGACTTCGTCCGCGCGAGTTCCATCAGGAACTGAGCGCGACTCAGACCAGCGACGCGAGCAGCCTTCTCTTGCGACAGCTCTCCACGCTCGTACCAGTGGATCGCCGCCGCAACCCGGAGCTCACGAACGAACTCCTCGGGCGAACGCCGGAGCGCGGAGAAGACGTCGTCCGGAAGCTGCAGCGTGACCGTCGTCATGCTCGATCCTGTCTCCCCCTATTATGCACCGGTTCCTGATGTTGTGCTGGCGCCGCCTCGCGCGCTCGCGCGCGTGGGCGACGCCTGCTAGCGGCTGGCCTCGCGGTCTCGCAGCACCGCTTGTCCATCCCGGGCGAGTTAGGTATCAGGCATGGGGACGTCATCTTTCACGGCGTGCGGGTTGAGCCGAGCGAGGCCGTGTCGGGGCGCACCCCGGTGGCCAGTTCGGAGTGGCTCTCCGACCGCGGGGCGGTGAGCTTGCCGAGGCCGTCCGCGAACTGGGCCGCGATGTCGAGGACCTTGCGCGTCGGGAGTGGGGCCGTCGCGAGCAGCTCCCTGTTATACGACGCCCCTGTAGAGCTTGAGCGGAGCGCACCTTGCGATGGCGGGGAAGTCAGCATCGGCGGCGAAGAGCTCATGGTCGCCTGCGATGGCTGCTACCGCGATGAGGCAATCGATGCCAGAGACGTTGAGCCCCTTGTCAAGGTATGTGTTCTTCAGGCGAGCAGCCTCTACGTGGTCGGTGACGCTTGCGGGAATGATGGAGAAAGAAGTGAGGAGCCTGCGCTCGAGGTCGGCGAACTGCTTTTCAGACCGGATGCCACTGAGCGTCTCCTGAAGCACGATGCCGGGTAGTCCGAGAGAGATGTCGCCGGCCATGAGTTCCTCGAGGGCAGCTCGTAGCTTGCGCTCCTCCGGGCCTGGGCGTCTACGGCGCAACGCTCGGGAGAGCACCGAGGTATCGAGAAGGATCACCGGGACCGACGCTCCCTCTTGTAGTCATGTCGAGGGTCGTAGTCGACCTTGCCGAAGAGCCTGACCAGCTCACGCCTCTGGCGGCGTTGAATGAACTCACGGAGCGCCTCGTTGACGGTCTCACGCTTGGTCCGGTACCCGCCGACCGTGAGTGCCTGTTCGAGGAGCTGGTCGTCGATGGCGAGGTTCGTGGGCATACACAGAGATTCTACACACCCCAAGTGTGTGAGTCAATGTCGTCGCTTCCCCTGGAGAGCTTCGCCCTCCAGAACACGCCCCCGCAAGGGGTCGCTCGGAAGCGCGACCCCTGAGCCCCCTATTTCAACCCGTCGACGACGTACAGGTCGTCGATCAGGCGCCGGTACGAGTAGACGTACGATCGTCCATCGGCACTCATCTTGATGGGCCCGATCGCCAGCACCCCTGCCGGATCGGGCGGCGTGAGCTCCTTCCAGGGCCGGCGGCGTCCGCTCGCCACGTCGAGGACGTCGATGTGGGCGGGGACGCTGGTGCCGCGCTGGACGAAGAGGGCGCGGGCGTCGGACGTCCATCGGATGGGCAGATCCTCCCGGCTCGCGCCCGGCACGGGCCGCGCCTCGCCGCCGTCGATCGGATAGAGCGCAAGCATCCCGTCCGCTCCCCGCGCCACGGCCGTCCGGCCATCCGGAGACAGCGGCTGCCAGCGGAAGACCGAGACGCCCTCGGGCGAGACCGCGGTCAACTTGCCGTCCGCGAGCGACACGACGAACAGCCGGCTCGCGCGTCCCGGCTCCTGGCCGGAGACGAGGAGGCGCTGGCCGTCGGGAAAGAAGGAGCCCGACTCGTAGGCGAGGCCGCTCCGCGGCAGCGTTCGCGCCTCACCGGCCCCGGTCGGCAGCAGGAGGAGATCGCTCGTCCCCGAGCGATTCCGATTCCTCACCGCGAGGGCCCAGCGACCGTCCGGCGAGAGCGCGAGGGACTGGCCCCGGCCCAGCTTCACCGCGGGCGAGCCGTCCGTCTTCCGCACGTAGATCGTGTAGTTGCCGTCGTCGTCGACCTGGAAGTTCTGCTCGTCGAAGAGCACGGTCCGCCCGTCCGCCGACAGCCCCTCCGGGTGCGACCAGTCCAGCCAGGTCAGGTTCTGCTCCGCCGTCCGTCCCGGCGCGAGGCCCACGATCTCACGTCGCAGCGCCGAGTGAGCGAGGAGCACGCGACCGCTCCGCGAGACATCGAAGATGTTGGTGAAGCCCGGGACCTGCAAGACTCGACGGGCCCGACCGGACAGATCGGTGAAGACGGCGGCGCTCCACACACCGTCGCCGTCCGGCGACCAGGCGACGCCCCGGTACGGTCGGTCGGAGAGCACGCGACGCTTCCCGTCCGTGTCCATCACCACGAGGGAGCCCAGGTTGTCGCCGCGCGAAGGGTGGTCGATGAAAGCCACGTGGTGGCCGTCCGGCGAGACACGGACGTTGCTGATCCAGCCGGCGGTCTCGTAGAGGACGGTGCCGATCGGGAACTCGAGCTGGCGGCGGGCACCGGCGTCACGGGCGACGGCGAGGCTGGCGCCGTCGGGAGCCCAGTCCGCGGTCTCGACGTTCTCGAGGACCTCGCGCGGCGCGCCGCCGCCCAGCGGCACGCGTGCGAGCGTGCCCGTGCTCTCCCAGCCGAAGACGAAGCGGCGCCCCAGGGAGATCGCAAGCTCCCCGGACGGCGACACCGACAGAATGTCAGCCGGCGGCAGCCCGAGCGATCGCGACTCGGGCCCGTCGAGCCGGACGGAGTAGATCTCGGGTGCGGTCCCTTCCCAGGCCGCCCCGTAGACGACCGTCTGGCCATCGGGGGCGAAGCGCGCCGACAGCAGCGTGCCCCTCCGGAACGTCAGCCGCTGGAAGCGCAGGTCGTCCGCGACCGGGCCCGTGCGCCGGAAGACGAGCACGCCCAGGGCCGCCCCCCCGACGAGGCCGGCGGCGAGCCAGGTCGCCGGCCGGAGCAAGCGGTTCCGGCGGCGCGCGGGGACGATCGCCTCGGACGTCGTCGACTCCGAGAGGTGCTCGCGGAGGCTGGCGAGGTCGCGCGCGAGGTCGCGTGTCGCCGCGAAGCGCTCCTCGGGGTCCTTGGCCAGGCACCGATCGATGAGCCAGCGCAGGGGCGCCGGGGCGCGGGGGCTGAGCCGAGCGAGGTCCTCCGGCTCCTCGCGGATGATGGCGACGAGCGTCTCCGCGCCCGTCGGACGCTGGAAGGGCCGAACGCCCGTCATCATCTCGTAGAGGATGGTGCCGAGCGCGAACTGGTCGGAGCGAAAGTCCACGGGCCGACCGCTCGCCTGCTCCGGCGACATGTAGCCGACGGTGCCCACCACCGCGCCGGCGGCGGTGTCCGGGTGGGCGGCGGTGGCCAGCTCCGAGGAGCTCCCCGACGGCGGGGCCGTGAGCTTCGCGAGGCCGAAGTCGAGGATCTTCACGAACCCGTCCTTCGAGACCATGAGGTTCTCGGGCTTGAGGTCCCGATGGAGGATGCCGGCGCCGTGGGCCTTGGCGAGGCCGTCCGCGAGCTGGACCGCGATGTCGAGGGCCTTCCGCGTCGGGAGCGGGCCCGTGCCGAGCAGCTCCCGCAGCGTCTTCCCCTCGACGTACTCCATCGCGATGTAGGCGACGCCGTCGGCGTCGCCGATGTCGAGGAGGGTGATGATGTTGGGATGGTTGAGCGCGGAGGCCGAGCGCGCCTCCTGCTCGAAGCGCGCCCGGCGCTCGGGATCGGCGGCGCTCCCCGCCGGCAGCACCTTGATCGCGACGTCGCGTCCGAGGCGCGTGTCGCGGGCGCGGAACACCTCGCCCATGCCGCCCGCCCCCAGCGGGGAGAGGATCTGGTACGGGCCGAGCCGCGCGCCGGGTTCGAGGGTCATGGGTTGTTCGCGATTCTATCGGACCCGAGACCTGGGTCGTCAGTCTGATGCCGGGATGTCCCCCAGTCTACGATTCTTTGGATTGATCGATCCCGAGTTTTGGATCGACACCGCCCCGTCGTCGGCCTCAGAAGCTGGAACCCATTGTTAAAGCAGGAGTTCTCTGAACGGGGAGTTGGGGCTACGCGCGGCACGCGTCTTGCGATCCCATTCCCCCGTAGCCCCTGTATTCAGGCTCCTTCTTGCCTAAAGTCGACGTGGCGACGTTGCAAACGAGGCTGACGAGGCCCCGGAGGTAACCATGAGATCGTGGCGTGTTGTCTTGGCGGCCGCGGCAGTCGCGGCCGTTGCGAACCTGATCATTCCCGGCCTGCTCTCGGCGCAGACCACGACCGGCACCATTGATGGCCGTGTGGTGGACGAAAGTCGGGCGGCGGTCCCCAGCGCCATCGTGACCGCAAGGCAGGTCGGCACCGGCCTCGCGCGCTCGGCCACCGTCAGCGCCGCCGGCACCTATCGACTCCCTTCACTGCCGGCCGGCCGCTATGACGTGACGGTCGAGCTGGCCGGCTTCGCGACCCAGATCGCGAAGAACGTGCCGGTCCTGGTCGCGAACTCAACCACCGTGGACTTCACGATGAAGGTGGCCACGGTGGCGGAGACCATCACCGTGACCGGAGAGACGCCTATCGTGCAGACCACGACGTCGGACGTGGGGCAGGTGATCACGCAGAGGATGGTCGAGAACATCCCGCTCAACGGGCGCAAGTTCCAGGACCTCGCGCTGCTCGTCCCCGGAACCCGCGTCTCCAGCTACTACGACCCGACCAAGACCGAGGTCGGCGGCGTCAGCTACGGCGCCCTCACCGGCCGCTCCGTGATCATCACCGTGGACGGCGGCGACAACAACGACGGTGTCGTCCGCGGCCTGCTTCAGCAGTTCAGCGCCGACGCCATACAGGAGTATAAGGTCACCACGCAGCGCTACAGCGCCGAGTACGGCCGCTCGGTGGGCGGCGTCGTGAACGTGATCACGAAGAGCGGCACAAACAACTTCCACGGCGGCGCCTTCGTCTTCGCCCGCGACCAGCGCCTGAACGAACGCACCTACTTCGAGGAGCAGGCCGACGAGGAGAAGCCGGACTTCGATCAACAGCAGTTCGGGGGCACCCTGGGCGGCCCGATCAGCAAGGACAAGGTCCACTTCTTCGTGGCCTACGAGTACAACCGGCGGAACGAATCGGTGCAGACGTTCACGAACGGCATCCTGCCGCAGGAGGAGGGCTCCCAGCCGAAGCCCTTCCGGAATCACCTGCTCACGGCCAAGCTGAACTTCCAGTTCGGCGACAACAACTCGGCCTACGTGCGCTACGCTCTCGAGGACCAGAAGCGCGAGAACGACTTCGTCGGCGGCAACATCCTCGTGTCGAGCGGCGCCCTCAACACCAACAAGATCCATTCGGTCATCGCGAAGAACGCAACCGTGATGGGCGCGAGCAAGCTGAACGAGCTGGCCATCACCTTCCAGAACTTCGAGAACAACATCACCTCCAACGACAACACGAAGCCGAACGTGATCACGCCGGACTTCACATATGGCGCCAACCTCAACACGCCGCAGCAGACGATCCAGCGCCGCTGGCAGATCCGCGACGACTTCTCCTTCCGCAAGACGGATTGGGCGGGCGACCATGACTTCAGGGTCGGGGCGGAGGTCCTGCGCTCGCACTACGGCGGGTTCTTCATCCCGACGCTCTACGGCGCCTTCTACTTCAACTCGAGTCTGCCCGGGGGGCTGGACGCCTACCTGAACGGCATCGCGGACACCTTCACCGGCTCGGCCGGCGACAACGTCGCCGACGACAACTGGACCTACCTGGCCGGTTACATTCAGGACGACTGGAAGCCCAACCCGCGCCTGACGCTGAACCTCGGCCTGCGCTACGAGGTCCAGTGGGGCCCGTACAGCAACCCGTTCAATAGCGTCACCCGGACCTCGCTCGCGGCGCGCGGCTACCCGTCCCAGACCAAGAACGACTACAACAACTTCGGTCCCCGGGTCGGGTTCGCTTATGACGTCAAGGGCGACGCCAAGGTTGTCATCCGCGGTGGGTATGGCCTCTACTACGACGAGATCTTCCAGAACATCACGCTTTACGAGAAGTGGACCGACCCGGCCACGGCGCTGAACTTCGTCACGGTGTCCCCGGCGAGTTTCACGCCGAACGAGTTTGCGGCGAACAGCCAGGCCATCCGCGACTCGTTCCTCGACCCGACCTTCGCGGGGCAGCTCGTCCGGCTCACGGCGCCTGACCTGGTCCAGCCTTACGCGCACCAGATGAACGTCGGCTTCTCCGTGCAGCCCGCGACGCACCTGGCGTTCGACGTGGACTACGTCCACGCCGAGGGCAAGCAGGAGATCCACCGGTGGCAGATCAACACCGGCGCCAACGTGAACACACGCATCTCGCCCGCGGGCGTTTTCGACGATTACTTGGGAACGTTCCGCGTCGAGGGCAACCGCGGCCACTCGAAGTTCGACGGCGTCTACGTGGCGGGCAAGTACCGCAGCCCGAGGGCGATGGTGCTGGCCACCTACGCCTGGAGCAAGGGCAAGAACATCGCGGACGACTTCTACACGCGGCCGCACGATTCGAGCAACGGCGACTGGGAGGCCGACTTTGGGCCCACGCCGAACGACATCCGCCACCGGGTCACCGGGGCGGCAATCCTCGACCTGGGCGCGGGCTTCCAGTTCTCGACCGCGCTGCAGTGGAACAGCGCGAAGCCCTACAGCGCGCGCCTGTCGTCGAACCAGACCATCCAGACCCGGGGGATCGACCCGGCCACGGGTCAGGCCTTCCCCCGAGCCTCCTTCCGGGAGTACAACCCGTTCGGCACGCCGGAGCTCGCGCAGTTCAACGGCAAGGACGGGCGGTTCTTCAGCTGGGACGCGCGGATCTCGAAGACCTTCAACTTCAGCAAGGGCATGGGCATCGAGATCCTGTTCGAGGTCTTCAACATCACCAACGCCGTGAACTTCATGACCGACAACCAACAGGGCTTCAACGACGTTTACGGTTCGGCGACGTTCGGCACCCCGTCGCAGATCGTCCAGAATAGCCAGCGTCAGGCCGAGTTCGGCGTCCGCTTCAGGTTCTAGACCGGTCGGCCGTTCGAGAGGGCGGGGCCTCGGCCCCGCCCTTTTTTTGTTGCTGGCCGCTCCTGCGGCAGGCGACCCTAGCGCCCGAGCGATGCCAGTCGCTGCCGGGTTGCCGAGCGGATCGCGGGAGGCGTATCCGGGCTGTCGGCCAGCCGGCGGTACTCGGCGCGCGCGGCTTCGGCGTGGCCCTGGCGCTCCAGCACCCGAGCGAGGTTGAACCGCGCGTCGGCGAGGCGCGCGTCGATCTCGAGCGCCCGGCGCAGCCCGTGCTCGGCGTCGGCGAGAGCCCCCGCCTCTGCCTGCAGCGCGGCCAGGCCGACCAGGGCGGGGGCGAAGTCCGGTTGCTGCTTGAGGATCGCCTCATACTCCCGCCGCGCCTCGTTGGTGCGGCCCGCCTCGGCCAGGACCTTGGCCAGGTCCAGGCGGATGGTCGCTTTCGCCGTGTCCGTCGTCACCGCGGCGCGCAGCTCCTCGATCGCGGCGTCGTGATCGCCACGCGCGGCGAGGATCCCCGCCCGTAGGACGCGTGCGTCACTGAAGCGGGGGTCGATAGCGAGGGCCGCCTCGGCCTCGCGCAGGGCGCCGTCGCGGTCGTTTAGGTTGAGGTAGCAGATCGCCATCCACTGGTGGACGTAGGAGCTCGTGGGCACGAGGGCCGCATACTCGCGGAACTGCGCGATCGCCTGGCGGTACTCCCGCATCCCCATGTGGGCGCTGCCGAGGACGAGGCGGGCAAAGGCGTTTCTCGCGTCCTCCGCCAGCACCTCGCGCAAGATCGGCAGGGCCTCGCCGAAGCGGCGATCGCGGACGGCGCTGTTGGCGCGACGCAAGCGGTTGAACACCGTGATGACATCCTTGGGATCCCGCGGCGCGTCGGTGGCCGGCGCGGTGGGCTCCGCGCCCGCGCCGATGTAGCCGAGGGCGGCGAGCTTCTCGACCGCCTCCCGGTCCAGAGCCCGCACGCTGAGCGCGCCCTCGGAGCCGGCGGTGAGACGGTCCAACTCCGCGCGAAGGGCGGCCGCGGTGCGGCCCCGAGCCTCGAGGCGGTTCTGGGTCTCGCCCGGGTCCTGAACGAGGTCATACAGCTCGGGCCGCGGGGCGTCGATCAGCTTGTAGCGCTCGTCGACGATCGTCCGCAGCGGCGCCCAGTTCATGTAGAACTTGGGCAGGTAGGTCTCCGCATACACCGCCGGTGACCCGCCCGCGGAGCGGCCCTCGATGAGGGGGACGAGGCTTCGGGCGTGGGGCGCCTTCAAAGCGGGCGCGCCCAGAAGCTCGAGCAACGTCGGGGCGAGATCGATCGCGCGCACGGGCTCCCGCACGACGACGCCCGCGGGCAGCCGACCCGGGCGCCAGAGGATCATGGGGATCCGGATGGCGCTCTCGTACACGAACATCGAGTGGGTCTCCTCACCATGGTCGCCCAGGCTCTCGCCGTGGTCGGCCACCACCGCGACCAGGGTTCGGTCCAGGAGACCGGTCGTCCCGAGCTTGTCCAGGATCGAGGCGACCGCTGCATCGTCGAAGGCGATCTCGCCGTCGTAGGGACGGGAGGCGAAGACCTCGCGGAAGGGAGGCGGCGGGCGGTAGGGCTCGTGCGGGTCGTAGAGGTGCAGCCAGGCGAAGAAGGGGGTCGGCTCCGCCGCGCCCGCCTCCAACCAGCGCGAGAGCGCGAGGGCGGTCCGGTCCCCCCGCCGCTCGGCCTCGAGGGCCAGCACCTGAGGTTGTGCGCCTTCCATCCGGTCGTCGTAGGTGTCGAAGCCGCGCGCGAGGCCGTAGCGCCGATCGAGGATGAAAGCGCTGACGAACGCCGCCGTCCGGTAGCCCTGGGCCTTCAGCGTCGTCGCGAGCGTCTCGTAGCGGTCCGAGAGGTAGAAGTTGCCGTTGTTCCGGACGCCATGCTCGAACGGGTAGAGGCCGGTGAAGAGCGAGGCGTGGGAGGGGAGCGTGATGGGCGCCGTGGCGTAGGCGCGCTCGAAGCGGATCCCTTCTGCAGCCAGCCGATCGAGTCGCGGGGTGCGGGCCGGCGTGTACCCGTAGCACCCGAGCCGATCGGCGCGCGCCGTGTCCAGTGTGACGAGCAGCAGGTTGAGCCGAGACCGGGGCGTGGCCGGCCCGAAACCCCTCCGGCCGAGCAGGAGGGCGGCCGCGGCGAGGACGGCCAGCACGGCGACGAGCCATCGGACGACGCGGCGCCGAGGACGCGGGGCCACGGCCGAGGGTGCCGGCTCCGCGTTTCGCCGCTTGCGACTCACGGCCGCCTCCCGGCGGCGAGGCGCGACACGGCCTCGGCCACCCGCGGCTGGCTCGGCTTCAAGGCAAGCGACTGCCGAAGCGCCGCGATGGCACCCGCGTCGTCGCCGGCCTCGAGGCGCGCGAAGCCGAGGCCATTCAGCGCCACCGTGGTCGGGCCTCCGGCTTCGATGGCGCGTTCGAAGAAGGGCACCGCCTCCGCGGGCCGCCCGCTCTTGGCAAGGACACCGGCGAGGTCCAGGAGGGCTTCGGCATCGCGCGGGGAGAGCGCCACCGCCCGCTGGAAGAGGGCGAGGGCCTCGTCCAGGCGGCCGCTGCGGACACGCACCACACCGAGCTTCACGAGGGCGTCCACGTCGTCGGGGTCCCGGGCCACGATCGGCCCGAGACGCCGGCCGGCATCCTCCAGGGATCCTCGCTCGATCGCGAGCTCGGCGAGGCCGCGCTGCGCTTCCACGTGATCGGGGACGAGCGCCAGGACGCTTCGGTACGCGGCCTCGGCTTCCGCCGAGCGTCCGAGGGCGCGCAGCGCGCGGCCCCGGATGAGGGGCGGCTCAGGCGAACGCGGCTCAAGGCGGGCCGCGCGGTCGAGCGACGCCAAAGCCTCCTCGGGTCGGCGCGCCAGGCGCTGGGTCTCGGCGAGAAGCACGAGGTCCTCGGCGGTCAGCGGGCCCTCCTTCTCGAGCGCACGGATGTCGGCCATCGCCGCATCGTACCGACCCGCCGCCTGGTGGGCGATCGCTCGGTAGCGCCGGGCGAGGGGCATCCGCGGCTCATCCTGGAGGACGGCACTCAGCTCAGCCACCGCAAGAGAGGGGTTGGAGCGGGCCTCGGCGAGGCCGCGCTCCAGGCGGCGCAGCAGCACGATCCCATCCTTGGGGTCGCGCTGCGATGGGGCCGAGGGCGCATCTCCTCCCAGGTAGCCGAGCGCGCGCAACCGTTCCTGCGCCTGCTCGGTTGCGGTGAGGGTGGCGCCCGGCGTTTTGGCGGCGAGGGCGTCGCGAAGGCGGCGACGCAGCCCCTCGGCCACCTCGCGCCGCTCCTCCGCGAGGTTGCGCGCTTCGGCGGCGTCGGCGTCCAGCGCGTAGAGCTCCACCCGCGGCGCCTCGATCAGCTTCCACCGGGCCGTGCGCCAGGCGTGGAGCTCCGCCCATCCCAGGTTCAGGCTCGCGAAGAGGGATTCGGCGTACGCGGGCGCGTCGGGCATGGGCGTGCCGTCGGCCGCTGGACGGAGCGAGCGACCTTCTATCCCCGGGAGCGCCCCGACGCCCGCGTAGTCGAGGAGTGTCGGGGCGACGTCGATGCCGCGGGCGACGACGGCCGACACGTTTCCACGAGGAATGGCCGGTCCCGCCATGATCCAGGGGACCAGGAGCGTCGAGTCGTAGACGAAGACGCCGTGGGTGTCCTCGCCGTGCTCGCCGAGGCTCTCCCCGTGATCGGCGGTGACCAGGATGAGGGTCCGATCCCGGGCGGCCCCGCCCTCGAGGCGAGCGAGGAGGTGGCCGATCTGCTGATCGACGAACGCGACCTCGCCGTCATAAGGACGATCCCGAAACCGGTCGGAGAGCTCTCCGGGAGGCTCGTAGGGAGCGTGGGGGTCGAAGTAGTGAATCCACACGAACCATGGTGCCGGGGTTCGCTCGAGCCATCGGAGCGCAACCTCGGTCGTGCGGCTCGCCGGACGCTCGACGTAGGGCGCGCGGC